>Ga0180432_10000129_pt1 | contig 112648 bp, 96 predicted proteins | sample SS_ome_10_FD_132414 | JGI IMG/M metagenome (GOLD analysis project Ga0180432, IMG submission 132414) | Hypersaline lake sediment archaeal communities from the Salton Sea, California, USA - SS_1_MS_2 metaG | ecosystem: Environmental > Aquatic > Non-marine Saline and Alkaline > Hypersaline >... | reverse complement strand
GTTGCCGGCGTAGAGTTTGTCGACCTCGCCTTTGAGCCACTCTTTGTCCTTGTCGGTCATTTCCTCGAAGGGTTTCCCCTTGGGGCCTCGGCCGCGGTTGACGAAGATGCGTCCTTTCGGGCCGTGTTGTAGCAGTTGGGCCGCTCGTCGAAGACGCCTTCTCCTTCCATCTCGACCGTGGCCGAAGCAACCGGGCTGTCGCGTGTGCCGATCACCAATGGAATCGGAGAAATCCAAGCCCGTCAAGGATCGGGCGGGGAACAGGCGACGACACGCATCCGTCGCCCCGGCGGCGGTCGCAAACCACTGACCGAAACCGATCCGGAGTTGATGCAGGTGCTGGAATCTCTCGTCGACCCGGTCACCCGCGGTGATCCCATGTCGCCTTTGCGTTGGACGTGCAAGAGCACCTACAAGCTGTCCGGGGAATTGCATCGACGGAAACATCCTGTGGGGCCGCGAACGGTGGCTTCCTTGTTGCGTCAGGCGGGATATAGCCTGCAGGCCAATCGAAAAACACGAGAAGGCAAGCAACACCCTGATCGCAACGCACAATTTGAGTACATCAACGCACAAGTCGAGCTTTTTCAGAAGCGGCGGAAGCCGACCATTTCCGTGGACACGAAAAAGAAAGAATTGGTAGGGGATTTTGCCAACGGCGGACGCGAATGGCAGCCGCAAGGAGAACCGGAAGAAGTTCGGGTGCATGACTTTAAGGACAAAGAATTGGGCAAGGCCATTCCGTACGGCGTTTACGACATGATCCACAATGAAGGGTGGGTGAACGTCGGCGTCGATCACGACACGGCGAGGTTCGCCGCGCGAAGCATCTGCCGTTGGTGGGAAGAAATGGGATCGCAGCGTTTTCCACGAGCGCGACATTTGCTGATCACTGCGGATGGCGGGGGCAGCAATAGCCACCGTTCGCGGCTGTGGAAAGTTGCCCTGCAAGAGTTGGCGGACGAGATCGGTTTGAGACTCTCCGTGTGTCATTTTCCGCCAGGCACGAGCAAATGGAACAAAGTGGAACACCGCCTGTTTTGCTTCATCACGAAGAATTGGCGGGGCAAACCGTTGGTAAATCGGCAAGCCATAGTAGAATTGATCGGTAGCACCACCACACGACAGGGACTCACGGTACGTGCCGTATTGGACACGAACAGCTATGAAACGGGCATCAAGGTCAGCGATTCGGAACTCGCTAAAGTCAAGCTGACTCGTCATGACTTCCACGGTGATTGGAACTACACGATCAAACCACGAAAGTAAAACTTGTACAGTTTATTTCTGCGCGGTACCTAAGTTCGTTTGTATTTCTCAAAGGGAGTGTGGTATGCCGCAAGGTACGATCAAGAAGTTGCTGACGGAAAAAGGTTTTGGATTCATCAAGACAGACGCCGACGATATGTTCTTTCACCACTCGGCACTCCAGGGCGTGTCGATGGAAAATCTCAGCGAGGGGCAAACCGTCGAGTACGAAGTGGGAGAGGGACGTAAGGGGCCGTGTGCCGAGAACGTTCGTGTTGTCGAGTGAGGAGTGCGATGGGATTGGTGTTGGCCAACGGTGAGGGTGGCGTCGGAGTTCCGGCAGCCGTAGCTGCGCTCCGGGAAGGGCGTTCGGCACTGGATTTCCTCGAGGAAGGTATCCGTATTGTAGAACTCGATCCGACGGCAAGGACGGTCGGTTTCGGAGGCGCACCGAATATGTTGGGCCAAATGGAGTGCGACGCCTCTATTATGTGCGGTGCGTCGCTCAGAAGTGGAGCCGTTGGCGCACTAAGCGTCCGCACATAAATAACCTGAACAACTGATATTGGTAGAATCGACCGGATACATTATAAAATAGGGAATGGATGACGCTAAGATTATTGCTCGTATCCGGCGCAAGTATCGAGCGCTTGCTGTGGAAATGGATGAACGCATCCGGCGCCAGTGGGCGGCGGCGGAAGCTCGTGATTTGAGGTATGGCGGGGTTTCGGCCGTCGCGCGTGCTACGGGACTTTCTCGGACAACCATCACGGCAGGACTGCGAGAACTCAAGCTGCCTGCCAAGAAACGTGCGGCGGAAGCCCAGCGGATTCGACGCCCTGGGGGTGGACGGCGGTGTGCGACCGACAACGATCCTGAATTGATCGAGGCGCTGGAGGCCTTGATTGAGCCGATGACGCGAGGCGATCCGGAGTCGCCATTGCGGTGGACATGCAAGAGCACGTATCGCTTGGCCGAAGAACTGACACAACAAGATCATCCCATCGGGCCTCGCACGGTTGCCAAGTTGCTGCACGAATCGGGATATAGCCTGCAAGCCAATCGCAAAACGCGCGAAGGAAAACAACATCCCGATCGCAATGCTCAGTTTGAGTACATTAACGAACAGGTTCAGCTCTTTCAAAGACGACGCAAGCCGACCATTTCGGTCGACATGAAAAAGAAGGAACTGGTCGGGGATTTTGCCAACCGTGGACGCGAGTGGTGGGAAGAAATGGGCGCGAAGCGTTTCCCGCGAGCGCGGCATTTGTTGATCACCGCCGATGGCGGGGGCAGCAACAGCCACCGCTCGCGGCTTTGGAAAATCGCCTTGCAGGAATTGGCGGACGAGATCAACTTGAAACTCAGTGTGTGTCATTTTCCGCCGGGTACCAGCAAGTGGAACAAGATCGAGCACCGTTTGTTTTCTTTCATCACTCAAAACTGGCGGGGCAAACCGTTGGTGAGTCGCCAAGCCATCGTGGAATTGATCAGCAGCACGACCACCCGTAAAGGGCTCATCGTCCGTGCCGCTCTCGACACCCACACCTACGAAACGGGCATCAAGGTTCACGATGCCGAACTCGCCAACGTCAAACTAACACGGCACGACTTTCACGGTGACTGGAACTACACGATCAAACCAGCGAAATAGTTGTTCATGTTATTTCTGCGCGATCCCTAAAGAACTACGTGCATGCGATCTCGGTTGCGCGACAAGTCCCTCTGTGCCAACATGAGTGAGACAACTGCCTCCTGATTTATTAGAGTAGAGGGCGAAAGGAGGCGAGCCCTTGATGGAACGCACAGAATCGGTTGGTGAAGAACGAACTGTCCCCACGCCAGAGGTACTGGAAAAACCGGTGCGGCGGCGGTTCACCGTAGAGTACAAGACGCGGATCCTGGCCGAGGCGGATGCCTGCGCGGAGCCGGGGATGCTTGGCGAATTGCTCCGGCGTGAGGGGCTCTACTCGTCGTATTTGACCACCTGGCGAAGGCAACGTGACGATCTCAATACCAAGGTTGCGGAAATTTCCAAAGCCGCTGCGGAAGTGAAACCAGCACTTGCTACCCTTGATACAAACCCTGCTGATCCAGCAGCCAATCTTGCCGTTGGCAGGTACTACTACTGCTTGATGAAAGGGGATTGGGCGAAAGGTGTGTCCATGTTGGCATTGAGCAGCGATCCGACAATCAAGGTATTAGCAGAGAAGGAGCTTCAGGGAGTCACCGCAGCAAATGACCAGGTTGCTTTGGCCGATGGCTGGTGGGCATTGGCAGAAAATGAGACTGGCACAGCCAAAGAACAACTCCAAGCACATGCCGCTGGTTGGTACAAACAGGCGTTACCCCAGTTGGGTGGATTGGTGAAGGCGAAGGTTGAGAAGCGGTTGAACGAGGCTCCGGCGGTGGGGGAAATCTCGTTCAAGCCGACTATTCCTCCAACACCGAAGAGGGAACGCTTGGACCCGACCAGCGTGAGGCTTCTGAGGACGCTTGAGCATGACGATGCCGCAAGGAGTATTGCCTTTAGCCCGGACAGTTCCACTTTGGCTTCAGGAGGCTATGACACAAAGGTGAGACTTTGGAACGTAGCAACTGGGCAAATTCAAAGGACGCTCTCGGGGCATCGCTACTGGATATTGTGCGTCCGCTTTAGCCCGGACGGATCGACACTGGCATCCGGCAGCATGGACAGGACAACGAGGCTTTGGGATGTGACGAGTGGACAGCTTCGGAAGATACTGAAAGCAAACAACCGGGTTTGTGCTGTCGCCTTTAGCCCGGATGGTTCAACTTTGGCTTCAGGAGGCTACGATACAGCCGTGAGACTCTGGGATGTGAAAACCGGGATAGTCCGTAGAACCTTGCAAGGACATGCTGCCGTAGTTGGATCTGTCGCGTTCAGCCCGGATGGTTCAATGCTGGCTTCGGCAGGTGGTGACAAGACAATTAGGCTGTGGGGCGTTGAATCTGGTCGGCATCGTACGACACTTACCGGTCACGAAGCGGGCGTGAAATGCGTCTTCCATCCCAATCTTCCGATTATTGCTTCCGCGAGTTCTGATGGAACAGTCAGATTGTGGGATAGCGTCAGTGGCCAGCTTCGTGAGACAGTCGATGCGAAATCCAGAAGCGTATACGACGTTGCGTTCAGCCCCGATGGATCGATCCTGGCTACTGTGGGAGAGGCTGGCATGAATCTTTGGTCCGTGTCGCGGCAAGGCCGGTGTTCAGCCCGTCATACGCCAGTCGGTGAACAAGGCAAAGTCCTTTGTATGGCCTTCAGCCCGGATGGTTCCATGCTGGCTTCCGGACATCCCGACAAGACGATCAAGCTGTGGGGCCGTTCGGCAAGGAGTGGCGATACGACTGGCAAAGAACCTGTACCGAGTTCAGGCGGCGGTTCGAGACCACCAAAAGAGCTTTCAATCGACCTCGGCAACGGCGTCAAGATGGAGTTCGTCTTGATCCCGGCTGGCGAGTTCATGATGGGGTCGTCGGAGGCGGAGCGGAAGATCGCGCTGGCTCAGGAAACCGCGGCCTGGGCGAAAGAGAAGATTCCGACCGAGGGCCCGCAGCACCGCGTCAAGATCACAAAGCCGTTTTACTTGGGCAAGTACGAAGTGACTCAGGCACAGTGGCAGGCGGTGATGGGGAACAACCCGTCGAAGTACAAGGCCCCGACCAATCCGGTCGAGTAGGTGAATTGGGAGGATATCCAGCAGTTTTTGGCGAAGATGAACACGGCGTTCGAGAAGAAAGGGATGGTGTTCGGTCTTCCAACGGAGGCGGGCTGGGAATACGCCTGTCGCGCGGGAACAACGACGGCGTTTAGCTTGGAAAACCCAAACCGAAAAGGCGGCGTTGGCGGCGAGTGTTAGGTGCTTCCTTTGCCCTTCTCGTGCTGGCTGTTTTCGTGTGTTGGTGGATCATGATTCGGATGCCCGGCAGAAGTTACCGTGGCGAATTGCCCCCGGCAGATGAGAGCCTGACTTCGCTCGCCGACGAGCTTCGTGGAAATGTCACCCACCTTGCCGTCGAGATTGGCGAGCGAAACGTCTTGAATCGCCCCAAGGAGTTGGCAGAGGCGGCGGACTGGATTGAAGCCCAGCTCGCGGATTCCGGATACGAGGTGAACCGCCAGGAGTATGAGGTCTCCGGCATGAAGTGCTCCAACCTGGAGGTAGAGGTTTCCGGCACAACCCAACCGGATGAAATCGTCGTCATCGGCGCACACTACGACACCGTGATCGGTACGCCGGGCGCCAACGACAACACCACCGGTGTCGCAGCAATGCTGGCCCTGGCTCGTAGGTTCTACGGGCAAGAGCCTTCGCGGACGTTGCGGTTCGTCGCGTTCGTCAATGAGGAGCCGCCATACTTCCAGACCTCGCAGATGGGCTCGTGGGTCTATGCCCGCCGGTGCCGCAAGCGGAACGAGGACATTGTGGCAATGATGAGCCTGGAGACGATCGGTTTCTATGACGACGCTCCCGGCAGCCAGAAGTATCCGCTGCCTTTTGGGATGCTATATCCATCCCAGGGCAATTTCATCGGCTTCGTGGGCAATGTGAAGTCTCGTGCCCTCGTCCGCGAGGCGATTGGAACATTTCGGCGAAACGAGGAATTCCCATCCGAAGGCGGTGCTCTGCCGGCGTTTATTCCCGGCATCGGCCTCTCGGATCATTGGTCTTTCTGGCAGGAGGGGTATCCAGGGCTGATGGTGACCGACACGGCAATGTTTCGCTATCCCTACTACCACGACCCGGAGGACACGGTAGACAAGGTAGACTTCGAGCGGACGGCGCGTGTTGTTCGAGGACTTGAGAAAGTAGTTGGTGAGTTGGCTGGTGCGAAAGCATCCCCAGAGTAGGCAAGGGTAGGAATCGCCCCAGTAGACTGATATGCGGCCCGCAAGGCGAAGCTCCATGACCGAAGTCCACTACGTCTACCACCCGGATAGCGGCATCGACATTGGCGAACACGTTTTTCCTACCGAGAAGTACGCGCTGCTGGAGCGGCTTCTCCGTGAGGAACTGGGGGTCGAAGAAGACCGATTCCACGACCGCGAAGCGGTCACGGACGAGGATCTGGGGAGAGTTCACACGTCTTCCTACGTTGAGGATTTGCGGCTTGCCCGGGCGATCCTGGCCACGTTGCGCAGTGAGTTGCCCGTCACGCACGAGGCGATCGAGGGTTTTCGGGCCATGGCCGGTGGTAGCATCGCCGCCGTTGGTCTCGCTCTCCGCTACGGTGTCGGGTTCCACATCGGCGGAGGTCTACACCACGCCTTTCCCGACCATGCCGAAGGGTTTTGCTATATCCACGATATGGCGGTTGCCGTCGAGCATTTTCGCGCCCAAGGAACCTGCGAGAAGGTGCTGTTCGTCGATGTGGACCTTCATCAAGGGAACGGGACTGCCGTTATCTACGACGGGGATGCGAATACGTACACGTACTCCATCCACCAAGAGAATAACTACCCGGTCAAGCAACGGAGCGACTTAGACCGAGGGCTGGACGATGGAGCGGGCGATGGAGAATACCTCCGATGGTTACAGTATGACCTGGATGTGATCGACGGCTCTTTCGAGCCTGAATTGGTTTGCTATGTGGCCGGCGTCGATCCATTCTACGCTGACCAACTGGGCGGATTGGCCCTGACCGAACAAGGGCTTCGCAAGCGAGACGGGGTTGTTCTGGGGCGGTTTGTCGAGCGTGGTGTGCCCATTGTGGTGTTCCTGGCCGGCGGGTACGCACCGACACCCCAACAAACTGCCCGGCTGCATTTTGGGACTGCCTCGGCTGCCGAGGAAGCGTGCGGTAGATTCTGAATCGCCGTACCATGCGCAAGGGGATGGGAGCCCATCACTTACCCATAGACAACGTTTAACTCATTGGGTAACCGGTGCATTCCACTGACGGGAATAGAATTCGGGATTGCAGGGGAATAATCAGCAGACTTTAAGCATCTACTGTTGACGGGATGGGAGTAGAAACGAAGAAATTTGTGAACCTTTTGTCCACTTCCGGCGACTAATGTCAATAGAGAGTATAGGAAGTGCCCTCGAAGGGGCTGACCTACACCCGAAACATTCTCAAGTAGGATTAGGAACAATGGTTTTTTCGTGCTCAAGTATCACCGCCGAACCAAAATGCCAGGGGCGTTTTGCCGATTATCCGGCGAATGCGCTGCCCGGCCTCCGTTTGCGCTTGTGACACTTGGCTACGTACTCCGATGACAACCAAAGCCCGGTGTCACAGCGACATCGGGCTTTTTTCGTGGAATTTCGACTCGTTTGGACTGGTAGCTGAGACGGGACCACCGCTACGCGGCGGTGCCCGCGCCTGGCTGAAAACCAGGAGACGGGGATTCGAGCGCCCCCTGGTCCACTGCGCGGAGACCGCGCGCACAACATGCCCCGTTCGTCTAACGGTTCAGGACAGCGGACTTTCGATCCGCAAACAGGGGTTCGATTCCCCTACGGGGTACTTAAAGCAGAACGTGGCGAAGCCTGGTATCGCGCCGGGCACCGACGCGCAGCGTTGGTCCGGGGGCCAGGAGATCACCGGTTCAAATCCGGTCGTTCTGACTTCGATTGGCTTGACGGGCGAAACGAAAAAACAACCGGGATGTAGGGCAGCGGCAAGCCCGCCGGGCACCGCCGCGGAGCGGTGGTCGTGGGAACACGAGATCGTGGGTTCGAGTCCCACCTTCCCGACTGAACAAAAACGGTAGTCGAGGGCTGGTAGCCCAGACACGGCTGATAACCGAGTTGCGCTGAGTTCGATTCTCAGGGCTACCACTAAGGAGGATGAACATGCTGCACAGATTGAAACGAATAGGTCCGATCCATCGACGGGGTCGTGGCCGAATTGGAGAGGCACCGGACTTTTAATCCGGCTTATGCGGGTTCGAGTCCCGCCGGCCCCACTGGGAGCGTAGCTCAGTGGTCGGAGCAGGACTCCTTTAGAGGCGTGCAGGCGGGCGAAGTCGTTACATGTGAGAGGCGTGACAGGCCAACTCGGGCTTGGCATAAGACATGAAAGGCCCAGGCCGGAGGTTCGATTCCTCCCGCTCCTATTACGAATGGGACTGTGGCAGACAAGGTAATGCACCGGTCTCTTAAACCGGACGATGTGGGTTCGATGCCCACCGGTCCCACTGAAACAACAAGCACTGGTCGTTCAGCGGCAAGGACACCGCACCCGTAATGCGGCGACGAGGGTTCGAGTCCCTCCCGGTGCTCTTGGCTCTTTGACAATTTGGTGCCAACTGTAGTGCCCATGATGTAGCGGCAGCCTGTCGCCTTGCCATGGCGGACGGACCACCGCTACGCGGCGGTGCCCGGTTCAACTCCCGCTGGGCGCTCTGGCGATCGTGCTTGCACGGTCTGCGAATCAGGATGTAGGAAAGCCTGGAAATCCGCCGGTTTTGGGAACCGGAAAACGTGGGTTCAAATCCCACCATCCTGACTGACACGATCCGGTGTGGCCAAACGGTAAGGCGGCCTGTTAAGCCGAAGATTGGGGGTTCGATTCCTCCCACCGGAGCCTTTTCGAGACAACGGTGTCTTGATTGATGCGGTGGGGCCTGTGCTGGAACGGGCTGGCGGCTCTGAACCGTCGTGACGCAGGTTCGATTCCTGCCGCCGCAGCTAGCAGACGGAAGTCATCCGGCTGGATGAGGAGCCTGTCCCGAAAACAGGTGGTGGCGTTGCCCACTTGCGAGTTCGAGTCTCGCGGCTTCCGCTTTGATCCACACGTCCCTGGTGTAATGGCAGCATGACTGGTTCCAACCCAGTTGGTCAGGGTTCAAGTCCTTGGGGGCGTGCTTTGCGACAAACGGTCCCGTGGTCCAACGGCGACGACGCTTGGGTCACATCCAGGAAACGATGGTTCGACTCCATCCGGGATCACTGCGAAACGAGAAGGTCTGTAGGTGTTCCGGCAGCACACCTCCGTGGTAAGGAGGGAGACCGGGTTCGATTCCCGGACGGACCTCTTGAGAAATGGGCCTGCATGCCGCTGGCGGCGACTGACCCTTGCAAGGTCGGTGTGATGGGTTCGACTCCCATCAGGTCCACTCAACAAGACCGGGCCGCTGGTCCAACGGGAAGACGCCTGGCCCGCATCCAGGCAATCGGGGTTCAATTCCCCGGCGGTCCACTCGATTTGGCGGGCTCATGGTCCAACGGGAAGACACCAGTTCGGCAGACTGGAAATCCGGGGTCAATTCCCGGTGGCTCCTCTGAAATGGAAGGTAGCCGGATACGGTTCGCCGGGCCGGTTTGCTAAACCGTGCGACCTGCGGGTCATGTGGGTTCAAATCCCATGCCTTCCGCTTATGGCTCGATGGTGAAACGGACATCATCCCTCGCTTCGAACGAGGTGTTCCGGGTTCGAGTCCTGGTCGGGCTACTTGTTGAGTTGAGAGTCGAGAGCGGAGAGTCGAGAGTAGGAAATCGGCGTGGGGACCGCCAGCTCCCAGCTCTCGACTCTGGACTCTCAACTCTCAACTCTGGACTCTCAACTCTCGACCCTATGGTGTCCGTGGTGTAGCGGTTGCTGCACGCCTGGCTGTGAACCAGGAGGTAAGGGTTCGACTCCCTTCGGATACCCTTGATGCCGACGTAGCTCGACTTAGCAAGGCGCCGGTCTTGTAAACCGGATGATGCTGGTGCAAATCCAGTCGTCGGCTCCTTTTGAGTGCTTGGAGCTTCAAATGAGGTTCCGGGAGCGAACCAAGATCAGGTGCCTTGCATCGTTACATAGTAAGAGTGAGAGGTCCCGATGGTGTAATGGATCGCACAAGACCCTCCTAAGGTCTTGGTCCTGGTTCGACTCCAGGTCGGGACACCTTGAAATTGGCCCGTGGGTGTGCCGGACAGCATGTCAGCTTCCGAAGCTGTTGGACCAGGTTCGACTCCTGGACGGGCTACTGGACAAAGACGGCCTGCGAGTGTGACGGATGGCACGGCAGATTTCGGATCTGCAAGACGGGGTTCGATTCCTCGGCGGGCTACTAAATACGTTCTCGGAGTGTGCCGGATTTCGCACGCGACCCTGCGAAGGTCGAGGACCAGGTTCGATTCCTGGCGAGGACACTTACTTGCAGTAGGGCGACATGACGGCACAAGTCGAGTACAATACGACTGTGCTATCTCCGTAAGAACTCTCACCGCCAGGTGCAACAATGACGAAGCACGAACCCCACGTTCCAGCAAACGAAGTGGACCACCATGTGTTTTCGCTCCTGCAACTGGTGATTCGGAAGTCAAGTGACTGTAGCGCAAAGGATGAGGCATCGCGCGCGCTGCTCTACTTTTTGGTGCGTGTGGCCAACACGTGGTGCTCAATCAGAACGCTTCGACAGCACAGCCCTAGTGAGCAGGTATTCATGGTTGACGCGGGTACGCTACTTCGGGCGATGTACGATGCGTGTTTTCAGGCCGAATACGTAGCCCACGATCCTGCTTGCATCAATGCGCGAGCGAACGACTACCTGGAATACGAGCATGTCGAACGATACAGGATTTCGAGGAAAGTCCTCGGCCACAATACGCAGCTTGCCAACAGATTGAAGTCGTCGGCCAAGCGGCCGGAGGGCGAAAAGAGGGTCCAGAGTGAATACGAACGAGTGAAAGACAAATACTTTCTGGAGAAGCGGCAGTCCGACAGAACCGTGAAACGCGGTCCCCGAACCCGGAGCACGTGGTACAAAGGCGATTTGTCAGCGCTTGCAGATAGCCTCGGTAAACGAGCAGAATACGATACGTTCGTTGCAGTGTTTAACGGGTGCGTTCACTCAAGTGCTCTTGCAGCCCAGACGGGGCCCGTGGTGTCGCCGCAACATGTGCTCACCCTGGCGTCGAAGATCGCTGCTCGGGTGGCCCGGCTAAATGCACGGCACAATCACATCGACATGGGGGACTTCTACGGTCCGATTATGGACGCTCTATGCAAGAATTTTCTGGTCAGTGTCGCTGAAGGAGGGACCGGTGCGTGAGTCTCAAGACCGACACGCTTCAGGAGCAATACATGACGCTGGAGCCAGACGGCACGGCAACCGGCTGCAACCCGGTCTTTAGTGGGTTCGACTCCCACCGGCGTCTCTTTCGTGTGCGGTTGATCCGTCTTTTCCAGCGGCGCACTGGCCGTGAGCCCTCGTTTGGCAGTTGGCTTTGTGTGTCCCGTGAATGGTTTCGACAAAAGGCGGTTTAGGGTTAGCTCAGTTGGCAGAGCACCAGACCGTTAATCTGGCTGTCACGGGTTCGATTCCCGTACCACCGACCACAGGTTGAAAACCTGTTGAACCAGCGGGCGCGAAAACGTCCGCCAACAAGCCCGAGGGAGGCGGGCGTTCGATCGGTCAGCAGCCGGTCGGGACCATGTCGTCGCGGCGGAAGATTTTTGCAGACCGGTGATTGCACCGGAAAGCGGAATGAACCCGTCAGGTGATTGGCGTGTCTCACCGGCAGCAGCACAAACCAGTGCCATGCAGTGCGTGGATACCGCTTCGGGCGGCCCCCGGCAAGCGGCAGCGGATGTGCGGCAACTTGGGACGGAACTTTACGGTTCCCACCCCAACGAGTTGCACGGAAACTGCCGGCGAACCGAGGGCCAAAGGAAACTCAAGCAGCACTCCGCACTCGGGCGTGTGACCGGCGTTCGTTCCGTCGCCCGAAGGCGTTTTTCGCACATAAAGCCGCGACCAGCCGCTTGCGGCTTCGCACGAAAGGGGGAGAAGCATGTTCCCGTTCAAGAGAATCAAGATCCGAAGCTACGAGATCGGCCTGTACTTCCGCGACCGCGAGTTCCGGGGCCTGCTCGGCGAAGGTCGGCACTGGCTGTTCGATCCGCTGTGCAAGGTCCGTGTTGAAATCGTTTCGCAGCGCGACCCGTGGCTGGTCCACGATAAGCTTGACTTGATCGTCAAGTCGGGTGCGCTGAAGGACCGCGCCGTCGTGCTCGATCTGAAGGACCACCAGCGCGGCCTGGTCCGGGTCGAAGGCCGCTTCAGCCACGTCCTGCCGCCGGGCCTGTACGCCTACTGGACCGGCCAGAAGGACGTCGAGGTGGAAGTGGTCGACGCCCGGAAGGTCCGTTTCGAGCACGATCAGCTCCCGGTCATTGTGCGCTCGCAGATGGCCAACCGCGTGTTGGACGTCTGCCGGGTCGAGCGGGACCGCATCGGCGTTCTCTTCCAGGATGGCGAGTACGTCGACACGCTGGCGCCGGGCCTGTACGCCTTCTGGCGCGACGTGGCTGACGCCAAGGTCGTCGAGGTCGACATGCGCGAGACGATGGTCGACGTCAGCGGTCAGGAGATCATGACCGCCGACAAGGTGACGTTGCGCATGAACGCGGTGGTGACCTACCGCATCGTCGATGCACGTCAGGCGCTGAGTGCGACGGACGACGTCCGGCAGGCGCTGTACCGCGAGACACAGTTGGCCCTGCGTGCCGTCGTGGGCGCCCGCGAACTCGACGCCTTCCTGACGGACAAGGATGCTGTGGCCGGCGACATCGAAGAGTTGGTGCGGCGCCGAGCGGATGAGTTGGGTCTGAAGATCATCTCGGTGGGTATCCGCGATGTGATCCTGCCGGGCGACATGAAGGACCTGATGAACAAGGTCACGGAGGCGAAGAAGGCAGCCGAGGCCAACCTGATCGCCCGACGCGAGGAAACGGCGGCGATGCGCAGCCAGGCCAACACGGCCAAGCTGCTTGAAGACAGCCCGACGCTCATGCGGCTCCGGGAACTGGAGGTCTTGGAGAAGATCGCCACGGCGGGCGACTTGAAGATCGTCTTGGGCGAGAAGGGCCTGGCCGAGCGGGTTGTGAACCTGCTGTGATCGAATGAAATGCCCTGGGGCCGGGCAATGCTCGGCCCCAGGACTTCGTTCCCAAGTCGCCCTGGGGGCGTCGAGAGAAGTGAACCACTTCCTGCGAGTCGCGTCTAATATCAATACCGGGGTGGAGCAGTGGTAGCTCGCAAGGCTCATAACCTTGAGGTCGTGGGTTCGAATCCCTCTCCCGGCACTCGGATGGCCCTGTTCTGGAATTCTTCACGGTAAGATTATTCTTCTCAGGCAAGCCGCAACTGCACGAGGAACTTGCTTACCGCGTCCCGGTCCCGGTCTTCCGGCAGCGTCGATTCCTCGAACGCCCGATCAAGCTGGGCCTCCAGTTCCGCCAGCCGGGTCGCGTGCTCCCCCCAATCGAGGTCAACCGATGCCTGCTCAGTCGTCTTCTGGGCGATCAGCTCGTCGATGAACCCGAAGCCGAACTCCTCGTTGAGCCGGGGCAGGTTCGCCTCGACCTCGCCCGTCCACAGCAGGTGGATGCCGGTCATCAAGACTCGGTAGGCGTACAACACTGGCTTCGCCCTCTTGGGCTCCTCCTTCTCGATTAGCTTGCGCTGCGTGGCATAGAAACCCCGGTAATGGTGATAGTGGTGCCGCGTGATGCACCGGCGGGCCAGCGGTCGCAATTCGTTGAGGAACTCCTGGCCCATGACGACGATCGGCGAAAAGACCTGCTCCAGGATGTACCCGTTGTTCTTCACTAACAGCCGCAGATACTTGCCCACGTCGTGGCTGACCAACTCGACCTCGGTACTGTGCAGATCGAACTCAGGCTCGATCGTCTCCCTGGGCATGCTGAGGCCCACGACGTCGCGGAGCGGCAGCTTGTGGCAGCCTCGAAGGTCAACATCGCTGTCTGCGGATGGGAAGCCGTAGAGATGGGCGCCGCTGACGGTGACGAACAGCGGGTTGTAGTTGTGCTCCTCCACCAAGCCGCGCAGGCCGTCCATATCAAGCTCAAGCATCGACCATCCTCCTTCGGGCACGGACCAGGAAGTCATCCACACGGTCGAAGTCGGGCTGATCCGGCAGTTCGGTCTACTCAAAGGCTTCCTGGAACTGCTGATCCAACTCCAAGGCCCGACGCTTCACTTCCTCGAACGGCAGCTTGCCGTCGCGGATCTCCAACAGCTCATCACGGTGCTCGCCCACATCGACACGGATCTCACCCGTCTCCAAGGCGGCGATCCCCGAATGGAGCAACCGGATCAGGTGCATGGCGTGCTTCGCCTTGAACGTGCCCTTGCTCTTCTGGGCATTTGCCATCCGCCGGAACTGGCTCAGGACGTATCCGGAGTAGGTCTTGTAGACGTGCTTGGACAGGAAGGCGTGTCGCATCGCACGCAGTTCCTCCGCCGTCTCGTCGGCCTTCAGCACCAGCGGGGTCCAGAGCGTCTCCAGCACGCTGGGATTGGCCTTCAGGGCAAGCCGGAGGAACTTCTCCAACTCCCAGTAGACCTCGTCCTGGTCGTCGTCCTTGTATTCAAGTTGCTCGGGCAGCCGGCGCAGCGACCACTGTAGCCGGGCCGGCGGCAGGAAGATTCCCCGCAGGTCGTCATCGGAGTCGTCGGTGGCCAGACCGAACGCCTTCGAGCCGACCTGGCACTGGTAGATGATGTAGGGCCGGAGATCCTCGTTGACGTCGCCTAGCACATCGTCGATTTCACGCCGGCGCAGGGCCAACTCACCGAAATATGCCTTCACCGTGGCGCCGTCCGTGAACCGCACCACGTACGCCTCGTTGTTGCTTGGCGGGGCCTCGACGACGACGCTGCCGGCAGGTTTGTGCTCCTCGCCGTTGGGCAGGGCTTTGGCGACCTTCACGACGACCTGCGTACCGGGCGAGATCACGAAGTCGGGTTGGAGCTTGCGGATGGAGTGCTCGTCGGTGGACATGGCCACCACCTACAGATTGGATCAGTGAAACGCCCCTTCTACAGACAGCAGTCTATCAGGGGGAGTTCGCCCTGACGAAAGCCAGACACCTACTATTATGAGGGGAGATAGCAACTCGCAAGAGCCGCCTGCTTTGCCTTTCGGAGGCTCTGAGGTCCATTCTGTCGCCCACTTCCAGTCAACGGTTGGGTGGGGTTACAGCTTCCCGGCTAGCAAGCGGCATGGACGGTCTTCTATGGCATCTGAGGGCATGTCCCATCGGCATCCATTCGTTCGCCCGATTGTGGTCCCAATCGTCGTCAAAAAGGTATCACCAAAGGTATCACCGAGGCCCAAAAACGAGGAAAGGGATCACGAATCAATCTTCGTAATCCCTTTTGTATCAATGACTTCTGTTCAGTCGGGGCGACTGGATTTGAACCAGCGACCTCTGCGTCCCGAACGCAGCGCTCTAGCCAGGCTGAGCTACGCCCCGCATGTCGTAAGTTGTTTCATGTAAATGACTTGCGTCAGATTGTCCGTCTTGAATTCTGCACGCTTTGCAATTTTGTTTATTTTTTGGATATTTAAGGTACGGAAGCAAGGCCAACGACCATGTAGATTACCTAATGGCAGTTGGAAGGTAAATAGGAGACGAGCGAGGCGGCCATGAAACGCATCGTTATTTTCGCGTCGCTGATTTTCATTTCGTGTATGTTGGCCGTCGAACCGGCTCCGGCAGTGGAGCCAGATCAACCGGCAGCCAAGCAGTTTACCGTTTCCCCGATTGGCCGGGGTCGAGAGGCCGATGGTTGTACTACAATCGTGCTAGACAAGAAATATCCGTCGGGGCTTCTCGGGCTGGATAGGATATCGCACATTTAATCGCCACGACCCTGTGCAAAATCGTTTCCGTGAAGGATAATGTGGTCGAGCTTAACGGCCCCCAACGCCACCATACCATGGCGGTTGAACAGGAAATAAGGATCGGCATCGGCAAAAGCCCCGGCACTGCGTGCCGGGGTTCCCCGTTCGCCTTTTTTCTACGACCGGCAATCACATGACGTGCAAGTGGTATCCCATCTGTCCGATGAAGTGGTTTACCGAAGCCGGGAAGCTTGACCACCGGTGGACGGACGAATTCTGCAAGGGCGACTGGCAGCGATGTGTCCGCTATCAGATGGAGCAGCGCGGAGAGCCGCATCCGGACTGGATGCTGCCCGACGGCACTATGGATGAAGGTCTTCGCAGAGGTTCCGGAGGTTCCGTGGCACAAAAACAACACCCTGTTGAGGAGCAGCGAGCTAGATGAGCCGATTGGAAGAAACAGAGATTTCCAAGGCGATCCTGTGTGCGTATCACGAGAAGTTGTTGGACCGGATCGTGAGCGACGTGATCATCGTGGGTGCGGGCCCGTCGGGGATGATGGCAGCAGTTTATCTCGCGCGCAAGGGTTTGAAGGTCACCCTGTTGGAAAAGCGGCTGACGCCGGGCGGCGGCGTGTGGGGCGGCGGCATGGCAATGCCCGAAGTCGTCGTACAACACGATGCCTTGCACTTGCTGGACGACGCCGGCGTCCGGTACGAACATCGAGGCGACGACCTGTATACTGCCAGCGCCATTGAGTTGGCCACTGGGCTTTGTTTGAAGGCCGTCCAAACCGGCGCCGCGCTACTGAACTTGACGATGGCAGAGGACGTGTGTGTCCGCGGGGGTCGCGTTACCGGCGTCGTTGCAAATCGCACGATGATTGCCGAATCGCTTCCGATCGATCCCATCACGTTCTCGGCAAAGGCCGTTCTCGACGCCACGGGTCATGAGGCAGCCGTGGCCGAATGTCTTCGCAAGCGGGGCCTCTTGCCCGAAACCGATTCGGGCACGTACCTCGGCGAAGGCCCGATGGATGCCGCGTCGGGAGAAGCCTTCGTGGTCGAAAACGCCGGGGAGGTCTTCCCGGGGCTGTGGGTTTCCGGAATGAGTGTCTGCGCAACGCTGGGCGGTCCCCGCATGGGGCCGATTTTCGGCGGAATGCTTCTCTCCGGCGAGCGTGTGGCCGGACTCATTGCCTCCGCACTGGAAGGAACGTAAATCACCGGGCGCCGCCATAACCAGCTACGTATTTGGTCCGGTGCTCTCACGCCGGCTCGGCCGCCCCTGCAAACACAAGCCGAAGGAGGGTTGTACTACCAGGCAACGCAGTAGCGTTACCCCTTTGAACAGGGTGTTTAATCCTCCACGCGCCAATTCGAAGCAGCCCCGGGTGAGCAATCACCCGGGGCTGCTTGACATGGGACCTCTTTGCCGATCCCGCGCGCAAAGCTTGGGTGCGTCTAGCCCATCCGTTTCCCGATCATGTCAATGAACGACTGCGCGTAAGGCTTGCCGATGAGCTTCTTGCACTTGGTAAACATTTTGCACCCGGTGCCGCAGTAGTCGATTTTCTTCATCGCGGCACACTTGAGGACGGGACACGGCTTCTTTTTCAACATTGCGGCACTTGCATCCTTACCCGATGCACAACCCATGCACTTTTTGGCTTTCATCAACGGGCATGCCATGCACGCAAGGCCGCAGGCGCCAATCATGGCTTTCTTCTCCGCGGCAACAGCTTCGCCCGTCGCGGCAAGGACAATTGCTCCGGTAGCCGCCGCCGGCACACCTTTGCTGAGAAACTCGCGACGCGAAACACTCATGATCATGGCTCCTTTCATCTGTGGTGACAATAAAGTGCGGTAGGGCCGCTCGTTTCCGTTTCGTGCCGTATTCGGCATCACGAGCAATAGGATATCTGCTCGTTGCGAAGTAAACAAGTGTCCTGCGTAAAGATCCCCCGGTTTTGTGCCGCTGTTGGAACAGGGTGCGTGGGCCACCGGACGATACTGAGACTCAACCTCAGTGCTCTGCCACTCGCTCACAAAGGGTGACAGACAAATCACCGTGCCGGCGGTGGCAAAATACTGTCACGAAATTCGGAACTCGTCTTTCGATCGATCCTAAGGTCGTCCACCTCCGTACCCGGCTCGTGATAACGACGATACCAACGAGTCAACGTCGTGTAGGTAAACAAGACGTTGACCCATCGAATCCGGATTAGAACCCAAAAAACGAGGTAGGTCAAGAGAATCGCCAGAAGGAAGTAAACATATTGGACGAAGAAGTGGACGGCAACATGATTAAGGGTACCGACCCATGGGGCAAGTGGGGAAAGCCACTCGAACAACCAATATGCGATCGGCATGGTTACCAGAAAAAAGAGTATCACGGCCCAAGAATGTCCGGCTTCAATTGCCCGCGCCGGACAGTACGCCATGCAACGCATGCAGCTTTCGCAGGAAAAGGTCCAATAAGGCCTGGGGCGTTTCTTGCCCCAAATACGAACCGCGCCGAACGGGCAGTTCTTGGCGCACATCCCACAACCGGTACAGCGATTGTTGGCGAAGAATAGCTTCGCCAGAAAGAAACGTCCTGCGAGCAAATAGGCAGCGGAAACGGGCAACAGAAGCAACCCCAACAGCAGGCAAATCCAACTCCCGAACCACCTCTTGCCCGCCAGGACGCTCCTGATGTAGCGATCGGTCTTCGGTTTGGCATGGGCAATGATGTCGGCGGCACTTTCGGGGCTGAATCCGGGATGAAACGCGATCCAGTTGGAGGGCATGTCGATGCCTTGCACGCCGCGGACCCGGTATCCTTTGAGCCGGAGAATCAGCGCAAGCAGGTATCCGGCTGTGCCTTCCATCCCCGGGAGCCGCAACGGCCCGAACTTGGTGCCGGCCCGGGTAACCGCTACGAAGGCATGGGTTCTTTGCCCACGCGGCAACCGCCAAGCGAGACGGAGCATTGGCCAGGTTGCGGTAAAGGCATGGGCAGGCAACAGCAGTCCCACCAGGTGCTCTTCGCCCGTCTCGGAATGTGCGTCGGGGGGCCCCTGTTCGACGCCGCGAACCGTCACCGTCGTACCCTGCGACTGGATCACCTCGGTCATCCAACGGGCAACCCGGCGCGTATTCCCCGTCCCGCTCATCACATGCAACACGGCATCCTTGTACTCCAAAGCAGCCACCTCCGGTTGCGAACATGGAACGAGCCGCCGTTTTCCGGGGACCATAACCGCTATTTTGGACAAGGCAAGCAACTTCGTCAATCTGTTCCATCTGGCAGTAGCGGAATCTTACCGGCATTTCCGGATTCCTTAGAAGGACGAGTGATTGCAGAAATGCAATGCTGGGCTTTGTCAGAAAACGGCGTGTAGCCACCGTCGCCAGACAGTGGAGACCCTCCTTTTGCGAGAGATTGGCACCTGCCAACCGCGTTCTGGCGAGCGTGGCTACCGTTTTCCGACAAGGCCTGGAATGAACTCTGCACCATACAAGCCGGACAGAACCGCCTTGACAAAGCTAATTGAGAAGGGGAGACTACGACTTTTGCGATTGCCTTTACTTCTTCAGCCAACACTTCATGCTCATGCTTACTGATACTATCCTCGATTTGATCGGCAACACCCCGTTGGTTCGTCTCAAGGGGGAGAACATCTTCGCCAAAGCCGAGTTTCTCAACCCGGGCGGGAGCATCAAGGACCGTGTTGCCCTGGCGATGCTCGAAGGCGCCGAACGCGACGGCCGATTGAATCCGGACTCGATCATTTGCGAACCGACCAGTGGTAACACGGGTATTGGCATTGCACTAATTGGGCGTCTGAAAGGCTACCATGTGAAGATCGTCATGCCGGAGGGCATGAGCGAGGAACGCAAGAAAATCATCAAGGCTTTGGGGGCGGAATTGATCCTCACGCCCGACGACGAGAGTATCGACGGTGCAGTACGGAGAGTCAACGAAATCGCCGCCGCCGATCCTCGGGTGTTCGTCCCGCAGCAATTCGAGAACCCCGATAATCCCCGCTGCCACTATGAGGACACCGCCCATGAACTCTGGCGGCAAATCCACGGCGAGGTTGACTGCTTCGTGGCGGGTGTCGGCAGCGGCGGTACGTTGCAGGGTGTCGGTAAATTCCTCAAGGAGCATAAGCCAAACGTCAAGATTGTGGCCGTCGAACCCAAGGATGTCTCCGCGCTGTTGGGCCACGAGCCGGGGCTGCACCAAATCCAGGGCATTGGTGATGGATTCGTCCCCGCCGTGCTTGACATCTCCCTTGTGGATGAAGTCCTTGAGGTTACCGACGGGGACGCCATCGAAACGACCAGGCAACTCAGCCGCGACCTGGGATTGCTGGTGGGCATCTCTTCCGGTGCAAATGTTTGGGCAGCCCGACAGTTAACCAAGCGGACGGATGGAAACATCGCCACGGTACTACCCGATCGGGCCGAACGGTACTTCAGCACGGCACTGTTGTGAGGAAGCAGTCCAGGGCGAAGAAATCGGCATTGCGTGGGTTATGCTGCCGCCTGACGGAGCTGGTTGAGCGCCCTGCGCACCTCAGCCTGCACGTCGGCATCATTGTCTGCCAGCAACTCCCCGAGTTCCGGGACCGCGCAAACAGCGCGCTTCCCGTGCAATCGGAGCGCCCCGACAGCGTTTCGCCGTGTGACGGGGTCAGCATCATGTAATTGCCGAATTAGCTTTGCGATCAGTGGATCTGACTCCGGAATCATCGTTTCTAGCCTCAGCAATGCCTGTTGTGACGTGTTAGGAAGTAGCCTTCTACACGATCCCCGTATCGGCCAGAATTCCGCCCGAACTTCACAACACCTCTGTCAATGCATCTTCAAAGGTACGGCACCGCATCTGTGAGTATCGCGCATTGCATTTGTGCAATCCTGCAATACAATGCCTTGGCCGTCGCTGACGCAGATCATGACACATGGCGACGCGAACGGTTTGGACGTCAGCCCTACCCCCTGTTGTAGAATTGCCCCACGATCAGGGGGTCACCATAAAAGGTGGCTGGAACCACCATTTGATACGGTTCGGGCCCAAAAGCTGCTACGGTTTCCTCACCGTCCCAGTAGCCGTACGGGCCGCATCAAGTGGGGCGACATTAAACCGGGCGGCGATGGGGCTCCACGGTTGCAGGACAATCGCGGAGGCCCCAACCACCGCCGTCGTTACCCCGTCGTTTTCGCGGCCCTACCAACAATCAACGACGGAGTTTTTGCGTTGCAGTTTCAATGCGAGAATCGAAGTTGGCTGTGTTCACCGTCGTCAGCCGAGAATCGCTCCCGTTCCTGACAGCCACTGGCTTGCACCGCCGTCTCAGGACTCAGGTCCCCTTGGAAAAGGGCTGTCAACGCATCTTCGACTTCCCCGGTAACCCAGCCATACACGGTAACACCTGCCGACTGGAGCTTGGCAACAGACCAACAATCGATTCCGCCACAAACAACCGTATCCACATCGAGGTCGAGCAGCTTATTGATTCGCACGTGTGGAGTCCAGTTTGGAACAGTGATTTCCTGGCGCACCGAGGGTTTCTCGTCATCGACGGATACCACAAGGATCGAACGCGCGTAGTCAAACCGTGGCGATACACGGGTTGCAAAAGTCGGAATCGCAATTTTCTTGCCAATGCCCATTGAACCGTCTCCATCAGGCGCGGTTGCCCTTCATGGTGAACAATGTTCCCTGCAGCAAACGTGCCGTTTGGGAATTGCCTGGCGAAAAAACCATAAGTTGTTGAACCGGCGAGAGATAGGGTTGCCTTGACAAGTGCCCGGAAAACGACGACACTGCACCACTGCAATAAGGGTGCATTGCACAATTGCACTCGTGCAACAAAGCGAGAGCCGCCATCATCCGTAGGTAATGCCGTACTTCTTCATCTTCCGCCACAGCGTGCTCTTGTCGATTCCGAGTGTTGCCGCGGTCTTGCCGCGGTGACCGTCGTGCTGGCGCAACGTCTCAAAGATCACGGCTGCTTCGGCCTCCGGCAATGGGCCCCCGGTCGATTTCAGCTCGTCGGAGTCACGCCCCCAAACTTCCTGCAACAGCTCTCCCGGTAGGCAATCCGCCTCGATCCGTTTGCTGCGACAGAGTACAACGGCATGTTCGATGACGTTTTGCAGTTCGCGCACATTGCCCGGAAAATCGTAGGCCATTAACACGCCCATCGCCTCTTCCGAGACTTCCTCGATTTGCTTGCCCTGCTGGGCACAGAACTTACGGATAAAATGATCCGCCAACAACGGGATGTCCTCACGGCGCTCTGCCAAAAAAGGAAGGGCTATTTTCAAGACGTGAAGTCGGTAGTAGAGGTCTTCGCGAAAGGTTCCTCGCGCGACGAGTTCGGCAAGCGGTTTGTTTGTTGCTGCGACGACGCGTACGTCTGCCTTGACAAGACCCGTACTGCCAAGCGGCTCATATTCCTTTTCCTGCAGCGCCCGAAGCAACTTGACCTGCAAAGCCGTCGAGATATCGCCGATCTCGTCGAGAAAAAGTGTTCCACCTTCCGCCAGTGCAAATCGGCCGGGCTTGTCCTTCTTCGCATCCGTAAAGGCCCCCTTCTTGTATCCGAAAAGTTCCGATTCCAAGAGAGTGTCGGGCAGGGCGCCGCAGTTGACGACCACGTATTTTTGCTCGGCTCGGTTGCTGAGATCGTGAATCGCCTTGGCAAAGAGTTCCTTGCCGGAACCGGTAGGGCCTTCGATCAAGACCGTGCTGTCGCTTCCGGCAATATCGGGAAGTATTCCCAGGATGCGGCGGATCTCATGGTTCTTGCTGATGATGTCGTGGTACGTATAGTGTTCATCGATCTCCTTGCGGAGTGCCTCAACCTCCGAGAGATCGCGAAAGGTTTCGACTCCGCCCAAGAGCTTTCCATTCTCGTCACGCAGAAGAGCCGTGCTGATACTAACCGGGATTCTCTCGCCGCGACTGTTGAGAATGTTGATCCGCTGAGATATCCGCTGTTGGCCAGTCTCCATCGTTTCATGTAGAGCGCAACTGTCTTGACAAATACTGGCGTGAAACACGTCGAAGCACTTCTGACCGATCGCTGCGTTGCGGGGGATGCCGGTAATCCGCTCGGCCGCCCGATTGAACGACGTGATGTTCCAATCGTCGTCGATCGTGAACACGCCGTCTGCGATCGAGTCGAGAATGATTTCGTGAGTCTGCTCTTTCGGCGTTTTGCTCATCGCGTACGTCGAAGATGAGGACCGGGATGCGATAGCGAGTGTGGATCTTGTAGATCTGTCCGCGTTTCTCGCACTTCCCGCCTGCTGCCGCAGCAAATGTCGTGCCAGTCAATGCGTTTCGGACAACCAATCCCCGTTCTCAACAAGCAATCTAGTTGAACAGGGTTGCCAATTTCAGCGTACAAAGGAGATGGTGGAAAAGCAAGCGTCTCCATAGTGCTTGACAGATATGCCGATCTACGATACCATTATGGCAGTGGCCCTACCCATCTGAGGGGTGACAGCATGTCTGTGCGAAAACGCCTCTTTGCGATTCTGCTGGCGACCAACTACCTCTTTCTCACAGTTGTCGGTTCACTCCTGCATCATCCCTCCCATGTTTGCGGGGAATGCAACGGCCACTCCGGCGCGATCCCCTGCGCCCTTCTGGAAGAATCCTGCTGCCGTCCTCACGAAACAGACGACCATTGCACGCGGAAAAGCGAACACTCCGATGAGCAGATGCCGGCGAACTCCTCGGAACATCAGAATTGTCCCATCTGCCGTTTCTTGGCCAATAGCCCGATGATTGCCGGTCACGTGCCGGACGTGACCTGGACGGCGCTGGAGTTCGCAACTTCTCCTGCGACGCCTCCTCCTCCCATCGTCCACGTCAGGCATGTCTGGCAAAGCCGTGCCCCGCCGGCGGTCGCATAGGCATCTTTCTTGTTCAATTTCCATGATGTCTGGTGCTGCGCGTGCATCGGGTTGATGCACCTGCACTGGAGCATTTCGTGGTAGATTGTAGATTGTTTTTGGGAGAACGACATGTCTATACAGCGGACTGCATTTACCTTGGTCGAGTTGCTGGTGGTCGTTGCGATCATCGGCATCCTGATTGCCCTGCTGTTGCCGGCAATTCAGGCGGCTCGCGAAGCGGCGCGAACCGCGTCCTGCCGCAATAACATGAAGCAGATCGGAATCGCCCTGCACATGCATCACGACACGAAGCATCACTTGCCGGCCGGTTGGACCGCGTACGAACCGGGCACCCGAAACCCGCACTGGTTCGGCGAACCGGGATGGGCGTGGAGTGCCCGAATACTCCCATTCCTTGAAGAGAAGCACCTCTTCGAAGACACGATCCACTTCGATCTGCCCATTACCGACCCGGCCAATGACATTGCCCGTATAATTTCCGTTAGTTCCTTCCGATGCCCTGCCGATATAGGGGAAAACACCTTCATACTGCAGGGCGGAGGGCCCTATCTCGGTAGCGGCGCCTACACGCCCATCGAACTGTCGCGGAACAACTATCTCGGTGTCTTTGGCACGGTCGACATCCACATTGTCTGCCCCGGAACCAATTGTATGGGGGACGGAACGTTCTTTCTGAACCGCGGAGTGTCATTTCGTGAAATCCGCGACGGGCTGAGCAATACCTTTGTGGTAGGCGAACGGTCTTCGGAACGCGCCCCATCGACATGGGTGGGAATGGTAACCGGCGGGGAACATGCTCCTGCGCGTGTGGTTGGTGTCGGAACGTACCCACCCAACTCCACGGACGCCCCCGTTCACTACTTCCACAACTTCAGCAGTTTCCACCCACAGGGAACGCACTTCCTGGCAGGTGACGGCTCCGTCCACATGGTTTCCAACGACATTGACATGAACATTTACCAAGCCGCGTGTACTCGTGCGGGTAAAGACAGCGCGGGCTCACCCGACGATTGGGCGGGACGCTGACTAAAGACGGTTCCTACGTCAGCGGCGCCGCAGGAATCACCGGCGGAAGCCGGACCGCCGACTATGTGACCTTCGACGTCGGCTCCGGATGCTACTGCTTCGAGATCATTCCCAAGTAAGCAGAGAAAGAAAAACCGGTTGCGTTTGCTGACGCCCCTTGCAATTCCCCGCCAATCGGCAATAATGACTGTCCTATGCCGCCCTCAGGAGGGACGACTCTTGTCCCGATGAAGTCGCGAGGGAACCGAAAATGGCGGAGAAGTTCGATCCGTATCACGTGTGGTTGTCAATTTCGCCGGAAGAGCAACCCCCAACGCTCTATCGTCTGCTGGGGCTGCGGCCATTTGAGGACAACCTCGATGTGATCGAGAACGCCGCCGACCGCCAGATGACCCACCTCCGGACGTACCAGGCGGGCAAACACTCGGCCGAGTCCCAAAAGCTGCTCAACCAGATCGCCTCCGCCAAACTCAATCTGCTGAAGCCCGAGAAAAAAGCGGAATACGACAAACTACTTCGGGAACAAATGAACCTGGAAGCGGAGTCCGTGTTGGATGACGAGTCCTCCGTGCGCCAGGAAGAACTCTCGATGACTCTGGTTGGGTTCTTGGAAGCGATCCAAGCCGAGAAGGAACAGAAAGCCGAGGGAAAGCCCGGCCACTTCGACCCGTATGAGGAATGGCTGGCCATTGCGCCGGAGGAGCAACCGCCCACGCTCTATCGACTGTTGGGACTTCGGCCGCTGGAAGACAACCGCAACACGATCAAGGACGCAGCCAAGCGGCGAACGGCCCATCTTCGGGAGTTCGTTTCGGACGAACACGGGGACGAGGCACGGAAGCTGCTGACCCAAGTCTCTTCGGCCAGACTCACGCTGCTGAATCGGAATAAGAAAGCCGATTACGACAGGTTACTTCGACAGCGGACGAAGTTGGAGGACGAAGGTTCGCAACCGGACGAAGAGCTTTCGACCACCTTGGCGGGGTTCCTGGCAGCGGTTGACGTGGAAAAGGCAAAGCCTGCGGAACCACGAAAGCCGCCCAAGCAAAGCGAAGCTGCTACACCTGCTGATAAGGCGGCTGGGGAACGGCGGTTTATGATCGGTGCAGCGGTTGGGGTCGGTATCCTGTTGCTGCTGGTGATCGCCGTGTTGGCCGTGAAGTTCGGGGGCGGTAAGCAGGAAGAGAAGCCGAAGGAGGACAATTGGCTAGCCGACATCGGACAGCAGCGTGAATTATCAAGGCCGACAAAGCCGGCACCGCCACAGACCCAAAAGCCCACGCCGCCTCCGCGCAAACGTTCCAGCAAGGCGCCTGCGGGAACCGACCGTGTATCTTCGCCTGAAGCACCCGTAAAGTCGGGCGGTCTTCTTGCTCATTACACATTCGACACGAACGCAAGCGACAGTCAAGGCGGCCACGACGGCAAACTCGTCGGCAACGCGTCCATCGTTAGCGACCCTGACCGCGGCGGTGTGCTGCAACTCGACGGCGACGGCGATTACGTGTTGCTCGGGGAGTTCGGTCTGACCGGAGACGGATACTCGGTCGGCTGCTGGTTCAAGACGAGCGCCACAGGTCACCGAACGATCCTTTCGGCAGCCAGAGGGTCCGGGGGATACGCCATGTTGCTGGAAGCCAAGGAAGGCACACTGCGGTATCTCCATCGTTTCCCCTTTGGCGGAAGCAGCGGAACGGACATTTATTCGCCTGGTACATATCACGACGGGCGCTGGCACCACGTCCTCGCGGTTAAGGATCCCGCGACGACGACACTGTATGTCGACGGGATCAAAGTGGGTTCAGCAGGGAACTCGACGACGTTTAACGCGCCCGTGGAGACTGTAGCCGGGAGACTGATTGGTGATTCTGGCCCCAGGTTCTTCGCCGGCCAGATCGACGACGTGCGCGTTTACGATCGGGCTCTCAGCCTGCAGGAGGCCGCGGAACTGGCAAACCCAACCACCGCCCGACCCGCCGATACGGTTGCCCTTACGCCGGACGGGCTACCCGTGGAACCGCGAACACCTGACCCCGAGTCACCGACGTCTGAATCGGGAGCACCAACAGCAAAGAAACTTGCCGTCCCACCGCCGGATGAGCAACAGAAGATGGGCGAGGCGATCGAGGGTTCTTACAAGATTTCGGAGGCCCGGTCGGCGGAAGATAGACTGCGACTTGCCGGGGAATTGTTCGCGGCGGGCAAGAAGTCGCAGGGCGAGCCGGTCGAGAAATTCGTGTTGCTCCGCAAAGCAATGGAACTTGCCCAAAGCGGCGGCGATGCCGGGTTGATGATGGAAGCTGTCGATGCGATCAGTAACGAGTTTGATGTCAATGCCCTTGATGTCAAGCAGAAGGTTCTGGCCGGTTTCGCTTCGGGTGCTTCCAATCTTGAAGAGATCAAATCGTTTGTCGAAGCCACTGATCCGGTAATCGACGAGGCAATTGCCGATGGCCGCTATGATATTGCCGTGAACATCGCCGAGATAGCTTATCGGCTTGCCAGCGGAGAAGGAGATGCGGAGTTACGCAAACGAACCTATGATCGCCGGAACTCGGTTAGGAAGCTGGCTTTGAAGTGGCAGGGACTAACAGATGCCAGGAACACGTTAAAGACCACCCCCGACAATCCGGCCGCCAATCTGGCCGTAGGACGTTGGTTCTGCTTCGAGCGAGGTGATTGGAAACAGGGCTTGCCGCATCTTGCGAAGTGCAGCAGCCCCGCCTTGAAAGGCATTGCCGCCCAGGAGGTAAACTCCCCTCCGGCAACCCCCGATGCCCAGGTCAAGCTCGCCGATGCTTGGTGGAATTTGGCAGAAAAGGTCGAGGGCAAGACGAAGGATTCTTTGATGGCCCATGCGGGCCAGTGGTATGGCAAAGCTTTAGATGGTTTACCGGAAGGTTTTGCCAAAGCGAAGGTGAAGAAGAGGTTGGAGGAGGCCGGGGAGGTTGCGGAGGTTGCTGTGGAAGGGCCGGAGGAGCCGCGTTTTGATCCAACGACCGCTAAGCTCCTGTGGACTCTTGAGGATCATAAGGCTGAAATACGGCGCGTGGCCTTCAGTCCGCAAGGCTCGATTCTCGCGTCAGCGGGCTTTGACAGCACCATAGGGCTGTGGGACGTCACCACGGGTAAGCTAGAGAAAACACTGTCGGCGCCCGAACCGCGTGTATGTACTGTCTGCTTCAGTCCTGACGGTCGCACATTGTTTTCCGGAGGCGGTCAGGAAACATCGGGCACTGGCCCCACTGCTGTTAGTGTATGGTCTCTGACTACTGGTCGACTCACAAGAAAACTCGATGGGCATAAAGACGCCGTGTGGACTGTCGATTCGAGCCCTGACGGGGCGTTGCTGGCTTCAGGTGGTCCTGATGCCAGCGTGAAGATTTGGGACATTGCTACGGGCCGCGCGGTCCGAACGTTCACCGGTCACACGGCCAGCGTGCAATCCGTCCGATTCAGCCCGGATCAGTCGATCCTTGCATCGGGAGGCAACGACAAGAAGATCATCCTATGCGAGTTGGCGACCGGGAAGCTTCGCATTCTGGACGCGGGCGAAGCAAACATCACAAACCTCGCATTCAGTCCCGATGGCCGGACTCTGGCTTCCGCGAGTGCCGGCGGGGTCGTAGGACTGTGGGATGTACGTACAGGGCAAGCTCGGCACACACTGAAGGGCCACGCCGGCAACGTTTTCGGTGTCGCATTTTCCCCGGACGGGTCGGTATTGGCGTCGGGAGGCCTTGACAAGGTAGTGAAACTCTGGGATCCAGCTACGGGAGAACAGCTTCGCATGCTCGCGGGACACCAAGGCACGGTGTGGTGCGTTGCGTTCTGTCCGGACGGTTCAAAGTTGGCCTCCGCGAGTGTCGACAAGACAATCAAGATCTGGGGCTTCTCCAAAACCACGGAAACTTCCGCAAGCGCAAGCCGGGTTCGTATTGAAGACTGCACGGTGACATGGAATAGCAAATACTCTCCTGCCCGGTGTGACCCGGGCGATCCTCATTGTAAGCTCCTCAAGCAGAATCCATATACCTTGGGATTTGAAGATTGGACCGATGAGGGATATGATGACATCTGCCTGCAGTTTGCACAGTTGGCAAACGGTGATATCGAGATTACCGTCGTTGGGTTGAATAGCACGGGCCAGAACGGCAAATTCAATGTAGTCGCACCAGACGGAAAAGTAATTTCCGGCCTGGAGAATCTTCGTAGAGAGGATGTCGGCACGAAGGGCATTCTCAAAGGCTTCTACAAAACCACTAAACCCAAGCCAACTCCCACCCCAACCACTACCTCAAAACTCCCCAGAGAATTCTCAATCGACCTCCCCGGCGGGGTGAAGATGGAATTTGTTCCGATCCCCGCCGGTGAGTTTATGATGGGTTCGTCCAAGGCGGAATTCGAGACCGCCCTGAAGGAAGCGAAAACCAAGCACTCCGGTTTGGCACTCGGCCTTATTCAAGCCGAGGTCCCTCAACATGACGTTAAGATCACAAGGCCCTTCTATCTGGGCAAATACGAAGTTACCCAGCAGCAGTGGCAGGCAATCATGGCCGACAACCCGAGCGAATTCAAGGAGCCGGACAATCCCGTCGAAAGGGTGAACTGGAACGACTGCCAGGAGTTCCTCGCAAAACTCAATAAGAAATGCGCGACGGCCGGCATGAGGTTTACGTTGCCGACCGAGGCTCAATGGGAATATGCCTGTCGCGCGGGAACGACGACCCGGTACGGCTTCGGCGACGACGAGGCAAAGCTCGGCGACTACGCCTGGTTCAGCGATAATTCCGAGAAAAAAACGCATCCGGTGGGCCAAAAAATACCCAATGCCTGGGGGCTCCATGACATGCACGGGAACGTCTGGGAATGGTGTGCCGATTGGTTCTGGGAGGACTATTACAAGCGGTCCCCGACAAACGACCCTACCGGCCCGTCCGGCTCAATTTGCGCGTTTCGAGGCGGCTTTCGGGGCGGCAGCCGGTGTGATAGCACCGTGGGATGCCGATCCGCACAACGCTACATCAGCCAGCCCGTGAGTCGTTATGGAAACGTCGGGTTTCGCGTATTGTATTCGCGCAGCAGCGCAGGTGCATCGAGCAGCAAAACGCCTCCTTGCAAGGTATTTCCCGTTGGTCGCTGGGTTCCGCTGCTGACTTCGTCGGACAAATTGGTTGGGTGGGGAGGAGTCAATGAGAAGGTGAAGTATTCAAATGGAGTTATTGAGTTGAATGATCGTGGGCTGTCCTACCCTGTCGTGGCGAAGGATATGATTATCCGTGCCAAGGTAAAGAAAGTCTCGGGAAGCTCGCTTTCTCTTTGGCTTCGCGACGGGTACGAAGGCAAATGGAAGGGAGACAACCGATTTGAGATTCTGAAAGCCGTACCTGGGAAAGGTCACGCGAGCCTCAAGAGCTACACAACCCCGCTATCCTATCGTAACGGCTTTGAACTTGGCTTCGCTGCCATCGGGGATGTGCTAACCGTTTTTGTCAATAGACAGCCGATTATGGAAGTGCGAGACTCGATGTTCAAGGAGGGTAAATCGAGACTGTCGGCATCCGCTGGCACCTCTCTCTTCCGCGACGTGGAGATCCAAATCTTGAAGAAATAGCAGCAGGGTAGTACAAGCGAAACACCGGCCCGCTAAACGCCGGGCTTCGGGCCGGCACGGGGAGAAGCATTACGGGCATTCCAGTGGAGATTCTTCGCTGCGCTCAGAATGACATTCCTGAAACCCGTAAGTTATTTCTCAGTCTTCTTGCCCGGGTTTTTCTCCGTTTTCTTCGCCGGCGCCGCTTCTGGCGGCGCTTTCTTCGGCGGCAAGAGCGATTCGGTCTTTATGTCCCAGAGGATGATTTTCCGGTCGGCCCCGGCGGAAGCCATGGTCTTTCCGTCGGGCGAAAAGGCAACGGCTAGAACCTCTTTGTCGTGCGCCCCGCTGATTCCCAGCTCCTTGCCCGTCCTAGGGTTCCATACCCGAAATCCGTTCTCGCCCCCGGCGGAAACGACGACCGTTCCGTCGGGCGAAAAGGCGATCGAGCGGACCGGTCCCTTATGGCCGACAAGCGTTGCTTGTTCCTTGTCGTTTAAGAAATCCCAAAGGAGGATCGAGGTGTCGCGCGACGTCTTGGCCAGGGTCTTGCCGTCGGCGGAGATGGCCACGATAGGCGGTTCGTCGGTCTGCGCACGAAACGCTCCGAGGAGGAAGGCCCCGTCGGGATAGTACAACGTTACCCACCCCTCGCCTCCGGCGGCGAGCATTTTACCGTCGGGCGAGTAGATCAACGTGCCGATCCCCTGGTCGAATCCGTCGAGGGTATTCTTGGGTGAACCGCTCTTGAGTTCCCAAAGCGTGATTCTGTTCCCGTTGCCGGCCGCGGCGAGGATATTGTCCTTCGGCGAGAAGGCCACCGTCCAGACGGACCCACCCTTTCCCTTGAGCACCCTCGGCTTCTCGCCCGGTTTGTCGGTCGGCCAGATCCTGATCGTGTCCGAGCCGTCCGCGGCTGTTACGCTTCTTCCATCGCGCGAGAACGAAAGGCTTCGGACGGCCGCCGACATTCCTCCAAAAACTTGTACCGGCTCGCCGGAGCGGACGTCCCATAGTCGGATCGTCTGGTCGGCGGCTGCGGAGGCCAGCTTATCGCTGTCGGGCGAGAACGCCAGCGAGCGAACCGCCCCTTCGTGGCCGGTAAGCACGTCTCGGATGACAAAACCCGGCGGCGGCTTCGGCTCATCCAGCTTCCGGATAACCGGCGGCGGATACTTCGGCGCATCTTCGCGTTCCTTGTATTCCCAGCCGGGGTCGATGGGGATGTTCCAAAGCTGGACCGTTTTGTCGGCGCTGGCCGACGCCAGGGTTCGCCCATCGGGTGAGAAGGCCAGCGACGTAACCTCCTTTTTGTGCCCGGTCAGGACCTGCTTTTCCCGCCCGGTGCGAGCATCCCAAAGCCGGATCGTCGCGTCATCGCCGCCGGAAACCAGAGTTTTTCCGTCGGGCGAGAACGCCACGCAGCGGACCTCGCCGCTGTGCCCCTGAAGCGGCGCTCGTATCAAACGCCGGCTTGCAACGTCCCACAACCTGATCGTCTCATCGGTACTGCCGGAAACGAGGGTCTGACCGTCGGGCGAGAAGACAACACACCGCACACCGCCCGAGTGGCCGCGGAGAGTCGCTATCTCCGTGCCCGTTAAGTCCCAAAGCTTCACCATCGAATCACTGCCGGCCGAAGCGACGATCTCCGCCCCGGGTGCGTAGGCCACGGAGAGCACCGACCCGTCGTGGGCGTCGATGCTTCGCGGTTCCTTGGGTTCGCCGATCGCGGGATCCCAGAACTTCACCGTGCTGTCGTAGCCCCCCGAAACCAGCAGACCGCCATCCGGGGAAAAGGCCAGACTGCGGACTTCGTCGTTATGGGCGGCGATCTTGGGGCCCTTCTCAAAGGCCGCCGCGCCCGTATCCCAAGTCCGGATCGCCCCGTCCTCTCCCCCGGAAACCAACGTCCGGCCATCGGGAGAAAAGGTCACCGACCGCACCTTTCCCTGGCCCTCGTTTTCCGGAAGCGTCTGCCACGGTTTGCTCGCGTTGTTCGTGTCCCAAACCTTGATGACATCGTCCACACCCGCCGAAACCAACGTTTGATTGTTGGGTGAGAACGCCACCGACCAGACCTCGTGGTCGTGATAGAGAGTTTCCCTTGGAGTCGCGAGATTGTTTTTCCCGTTGTGCTCTTTGTACCACCACCACGCGCCCAAGGCGCCGGCTCCTGCGAGCAACAACAGGCACATCAACGCCACCAGGGGCCATCGCCGCTTGCGGCGTCGGCGTGCAGGCCGCATGGGCGGCTCGAACCAGGGCGATTCCGGTCCCTGGGTGGCCGTCAGAGCCGACTCGCGGTGGTGCGGCGTCGACGCGCCCGACCAGAGCGGGTTGACCGGCGGGGATTCCGTCCGCACGGCCCTGGCCAGGAGCCCCGGCAAATCGCAGCCGGCCGTGAACGCTTCCAAGTCGGCCGCCACTTCGCCGGGAGTTGCATAGCGATGCGAGGCATCCTTCGACATCATCCGCTCGACCACCGCGACGAGCGCCTCCGGCACGTCGGTGCGGAACTGCTTCAGCGGCGGCGGCTTGTGTTTCGCATGCGCTTCCTGCTTCTCAAAAATGCTTTGGTATCGCGAACCGCTGAAGGGCGGGTGCCCTACCAGCAGTTTGTACATCGTGCAGCCGAGCGAGTAAATGTCCGCGCGTATGTCGACCTGGTGCGAATTGGAAATTTGCTCGGGCGCCATGTAGTCCGGCGTGCCCATCACCTGGTACACAGCCGTCATCTCTTCGCTCGACATCCGTTCGTCGCGATGGAAACGGGCCAGCCCGAGGTCCAGGATCTTCACCTGGCCCTTGCGCGCGAGCATCAGGTTCGACGGCTTCACATCGCGGTGTACCATGCGGTGTTCATGGGCGGCCTGGAGCCCTTTTGCCACCTGGCGGGCCACTGCGGCCGCGTCCGGCACCGGCAACGGCCCCAGGCGCCGGACCACCTCCGTCAGGTTGAGACCCTCGACGTATTCCATCACGAGGAACCGCGTTCCTTCGATTTCCCGGGCGTCGAAGGCCTGGACGATGTTCGGGTGGTTCAGCGCGCCGACGGCGGCCATCTCCCGCTCGAAACGGGCCACGGCCTGGTCGTCCGGGAGATGGTGTTTCGGGAGCACCTTCAGCGCCACTTCCCGGCGGAGCTTGGTATGCAGGGCTTTGTAAACCGTGCCCATGCCGCCCTGGCCCAACTTCTCGAGCAGTTGGTACTCGCCCAACTGTCCCAGCATGACCGTTTCGCTCGGCGGTCCACTGGCCGAGATACCGCCGTGGGAGAGAGATTTGGCGGCGGCTTTCAACTGGGCTAACGCCTGGCCACATTGGGGCTCCTGCACGTACTGACCGGCGGCCATCGGACGCCGCAGCCGTGCAAGCAGGGTATCGTCCGCGTCATCGAGACCGGCCAGGGCGGCTTGGCACGTAGGGCACGTGTCGATGTGATCGGCCACCGCCTGGAAAACATCCTCGGGGAGTTTTCCCAGCGCGTAAGCAGAAAGCGACTCACGGCTTGGGCAGTTGGCAGCGAACATCTACTCCGTCCCGTCCTCTCAGGCGATTGCCGGCAACCGACGGCTCATCACGCCTTCCGAGGAACGGTCACCAGACCCTCGCCCTCTATACTAACAAACGAAGCACTTTGACACCAATTTCCGCCACTTTTGCGGCGTTGACGCAAGTTGGGGGGGCATGTGTCCGTATGTGTCCGGGAGAACCAATTTGGCGAACGCACACCCTCCCTGGGGGAGGTGTGGCAGTTGGGTTTAGGGGTGCGATCTCAATTGTTTCACCGGTCGTTCGTGGTAGAATACCAACGCGATCGGGGCGTGGCGCAGTCTGGCTAGCGCACCTGCTTTGGGAGCAGGGGGTCGGAGGTTCAAATCCTCTCGCCCCGACCTATATTTCCTAACGACTTGCCCCTCACTACCGGAGTCAATACTGCTTTCTGGTGGTGAGGGCGACTGCCGCTCACCAGGGCCGCTGCAACGGAACCGACCGGGCCTTTGATCTTCTTGCAAGACGTTGGTCCGTCATACATCTCGATCGGCGGGGGGGCGTTGCCGAAGGTCACCACCCCGCCGTTGATCTTGTTCAAGGTTCGCTTCTTCCCCCTGACCGGGTGGAAGCCAAGGAACAGCCGAGCATTGAGCAGATTGAAAACCTGCCTCGCCGCACCCAGATCTTCACCTTCTTGGGCCAGTTCGGTCAGTTGACGGACGATCTCCATCGCGATGTCAACGGCGGAATCCGCATCGCTGACCGTGGCTTTGCTGGTACAAGCCACAAAGATATCGAAATGTTTTGCCGTCCGGTTGGCGATACAGAAGCCAACCGCAGTTCATGTCGAACGCCCGACCACCAAGCGGGTTCTTGCTCGGATTGCGTGACCGTGGGGACACGCCATCCTCGCCTGTGACACGTCTGCACCACCATCCGAGCCATGGGGCCTGACGAGACATAGACACCTACCGGCAGTTGCCAGGAATCCATCGAGCAACCACTTTTTCGGCTTTTGTCCATTGAACCAAGGTGCGCGCAAAAGAGGGGGGCACGGTGGTGGAGGCACACTGGTAGCCCGCTTTGGCAATCCTGCTGCGAATCTCCGTTACGGCTAACTCGTGTGCATGATCCTGCCGGCAGTTTAACGTAGCGAAATTGCGGAAGCCGCGTAGCAAGAGGTGCTTAGAGATTAGACGCCCAATAGCATTTGGATCCGGATAGACAATCCTCAACCCTCAAGTGGCTCTGAAGTAGTATAGATGAATCTGCGGCGGCATTGAAATCGCAGTTCTATCAAGTCCCCGCTGCCCTGGGGATGCTATACTTTGGCGTGTACCATGAGATGTCTATTCCATATCCCGATCATCCACTCAGCCGCTGATTTCGGGTCGCTTTCCGAATCGGCCAAGGCGCAGTATGTGGAGCAGTTCGACCCGAACGCGTGGGCGCATCACGAGCGGGCGATAGAGCAACTCTGGGCTGCTATCCGGCAGAGGGTCGACGTCCTAAACCTTGACTATACGAAAGTGCGCCTCTACCAGGACGGATTGCCGGTCTGTGGATTTGAGGAGAAGATCGTTCGGGAAGTCGCCGAGGCCGGGAGTAGCAACCATCAGTTCCTTCTGGAATTGATCGACAAGGGAGCCATGCTGGAAGGCACGGAGGACCCGCAACTACTCATCCAAGAGTACCAAATGCAGAAGGAGCAACTGGAAGCCGAATCGCAACCGCCCGCCACCGGTGCGGACCGGAAAGTACAGGCGGATGAACTCCTCGCCGCCCGCGATCGGTTCATTGCCCGGCGCATCGACGAGACACTCAAGGCGGGCGAGACTGGATTGTTGTTCCTCGGAGCCCTGCATCCCTTGGAAGCGATCTGGTCGACGGGAATTGAGGTGAAGGAGTTGGCGAACCGCTGAACACGCCTGCGGTAGCGTCAGGCATTTTGCTTCCGCCCCGCTTGTTCGAAGAGTTCCTCGATTGCTTCCAGGAGATGATTGCGGCGGATTGCGAAGTCGTCGATGTTGGGCGCCTCGGGCGATGCCTCGATCCGCTCGGCCAGGGACGTCATCATTGCCCGGTGGCAAAGGGCCTCGATCTCGGCTCCGCTGAAGCCGGTGGTCCGTTCCGCCAGCCACGCGGCCGTCACGCCCGGTTCGACCGGCCGGTCCCGCATGTGGACTTGCAGTATCTTTTCCCGAGCGGTCTGGTCGGGCATGGGAAGCTCTACTTGGACGTCAAACCGCCCCGGCCGCAGCAGTGCCGGATCGAGCAAGTCGGGGCGGTTCGTGGCCGCCAGCACGAGCACCCCTTTAAGTTCTTCGATCCCGTCCAACTCCGTGAGAAGCTGGCTGAGAACCCGGCCGCTGACGCCGGAATCCTCGCGGCCGGAGGAACGCGTCGATGCCATCGCGTCGATCTCGTCGAAGAAGATAATGCAGGGAGACGCCTGACGCCCCTTACGGAAAACCTCACGTAGCCCGCGCTCCGATTCCCCCACGTACATCGACAGCAACTCGGGCCCTTTGATCGAGATGAAGTTGACCTCGGTTTCCGAGGCCAGGGCCTTGGCCATCAGCGTTTTTCCGCAGCCGGGCGGCCCGGTCAGCAGCAATCCCTTCGGCGGGGTCAGGCGGAAGGAACTAAACAGATCGGAGTATTTCATGGGCCATTCGACCGCCTCCTTCAACCGCCGCTTGACGTCCTCCAATCCGCCCACGTCGTCCCAAGAGACATCGGGGACCTCGACGAACACCTCGCGGATGGCCGAGGGTTCCACTTCCCGCAGCGCTTCTTCCGCATCGCTCATCTTGACTTCCAACTGGGCCAAGACTTCGTAGGGGATTTGCCGCTGCGAGAAATCGACCTGGGGTAGGATTCGGCGCAAGGCGTTCATGCCCGCTTCCCGGCAAAGGGCGGCCAGATCGGCCCCCACAAAACCGTGCGTGATGGCCGCTAACCGCAGCAGGTCCACGTCCTCGGCCAAGGGCATCCCCCGGCTGTGGATTTCGAGGATTTCCTCCCGGCCGTGCTGATCGGGGATGGGAATGGAAATCTCCCGATCGAACCGTCCCGGCCGCCGCAACGCGGGATCCAACATGTTGGGAAGATTCGTGGCCGCCAGCACGACCACGTGTTCCCGCTGCGACAGCCCGTCCATCAGTCCGAGCAACTGGGCCACCACCCGCTTCTCCACGTCGCCGATTGCCTTTTCGCGATGCGGCGCGATGGCGTCGATTTCGTCCAGAAAGATGATGCTCGGCGCCCGGCGGGTGGCTTCATCAAAGATCTTGCGGAGGTGTGCCTCACTTTCCCCTACCCACTTGTGAATCACCTCGGGACCGTTGATCGCGAAGAAATTGGCGTCGGTTTCGTGGGCGACCGCCCGAGCTATCAGCGTCTTCCCGCAACCCGGCGGACCGAGCAGCAACACGCCCTTCGGGGCCTCGATCCCCAACCGGTCGAACAATTCCGGGTATTTCAACGGCAGTTCGACGATCTCGCGGATGCGGTCCAACTGGCGTTTCAGACCGCCGATGTCTTCATAGGAAAGCGCCGGCAGCGACTCCTTGGGCTTGCCGTTGCCCTTGCGGGTCTTCGTGATCTTCAACGTACTGTCGGAAGCAATAACCGTCGGCCCGTCCGGGTTCGTGCTCTTGACCAGAAAATCGACGTATCGGCTTCCAAAGAGCGTGGCCCGCACGCGATCGCCGGCCACCACCGGCAAACCGTCCAGGAGGATGCCGATATAGTCCAGGTCGCGGTCTGAAGGTGCGTGCCCCTGGGGATCGAGGACGACCTCTTCGGCCGCCTGGACGGAGACGAGGCGCACCACGGCCGACTCGCCGAGCCCGACGCCGGCGTTCTGCCGTATGATCCCATCCACTTGGAGGTGCGTCTTGCCACGGTGTTCCTTGAAGGTCGGCAGCAGCTTGCAGACGGTTGCCCGCTTGCCCGCTATCTGCACCATGTCTCCCACATCAATGCCGAGCCGTTTCATATCGGAAGGGTCGATGCGCGCGATCCCCCGCCCGACGTCCTTTCCAGTCGACTCGCTTACCTTCAGTACGATTTCCCGAATTGCAGAGGAAGGGTTTGTCATGATATGAGAACCTGCTGTATGCGCACCTATTGTTGAAGCCGAATCTCGGAAGTACCGTCCTTGCAGTCCCGCTGCATCTTGTCCGCATCGGCCAAGTTTTCCAGAGGCGGCCCAGACATCTCCACCGCTGGACCGAAATGGTAAGGCGGCAACGTAGCCCGAATCCCAGCATGCGCGAAGACCGTCACCCTCCTTTCCTGCCGGTCAAGGTCGTGCAGGAATTCGGCTACCTTCACTTCGCATCGCGACATCCGCCATAGCAGCGAAGGCCGGTCGTGGAACAACACGCCCAATGGCAGCGGCATAACCGGGCCGTGCGCGACCACCTCGCCGATGATCTGGCGGTGTCGCAGTGCCAGGCATCTCAGCCACTGGACATCCTTAACGGTCTTCGCCTCGAACCGTTCCTGGCCGAAACGATCAAAGCCCACGCGGCTGGCCACCGCGGCCAATTGCCCGTGGCGGATCAACTCGACTTCAAACCGCGCATCGACCCCCGGGCCGATCTTCAGGTCAGGGCAGGTTGCCCAGGCAAATGCGTACAGGTATGTGTGTTCAGCCATTCTGCTTCCAACCCTACTTGCTCAAGCAGCCCTTTGATTCCGCGTGGGAGAGCGCATCCTGCAAAAAATGGATGGCTTGGTGGATTTCCTCGCGATGGATAGGGACCTCCCGGGGCCCGCTGAACCCGAGCTTCACCCGGTCTCCCCGCAGTTCCAGCACGGTCAACTCAATTTCCCCAACGATAATCCTTTCGCCTCGCTTTCGGCTGAGAACCAGCATGATTGCCTCCCTGGCAATGATTGTGACGGATTGTGAAATCGTCGGCCTATCGCTGGAGCCGAATCTGCAGAATGCCGTTCTTGCAGTTCCACTCCATCTGGTCTTTGGCAAAACTCTCGGGCAGAACGACTTCTTTGCGGTAGCGGGTCTCGCCCCGTTTGGCCTCGATGTTGAGTTGATCGCCGGCCAGCTCGACCTGGACGTTGTCTTCACTGGCCCCAGGGATCTCGGCCAGCACCAACACGTGGTCTTCTTCCTCGTGGACGTCGACCAGCGGTTCCCGCACGTCTTCGGCCGGCTTGCCGGGTTTGCCGGGCTTTTTGGGGTGAACGTTTCCGAAGGGCTCGACCTTGAGTTCCTGCTGTCCGCGGTCGCCAAGCCCCGTCTTTACGTTGATGCCGTAGACGCCCCGGAGTCTTCCGGCGGCGTCTTTGAATTCACCCGACTGGGAAAGCTTTTCGCCCGTCTCCGCCAGCTCGCCGAGTTTTTCGACGAGGGTTCCCAGTCCGCTGAGGATTCCCCCCAGCTTCAAGGGAACGCCGCCATCTTTCGGTGTGTCTTCGGTATGATCTTCCACTTTTGCCATGAGAGTTTCCTTTCCTAGTGGAGCCGATTTTGGCGACGGGCCGGACAATCCGGGTTATATGTTCAACTCGGGACAGAAATGGTAAGCCGGCCAAGGGCCGGTCACTTCCAACAACAAGCCTTTGGGGCGGACCGCGTTGCGCAGTTGTTCCACCTTTGCCAACCAACGGTCGTTTGCCGAACGAGGCAGCAGAAACGCGGCGTTCCAAGCCATTTTCTCTTCCCGGCCGGTCAAATTGGCGGACAAATTGCGGACGATACGGCAGCGGTCGGCATGTTGCTCGAGCGTGTTGGCCACCGCCGTGACTTCCCGTTGCACATGGGAATCCAATTTTCGTTTATTCTGAAGTTCGGTCCGTCTTTGTCTGAGGTATTCAACGCCGGCGCCCCTTCCGGAGGCGAAATGTGGCGAGGAAGGGGTTGGATGGGCAAGGCATATTCGTGCGTGTTCCCGGTCGACGTAGATCTTCGCTGCCCACTCCTGCCGGTCCCCGAGTTCACCCAGGAAACCGGCCACGGTGGTCGCACACTGTGTCATTTTATGCAGCAACGAAGCCCGCGAGTTGAAGATCGTGCCGAGTCTCAGCGGCAGGACGGGCGACTGGCTGGCGACCTGGGCGACGATCTCGTTGTGCCGCACCGCGATCCGGCTCAACCACGTCACCTCCTCGGCGGTCTTGCCCTCGAGTTGGTTCACGTTGAACTGGTCCAGCCCCACGCAACTGGACACGGCGGCCACCCGCCCATTGGGGACCAACTCGACGGCAAAACGGGGATCGACGCCCTGGGTGGGATCTTTCAACAGATAGCCAGCCCAGGTGAAGGCATACAAATAGTGTTCCTCAGGCATGGTGTCCGTCCAGCTTGGCAATACACCCTATTGTACCATCGGTATTTCCCACATTACCCTGTACTGTCCCACGTTATATCGCCGTCTATCCACACTGACAAGGCCATTTTCCCCGCGGACGGGTTGCTACGAATAGTCTTCGCCCAGCACGAGAAGACCCCTGATTTCGGTAATCCTGACAGTGCAACAGGGCCTCTTCACGGGCAAATTGCCCGCAAACCGGTAAGTCTGACGGCTTCGCTTGACCGCTGCTTTCTGCGGACTAATATTTGGGTAGTTCCGATAAGCTGTGCGGTTTACCTGTCTTTCCTAAAATGGACTAGGTGAAAAAGCCGTGTTCGTTATGCAGATATTACGACAAAGCCCGTGGTAAAGCCGAAGAGAAGCTGGAGAAACCCGGGGGACTGCGCCGAACATCATTGAAACAGCCGTTGGGGCAAAACTGTGGAAATCAGTTGAGTCAGACCCTCCAGGTGATGTTTGCTTGGGGGATTTACCGGTTGGTCCCTTTTTTATTTAGGAGACTTTGAGATGGCAAACGTGAAGAAGTCCACCGATTCGTCCAGCTTGGCTGAGGTCGTGGATCGCATCCTTGACAAAGGTATTGTGGTCGACGCTTGGGCCAAGGTATCGCTGGTCGGCATCGAGTTGCTGACGATCGAGGCCCGCGCCGTCGTCGCCAGTGTCGAGACGTACCTGAAGTACGCCGAGGCGGTTGGTCTGACGGCCTCGGCCGCCGCGCCTGCGTAAGCGGAATCGCCGATCCCGGCAGCCGGCTGGTCCCGACCGCTGCTCCAGCCGGCTGCCGAGAGACGCACCCAGACGAAGGGGCGGAGCAAGTTTAATCAGTCAACAAACACAAGATGTGCTCACACGCACATCCGCACCCCAATCGAGAGGAACATTATGGCAACTTTTACCGAAGACTTCAGCCGAATGCGCGAAAAATTCGACCGGGGCCACGAAGGTCGCCACGAATTCATGCGCGAACTGGCGACAAACGAGGCGGAAGGCCATGCACAACGCCAGCAGTTGTACCAGGACATTCGGGACGAGATTGCTGAGCTTCAGGAGGAAGCGGTGGCTGTCTGTCATGAGGGCGCCGCGATGTGCAAAAGCCACCACCAGTGGATGGAGGACACTTGCCGGGAGTTGAAAGACGAACTGGCATCCTTCGGAGCCGATCTGAAGGCCGGTGGCAAGATCTTCCGCGGCGGTTACAGGCGCTAGTCCGCACGAATCAAGTCAGGGAAGAACGCGAAAACCCGGCTCGCGAGTGCGGTTGATCATATATGGGACAGTGAGCGGGAAGCGTGGAATGACCATGACTCCGTCTCGGTCAGTCAACGCCCACTCGTCACTGTCCTTCTGTTTAATGGCGGGTACGCGGAACATGAACACGCAACCGTTGGTCGCGCCGGATGGAACGACGAAACGCTACGGTGCCCGCGGACGCGGAGTGCCGTACCACACCGTGTGCCTGCTACGCTGAATCGAACGGGCCATGTAAGTTTTTCCGAACGCGCAAGTAGAATAGAGTTCCCATCGGCCGGTGTCCGATGGTCGTAGTTGAAACCCTACAATTGGCAAACCCCGCAATCTCCGACGGTCGTGCGGGAGAAAACGAGAGCGAAAGGAATCTGCTGATGGCCACGGTATCCGAGAATACGAGGAGCGATCCGGAGTTGCGCAACCTGGCATCGTCGGACCTCATTGACGAGGCGGCCATGCATTTACGCGACGCGATGGACGAACGGCCGGACAACGGTGCCCGAATAAGGCTTGAGCCGAGCGACGAATTCGTCATGACGCTGCGGATCGAAGGATTGGCCGAGCGGGCAATGCGGTACCTGGGGGCAGGGTTCGCAGTCAATCTGGAGGGTCTGGCAGGCAGCGGCAAAACCACGCTGGCCCTGCACCTGGCCGAACGAATCGGCCGGCCCGTGAGCCTCATTCACGGTGATGACGAGTTCGGCAGCTCCGACCTGATCGGAAGCGACCGGGGGGTCCGCAAGAGCAAGAGCATCGACAACTTCGTCCACTCGGTCCTGAAGACCGAGGAAACGACACGCAAGGTTTGGGTCGACAACCGGTTGACCATCGCGGTGTGCGAGGGCCATACGCTGGTCTACGACGAGTTCACGCGAAGCCGGCCCGAGGCCAACAACGTCCTGCTAAGCATCCTTAGCGAAGGCATTCTGAACCTGCCCAAACTCCGCCACACGGGCGAGGGTTATCTCAAGGCGCATCCGGAATTCCGGGCTATCTTCACCTGCAACCCGGAGGAGTATGCGGGGGTACACCGCGGCCAAGACGCGCTGCTCGACCGGCTCATCCCCATTCGCATGGACGACTATGACCGCGAGACTCAGGTGGCCATCACCCGGGCGAAGAGCGGCATTTCGCCAGAGGACGCCGGGCGAATCGTCGACATCGTCCGCCACTTCCGCGATCTGGACGGTTTCACCCACCGGCCAAGTGTCCGGGCGGCAATTATGATCGCCAAGGTAACAGTCTACCGAGGCGCGCCCTGCCTGCCCGACGATCCGATCTTTCAACAGACGTGCCGCGACGCGCTCGGTCTGGAAGAGCCGCGAAAGGACACAGGCAAGAAACCCTTCTCCGACGAGGAGGTGCAGAAAGGTATCCACAAGGCTTGGGAGTCCGAATGACGGGAATCCGCCGTTTGCCGGATCGGGCACGAACAGAAAAGGAGGAGATTCAATCATGAGAAGCGTACCCCGGAGAACGGCGACGAACATCCGTTCGTCGAAAAACGCCCGGCTCGGTCATGGGACAAGCGCACGGCGAAAGTATGACCGGTTGGCCAAACTGGCATTCGAGAGGGCACACCTCAACAAGGACACACAACGAGCCAGCGAGCGGGTTAGCAATAATCAGAAACGGCTGGATGAAATCGAAGCCGAAGAGGCCTACTTGCTGGCGTCGATTCAGGCCGCGCGGGAAGGCAGACCCGTTCCGCCGGAAATCAAACAGCGGCCAAGATCAGCCAGACACGAGAACGGGACAGACTTCGTCCTGAGGTATTGAAGTATTTGTCGCGGGAGCCGTTCAACAGCGGGAAGGTGAAATCATGTCTGACTACGTCGACAGAGTGTTGGGACTCAAGCCCCCCGGTAAAGAACCCGAACAAGAGCGCGGTACGCGCAAACGCTACTGGCGTCCGAAACGCCCCCCCGCCACGCAACAACGAGAATTGAAATACGTCGACTCGGTGCGTTGCGGGTACTGCCAGGGTATGGGCGAAGACGATTGCGGCGGTATTTGCAACGTTTGCAGCGGTAACGGCGAAGTGACCGTCGAACCACCCGTTATCACCTGTTTGGAATGCCGCGGAGACGGACACGGCAAAGGTTCGTTGACCTGTCTTGCCTGCCAGGGGATCGGCGTGGTCTCGGTCTCTGAAAACGCAACCATCTGCTCTCATTGCCAAGGGAGCGGAGAAGACGGCGTCTTCGGTTGTATGTACTGCAAGGGGCAGGGAGTTTGCTAACACCGGACCAAACGGCCACGCAAAACCGTTGGATTGGGAGTCATGAACATGGCGCTGGAAAACCTTGGCCTCGATGTGGACAAGCCCTCCGTGCTCGCCGTGCAGAAGGCCGCAGAGGCGTTTCTGGCGGAATCGCTTCCCGACGTGCAGAGAGTCAATATCGTCAAGCTGGTCCCGATTGATCCGTACGAAGGGACCTGGGAGGTGGAAGCAGAGGTGTTTCAGCCCAACGAGACCATCACCTCGTTGGGGATCGAGACCCAGCGGCCGGTCTTGGACAAGACCCTGTACCTAGTCCGCCTCGATCGCGCGTTGGAGGTCCAGGCGTACGGGTTGAGTGACTCGGTGACCACACAACAATGACGCCCGCTGCGGCGACAACAGCTCAACGGAAGGAGTAATTCGATGAAAGTGAATTGCGTCTCGTGCGGTCACGTTATTGACCTGCGGGACTCCTACGACAACTACGAGGGCCAGATCAAGTGCTTCACGTGCGGATCGCTGTTGGACATCCGCACCGAGGACGGCCAAGTCAAGCATGTTGAGATCGACCGAGAGTTACTCCAGACGTTCCGCGGAGGAAAACGTGACCGGTAGCGCGAATACGATCGACACAGGGCTGTATTTGTACGGGATCACGCGGGCGAAGGGCGCCCCCGCCATTCGCACCAGCGGCGTCACCGGGGGGAGCGTTGGCCTGCTGGTGGAAGGCGAGCTAGCCGCAATCGTGACCCCGCTGATCGCCGAGAAGATCCGCCCCCAACGGACAAACCTGGCGGCCCACAATGACATCGTGCGAGAGCTGGCCGAGCACCGGGCGGTGCTGCCAGCCGCCTTCGGTACGGTCGTCGAGAGCGAGGAGGAGTTGCACAATGTGCTGGACCGCAACTGCGACGAGTTGCTAGATCGGCTCCGGCTCCTGGAAGGCAAGGACGAAATCCTCCTGAAGGTGTACTGGGAAACCTCGAACGTCTTCGAGTACTTCGTGGCAAACCACAAGGAACTCAAGCGGCTGCGCGACCAGTTGTTCAAGCCGGGCAAGGTGCCATCGGTCAGCGAGAAAATCGAACTGGGCAGGGCCTTCGATGCGGTGCTCCAGGAAAGCCGCGATCGCCACACCGAACGGGTGACCAGGGCGCTGTCCCGCTATTGCACCGATATCCGGTCGATCGACGTGGGCGGAGAAAAGATGATCATGAAGCTGGCGTGCCTGGTGGCCAGGGACCGCTCGGAGGAATTCGAGGAAGCGATCAAGCAAGTTGCCTCGCAGTTTGACAACCATTACACGTTCGAATACGGCAATCCAACGGCACCCTATGATTTCGTCGACGTCAATTTGCAGTTGAAGTAGTCATTGCCGGGTCGGGCAGGGACGCCCACGGGACCGGATATGTTTGAAAAACCACGGAAGGACATCTTTTACCATGGCGTTTCTCATCGACGATCTCTTCCTGTTGCCCTTCAAGTCCGTCTGCGACGGCATTATGGAGGCGGTCGAGCAGGATCTCCAGAGCCAGGAAGCGGAGATCATGGCTGCCCTGACACAACTGCACCGGCGGCTCGAATCGGGCGAGATCGACCAGGAGGAGTTTGACGAGGAGGAGACGGCACTGCTGGATCGACTTGAGAATGTGCAGAAGCTGCTTCACCCTGAGCCGCCTCTGACGAAGACAGAAAGGCTGAAGAAACACTTCCCGGAGGAGTTTGAAGAGGATGAGCCGAAGAAATCAGACTGGGAGAGCGGACCGGGACCTGAAGGTGATTGGGGGCCACGATTGCCCGAGTAAGGATCTCCGCCACAAGGCGGAATGAATCCGGGAACGTTTCCCCAAGATTCCCGCGATCACTGGTCGCGGCTTTGTAGAAGAAGACGAAAGGACATGTCATGGAGAAAGCAGAGCCGTCACGGCCCGACATAAACAGAATTCCCGAAACCACCGCGGGCGACGACGACACGCTGGTGGAGGTGCTGGATCGGGTGCTGGACACGGGCGTTGTGGTGGTCGGCGATCTGAACATCTCGGTGGCCGATGTCGAGTTGATCTGCCTGCGGCTGCAATTGGTGCTCTCGTCGGCAGAGACGGCCCGGCAGGCAGGCTTGCTCGATTCGGCGCAGCATTCTTGCCCCGAAGTCCAACCGGCATAAAGGCATTCTTGGCGGAGATGACCCATGACAGAATCAGCCACCGTCACCGTCACCGACACCGCCATCGGCACGCTGTTTCCCGACTTCCCCGAGGTACACCCGAACGGAAAACAGGTAACGCGGAAGGCGCTGCGGGAGTTGCCGGCGAAGCTCAGATCCAAGCCGGAGAACATCGGCAACGGGCCATCGAAACCGAAATCCAATCCGGAGAACATCCGCAATAGCTCGTCGAAGCTGAAATTCAATCCGGAGAACGTCCGCAACGGGCTGGCGAAACTCGTCCTGACGCTGGTAGAGATGATCCGGGAGTTACTGGAACGCCAGGCGATACGCCGGATCGACGCGGGGTCGGTTACCGAGGAGGAAACCGAGCGAATGGGGGAAACGTTCGCCCGGCTTGCGGAGGAAATCGAAAGACTCAAGAACTATTTCGGCTTTACCGACGAAGACCTCAACCTTGACCTGGGACCGCTCGGCAAGGTGCGCTAGCGAGAATGGAAAGGAATCATCCCATGGCACACGCGCAAGCAATTGTCCAGTCTACCCAGGGCGACAATCTGGCCGACGTCCTGGAACGGGTACTCACGGTCGGCGTGGTCATCGTCGGCGACATTAAGATCAAACTGTGCGATATCGAACTGCTGAGTATTCAGTTGCGGCTGCTGATCTGTTCAGTAGAAAAGGCGCAGGAGTTGGGAATTCCATGGTGGTGGGAACAACGGGCGCCGACAAACGGATCGCTTCCCAAGAGCCCGGCGGCTTCACACCAGCCGTTGCCCGAGAACAACTCCGCGACACGCACGCCGTGGGAAGAATACAGGCGGTTCCAGGAGTTTCGGCAGTTTCAAGAGGCGGAGCGGGCCTTCGAACAAGCACACGGAAAGGAATCCTGATCGATCGTCAGGGGCAGTGATCTGAAATGGAGTGCGCAATTCTCTTAACGTTTCTGACGCTTCCCGTCTGGGGAGCGGAACCCGGCAGAGACTCTTCCGCATCGTTACCGGCACCCGCCACTGTTTGCGTAACGCAAATCCACCATGATTGCAGTTGTTACTACGACGACGAAGAACCGTACTGGTATGGTGATGTCGGCATGTTTCTATGCCAAGTGGAGTTGCGGGTATCGCCGCCGGGGCAATTTCCGGTTGTCTGGCGCAACATCGGCTCCTATCGTCACTGCTACATGCAGCTACAGATAGAGTCGGAATCGGCGTACGAAATGGAGTGGGAAGACAGGGCACGAGAGTGGCACGTGTATTGGTGGATACCAACCGACGACCGACCGGGCGGTGGGCGAGGGGCGGTACGTTCCGATAGTCGCGACGAGTCGTGCGAATCGGAAGCGGACGCGATCGGAGCACTGATTGAGTGGTTTCGGGGACAGCCGACAGACGACATTACGATTCAGCGGCGGTTCCGCGAGGCACCAGCCAGGTAATGATGACGCAATACTCACCCGATCCCCCACACGAATTCTGATGACAGGTGCTCTCGGCTTTCTTGTTTTCCATCTGTGCAAGCTTCAATCCATGTCGGCATCACATCGCCGGCACCGAGCAGAGAATCGAACGAGGTTTTGCCGATCTCCACCTTCTAAGACTCCCGCAGCTCCCTTGCGAAGTCCGCGGGCTGGAGCCCCTGAGACGGTTCGCCTGCTCTTTTGTCAACGGTGTGCATCAGGACGCCGTTGAGGTTTGTGACAGGGTTGCGCCCACTGCGGTGCCGGACGTTCCACAATGCGGCTCGCCCCTTCTCCTTCCGACGGCCCGCCTCGTTTTGATTGGCGGGAAGGACGGTGTCGGGAAGAGTTCAGTTGCCGCCGCCACGGTTCTCGAACTCGCCTCCGGGTTCCCGGACAAGAAAGTTTTGATCTTCTCCACAGACCCGGCCCACTCGCTGTCCGATAGCTTTGGTCAGAAAATCGGAACGGAAATCGGCTCCATCGAAGCAATCCACAACCTCTCCGCCCAGGAGATCGATGCCCCCAAGCTGCTGGTCGATTTCAAGCAACGGTATCGAGAGGCCATCGATGATATCTTCAACTCTTTTCTGGGTGGCGGCGACGTACAGGTGGAATTCGACCAGGATCCGCGTCTTGTATTCTACGGTGAACCGCCGCCGCACCGGTTTTTCCAGCACCTCTGGCGTGGGGGCAGTTCGTTCTTCACCAACCGATTCTGTGCGTTCCATCAAGGGCTCGCCTCCTTTCGCCCTCTACTCTAATAAATCAGGAGGCAGTTGTCTCACTCATGTTGGCACAGAGGGAACAGCATCTTGATGTCCCGGCTCCACGCATGCACCGCCCTGCAAAAAGTTGCGGCTGGTGTTCAATCGCCCCGACTGGACTTACGGCAATTACTCCTTATAATCGCAGAGCAGATTGCAGAGTAAGGAGGTAATCCCATGCGAGGAAGACCAGAGCCTTTTTTTCCGTAAGTTCACGGGAACGTGGTACGTTCAGATCGGAAAGCAGCAATTCAACCTTGGCAAAGACAAGGCTGAGGCTCTGGACAAGTGCGAGAAACTCTTTGCAGAGAATGAAGACATAAACCCTGCAATGCCCGTGGCCCTTCTTCTGGCCAAGTATCTGCAATGGGTGAAGAAACGGCGTGCTGAGAATACCTACGACTGGTATCAGATGCACCTGCAGTCTTTTGCCAAATACATCGGCAAACGGCTCAAGATCGCCAATCTGAAGCCCTCTCACATCACCGCGCGGATCGACAAGGCACATGCCGACTCTTCGGACTCGACCCGCCACGGGGCCATACGAGCCGTCCAGAGGGCCTTCAACTGGGCAATCCGCGAAGGCCATCTCCAAAAAAAACCCACTCTCAATGCGGAGAAACCCACGCCGACCAAGAGGGAGTCAGTCATCAGCGAGGAACAATTCGAGCAGATGATGGCGAAAGCCACCGATCAGGCCGAGAAGGATCTTCTTATCACGCTTTGGGACACGGGTTGCCAGCCGCAGGAGATTCGCGTCGTCGAAGCCAGGCACTTTGAGGAAGAGAACGAGCGATGGGTATTCCAGACGGTCAACTCCAAGGGGAGGAAGGTTCAGCGAGTAGTCTACCTGAGCGATCGTGCTCTGGAGATTTCCAAGCGACTTGCCAAGCAGTATCCCGAAGGACCAATGTTTCGGAATCGGAAAAGAGAGCCGTGGAACAAGAACGCGATCCGTTGCCGATTTCGCAAGTTCAAAAACTTGGGTATCGAAGGCCTGTGTGCCACGGCGATCCGCTACAGCTTCACGACCCATGCCCTCGCACGGGGTGTTGACCCAGTGACCCTCTCGGTCCTGCTCGGACACAGCGATGTTACAACCTTGAGTCGTCATTACGCCCATCTCACGAAACAGCCGGATCACATGCGAAGGTCCCTTCTCAAGGTCAGAGACCAAGATGCTCCTGAATGAGGGAGCTTCCGTCAAGTAGTGGCTACTACAGGGCTATTGTTGCGAACCGTTATCTCTCATCAACTCCAGCATCGACTCGCCCATCGCGTGGCCGATGCGGGTGTACCAAATCGCGCTGCCGAGGTAGTGGTACGGCCGGTCCGAGCCGACTTTCTTCCACTCCTCGAAGTGGTTCTGCCATCCGTCGATCAGTCGCTCGGCTTCTTTGTCCACCAGCAGGTCCGTGCGGAAAGCCTTGACGTTGCCCTTGAACTCGGGCACGTCGTTCATCGCCATCTGCGCCGTCCGCACCGCCAGTCCGCCCCCTTGGGCCGGCTTCGATCCGTTGGTGCCGATCGCGGCGATCACGAAGGGCAGGTTCGGGGTATTGAGGTCCTTCCGCACGTCCTTGATGAAGTGCTTCATGTTCGACTCGTACTCGCCAGGCGCATCGCCCCACTGGTCGTTGAAGCCCTGGAACCAGACGAACCCGGCAACTTGCAGCTTCTTGCCCTTGAGTTCGGGAAACAGGGTCTCGTAGTTGTCGAACACGTCCTTCACCTCGGCCATCATGTTGCGGTAGGACGAGCCGTACGGCGTTTTGATGTCTTCCATGGTCGGGAGGGGGTCATTCTTCTTCCTCTTCTCGTTGTTCGCCTTGACTCGCTTCTGCGCCTGCTCCAACTCGGTCTGGAGTCTCTCATCGCTGGGCAGCCCGGCCGACGGCGAGCGGAACAGCTTGAACAGCGAGTGCCCGCCCCACGCGGCCTTGATCAGGATCACCGGCTCATCGAAGTGTTCGCCCATCATGTGCCCGAACTCCAACTCCGAGCCGGTGCAGCCGCGCGAGCCGTAGCCGATCGTCAGAGGGCCCTTGCGGCCCAGGAACTTGATGAACACGTCGTCGCGGACGATCCACTTGCCGTCCTGGCGAAGATGCGAGAATAGCTCTTTCGTCTTCGGGGCCGTGGCTTGGTAATCGAGCAACTCGTTCTTGGCCTTGCCTTCCATATTGGATTGGCCGGCGAGGATGAAAACTTTCACGGTTCCTTCGTCATCCGCGGCCCGGGCGGCTACGGCGGCCGCCGGCAACGCGGCGAGCGACACGATGAATGCGACGAGCAGGGTTTGCTTTTTCATGGTCGATGTTCCTATGGGTAGAATTGGGTGGATTCCGCCGCGGGTGGTCGGGCAAACGTTTGGTGAAACAAAATGGTTTGGTGGGTGGAAGGAGCCCCCGGCGCCGCGACGAGTTCTCGCCGCCGCTGCTCTCAATCGAATTGACCGCCACGATAGCAGCGTGTCGATCCGAATGGTGGCAAAACGTTGGGTTCCCGGTAGGCTCGGACACCCCTTTCTCTTATTGTATCAGTCATGCCCATGGTGTCAAAATATGTTGGGATTTTGAAGCAGCTTCTGGACCATTTCGCCTGCACCCCCCCCAACCAGCCTCGATTCTCAGGGAACGTATGATTCCTCGGATTCTCAGGAACTCGGGCAGCCTGACGAGTTCTTGAGACAGGTCGGGCCGGAGAACAAACAGCGGAGATTGCCCTCCTACGGACGATTTCTTGAAAGCGTTTGTTTCGGCCAGGGAGTAAAGCCGTTTTTGCCCTTGCGTAAATCCTGGAACGGCCCGGACTCGCGTGCGGACGATCGGCTTGCCGGGTCCATGTAGTACCAACCACGCTAAGGCTCCGCTGCACGCTCGAACCGATTTCGGCCAAATCAGCAATTCTCCAAGGTGTGAATGTGTATGTTTGATCCAGCAGCCAGAGTTGCTACAATGAACGTTGTCCCAGGGGACCGGATCGGAGGAAAAGGCAGTTTTTGTTCTTGCAAGAGGACTTTCGGTGAGAAACGAATTGTCCCTTTGGCGGCGTCGCCCATCGGTGTTGGTGGTGCTCGCCATGGCATGCGTTGCCGCCAAAAGCGTAGTGTTCCCACCGCTCCGGGCCGAGGCCGGATCGTTGGTGATTCCCGCCTGGTCGTTTGCTCGGGGCAACGGCCGGATCTATGCCGATCCGGGCCGGTATGCTGATGCCGGGCCGGTTGTCGGCAGTGGCGAGAAGCAGCCATGGGGCTGGTCGATCGAATACGATATCGATATACCGGTCGATGGAAAATACTCACTCCACATTTGTTACTCGGCTGCCGAGGCGCGGCCTGTGGAGGTGTTCCTGGACAACGTGATGCTGAGAAAGACGTGTACCGGTGTGACTTTCTCAAGGAAGGGAGACAAGCTCACCTGGAACAGCAGCGGTGCCAGGTGGGATACCATCATGTTGCCGAGGGAGGTGGGGGAAATCAAGAAGGGCTTTCATACGGTGAAGATCACGAGTCGCCGACCGCTGCCGCACCTCGTTGCCCTGCGTCTGGAAACGAACGAGGCATTTCCCGGGAGTTGGGAGCCGCCTCAATTCAAAGTCAGTAACCTGGAGGGTATCCCCGCCGCGCACCGCAAGGCCTTCAAGCCGGCAGGCGATGTTGACGTCGCGGCCCTGCGGCTGCCGGTCGAGCCCGCACCCAGGAACCGCTTCAAGGGGTCATTGACGGTTCCGGCCTGCACGTTCGACCGCGGCAACGCCCGGATCTACGCGAGCCCTAATCAATATGCCAACCTGGGACCACTAGCGGGCAGCATCATCGAAGGTGAGCAAGCAGAGGGATTTGTTGAATATGACATCGACGTTCCTGTAGCCGGCGAGTATACGTTCCAGGTCCGTTATTCGGCATACGAAGCCCGTCCGTTGGATGTCTTCCTGGACGGAAAGAAGCTGGGCAAGTGCTGCACGGCCGTCACTTTCGGCTCGGCGCCGTTCTCGCGTCCGGTCAAGTTCTCAGGTAACAGCAGGGACGCGGTATGGGAAGGGTTGTCCGAGAAGGGAACGCCTGTCAAACTGTCACTCACCGAGGGGAGGCACACGCTCAAGTTTGCCCGCCGCGGGCCGTTGCCTCACCTGATGACATTGCGGCTTGACACGACGTCGGAGTTTCCAAGGGACTGGAAACAGGCTGCCCGCAAGGTGCGATATATCGACAGGGTCCCTGCCAGGCAGCGCACCGCGTTTCTGCCTCCTGACGCGGTGAACGTGGCGGCCCTGCGGCTGGCGATCAAGGATATGATCGAGACTCTCGGCCAGCGGTATCCCGACGGTCAGAAGCACCTGAAAGAATTGTCCGAGTTGGAAGCCCGTCAAAAATCGGCGGAGAGCGGCACGGAGGAGCAGAAACAACAGGTCGAGCAGTCCCTGGCTGCGCTGCGGCGCCGGGCCATGCTGACCCATCCGGCTCTGAACTTTGACAAGCTCTTGTTCCTCAAACGGAAAGAATGCGGGTCTCACCACATCTACGGAGACCATGACAGCAAAACGACGGGCGGCAATCTTTGCGTTTTGTCGCCGGTGACGGAGGAGGGCAAGGTCACCACGCTCGTGCCGGAACTCGACGACGGCCTGTTCTGGCGGTTCGACCTGTCTTACGACGCAAAGAAAGTGGTTTTTGATTACAAGAAGCCGGACGGGGCTTTCCGCATCTACGAAATTGATATCGATCCGGAAGCCGGACGTATGGTGCCGGGGAGCCTGCGGCAACTCACCTTCGAGAGCGATCATGAAGCAGAAGCACTCCAGTGCAATGCGCGAATCGGACGCAAACATGATCGCGGCTTCAACGATATGGCCCCGTGTTACCTGCCCAACGGCAAAATTATGTTCACTTCCACGCGCTCGATGCGGAACGTCTTCTGTGCAGGCACGACGGTTACGACGCTCTACATCATGGATGCCGACGGCAAGAACATGCGCTGTCTTTCGGCCAGCCCTCTTACCGAACTCTCACCCAGCATGATGGATGACGGCCGAGTGGTTTATACGCGGTGGGAGTACGTCGATAAGGGGCTGGGGAACGGGCAGAGCGTCTGGTCGGTTCGCCCGGACGGCAGCGGTGTGGACCATGTCTACAAGAACAACACCGTTTCCCCGGCGGGGATGATCTTTACCCGCAGTATTCCCGGCAGTCAGAAGATCGTTACGGTCGCGGCGCCGCATTGCGGTCCGTCCGTGGGCCCGGTGGTCCTGGTGGATGCTCGAGAAGGGAAACGACGCACGGAAGCAATGGATTGCATTACGCCCGCGGTCGGTTACCCCGGCATGTCTCCGGTCCCGGCCGGCTTCGGCTATTTCAAGGATCCGTACCCGTTTTCGGAGAAGTTCTTCCTGGTTTCCCACGTACCGGGCTATGACCGGCGCCTCCGGCGCGAGGAGATACCAAAGTACGGGATCTACGCGCTGGACGCGTGGGGAAACCGGGCGAAACTATACGGCGACCCGGAGATTTCCAGTTTCCAGCCGATCCCTCTGCGGTCGCGCCGCAAGCCAATGGAGATTGCCGCGGCCGAAGCCGTCGATACGAAACGGGAAAAAACAGGCACGCTGTTTATCCAGAACGTGTACGAGGGCATGACGGGTATCGAGCGCGGCAGGGTAAAGTATCTCCGGGTGATGGGAGTTCTGGAGTGGCCGTGGGGCGAGAGCGGCATGTACAGGATCGGCCTCAATGTCGATGTCCATCGCAAAAAGGTCTATGGCGTTGTGAAGGTCCACGAAGACGGCTCGGTCTATTTCAAAGCGCCTGCGAACGAGAACATTCTTTTCCAGGCGCTGGACGAGGATTTCATGGTATTGCAGCACATGGCGACATTCATCAACCTGAATCCCGGCGAACGCCGGTCTTGCATAGGCTGTCACGAGCATCGACGCAAGGCGCCCGGCATGTCGCGCGGCCGGCCGATCGCCATGGAGCATCCCCCCCAGACGCTTGTGCCGCAGCCCGGCGATACAGGACCCCGCACGGTCCACTACGACTCGGACGTACAGGCAGTCCTGGACAAGCGCTGCGTCGGTTGTCACAGCGGAGAGAAGCCCAAGGCACATCTCGACCTTGCCGGCGTTCCAACGAAGCAATGGAGCCGCTCCTATGAAAACCTGATCGGCAGGGGATTGATTGATTACCGGGACGGCCGCTACGGCCGCGCCGGCTTTGAGGCCGTACCGCCACTGACGCACGGTTCTCATCTCAGCAAGCTGACTGCACGGATTCGCAAGGGCCCCTGCAAAGCGGATCTTACCCGCGAGGAGTTCATCCGGATCGTCACCTGGATCGACGCCAACGCCCCCTTTTACGGCACCTATCGGGGGAAGAGGGACCTCCAATACAAAGACGCACCCGACTTCCGGCTCCCGCCGCTGGTTCAGCGATAGGATAGCAGCAGGCTCCGTGTGCCGTCCGCGGCGCAACGAATAGATTGACCATCACGCTATAAAGCCGCGACCGTTGGTCGCACCCGCCCCACGAGTAACGCTATTTCATCCACCGGTTGCCGTCTGCGACAACGCCGGGAGCAACCGGCGGTCGCGGCTGCACGAGGGGATGCGGAGATTATTTTCGGACAATTCCCAAGGAGATTCCCAACATGCGATTTGTTCGTTTCTCGTGGCCGATGACCGTTCTCGTGTCCACCGTGCTTGCGTCCTTTTGCACTGCCGGTGCCGAAGAAGCCGTGTGGCCTGCCTGGCGGGGACCCCACCGTGACGGCAAGTCGTCCGACACCGGCCTGTTGAAAAGCTGGCCCAAAAGCGGTCCGAAGAAACTCTGGGAAGTCAAAGGCATCGGCAACGGCTATTCGAGTGTCACGCTTGACGGCGGCCTCGTCTATATCACCGGTCGTAAACCCCATGCGGACGAAAAGATCGAATATGAAGAACCTCCGAACCACATCTGGCAGATCAAGGGACAGGGTTTTTACGTCAGCACGATTGACGTCGCTACGGGCAAAGTGAAGCAATCCAAGGACGTCGCGAACGCGTATTACGAAAAAATTCATCCCGACGGCCGCCACGAAAACCTTTCCTACAAAGGCACGCGCGCCAGCATCACGATCGAGGAAGACCGCCTCTATGTCGCCACCGGCTTGGGCGAAATCATGTGCCTGAAGAAGGATACCTTCGGGCGCATCTGGACGCGCAAGGTTGGGGAAGAAGAATTCGATAGCGGCGTTGTCGGCCACGGCTGGGGCTACGCCGAATCGGTCCTGATCTATAAGGACAAAGCCATCTATTGCACCGGCGGCGAAAAGACGTTTATGGTCGCACTGGACAAGATGACGGGTAAGACGCTGTGGAAATCGCCTCCCAACGGCCAAAGCCAATACGGTTCGACCATCTTCGCCGACGTCGATGGCGCGGCGATGCTTGTCAACGGCAGCCGTGTCGGGCTGATGGGCGTTCACGCCGAAACAGGCAAAGAACTCTGGAGATATGAATTCGCCAAAGGGAGCCTGGCCAACTGCAATACGCCGATCTACTCCAACGGCTTCGTCTTCTGGCCGTGCGGATACGCCAAAGGCGGCATCTGCCTGAAAATGACGGCCAACGGTCAGAAAGTCACGGCCACGAAAGCGTGGCAAACCAGAGACGCCGACTGTCATCACGGCGGAATGATCTTGCACGAAGGTTATCTCTATGGCAACCACCGGCGCGGTTTCGTCTGCATCGATTTCAAGACGGGCGAAACCAGGTGGGACACCAACGACCTGGACAAGGACGCCGAAACGATCCCCAAGGGTTCGGTCTGCTGGGCCGACGGCATGTTCTACGTCTTTGCCGAAAAAGCCGGCGAAATGTTCCTGTGCAAGTGCAACCCCAAGGGCTTTAAGATCAAAGGCCGTTTCTTCGCCGAAGGTTTTGCGGATGAATCCGGATGGACTAAAGAGCACGACCGCACCATGGGGCCCAGTTGGGCTCACCCCGTCGTCGCCGGCGGTAAATTGTTTCTGCGTCACTTCGACAAAGTGTATTGCTATGACGTGAAAGCCAAATAGTGTAGTGGCCACTACTTGATCTGACAGAAGTTCTCGGTTGCCGCAATACTCGGTGCCACGATCCGTGAGGATTCACAATAGCAGGATGCCTTTCTCTTCGAAGAAGGGGGGCATCTGGCCGTCCCTTTCGTTCGATTCTCAAATTCCGGGGCCAAGCCCGCCACCCTCTTTTCGGGGGTGACACGAAAGGGTCGTCTTTCCGCAGGCCCTAAACCCATGAGGCAAGCCAGGCCGGCCGACACGGCAACGACCGACCGCGGCCTTGAAAACCGGCGGCTCTTTGAATACGATGAGGGAGCCTCGGTACCAAAGCGGCAAAACAGCGACAATAGAGAGGAGTCCTGCCATGCCAATTACACGCAGAGAGTTTGTGAAGCGTTCGTCCGTCGCCGCTGCGGCGATGAGTTTTCCGATGGTTACGGCATCCAGCGTTTTGGGGGCCAACGACGAAATCCGCGTCGGGGTGATCGGGCTGGGCAACCGCGGCGCCGGGTCCCACGTGCCCGCCTTCGAGGGACAAAAGGGCGTCCGGGTGGTCGCCGTCTGCGATCCCGACCGGCAGCGGCTCGACAAGTGTGCCGGCACGATCGAAGGCCGCTACAAGCACAAGGTCGAAAAGTTCATCGACATGCGGAAGCTGATCGGCATGAAGGACCTCGATGTGGTCACCGTGGCCACGATGCAATACTGGCACGCCCTGCCGGTGCTCTGGGCGTGCGAAGCCGGCAAGCAAATCTACTGCGAGAAGCCGCTGTCGCACTTCATCTGGGAAGGACGGCAAATGGTCAACGCCGCGCGCAAGCACAACCGGATCGTCCAAACCGGCACCCAGGCACGTTCCAACCGGGCGGTCCACGAAGCGGTCAAGTTCATCAAGCAAGGCAACGTCGGCAAGATCGAGTACGTTACTTCCTTCGCGAACAAGCCCCGCACGCCGATCGGCAAGCGCGACACCCCGCTGCCGATCCCCGATTACGTCGATTACGAACTCTGGTGCGGCCCCGCCCGCAAGGAAGACATCTTCCGCAACCGGCTGCAATACGATTGCAGCTTCACGTGGAACATGGGCGACGGCGAGTCGTGCAACCAGGGGGTCCATGAAATCGACGTTGCCCGGCTGGCGCTGGGCGAGACCATGCTGCCGCGGCGGACGATGAGCATCGGCGGCAGGTTCTGCTTCAACGACGCCGGCGACGTGCCCAACACGCAGATCATCTACTACGACTTCCCGACCGCACCGGTGTTGTACGAAGTCCACAACATGCGGGCGGCCAAGGGATCGGGCAAGGCACCGACCTTCAAGGGCGTGCGGACCGACACCTGCGTTCACTGCGAGGGCGGCGACGTCTTTCTGCGGTCCGGTTTCGTGCTCGACAAGCAGGGCAAGAAAATCAAGTCCTTCCCCCGCGGCGGAAACCATTTCGAGAACTTTATCAAAGCCGTACGCTCCGGCAAACGCGAAGACCTCAACGCCGACATCCTCGAAGGCCACCGCTCGACCGCCATCACACACGCCGGCAACGTCTCCTACCGGCTGGGCAAGAAGGCGACCGCTGCCGAAATGCGCGAGCAGGTCAAGGACATTCCCGTCTTCAACGCCATGTACGACCGGTTGCTTGCGCACCTCAAGGCCCACGAGGTAGACGTCAACGCCAAGACGGTCACGCTGGGCCCGATGCTCGAGATCGACCGCGAGAACGAGTGTTTCAAGGACAATGACAAAGCAAACGAAATTGTCCACGGCTACTACCGCAAGCCGTTCGATATGCCGGAAGTAAAGGTATAGGGGTAGTGAGAGAAACGCCCCCGGACTGCGATCCGGGGGGAGAGTACGGGGGAGGAACCTCAAGAAGTAAACGACATTACAACCACCCCCCCGGGACCGCAGTCCCGGGGCGTTTGGACGAAGCAACTTTTTCAACAAACAACTTTTTCAACGAGCCAAGGACAACCCCATGCCGGCCTGGCGCAATTGGTATCACGTCAGTTGCAACACCTACGGCACCTGGCTCCCCGGCGACCCGCGAGGATGGCGAGAGAGAAAGCACAAGAAACACGTCGACGGCGAACAGGTGCGTCCCAAGGTCGGACGGGCGAAGAAACACGCATACTTCAATCTCCGCGATACCGGATTCCAAGGAACCGTCTGGGAAGACGGAAGCGACGTGGTCCCCATCTCCGGCCGGCAGCACCAACTCAACGTATTTGCCTACATCCGCCGCCACAGGAACGAGGGTGCGTGGGTGTGGACGTTTCGTGAAGGGATCTACTGGCCCAATAGCATAGAACAAGCCCTCCCGCGCGAACGAACGCCCCCGGACTGCGATCCGGGGGGGAGTGGGGGCGTTTGACTCCTGGCCCCCCGGGACCGCAGTCCCGGGGCGTTTGAACCCCTGACCCCTCGGACCGCAGTCCCGGGGTGTTTGACTCCGCAAGATCCCTTGGTCTTGAATTTTCCCGCCGGCAACGATACCTTGAAATGGCGGGATCCTCTGTAACATGCGTATAATTCCTATGTGCCTGCACGGAATGGCCTCCTTTCCCACACGGTGAAACATGATTGCACTACCACAACGGGCCCGTCTGCTAGCAGCGATGGCATTGCTGTCGTCCGGAGTCCCGGGCGCCGAGTGTCTTGCCCAGGTCCGCGCGCAGGTCGAGGCGTTTTCCGGCCAACCGTTCGGCGTCGGGCGCATGAGCTTCGTGTTGGGCGAAGGAAACCTGCCACAGCCGCTCGGTTTCGACGGCATTGGGCTGGCCGAGAAAAACGACCGTGTCTTCTACCCGGCGGTACACAACATGGGCGCCCCTCCCGTCTTGAAGGACGTGGTCAGATCGACGCCGCTTTTGCGCGGCGGTCCGATCCGAAACGAGGTGGGCGGCATTCTCAGCGGCATCCTCGAAAGCCCGCCGAAAACGACCGTCTACTTCCTCTTTCGCGGAAACGAACCGCTCGAGTTGACCCTCGAGGCCCGGACGCCGCAAACCGTGCTCGTCCAGCCGCAGCAGGATCCGCGGCGTTGGCAACTACTCGTGCGGGAATGGTGGCGAAATTACACGGTCTCGTCCGATTTCCTGCAGGCGAAGCCCGACTACCCGCCCCTGGTCGACAACTTCCTGGTGACCACGCTTGCCCGGCGCCTGAATCTTCAGCTTCCCAAACAAAAACAGAAGACGTGGCGCGGCGAACTCGGCGAAGAAATCGGTTTCGCACTGGGGACTGAATCGATCCGCATCGCCATGCAGCAGGACCGCATCCTCGGGCTGAATTACCTGAACCAGGTTGCCGATCAGCCTCTGCCGCCCGCAGTGCCGAAATACCCGTTCACGCTGGAAACGGCCGAGGTGAAGGTCGAACCGATCGCCTCGCACGTGCCGGTCGAGTGTTTCTACATCCGCTTTGGGAGTTTTGCCAACTTCCTCTGGATCCAAGACACGCTGACCAGGTGGGGCGGGGATGCCCAGAACCTTATTGCCTCCCGGGGGCTCGATCTCGGAAACAACAAACGCATCGAACAGCAACTCGTGCTCAAGCAGACGGCGCTGTCGCGAATGCTGGGCCCGACCGTGATCTCCGACGTGGCCATCATCGGAACCGACCTCTACTTCCGCGAAGGCGCGGCCATGGGGCTTCTCTTCCAGGCCCGAAGCAGCGTTGCCATGGCAAGCGACATTGCAGGCAAGCGAGCGGAACGCGTCAAGCAGGGGGGTGTCACCGAGCAGAAATTCAAGATCGCCGGCAAAACCGTCTCCTATCTTTCTTCGCCCGACGGAAAGGTCCGGTCCTACTACGCCGCCGATGGTGCTTACCACTTCATCACGACCTCGAAAACGCTGGTCCGCCGGTTCCTGGAAGCCGGCAGCGGAACCGGTTCGCTCGGCGCCTCGAACGAATTTCGCTATGCCAGAACGATCATGCCGCTGGACCGCAATGACACGATCTTCGTGTACCTTTCGTCGGAGTTCTTCCGGAACATGGTCGGCCCGCACTATCGCATCGAGATGATCCGGCGGCTTCAGGCGACTTCGGACATCGATCTGGTTCAGCTTGCCAAGCTGATGGCGGCGACCGAAGGACTGCCGGGCGCGACGACCGAACAACTCTGCGGCAGCGGGATCCTGCCGCGCGATTTCGGGCCGCGGCCCGACGGAAGCCGAACGGTCGTACAGGGCGGATACGTCTACGACAGCATGCGCGGCTACCGCGGGACGTTCGTACCCATCCCCGATATGCCCGTTACGCAAGCAACCCCGGCGGAAATCGCCGCCTACCAGAGGTTCACCCAATACTACTCGCAACGCTTCGGCCGCTTCGACCCGACCATGGTCGGCGTCAAGCGTCACGACCTGAAAGAAGGCCGCGAACAGGTGGTGGTCGACGCCCTGATGAGCCCATTGGGGAAAAAGTTCTACGACTTCCTCGCCAAGCGGGTCGGCCCGCCCGATAAGCTGCGACTTGCCTGGATTCCGGGCGATATCGCGGCCGGGCAGGTGGTGCTGGCCGACCGCCACATGTTCGGCGGCGTCCGCGACTTCCGCCCGCCCGCGAGACCGACGGGCGGGCCACTCACCGGGCTTCGCGATTTCCTCGTCGGCTACATCGGCACCGACGGCCCGATGCCGCTGATCGGGTTGCTGGAACAGTTGGCCGGCGCGCCGGGCGTCGTTACCCAAGGGCTGTTCGGGCCGAGGCGCCCCGGACCGGCCGTGCCGACCGGCGGGATGTTTCGCCGGCAATGGAAGCAGTTCACCGTCTTCTCCTTGCACACGGAAGTGCTCGACGCGGTTGTCCCGCAACTCCGTTTCGAACCGGCCCGGCGCCCCGCACAAGTGCGACTCCGTGTCGTCGACTTGACGCAGACACAAGTAGCCCCGTTCCTCAATGCCAAGGGCTACTCACGCACGCGCGAAACCTCGCTGGGCAACCTTCGCCTGATGCACTCCCTGGAACAGCAGTTCCATATTCCCAAGCCGGATTGCATGGAAGCGGCCGAGTTCCTGCTGGCGGCGAAGTTGATCTGCCCGCTCGGCGGCAAATACATGTATCGCAAGGACTCCGGCCGGTGGACCTCGACCGCGATGCGCGAGAATCCAAGCGGGCGGCCGCCGCCCGGCTACGTGGCGCCGCCGCTAAGCTGGTTTCGCGGGCTGAACCTCGACGCAACTCTGACGCCCCGGACACTATCGGCCCACGTCGACGTCGTCATGCAAACGCCGAAGAAGTAGAATGTGTCGTTCCACGCGCAAACCGTTTGCTACGCTCGTCTATGCCGTCGTCATGACTTCCTCTGTTCTCGTCACGATTCTTCTGGTGCGGTCGCTAACGCCGAAGGAGCATGCTCCGGCACGCACAGAGCTTCCTGACGACTGCGTTCGCTTTGTCTTCCAGCCCCAGTGGGAAGCGGTCTCTTGGCCGGCGGGCGCCGCCGCGCTCGTGTTGTCCTGTGCAGCTCTTTGGTTCATCCTGCCGCGCATAGGCCACAAAAGCCCGGAAGCACGTCCTCCCCATGTCGCGTTCCGCGTGCTCGGGTACGTGTTGATCGCCCTGCTCGCAGTCGTCTTTCTTCAGGTAATCTTGCTGGATCCTTTGTTCCGTTTTCGAGTGCTGGTTCTCACACCGGAGAGGGTTTCGATGAGTTCGCTGTACTGCACGTGGTCGATTCCGGTCTCCGACATTCGTGGAAGGCATATCGAGCGAGTCGACACGACACGTCGCGGCGGGACGTGTACAGACTTCTGCTACGAACTCCGCGATACGAACGGGCGCACGCACAGAAGTGTCCGGACAACCTGTCACCGTCCAAGTAAGGAATTATTGGAATACTCCGGATTCCTGGAGTCGGTGGATGCCGAGTTGGGAAAACGAATAGGCAAGTGAGGGGGCCAACCACGTAGAGTGCCTGCTGATGGCCGCTCTACGTGCTTGCCGTTTCGAGTTCCTCGAGACGCACGATATGAATCAGAGCAACGTGCTCGGCATGGTCGGGAACCCCGTTCTCCGAACCTACGCCAATGATCACCCGCGACCGGAGAACGATGAGTTGGTCCGGATGTCGGATGTCGTACGAGTGACCGTCGGTCGTGTAAATGCGATACGGCAAGAACGGCCGTCTCCGAGTAAACTCGTGAATGTCGTCAGGTCTCATCCCCGCTTTCTCCGTTTGTCCCTGGGAACCGCTACTTCGAGTATAGGTGTATTTGGGGATACTGTCAATGTGTGCAAGATGCCTACCCTATGCCGGGTGCCATGGTCCACGCTTGCGTGGCCATGTGGAATCGCGAGAAAGCATGCTCACGCGAGCGTGAGCATGGCACCCGAATCCCCGGACACCCTCACGACAAGCGTGGGCACGGCACCCCGCCCCTACGCGGTTTCCAGCAAGTAAGCCTCCAGACCGCTGATGGCGGCGACGGTTCGGCCCTGATGGTCGATCCAATAGGTGAAGGGCATGATGCCGCGGCCGGTTTGATCGTAGCCGTGGAGCCGGACCTTCTTCCCGCCGATCGTCGTCTCGATCGTCCGGCGGAACACGAGCGTTTGGTCCGGCTTGACCTGGTCGAAATGATCGATGAGCGTGAACGCGATCGGGTCGAAACGCTCTCGCGGTAAACGGGCGACCGCGTCGAACAACGCCCAGCAGACCGTGTACTTACCCGGAAGGTCGTACTTGCGAGGAGAACCGTTGCCGGTGGTTACGCGTAGTGTGCCGTTCTTGACGGCGGCGGTCCGCTTCAGACTCAAATCGGGAATTGCCGAGCCGTCGTTGTCGAATACCTTTGTGGTGAACGACCATGTCCGGGGTGTCGAAAGCTCCGACGGCTCGGGGCCGACCTGCAGGACGGCATCCAGCACGCGGCGAGCCCCGCCGCCCGATCGGACGTGGGTCGCTCCGGACAGCATCTTCTCATGGCGGACCTTCAGCGAGACCTTTTGGCCGGGGCCGGCGCGGCGTTCGATGACCAACTTTCCCACCGCCGAACTGTTCGGGCCGTTGTTGTAGATGCGGAACGTTTGGGTCCAGGTTCGCTGGGGATCGAACGCGCCGCCGGGGGCGATGATCTTCTCCCGTAGACTCCCCAACGTGCTGATTGGAAAATCGTCGGGCAAGGCGTGTTCGGCGTACCTGTCGTTATTGGCTGTCGGCGGCATTTTCTTCTCTCACTTTGTAGGAAAGAGAGTGGCACGACACTCCGTGTCGTGAATCACGGCACGGAGTGCCGTGCCACTCTGATTTTTTCACAAGCCTGATGGATTCTTGACAATGGGCCAGGGGCAGGTGCCCCCCTCCTTGGTTCTGGATTCTCCGTGCTCAACTCCTGGTCCTGGGACGTGCCGGTTTCCTCCGTCGCGGGGCGCCGGTCGGTGGAACGGCATCGAGTTGCGCCGAAAAACCATCGAGCATCTTCCGGTGGTCGGCCAACACGTCGGCCATCTTGGCGTCTTCGTAAAGGTTTTTGGTCTCCCACGGATCGGCCTTCATGTCGAAGAGCTGCTCGACCGGGTCGTCGGGATAGCGGACGTACTTGTACTGCTCGGTGCGGACCATGCGGCCGACGATGTGGTGCTCGCTGGTGAGGAACTCCCGCCACTCGGCCGGTTTCCCTTCGAGCAACGGCCGAAGGCTCCGCCCGTGGAAGCCGTCGGGCGGCTTGATTCCGGCCAACTCGCAGAGCGTCGGGACCACGTCGAGTCCGGAGACAAGGTGTTTCGCGTCGCGCTGGCCCGATGCAACCCGCCCGGGGCAACACGCGATCATGGGTACCTTGGCCGCTTCGTCGTAGGGGTACCACTTGGCCACGTGCGAGTGGCGGCCCCGCCCGTCGCCGTGATCGGCCGTGAACAGGATGACCGTGTTTTCCGCCTGGCCCGAGTCCTCGACCGCGTCGAGCACCCGGCCGACGTCGGCGTCGACCATCTCAACCATCCGAGCGTAGAGATACAAGTAATACTGCCACTGCTGGTCGTCGTACAAGTCGCAAACGATCCGGTCGAGCATGGCCGGGGCCTTCGGGCGCGACTTGTGGTTCGGCGGCAGCTTCGGCAGCTCGTCGCGGATCTGCTCGTAGGGCAACCCGGTCGGCATCCGCAGGCCCGGATGGTTGCCGTAGTAGCAGATGTCGTGCGGCTGCAGAAACGAAGCGACCATCATATACGGCCGATCCTTCGAGCGGTTGCGGATGTACGCCTCGGAGGTGTGCGAGAGCACGGTGTCGTCGATCTGTCCGAACCCGCCGCGCGAGGGCAACACGCGGAAGCCGTCGCCAGCCTTGGGAATTCCGCCGGGCAGGTGCCACTTGCCGCAGTAGACCGTCTCGTATCCGTTCTCTGAGAACCATTGCCCGAGGTTCGGCCGGCTCGGGTGGATCGGGCGGCCGTTGGAGACGACGCCCGTCTCGGCCGGCATCCGCCCGGTCATCAGGCTGCTCCGGGCCGGCGAGCAAACCGGGCTGGTGCTGTGTGATTCGATGAACGTGGTGCCGCGGCCGACCAGCCGGTCGAGGTTCGGGGTCTTTCCGTCCGGAAAGCCATGGGCGCTGATGGCATCCAGCCCGAGTTGATCGCAAATAATCAACAGCAGGTTCGGGGGTCGGCGTTTGGCCACCGCCGGGCACGCAATCCGCGGCGAGGCGCCGGTGGCCAACGCGGCCCCGCCGGCAAGCCCCGCTCTAAGAAAACCGCGACGGTTGGTTTCATAAGGTGGCATAATGAGGTTTCCTTGGTTATTCCACTTTCCATTCTAATATCCCGCCGGAGAAATTCGGCTGCAACTGCACTTCCATCCGCAGGGCCGTCGTCTCGACCGGCTTGAACTTGACGCGATTGAATTTGTCGAGTTCGGTGCCGTACGACGACGCGTCGGCAACCTCTTTCCACTGGTCGCCGTCTTTGTAAAGCAGCTTCCACGACTGCGGCACGCGGCAGTGGCGTTTCATGCGCTCGTCGTCGAACCAGTAGACCTCGACGGCCGAAACCTTCTGAGGCTTCGGGAACGTGTACTGAACCCATTCCTTCGTGCCCTTGTGGTCCCAGAAGGTGAGTCGTGGAATGTCGTGATCGCAGGAGTTCTTGGGCTCTTCTTCGTCTTTCAAGGCGCTCGGGGCGTCGCTGCCGTAGCAGTGCGACGCCGTGGCCCGGGTCATCTCCAGCAGTGTCAACTCGGTCGGCGGGCCGAGCGTTGACGGATCGAGCGGGCGGTAGAGCTTGTCCTTCCAGCTCGGGCCGTTCGTGTCCGGTTTGCGCGACTTGCCGTCCTGGCGGACCCAGACGATCATCCCGCCCGGCTCGCGATGGTCCCAGGCGTAGTACGGAACGGCCGTCAGCTCGCGTCCGCTCCGGTCGACGCACTTGATGACCGTCACGCCGCCGAGCAGGTCGTTGCGATGTTCCGTCTTGAACTTCGGATCGGCGGCCAGCATGATGTCGCTCACGTGGCCGCCGTTGTCGACCGCCTCGAAGCAATAGACCAACGGCCCGCGGCGCAGCGCCACGCGTCCGGCGTCGGCCTTCACGTTCGGGTGGGCTTCGATGCGAACGACTTTCATCGGCAGGTTCAACTCGATCGTGTCGCCCGACTTCCAGTTGCGGCGGATTTCGGCGTATCCCTTCTTCACCGCCGGCTTCTCAACCGGCTTGCCGGCGACAGAAACTGCCGGACCGTTGCACCAGTCGGGGAACCGCACATGGATCGCGAACTCGCCGGGATTGTCCGGCTCGACCTTGATCTTCACCTTGCCGTCCCACGGATAGTTTGCCTCTTGCGTCAGCTTGACCTTACGATCGCCCAGCAGGACCTCGCCCGTGCTGGTGGCGTAGAGGTTCACGTAGATGCCGTCTTTGCTCGTGGCATACATGTACCCCGGCACCGAGGCCACGAACCGGACGACGTTGGTCGGGCAGCACGCGCAGCCGAAGAACGGCTGGCGATGGTGCCGGCCGCTGCTTTCGAGCGGGTTGACGTAGAAGTACTTCGTGCCGTCGATGCCGATGCCCGACAGAACGCCGTTGTACATTGCCCGCTCGACCATGTCGGCATACTTGGCGTCGGCGTGCATGAGGTTCAAGCGATGGTTCCAGAGTGCCATGCCGATCGATGCGCAGGTTTCGCAGTAGGCCGCCGCGTTGGGCAAGGCGTACGGCCCGCTGAATCCCTCGCCGTGGCCGTGGACGCCGATGCCGCCGGTGATGTACATCTTTTTCAACGCGACGCTCCGCCAGATCCGGTCCATGGCGTCGATCAGCTCTTTGTCGCCGGTGTACCCGGCCACGTCGGCCACGCCCGAGTAGAGGTACATCGCGCGGACCGCGTGGCCGACGATCTCGTCCTGCTTGCGGACCGGGACGTGGTCCTGGCAGTACTTGCCATAAAGCTTGGGACGTTTGGACTCGTCGCCGCGGACGTCGATAAAGAACTTCGCCAAGTTGAAGTACCGCTCCTCGCCGGTCAGTTCGTAGAGTTTGACCAGGGCCAGCTCGATCTCCTCGTGCCCCGGCACGTCGTGGCGCTTGTCGGGTCCGAAAATCTTGTCGATCAGGTCGGCGAACTTGATCGCCACGTCGAGATATTTCCGGTTTCCAGTGGCCCGGTAATGGGCAACCGCCGCCTCGAACATGTGGCCGGCACAGTACAACTCGTGCCGCACGCGGAGGTTCGTCCACTTCTTGTCCGGCTCCTTGAGCGTGTAGTAGGAGTTGAGGTACCCGTCCGGCTGCTGGGCGGCCGCCATCTTGGCGATTACGTCGTCGACGATCTTCTCCAGCTTTTTGTCCGGATGATCTGCCAACGAATAGGCGGCCCCTTCGAGCACCTTATGGACGTCGGAGTCGTTGAAGTAGATACCCTCGAAGTTGCCCTCCATCAGCCCGCCGGCCTTGGCGAAATTGCTGATCCGGCCGGTCTTCTCGCACCACTCCAAGTTGTGCGGGATCGACTCCTCCCGGTTCGTCTTCAGCCGCGGGGCCCAGAACGCGTCCTGGACTTTCACATCATTGAACGGCACGGCCGAGAGCCTCCGGTGCTTCGGCCCGTCGGCCGGTGCAGTTCCGGCGATGGACACGACAAACACAACGACAACAGAACAGAAAGCGATTCGTCTCATGGCCATACTCCTGGATGGGGCAACACTACCAAGAAACCGCAATAAGCGGTCGGGTTCATCATACCGGTCGACATCCGGGGTTGCAACCGGCCTGGCGACATCCGCTGCTGCGGACGATTGCACCCGGCGGCCGTTTCTGCTACGTTGAGCGTTTCAGCGACGGAGTTTCCCAAACGATGACAGACTCCCAATCTCGTGCGGCAACCGACTCTCGTGTGTTGCAACTCTCGCCGGACGACAACATTGGCGTCGCGTCGACCACGATCGAACGGGGCGAGTCGCTCGTAGTCGCCGGGCAAGAGGTCGTGTGCAACGAGCGGGTTGCGACCGGCCACAAGATTACCCTGGCGCCGATTGCCGCCGGCGAGAAGGTTCTCAAGTACGGCGCCGCGATCGGTTCGACCACGCGCGACATCCGGCTGGGCGAGTGGGTCCATACCCATAACCTCAAGAGCGACTACTTGCCGACGTACATGCGCGGCGAGGGCGGGTGACACGATGCAAGCCTACCCTCGAAACGACGGCCGGAAAGGGATTCGCAATGTGCTTGCGGTGGCGTACCTGGTCGAGTGCGCCGGCCACGTCGCCCGCGAGATTGCTCTGCCCTTGCGCGACCGGGGCGCCCAGTTGATCGGCTTCTCCGGCTGCTACCCGAACGACTACGCCGCGCGGATCATGGAGCGGGTCTGCACGCACCCGAACGTCGGCGCCGTGCTGCTGGTCTCGCTAGGGTGCGAGAGCTTCGACCGCGAGGCACTCGCCGACACGATCGCCGAATCCGGCCGCCCGGTCGAAACGCTCGTCATCCAAGAGTCCGGCGGTACGACGGCATCGATTGAAAAGGGCATCGCGTGGACCGAAAAAACCCTTGACCAGCTCGCCTCGACACCGCGGACTGAAATGGCGGTCGACGAACTGATCGTCGGCGCCATCTGCGGCGGCTCCGACGCCACGAGCGGAATCACCGCCAATCCCGCGGTCGGCCGGGCCTTCGACCTCTTGATCGAGCGGGGCGCCATCGGCATCTTCGAGGAGACCGGCGAGCTGATCGGCTGCGAACGGCACATGGCCGGCCGGGCCGTCACCGAACAACTCGGCCGCAAGATCGTCGCCGCGGTCGAAAAGGCCGCCCGCTACTACGACACCCTCGGCCACGGCAGCTTCGCGCCCGGCAATGCCGAAGGCGGACTGACCACGATCGAAGAAAAGTCGTTGGGGGCCTGCTGCAAAAGCGGCAATTCTCCCATCGCGGGGCTGATCAAGCCGGGCAACGTCCCGCCGCGAAGCGGATTGTACCTGTTGGACGTCGTTCCCGACGGCGAGGTCCGCTTCGGGTTTCCCAACCTCACGGACAATACCGAGACGGTCGAACTCACCGGCTGCGGCGCCCACTTAATCCTCTTCACGACCGGTCGCGGTTCGGTGACCGGGTCGGCCGTCGCACCGGTGATCAAGGTCTGTGCGAACCCCGACACGTATGACAAACTCGCCGGCGACATGGACATCAATGCCGGGCGGATTCTTCGCGGCGAGGCGACGCTCGACCAGGTCGGCCGGGAAATCTTCGACCGCGTTCTGGCAACCGCCGCCGGCGAGCCGACCGCTTCCGAACGGCTCGGCCACCAGGAGTTTCTCTTGACCTACAAGTCGTTCGAGCCGCTCGGGCCCGATTGTCTGCCAGGCTGAACGTGGGTATGGGCCGCTCAGTCGGGGTCCATCGACGCCGGGCCGACCGGTCCGGACGGGAACCTTGCCGGCGACTCCATGGCTGGCTTCGTAAAATCGGCCACCTGATAGTCCCCCGCACCGAGGATGACCTTCCGGTATGCGGTCGTCGGTTCGCCGTCTTCAATAAGCCGTGCCGTCAGGATGTACTGGTAGTCCTTGTTCATGGGCAACGGCGGCGTTTTGATGATGCGGTCTTTGCCCGTCCCCGGCCTTATCTGCCCGTTCAAGTAAAGTGCGGCCTCCGCAACCGGCAGAAAGACGTGAATGGTTCCGTAAGACACGCCCCGGCCAGTCGGGGTCGGCAACGGCGCGTAGGGCCAACCCATGAAACTCGGGGCAACCAGATTGGTCGCTGCATCGCGAGCCGTCGTTTGCGGATAGAGCGGCTGTTGCAAAAGGGACGGGAGCGGGGCATGGTGGTAGTGGTTGTGGAAGTGGTAGTGAACCGCTCCCGGGGGGTGTTGCGGCGCCGAGGCTTGCGGCGCCGGGGCTTGCGGCGCCGAGGCTTGCGGCGCCGGGGGATTTGGAGCGGGGGCCGACAGAGCGGCGCTCGCCACGATTCCCAGAATCAACAGACTGCCCACAACACCCAACACAATTCGACCATTGCGAGTCAACATGGTATTACTCTCCTTGCTGGCAAGAGACCTGAACGACACATCGTCCACCTATTTTACCCAGCATGCCGCTTCTATACAATATACCGAATTACCTCTTTTGTGTAACTTTGCTGTATACATCCCCGTTTCACCTTTTTCCCCGGACACTCGACGGGGTTTGTCAGATACGACGCAACACATTGGAAATTAAAGAGTTACATCAATGCTCCGCGGGCCGTGCTAGGGCTGTATCTGCAAACACCCCCGAGGGGACGATGCGGATTTCGCGGTACGGGTCAAGTTCCAACAAGTGGCGGTCGTTCGTAATCAACCACTCAGCATTCCCCGCCACCGCGGCCGCGAGGAATTTGTCATCGTCGGGGTCTTCGGGCACGATGCGCGGGGTCTCCACGGGTTTGGCGAGTTCGAGCCGCTGGAGCAGTACTGCCAACCGGTCCTGGTAGCCGGGCTTTCGCACGGCCCGGCCGAGGATGAACTCATATTCCCGCTTCACGGCCGCACTGGCGACAGCGGTGAGTTGGCCGTCGATACAAGCGTCGACAATCCGGCGGCTGGCCGACACGGCGGCATAGGCGGCGGCCACCAGAACGTTCGTGTCGAGTACAATGCGGGTCACGGCCGGTTCGCACTTTGCCGACGAGGGCCTAAGGGAGTTCCTGGCGCTGGGCCGCGATCTCCAACTCGGGCATCAGTCTCTCGCAATCGATGCCGTCTCTGGTGGCCTGCTGCCAGAGTTGCTTGGCACGGACCTTATCGCCGCGAGGGTCTACCGCCAGAAACGTACCGATAAGGGCATTCGTCGACGGGGCCTTTTTCGAGAACCAGCGATCCGCGATCACCAAGACGAGCGGGTAGGGAAGATCCATGGTCCGATACCGCTTGTTGCGGCCGTACGCCCGGAAGACAATATGGTCCGCGCTGGCTTCGACGATGGCAATGCGGGTATCGCCGAACGGCATATCGCCGACGTTGTTCAGTTCCGCGACGCCTTCCCGGATTCCATCCCAGAACTCATTGATGTTGTGGTGCATGATCTTCAGCCGGGCGAGTTCGGTCCGGTCCTCTTCCGTCTGCATTCTGAAGGATGCCGTCCGGATATGGGCCCCTATCCCGGCCAGGTCACGATTGGCCATTGCTTCCCGGGCGCCGGCAACGGCCTTTCTGAACGTTGCTTGTTTTTCCGCGTCGATGCCGCCTTGCGGCGGCGGCCCGGGCGGCGGTGGTGTGGGGGGAACCGGGTCGGGGCCGGGCGTCTGCCCTATCGGCAAACCGGTCGCCGGATCCAACTCCGGCGACGGGGGCGAAACCAGCGGACCGGAAGGTGGATCCGTCTCGTTCGGCCCGGCAGGCGGCTTGGGAGCGGTTCCCGGATCCAATGTCGGCAACGAGGGCGTCGGCAGCGACGGATCAAGCATCGGCGGCGGAGAGTCCGTTGTCAAAGGCGGAGGCCCCGGCGGCTGCGAGGGCTGCTCCGGCGGTGAAGGATCCAGCGGTGGAGAAGGATCAATGGTCGGTGAAGAAGGATCGATGGTCGGTGAAGAAGGACCCATCGGCAAGGGATCAACCAACGGCGGCGGTAAGGGATCAAGCGGCGGCGGCGAAGGCCCCTTCGGAGCCGATGCGTCGATGCCGTCCGGCTTCGCCGGCGAATCCTTGCTGTTCGCCGCAATTTCTTCCGACACCGAAGGGTTCAATTTCTCGGCCACAACCCCGCTGAGAACCACGATCATCATTACCAACGCGCCCGCCGCCATCCAACGTATCAGCGATTTGCGGACCGACCCGGTTGGCAAATCCTCAGGCACGGGCTGGGTGGACACAAGGAACTCAGGGGCGACACCGTTGGGCATAGGCAATATCGGCCCGCCCAGCGGGGCCTCCGGCGGATTCGGTATCGACATGATTCCACCGGCACCAGCCGTGATCTCGGCCGCCATTTCCTCCGCTTCGGACGCCGAATCCAACGGCCGTGCAACCAACAATCTGCCGGGTTCCGGCTCCGCGCCGGCCGACCCGCTCCCTTCCCCGCCCAAGGGATCACCCATCAGCAATCCGTCCGGCGCAGGGCTCTCTTGCGTCGTCGCCGCCGGCGAGGACGCATTCATGTGCGCCAAATCCAACCCTGCGTCATGCACGGTCTTGTCGCCCCCGGTATCGCCCGGCGCAGGGCCGGGTGGCGTCGTAATGTCAGGAGTTGCCGCAGACGCTGCCGGAGTTGCCCCGGCCGGCGCATCCGCTGTTGTCTCAGCGGGCACAGAACCGGGGGGCGCAGCCAGCGTAGGAGTTGCCGCAGGTGCTGCCGGAGTTGCCCCGGCCGGCGCATCCGCCGTTGTCTCAGCGGGCACAGAACCGGGGGGCGCAGCCAGCGTAGGAGTTTCCGCAGGTGCCGCCGGAGTCGCCCCGGCCGGTACATCTGCCACTGTCTCAGCGGGCACAGAACCGGGGGGCGCAGCCAGCGTAGGAGTTGCCCCGGCCGGTACATCTGCCACGGTCTCAGCGGGCGCAGAACCGGGGGGCATCGCCAACGCGGGAGTTGACGCCAGCGTCGGCGGCGTCGCCACATCGGGAACGGTGCTTGGCGGAGTGGCTGGTGCCGCCGCCAAAGTCGGTGGCACGGCAATGCTCGGTTTCGGCCCGGCCGGTGCAGGTGAAGACGCACTGGCAGGTTCCTGCTCCGGTGTCCTCTCCACGGGTGTCGACCCCGGCGGCATCGCCACGGTCGGCGCTGCTGCAATGGCAGGCTTCGGACCCGCGAGGCTCGTCGGTGATTCTGCCACGACCTTGTCTCGTTGGGTATCAGGGGTGTCCGGCACCACGGCGGGCGGGCCGCCGGTTTCCGCGTCGTACACTTTTTTACGTTCGGGATCGAGCAGGCAGCTCTTCACTTCCTCGATTTCATCGAGCAACAATCCCCAATCGCGGACCTTCTCACCCGGACGGACGTCGCGGACCCTCGCCAATTGGTTATCCGCCGCCTGCGAAATAACACCAAGGTCGCTCTCAAACCGCTTGAGGCCAAGCAGCGCATAATGATCCGGGGGGCGCGGTCCCGCCGGGATATTGAGCCACTCAAGATAGGGGTCAAAGGGATCGGACAAGGCGTTTCTCAACCTCAAGGAAGCGATCTTTCACACCCGATTGCAGAGCGAGTCCACAATCATTTTTATTATCAAGGCCCACACCCGAAACCGCAAGGGATGTGTGGTCAAAAAATGAGGGGTTGCCCCACCTTGGCTGTATCGCCCAATGCCTCTGTAGCGTGAATGAGCCGCGCGTTGCAACTCGCAACCGTTCGAGGTATCGTGGTTGGCGGTATGGTTGAAGCCTATCCGGGAATTTTCAAGGGCGGATCCGAAATTGCCGGTGATACGGAAAGGATACGAAAATCGAAACTTCACTAAGACAAAGGGACGCCACTCTCGACCGAGTTCGCCGGCACCCGGAGGTCGCCGTGCTGATTATCGGCGGGGGCGTCAACGGGGCAGGGCTGTTTCTGGATCTGGCCTTGCAGGGCGTCGACGTCCTGTTAATCGACAAGTCGGACTACTGCACCGGGTCCAGCGCCGCATCCTCGCGCATGATCCACGGCGGCTTGCGCTATCTCGAATTCGGTGAATTCCGGCTGGTCAAGGAGGCGTTGAAAGACCGCAATTTGCTGCTGCAAAACGCCCCTCACTACGTCTTCCCGCTACCCACGACGATCCCCATCTTCAAGTGGGTCTCCGGCGCGGTCAGTTCGGTGCGGAAATTCCTCGGCCTCGGCGGCGACCGGCCGGCCAATCGCGGTGCAGTCATGGTAAAAACGGGGCTGATGTTCTACGACATCTTCACCCGAAAGAACCGCTTGATGCCCAAGCACAAGTTCACATCCCGTGCCAACGCACTGGCCAAGCGGCCCCTGCTCCACCCCGATGTGCTGATGACGGCCACGTACTACGATGCCTGGATCAGCTATCCCGAACGGCTCTGCATTGAGTTGCTCATGGACGGGCAACAACTCTGCCAGGAAGCCGACACTCTCAACTATACCACCATCCAGAACGCCTCGGGCGAGACCGTGTTGCTTCGCGACGAACTCTCCGGTGAGACGTTCGAGGTCAAGCCGAAGGCGATCGTCAATGCCACCGGCGGCTGGATCGATTTTACCAACAAGCAGTTGGGGCTCGAAACCCAACTGATCGGCGGCACCAAAGGCGGCCATCTCGTCGTCGATAACGAGCAACTCTACCACGCCCTCGGCGGCGAGATGATCTATTACGAAACTGCCGACGGCCGGGTGGCGGTCGCCCTGCCCTGGCTCGGCAAGTCATTGATCGGGTCAACCGACATCCGCGTGGGCAACCCGGACGACGTCCGTTGCACGGAAGACGAGGTGGACTACATTCTGGAATCGATCTGCCAGGTCTTTCCGACCTTGAATCTCGACCGCTCGCACATCGTCAGCCGTTTTTCCGGTGTCCGGCCGTTGCGACACAGCGACGCCTCGGCCACGGTCCAGGTCAGCCGCGACCATCACTGCGAAGTGATCGAACCGGCCGACGACATCAAGTTCCCCGTCTACTGCATGACCGGCGGGAAATGGACCACCTTCCGCGCGTTTGCAGAGCAGGTGACCGACCGGCTCCTGGGATACCTGGACAAGACACGCCGCGGGGGAACGACGGACCTGCCGATCGGGGGCGGTCGCGGCTTCCCCAAAAGCAACGCGGCAAAGCGCGGATGGCTGGCCGATCTTCACGCGCGTATCGATCTGCCCGAAAACCGGCTCTCGACGCTGCTCGAGCGCTACGGCACCCGGGCGGAGCAAATGGCAACGTTCTGCACTGCGGAACCGGACGCACCCCTGCAACATCACACCGGATACACCCGTCGCGAGATCGAATTCATTATCCAACATGAAGGGGTAATGCGTCCCGACGATCTAGTGCTGCGCCGAACCGCGATTGCCCTGACCGGTGAGTTGCTCCCCGAGCTGCTCCGGGAGCTAATCGCCATCATGGCCCCGTTGCGCGGCTGGTCTGAGGAGGACGTCCAGGCCGAGACCGAACGAACCGCGGATATTCTCCAGGACCGTTTTGGGATTGATTGTCGCTCGGCTTAGGCGAGCGGCAGGTGAAGATTTCCCCGTAGCCACGGTCGCCAGACCGTGGATCGAACCGCATTCCACCGTTTTGGGATTGTCGCTCGGCTTAGATACATTAGATACAGACGGATGGTCATTCTATGGACGATGGCGGAAGCCAATCGGTTGTAAACGTTACCCACCCGTTCTGGCTAGTCGAGGTGTGTCCTTCTGTCGGAGTACGATCTGGGGTCTCCCGCCGAATGGGGGATAAACCACGGGAAGACTGCTAGCCCTTTCCTCTTTTTCCTCTTCCTGCGCCGCCTTTCCCACTGTATTGCCTTGTCAAAATGCTCGGGTAGCCCGGGCTGGTCCGAATTTTTCGGGGGTTGGACTCGCAAGGATTGTTCCGGTTTTCGCTGCAAGAACGGTTCTAACCCCGCCGCCGAAATTCTTGATGGCTCCACTTGTACGGGGACGATGGTTCACAACAATCGGAGGGGCGGTTTGAAAGTACAGACTTGTATTCAAAAAAGGAGACGGAATGATGTTCCTCAAAAAAGGAGTTGTAATGATGTTCCGGCGTGATCGTCTCTTCGGGGGGCTGATCGCGTTGCTGGCTGCCGCGTTCTTGGGCGGCAGTCTGTGGGCGCTTGCCGAAGACAAAGCTCTCGGCAGTAAAGTCGCTCCAGACAAGAAAGTTGCCGCGGCCAAAAAGGTTGCCCCAAGCAAGAAAATCGCTACGGGCAAAAAGGTCGCCCCGCGCAAGGCCGTCGAAATAAAGGTGCTTGAAGTCGCCAAGGACAAGGTTGCCGAAGACAAAGTCGCCGACAATGCTCCCAAGCCGATTTCCCCGTTTTCGCTGGCCTCGCTTCGCGACACAAAGCGGGCGCCGTTGACTCGGCTTCCCGAGACGAAGCCGGCCCCGTCGGCCTCGAAAGACGGCGAGGCGGAGGAGCAGGAGCCGGAACTGGTTACCGAGCGCTATCAGAACCGTGTGTTGAAGATCGAGCGACAGATGGTTGTGGACGACCAGTTCAACTACGTCAACCACGGCATCTACAAGGAGTACGATCGCGAAGGCAGCCTCATCAGAGCCGGTGAATACCGTATGGGCAAGCAGGAAGGCCGATGGATCCAGTACTTCAAGTCCGACGATGGCTGCGTGTTCTCGGGTAAACTCAGCTCGGAGTTCCAGGGGCCGTTCGTCTCGGAGGCCAACTTCGTCGATGGACAAATTCACGGCACGTGGACCATCACCAGTAGGACCGGACGCAAGGTGGTCGAGTGGCAATTCGACCGCGGCGCGCGGCAAGGCCGGGCCTGCTGGTACCATCCCAACGGCGAGCGGCGCCGGGAAGGTCATTACGAGCGCGGCATGCCGGTCGGCACGTTCCATAATTGGGGACCGGACGGCAAGTTAATCCACTCGGTGACCTACGTAGATGGATGCCTGCTTACCAAGAAAATCCATTGGCATAACAAGAACCAGAAGGCCTACGAAGGTAGTGTGATGCAGGGACGGGACCTGCCCGAGGAATCGTTCGACTGGTGGAACACTACCGCGACCAGCACTTTGAAAAGTACCAACCACCCCGAACAGAAGCACGGTCGCTGGGTCGCCTGGTATCCGAACGGCCAAACGAAGATCGAAGCCCAGTACTCCAAGGGAAAACCGGTTGGCAAGTTCTCCTGGTGGTACGAAAACGGTCAGAAGCAAGCGCAAGGGCACTACGCAGACGGCTTGCGGACGGGTACGTGGACCACGTGGCACCAGAACGGCATGAAAGAGTCCTTGGGCGAATATGCCAACGGCGTAATCGCCGGCCGATGGGTCCAGTGGGAGCCAAGCGGCAAGGTGGTCAAGATCTGTGATTTCAGCGGCGAATCGGATGAAAACGCAGACGTTGCCAGCAAGGACGATGTGAAGAAGGCCGCGTATTTCGATCGAATCGATCGCCTCGAGCAAACCGCGCGGACTTCGATGACGGCAACGGAGTAAGTCATCTCGCATGGCCCCTTCGATGACTCTACGGAGAGCATCGAGATACTAAGGCGGCGGCCGATCTGACCTGGCAGGAACCGAGAGCTATCCTGCCATTCAGACGGCCGCCGCCTTCGCTTTTTGCGACCACGGTGTGGCTCGCACGATCCGCCGGATGGGGCAGCCTGGCAACCCGTAAAAAAGCCAGGAAAGTAGGCAGCCATCTCGTCCGCCTTGCCAATTCGGCGGGGCTGGAAGCCTACCGCAACCTGCCTCAGGTTCTTTCGGGGGGTTGGGTTCGCAACGATTGTTCCGGTTTTCCCTCAAAAAAGGGTTATGACCCTGCTACCGGAATTTCTGGTGGTTCCATCTGTACCAGGACGATGGTTGACAACAATCGTAGGGGTAATTTGGATTTGTGCCTGAGAAAGGAGTTGGAACGATGTTCCTTAAAAAAAGAGTCGTAATGATGTTCCGACGAGACCCCCTCTTTGGAGGGATTCTCGTGTTGGTGGTTGCCATACTCTTGGGGGGAACCCTGTGGGCGATTGCCCAGGCCAAGGTCCTCGACGATCCTCCGAAACCCACTCCCGTTGTTGAAGCAACGCCGGTTTCGCCGCCGTCGGAAGCCGCAAAGCCGGAGAGCCAGGAACCCGAGTTGGTCACCGAACGCTATCCGAACGGTGCGTTGAAGATCGAGCGACAGGTGAGCGTCGACGACCAGTTCAACTACGTCAACCACGGCATTTATAAGGAATACGATCGCGACGGCAACCTCATCAGAACCGGCCAATACCGCATGGGCACGCAGGAAGGCCGGTGGATCCAGTATTTCAAGGCCGGCGAGGGCAGTCTGTTTTCGGGCGAACTCAGCTCGCAGTTCCCGGGACCGTTCGTCTCGAAAGCGGACTTCGTCGATGGAAAGCTTCACGGCACGTGGAATATCACAAGCAAGGCTGGACACAAGGTGATCGAGTGGCAAATCGACCGCGGCGTGCGGCACGGCAGGGCCTGCTGGTACCATCCCAACGGCAAGCCGCGCCAGGAAGGCCGCTACAACCACGGGGTTCCCGTCGGACTGTTCCACGAGTGGGATCCCAGCGGCACGCTCATCCGCTCGGTGACCTATCTCGACGGACGCCCGCTCACCAGGAAAATCCATTGGCACAACAGGAACCAGAAAGCCTACGAAGGAACCGTGCTGCCGGGACGGGACGTACCCAAGCTGGTGTTCGACTGGTGGAATACTTCCGTGACCAGTGACCTGGCGACCACCACCCTCCCCGAACAGAAGCATGGCCGCTGGACCGCTTGGTATCCCAACGGCCAAACGAAGGTGGAAGGCCAATACTGCCGAGGCGTACCGGTGGGCAAGTTCGCCTGGTGGTACGAGAACGGCCAGAAACAAGCCGACGGGCAGTATGTGAATGGCTTGCGGACGGGAATATGGGTCACGTGGCATCAGAACGGCCTGAAGGAATCCTTCGGCGAATATGCCGGCGGGGTGATCGTTGGAAAATCCCGGCGGTGGGATCCCAATGGCAAGCTGGTCAAACGTCACAACCTACCCGGCGAGTCGGGTGAGAACACGGGCCTCAGCAGGCAGGACCATGTGAAAAGGTCGGGAGACTTCGATCGCATCGAGCAACTGACCCATACCGCGTGGCCTTTTCGGCAGTTCCGTGAAAGGCATCCGAATACCAAGGTGACGACTTGCCCGGTCCGTCGGAACCTCCACGATCCGGCCACCCAAACGGCCGCCTCCTGCAAATGCAGCGACCACAGCGGTGGAGTTTGCGAGATCCGCCCCACGAAAAGCGGCCGCTACCCCTTAGCACCGCCGACCACTATCCGACAGGCTTCCCGCCAGTCGTCGGTTACCATAACAGGCGTAAGAGCCATCAAGTAGCCGAGTTGCTGCGGGAGCTAAGCAACGTTCGGCCGTCGGAACCGGGTTGCTACGGCCACGGCGAGGTAGACGACGCCGGCGAGGATGATAATCGTCGGACCGCTGGGGAGATCGGATAAATAGCTCGCGCCGAGCCCGAACGCCACGAACACCGCACCGAGGAGGATGGCCCCGAGCATCATTTGCCAAAGTCTTCGGGAAAAATGCCCCGCCACCGCCGCCGGAAGGGTCAACAGCGCGATGACCAGCACGATGCCCACCACGCGGACCAGCAGCACGACCGTAAGCGCGGTCAGACACAGCAGCAAAAGGTAGTACGATTTCACACGGACGCCGCGCAACCGGGCAAATTCCTCGTCGAAGCAAACTGCGACGAACTTGTTGTGAAACATGGCCGCCAGGATCACCACCAGCACACCCAAACCGGCCACGAGCCGGAGGTCTTGCGCGGAAACCAGAACTATCGTGCCGAACAGGTAACTCATCGGATCGACATTGACCGGAATCTTGGCGAAGAAGATCAGTCCGATTGCCATACCGACGGCCCAGATCGCACCGATAACCGTATCTTCCCGCTGCCGGGCGGAGAGGCTGACCAGGCCGATCGTGAGTGCCGCGATGAGTGCCGCCGCGACGGCGCCGAGCATCGGATGGCACCAGCGGAACCCCGCCACCTCCTGAAGATACAGCGCCGCCCCGATCCCGCCGAAGACGCAATGGGAGATGGCGCCGGCGATATAGGTGATCCGCCGCGTTACCACGTAACTGCCGACGACTCCCAGCGGGATGCTCGCCAGTACGCCGGCCAGAAGCGCATAACGGAGGAACGGGAAGTCCGGGTCGAGGAGTGCTTCGAGCAATTCAGTCATGGCAATCTTCCTGGCGGGAAATGACGTCGCCGTGGCGGACGATGCGGACCTCGCCGCCGTAGACGTCGCGAATCGCGTCGCCGTCCAACTCGCTGGTGGGATGGACGACCACGGTGCGGTTTACGCAAACGACCGTCTCGACCAGATGGGAAACGAATCCAAGGTCGTGGCTGACCAGCAGGATTGTCATCCGCTGGTTCAACTCCTTGAGGACTTCAGACAGTTGAGATTCAACCAGGATATCGACGTTGGCGGTCGGTTCGTCCAGCACCAGCAGATCGGGCTGGCAACAGAGCGCGCGGGCAATCAGCACCCTCTGGCGTTGACCTCCGGAAATCGCGGAGAACGGCTGCCGTGCGAACTTGTCCATGCCGACGCGGCCTAGTGCCTCTCGGGCGGCGTCGCGATCGGCCTTACCGAAAAGCCCGAGGAAGCCTGCTACGCCTTTCCGCCCCAAACGGCCCATCAAGACCACGTCCGTTACGGTCGCCGGGAACTGGAGATCATGGCGTGCATATTGGGGCATGTAGCCGATTCGGAGCCGCGATTGGCCGGGAGATCGCCCGAAAACGAGAACCTCTCCGCGATCCGGTTTCAAGAGCCCCAGCATCAGCTTCACCAACGTCGTCTTCCCGCCGCCGTTGGGACCCACGATACAAACCGCCTCGCGGGGTTGGATTGTCAAATCGACGTCTTCCAGCACGGGCACGCCGTCGTAGGCGAAGGAAACGCCGCGCAACTCGATATCAGGTCCGGCCGTTGAAGTCACTCAAGCGCCCTCCTGATTTCCATAGCGATACGCTCCAAGTTCCCGAGGACGTCTTCGGCCAGCGGATCGATCGTTACAACCGTCCCGCCGAGGACGGAGGCCACCTTTCGTGCGCTCTGCTGGTCGAACTGGGGTTGCAGGAAGATGATCTTGACGTTTTCGGCCTTGGCCTTGTGGATCAGGGTGCGAAGCTGACGCAAAGTGGGCAACCGGCCGCCGACCTCGACCGCCTCCTGTTGCAGTCCATAGGCATCGCCGAAGTAGCCGAAGGCCGCATGGTACACGTAAAACGAATGCCCGCGATATGGCTTCATGGTTGCTGCGATCTTGCGGTCGATCGTACCGATCTCCTCCAATATCCCGGTCAGGTTCCTTTGATAATCTTCGGCATGGGCCGGATCGTGTCGCTCCAACGCCCCGGCGATGTTCCTCACTTGAATCTTCAACAGCGGCGGTGAGAGCCAGATATGGGAATCGGGTTCGGCCGCGTGGTGGACACAATGTCCGTGGCTGTTGTGTCGATGCGCATGAGAAAGACGGGCGTTGCAAGAGTACACGCCGGCACTTCGCCGCTCGATTCCTTCAGCGGTGTCGACTACGACGAGCTGCCGGTGTTGGGCCTCTATCTCCTCGAGCAGGCGGCTCTCAAACGGAATGCCAACCTTGAAATAAAGCGCGGCTTTTGCCAGTGCGATCATCTGTCGGGGCGTCGGCTCGAAGGTGTGCGGATCGCGGCTGGGCCGCACCAGGGTCTCAACCGCCACGTGCTCGCCGCCGATTCGTTCAACGAGACAGGCCTGCGGTGGAATGGTCACGTAGACGCGAAGCGGTTCCACTGCCTCTGCACCGGTGCTCATTCCCGGAGGAAGCGACAAAATCGATATGAAGCAAACTGTTAAGAATGTCCGTCGACACATCCCGTTGCCCTCTCGCTGTCTTCCGCTACGCAAACCAGGCAAACCGCATGGCAGTCTTCACATTGTTTTACCGAGTGACTCCTGGAGAACTCTTCCCAATGCTTCCGCTGCTCGGGAGTAAGGACCCCGGTGCCACAACAGAGCGGACAACTACTATCCAGGGCGGCCAGGACCGCCGTCCGGATGAATTCAGACCGGTTCGAGACCGCCTGTAGCGACTGCCAGAGGGCCTTGTCGACCTTGAACGTGATGGTCTCCTGCTTTGGCGAAACCGGCATGGGAAGCCTCTGATCAAGCGTTAACGGGGCAAGACACATATTACATTGTATTACTTCGCGGCACGGAGGCAACTGGGGGCTGTTCAACATTTCATACATCCGCGGCGCGCGGTGAATGCCCCCATTTGACGAATCGTTCCAAAGTGCGTAAAAAGGAGCAGCCAATAATCTTGCGTCGGCTTCCGATGGGGGACCCCCGCAATGGGGGCCTGTGAATCTGGTCAGGGGCGAAAGCCAGCAGCCATAAGCAGTCACCTTCAGGTGCGGCGGGTCTCCCATCGGTAGCCGACGTAAGAGCAGTACATCGAACCCCTGATCCGCCTGTCAGCGAATGCCCGACTCCGCCTCCAACACCGATCCGCCGAAAGATGCGGCCAAATACGTAGTGGTGGCCCGTCGCTATCGCCCCCAGGTGTTCGAAGAGTTGATCGGCCAGGAGCACATCGCCCAGGCGCTGTCCAATGCAATCACCACAAACCGGGTAGGCCATGCTTATCTCTTCACGGGCGCCCGGGGAGTCGGCAAGACATCGGCCGCGCGGATCTTTGCCAAGGCGCTGAATTGCGAAAAGGGGCCCTTACCCGTCCCGTGCAATGAATGTGACATCTGCGAGAGCATCAGCACCGGCGAGGACGTCGACGTGCTGGAGATCGACGGGGCGAGTAACCGGGGAATCGACGAAATCCGCCAGTTGCGGCAGAACGCGGGCGTCCGCCCGAGCCGGACGCGGTTCAAAATTTACATTATCGATGAAGTCCACATGCTTACCCGCGAGGCCTTCAACGCGCTTCTGAAAACGCTTGAAGAACCGCCCGGGCACGTGAAGTTCATTTTTTGCACGACCGAACCGACCAAAATCCCGATAACGATCCTCTCGCGGTGCCAGCGATTCGATTTCGCCGGCATCCTCACCAGCTCGATCTGTCAGCGGTTGCAGCAGATCGTAGAGGCAGAAGGAGTCGAGGCGGATACCGAGGCGTTGGAGGTCCTTGCGCGGCGGGCCGCCGGCTCGATGCGCGACAGCCAGTCGCTGCTGGAACAACTTCTCGCTTTTTCATCCGGCAAAGTTACGCTGGCAGACGTCCATGGAATGTTGGGAACCGCCGGAGACGAACGGTTGACGGAGTTGGTTGCCCATCTGCTCGAACATAACGGGGCGGCGGCCATCGCCGATCTGGACAAGGCCGTCGGCGAAGGGGTCGATGTGGCCCAGTTTCTCGAACAGCTCGTCGGCTACCTTCGGGATTGCATGGCTGCAGCCGCCGGCTGCGGGGGCGATGCGTTTCTGTACGCTTCCCCCAGCCGCGCGGACGAAGTCGTGCAGGCGGGCAAACGCCTGGGACTCCAGACGATTCTCGCCGCGATGCAGATCCTGGACCAGACCCTTTCGCGAATGCGATTCAGCACTCAAGGCCGCATCCTCGCCGAACTGGCATTGGTGCGGATTTGTCAGCTCGAGGAATTGGACGAGTTGCCTGCGTTAATTGCTCAGTTGCAGTCGGGGGTCGCTTCGGGCCCGCCGACGCCGCGTCGGGGGGTGGAGCGTGCCGGGAACCTTACTTCCAGAACAACCCCTCAGTCACCGGCATCCCCTCGTGTCGGTCACGATGACACCACCCCATCGGACCGGCCGCTGCTGCCGCTTGCCCCCGAGAACGCCGCCGAAATCTGGAGCAGAGCGTTGGCCGGATTGTCGGGAATGGCCGTCGAACAGGCCAAAGAATTCGACCATGTGACATTTTCTCCGCCAAATCATCTGGTCATTTTCTTCAAAGAACGCTACTATGGTTTGGCAAAGTCGTCCTGCGAACGGCCCGAGCAACTCGCCAAGTTTCAACAGGCATTGGCCGAAGTAACCGGACAGGCAGTACAGTTCGAATTCCAGGTGCAAGGAGACAGCAGCGAGCTGAAATCGGACGGCCCGGCCGCCAGCCCCCCCCATCCACAGCAACAACTGTTGGAAATTGTCAAGAATCCTATGATTCAGCGGGCGAACGAGTTGTTCGGCGCTCAGCCTGTCGACGTGGAGCCTCCCGACCGAGAGTAAGTAGCCATGTTCGAGAAACTCACGAGCTTGGGGTCTCTGCTGAAACAGGCACACCGGATCAGCGGCCAGATGGAGCAACTCGGCGCGGAACTCAAAGAACGCCGCGTTACCGGCACCAGCGGCGGCGGGATGGTCGAGATCGAGGTCAACGGGCTGATGGAAGTCCTCCGCTGCTCGATCGACCAAACCCTGGTCGGCCAGGGCGACCGCGAACTGCTCGAGGACCTCGTGGCCGCCGCGGTCAACCAGGCCATCGTCAAAGGAAAACAACTACACACCGACGTTATGAAAGAGCTTACCGGGGGATTGGAAATCCCGGGAGTCCAAGAGGCGCTGGCAAACCTGGGAGGCGCACTCCCCGAGGAAGAGTCGGACGAATTGGAGCAGTCGTAGTGTCCACAATATCCCAATCGGTTACGGAACTGATCGACGAATTTGCCAAACTGCCCGGCATCGGCAAGAAATCGGCCGAACGCATGACGTATCACGTCTTGCGCATGCACCGCTCCGAGGCGCTGGCAATTGCCGACGCCATCCGCAACGTCAAGGAAAACGTCCGTTATTGCCGCATCTGCTACAACCTTGCAGAAGAAGAAAAGTGTGCAATCTGCGCGGACCCGCGGCGCGAGCAAAGCATCCTTTGTGCGGTCGAGCAACCCCGCGATCTGATGGCTCTCGAACAGGCAGGCACCTATCGGGGACTGTATCACGTGCTGCTCGGGCGGATCGCCCCGTTGGAGGGAATCAATCCCGACCAACTCACCATCGACGCCCTGGTCGAACGGGTCCGCACCGGATCGTTCCAGGAATTGATCATGGCAACCAATCCGACGGTCGAAGGCGACGGTACGGCACTGCACATCGCAAACCTTCTGGCCGAGTTTCCCATCCGAATTACACGCCTCGCCCGGGGGATTACCACCGGTAGCGTGTTGGAGTTTGCCAACAAGGAAATCCTGGCCGACGCCATCGCGGGCCGCCAGGAGTTTTGACAGCTCTGGTAGAAAGGGCAATAATGTAGAATATAGGATAGAGGGTCCTCGCGTGGCGTTGGGGGGCCCCCGTGCAATCCGCATGAACCCCGCACACCGTGCGGGGACTTTGGAAGACAACATTACCTAATCTCCAATCCCCTATTCCATGCGACTTTCGCTCGGCCAAGAACTGCGGCTCGCCCAGAAACAGGTGCTGGCTCCCCGGATGATCCAGTCGATGGCGATTCTACAGCTTCCGATTCTGGCATTGCAGGAACGGATCGAGCAGGAGATGGAAGAAAACCCGGTCCTGGAAATCCAGGAACCCAACGACCCCGATCTCGTGGCGGAGGGGGGGGAGCAGGACGAGCGGGAAGCACCCGATGCACCCGCCGAGGAAGAACGCGAGCTGGTCATCGACGAATCAAGCCGCAACGAAGAAGACTTCGAGCGGTTGATCAACATGGACGAGGCGTGGCCGGATCATTTTGAGGAGCGGACACGCCCCTCGCGCGCCGCTGCGCAAGAGGCCGGCGAACGGAAACACGACGCGATGGCCAACATGACGAGCCGTCCCCAGTCGTTGCAGGACTACCTGCACGACCAGTTGGGCTGGTTCGATTTGAAGCCGGAGCTTCGGGCGATGGCCGACCGGATCATCTACAACCTCGATCCGAACGGGCGGCTCCAGGGCCGTCTGGAAGACGTCCTCAAACCCGATGCCGACGAGGAAGAATTGGCTTTGGCACAGCAGGCGCTCGCCTTGGTGCAAAAGCTCGACCCGCCCGGCGTGGGTGCGCGCGACCTCCGCGAATGCCTGCTGCTGCAACTGACCCCCGGCATGCCCTACCATGAAGAGCTTCAAACGCTGATCTCCTTCCACTTGGAAGACCTCGAACACAATCGGCTGCCGGCGATCTCCCGCAAGACCGACTATTCGATCGAGTTGATTCAGAAAGTCGTTGCCGAGTTGCGCAAGCTGAGCCTGAACCCGGGCGCCGAATTCAACAGCGTGACGGCCCCCGCCGTCACCCCGGACGTGTTCGTCGAACAGAATCCCGACGGCGAATACGTGGTTCGCCTGGAAGACGGCCGAACGCCCAGCCTGTTCATCAGCCCCTACTACCGCAAGCTCTTCAACAGCGGCGAAGCCAACAAGGAAACCCGCGAATACATCAAGCAGAAATTCAACTCGGCCCAGTGGCTGATCGACGCCATCCAGCAGCGACGCAACACGCTCACACGGGTGTCACAAGCCATCGTCGACCATCAGACCGAATTTCTCAACAAGGGCCCCGAGGCAATCGAGCCCCTCAAGATGCAGCAGATTGCCGACAAGGTCGGTGTCCACGTCACCACGGTTTCCCGTGCAGTCGATGACAAGTGGATTCAGACCCCGCGGGGCATCTTCCCGCTGAAACGATTCTTCTGCGGCGGAACTATGAGCGCCGGCGGCGAAGAAGTCGCCTGGGACGCCGTGCGGCTGAAGCTCCAAGAACTAATCGACAACGAAGACAAGTCGCGCCCCAAGAGCGATGAGCAACTCGTCAATGACCTGGCCGCCGAAGGGATCAAGGTGGCCCGACGCACGGTGACGAAGTACCGCAAGTCGATGAACATCCCCAGTTCACGCCAACGCCGCGAATGGAAAGACTCTGAAAAGAAGAAGCAGTAGTCCGGGCCGCCTCTTCTTCCGGCCGGACGACACTTCTCTGCCGGGTCGCGGCGCCGGGCTTGCCATTTGTCGCCGGAGAGATCATCATGGAGGGAGCATCTATTCCGTACGAGGCGACCTCGACCATGCGTACTCCGCTGCCCACCAGCCACTCGATCTTGCGCCGGCTGTCGGAACGATTCGTTCTGCTGCTGGTTACCCTGATTGTGATGCACGCCTGGTACATTGCGGGCATCGTGCCGACGTGCCGGGTTACGAGCGGTTCGATGGCGCCGGCGCTGGTGGGGCTACATCGCAGCGTGGAGTGCGAGGATTGCGGATATCCCTTTCGCTGCGGCAGCGACGCGCAGCCGGTGTCTCCCCACGCGGTCTGCCCGAATTGCGGCTATGCGGCAAACGACCTCGAGTCGCAGCTCGACACGTCGGGGGACGGGATGCTGATCCAGAAATCCATCTTTCGGATGCGCCCGCCGCGGCGATGGGAGGTGGTGGCATTTCGACAGCCGCAAGAGACGAAACGGATCCAGGTGAAGCGGGTCGTCGGCCTCCCGGGCGAAAGCGTCCGGATTCGCGACGGAGACGTTTATATTGACGGAAAGATCCAGCGAAAAACGCTCTCGCAGCAGCGGGCCATGGCAATTCCGGTCCACGACGCGAACTTCCAGCCGACCGGCGAGCCGGCCCCGCCGCCCCGATGGCAAGGACAGGGTCCCGACAGCCGCTGGGGCTCGGCCGGGGCCGTGTTCGCTCACCCTGAGGAAGACGACGAGCAGATTGATTGGCTCGAGTATCGACACTGGCGGCGCCTGGTGCGGGGAGACGGTTCCGGGAAAACCGAAGTCCTGGAAACCCCGATCACGGACCTCTGCGGTTATGACCAAACCCGGCCACGCCGCGAGGAGGAAATCTCGTTGGTGACCGACCTGATGCTGTCGTTGAAGCTGCTCGATTGGTCGGGCGAAGGGCGGTTGATCGTTCGGGCGTCGGACGGAAGTGAGGAGTTTCGCATCGAAATCGAACCGGGTACCGGGTCGTGGGCGGTCTCCCAGAATGGTCGGCCCGTGGCTTCCGACACCCGCAAACCGGCTGGCCGCAAAAAGGGCCTGCGGATTGAGGTATCCCTGTTCGATCAGGAGTTTCTCTTGGCGTTTGACGGCAAGCCGGTTGTCGGGTGGCCTTACGTCCCATCGCAACCCCGGCAACCAACTTCCCGCCCCCTGGCAATCGGGACAAAAGGATTGCAGGTAAAAATCGGGGACCTGCGGGTCTACCGGGACGTCTACTATACCCGTCCCGTGGGGATACGTGCCCGCTGGGGGGTGGATCAACCCGTGCAACCCGCCGACGATGAATACTTCGTTCTCGGCGACAACAGCCCGGTCTCGGAGGACAGTCGCACCTGGTCCCAACCCGGCGTGCCGGCGAAACTGCTTGTGGGCAAGCCCCTGGTAGTCCATTTCCCCTGCCGGCTCGTTTACTGGGGCGAGTCGGTTTTTCAAGTTCCAGATCTGGGGAGAATTCGGTATATTCGGTAAATTAGGATGGCTTGGCAGTGGGCGGAAACCTTTTGGGGCACAATAACGTAGACATTGCTACGCAAAAACAGTACCCTCCTTTCTCAGCCTCCACTGCGGAGCCTTGCCCCCAACCTGTACTTGGAAATGTCGAAGAAGAAAACGCCCCACAAGAAATCGCACAGTTCTCGAGTGCAGCGGGAGGAGCGTACCCGCCGTGACGCTCGGTCGCGCGGCAGCGAATCACCTTCGCGGAAGAAACGAGACGGCAAGGAATCCGATTCGGACCAATCGGCGTTAAGTAAGATTCCCTCGCAGGCGGCAATCCGCGAGACGATTGAATCGGTGGTGATTGCCTTCATTTTGGCGTTTCTGTTTCGCACGTTCGAGGCCGAGGCATTCGTGATTCCGACCGGCTCGATGGCCCCAACGCTGATGGGGCGCCACAAGGACGTGGAGTGTCCGGAGTGCGGTTGTTGGTATCAGGTCAGCGCGAGCCGCGAGATTGACAAAGAAACGGGAAAACAGACGAGCAACGTTACGGCAGGCACCTGCCCGATGTGCCGTTACACGATGCCGATGAAGCCGACCGGTCGCTACGACCAAAGATATGATTCCTTCAGCGGCGACCGCATTCTGGTCGACAAGTTCCTGTACCAGTTCATGGATCCCGAACGTTGGGACGTGGCCGTTTTCAAGTTTCCGGGCGGCGCCAAAATGAACTATATCAAACGAATAGTAGGGTTGCCGAACGAATGGCTCAAGATCAGCCACGGCGACTTGTTTACCAAGCCCCACGATGAGGGGGAAGAGAGCAACGGGGAGTTTACGATCGCGCAGAAGCCGCCCGACAAGCTACGGGCGATGCTCCAACCGGTCTTCGACAATGACTACGCGCCGAAGCAGGGCTGGCCGCCACGGTGGAAAGCAGAGTCCCTACCCGGGGACACTTCCGGGGTTTGGGAGCCGGATGAGCCGTCCTCGTTCCACACGACGGGAGAGGCGCCGGGGGAACGTTGGCTGCGATACGAGCACCGCGTACCCAACGACGATCAGTGGAGGAAGTTGAAAGAGAGTCAGACGACCGACGGTCCGAAGCCCCAATTGATCTCCGATGGTTGTGCCTACAACACAAACGAACCCGGCTCGATCTTGTCGGGCCGGGATGTGGATGCCCTGGGGCTCCATTGGGTCGGCGATCTGGCCCTGTGCTGCACGCTCGAGGTGGAATCCGATTCCGGCGAAGCCGCCCTCGAACTGGTCGAAGGGGGATGGCGCATGCAGTGCCTCATTGACGTGGCTACCGGCGTTGCCACGCTTCGCATCGTTCGGGAGGACGGCACTGTTCTGGACGACTTTCGTCCCACGGCCGAGACGGACATCCGCGGCGGAACGAAGCATAAGGTCCTCTTCGCCAACGTCGACGATCAACTGCTGCTTTGGGTCGATAAACCCGGTGGCCGCGGACTGCCCCGGCGACTGGTCGAGTTCGACTCGTCGACGACATACTCCCGCCCGGATTACCCCAAGCCCACAGATGACGACTTGTCGCCCGTGGGCATCGGGACGAACGGGGCCCGGCTCCGGGTCGGCCACCTGAAAGTCCTCCGCGACATCTACTACATTGCCGACACCGGCACTAACAGCAATAGCGGGCTCTTGGGGAGTGTGGCTACGGACTTCAAGCAAGCCACTCACCCCGCGCTAAAGCACCAGCCACAGTTGATGTTGAAGAATCCCGAGTTCTGGGACATGTTCGACGACGATAATATGCAGGAAGTAATCTTCGATATCGGCAACGACCGGTTTGTCGTGCTGGGCGACAACAGCGCCAAGAGCGAGGACTGCCGGCTATGGGATAAAGGCAAAGTCTGGAACGAGAGGGAAAACTACGTCAGCCGCGAATTGCTGATCGGCAAAGCGTTGTTCATCTACTGGCCCCATTCCTGGGATAAAGCACCCGGGACCCACATTCCGTTCCCCTTTTTCCCCAATTTCTCGGACATGGGTTTCGTACGCTGATTACGGCATGGAGAACCACGAATCACGGACCGGTCGATGTTAGAAACTCAAGGATTGGTGAAAATCTACGGAGCACGCCGCGTTGTGGACGGCGTGAGCTTCCGCGTGCAGGAGGGAGAAATCGTCGGGTTGCTCGGGCCCAACGGCGCCGGAAAAACCACCTGCTTCCGAATGACCTGCGGCATGATCGAGCCGAACAAGGGAAGGGTCGTCCTGGGCGGAAAAGACGTCACCCACTGGCCCATGTACCGGCGGGCACGCGACGGCGGCATGGGATATCTCGCCCAGGAATCAAGCGTCTTCCGAAAACTCACCGTCGAGAAGAACCTGCTGGGTGTGATGGAGATGCTGGGTTTCGACCGCCGGCGACGAAGGCGACGATGCGACGAGCTGCTCGAACAGTTCGACATCACCCGGCTTCGCAAGTCGCTTGCCATGTCGCTCTCCGGCGGCGAACGGCGGCGGTTGGAAATCGCCCGATGCCTCGTCTCCAACCCCAAGATCATCCTCCTCGACGAGCCGTTTACCGGGATCGACCCGGTGACCATCGCCACCATTCAGGCGATCGTCCGCCGGCTCCGAAACGACGGCATTGCAGTCCTGATCACCGATCACCAGGTCCGCGAGACGCTCCAGATCACCGACCGCAGTTACGTGATCCGGGCCGGCCAGGTGTTGTGTCACGGCTCGCCGGACGAAGTGCTTGCGAATCCCGAGGCAAGGAGGTGCTATTTCGGTGAGGATATGGACATTCCCGCCCGGCAGGCAAGTACACCCGCCTCGCCGCCGCACAGCGGGCCCGGCACGCCCCATCAGCGCGACGCACATTCGCCCGCGGAGACTCCGCAGGATTTGACCTGAGGGATCGCTCAGAAATGGGCAATTGGGCTCATAAAGCGACCGTTGGTCGCGCCCGGCGTCACCCAAAGCCGTTCCCAGTCGCCCGGCGCGACCAACGGTCGCGGCTTTATGCCGTGTGGCCATCCGAACGAGTCACTCCAAGTATTCGGAAGAGCATTTGCTAGAGGGCGTCGACGACGTTGATTCGGCGGCCGCTGCGGTCGAACTTGACGTAGCCGTCGATCAAGGCATAGAGGGTGTAGTCGTTGCCTTGTCCCACCCCCTTCCCGGGGTGGAACTTCGTGCCCACCTGCCGGACGAGGATATTGCCCGCGACGACCCGCTCGCCGCCAAATTTCTTCACGCCGCGGCGCTGCGCGTTGCTGTCGCGGCCGTTTCGGCTGGAGCCTTGTCCCTTCTTGTGTGCCATCAGTCTCTCCTTACCGGGAAACTTCCTTTTTACCGGTAAACCCACTCGTGGTCAACAGCGCCGGGACAGCCGAAGCGAATTTCCCGCTCGTGCTGGTAGAACTGATCCCCGGGCCGCCAGAAATTGAGCCTCAGCGTCTTGGAAGTCAACTTCCTGCCCGCCCCCAACTGGTCCCCCAGCTTGTAGGCGCCCGCCGCGTCCGACCACTTGTAGGCGTTGGTCAAACCCTTGATGTAGATCGAGAAGCGGTCAATCGACGGATCGAGCGCCCTCCAAGTGGCGATCCCCCAGACCGTTTCGCCCGGCTTGATCATGCGGCACATTTCGACCGAGTTGTAGAAGCGACGTTTGCTGTCTTCCTTCAATTTTATCGGTCCCAGCGCAATGGGAATTACGCGATCGGGATAGACCTTGTTGAAGCCCCGGTCTTCCGTGACCGCGTCGCGGCCCTCGAGCAGGAACTCGGGAACAAAGCGGATCGGCCGGTCCTCGCGGTAGACCTGCCAGACCTGCTTTCCCTCGAAGGTCTGATAAGGGAGATCAAGATCATGCTTGGGAACCATCATCTGGCCCGGGTTCCTGACGGCGTACACCAAGTACCAAATCAACTCCCGCCGCATGACCCCGCCGGGTTGAGGGATGTCGACCTTGATCATCCGCACCGGCTTGAAGAAAAACTCCAGGCACCAGATTTCGTGCCGGTAAGGAACGTCCTTGGCCCAGTTGAAATTCTTGTCGAACGCCAGCAGCTCGACCATGTCGTGGCGGCTGCTCGATTCCGCTTCCTTCCATTCCTGATCGATGATCTTGATCACGCCCGGCGCCATTACCCGGTGGCTTGATTCCGAACCGGGTAGCGGCCTTTTGGGGATTTTGACTGGGGGTGCAGTCTTCGGCGCCACAGGCTTGCGGGCCTCTTGGGCCAACACCGCACCTGCTACCGCCAGAATTGCGGATATTCCGAGACAGGTCCATGAACGGATCGCGAGATTCATCGAAAGCCTCTCAATCTCTGGGACAAGTCAGGTATGTAACATCTAGTATAGTTACGGCCCCCCGCCAAAGTCAAGTTTCGATGGCCCCCCGACAGAGTAGTGTGGGAGATGAGGGAGATAAATCGTGTCTACGTCTACCCAACTCTTCGCTTGTACTTCAGCAATTTATTCGACTCGCGCTAGTCCACGGATGGTCTGGATGGCCCACTCGCCCTGGAAACCACTAATTTGTGGGGTGCAAGGTGCTCGGCTCTGTCTGAAAACGGCTTTCTGCGTGCAGCTACCGTCACCAGACGGTGAAAGAAGCCGCTTTTTACGAAAGATTGGTGGAAGGAGGGGGTCAGGTCCAAGTTTTCGGCCAACGATTCACGTGAAAAATACGCTGTCTCGCCGAAAATTGGACCAGACCCCGACTTTTTCAACGGGCTGCTAGCCCCCTCAATCCCTATTCCCCAACCCCTAACTCCGTTCAAACCGCCCCGATGCGGCGTCGCTTCGTTGACAATTGCACCCCGCCTATTTAGAGTAAATGCGTGGGGTTCCTAATTTTCTGCTCGTTTTTGAGGATTTGTCGTGACTGAAAAGGCCTGGGGAGGCGTGTTCGAGACGGCGACCGACCGCCGCATGGAGGAGTTCACCGAAAGCGTGAGCTTCGACCGTCGCCTTTACGCCCAAGACATCACCGCATCAATCGCCCATGTCCAGATGTTGTGCAAGGCCGGTCTCCTGCCCCACGATGAATGCCAACAAATCGAGCAGGCATTGGAGGAAATTCGCCTGGAAATTGAGCAGGAAAAATTCGACTACCATATCGAGTTGGAAGACGTACATACGCACATCGAGCAGGCACTGACCGAGCGTGTCGGCGATCTGGGTCGAAAGCTGCACACCGGGCGAAGCCGAAACGATCAGATCGCAACCGACATGCGGCTTTGGGTCCGCCAGGCGATCGACCAGACCGACCGGCGGCTGGCGGAGTTGCAGCGGGCGCTCCTCGGGCGGTGCGACCGCGACGCGGACGTGATCCTGCCCGGCTATACCCATCTGCAACGGGCCCAGCCGGTCCTGGCCCCCCATTATTGGCTTTGCTACTGCGAGAAGTTCCAGCGGGACCGCCACCGCCTGGCCGATTGCCGTCACCGAACCAACGTGTTGAGCCTTGGAGCGGCGGCGTTGGCGGGCACGAGCATCCCGATCAACCGGGCCGACGTGGCCGAGCGGCTCGAATTCGACGACGTGGCGGCCAACAGCCTCGACGTATCGAGTGATCGCGATTTCGTGATCGAGTTCGTCTTCGTGCTCACATTGATCGCCGAACACCTCAGCACCTGGGCGGAGGAATGGATCCTCTGGTCGACCACCGAGTTCAACTTTCTGAAGTTGCCGGAGAAGTTCTGTACGGGCTCGTCGATCATGCCACAAAAGGTGAACCCCGACTTGTTGGAGCTGATTCGCGGGAAGACCGCCCGGGTGGTCGGCAATTTGCAGACGCTGCTGGTGCTGGTGAAGGGATTGCCGCTGGCGTACAACCGCGATTTGCAGGAGGACAAGCCGCCGCTGTTTGATTCGTTCGACACGGTCAGCGCGGCGTTGGACCTGGCCGCGCCGCTGGTGGCCGAGACCGAGTTGAATCGCGAGGCAATCGCCGAGCGGCTCGACCGGGGGCATCTCGACGCGACCGCACTGATGGAATATCTGATCCGCCGGGGGATTCCCCAACGTACCGCCCACAGTCTGGTCGGTCGGCTGGTCCGCAAGGCGATCGACCGCGGAGTGCGGCTGTCGGACCTTCCGTTGAGCGAATTTCAGGAGGCCGACCCCGATTTGGACGGGAGCGTCTTCGAGGTGCTGAGGGCCGACAACGCGGTGGCCGCGATGGTCAGCTACGGTTCGACCGGACCGGACCAGGTAGAAGAACAAGTGAAGCATTGGAAGGAACGCCTGGAAAACTCGGAGACCGCACAGGTATTTGGAAAGACACATCCGCTTTGATGAAGACGAAACTTACCATGAACGACCACTGCCGAAAGAGATTCTGGCTGTGCGCGGCCTTGCTGTCGCTGCCGGCGACGTTGATCGGCGCACCTGCCCTGGCTCAGCGTGAAGACGTTGAAGTAACCGAGCCGGAACATCCCGCCGTGCTGGCCATTCTGGAGACGAACCCGACCACCCCCTCGGAATGTGCCCAGGCGGCGCAGACCCTGGCCGATCTCGAGCGACCCGAGTTAGCAAGAAAATTCATCAAGAAAATTCTCGCCGCCAGGCTGACTCCTGAATTGTATATCGAGTTGGCCAAGCACTTCGGTACGACGACGTTTACCCAAATGGGCTCGAACGCCGATCTGGCGCCGGAGGGAAAGAGGCTTTCCGACGCGGTCCTCAACGCGGTTAACAACTACTTGCAGGATCCCAAACGGATTACCGCCATGATCACGCAGCTTCAAGACCCTGCGGAGGAAAAGCAAGCCAAGGCATTCATGGCGCTGCGGGAAGCCCGTGGAGCGGCCATCGGCCAACTCGTCGCGGTGCTGGCCGACGCGTCCCTCGCCAAGGAACATCCCATGGTCCGGGCCGTTCTGGTCCAGATGAAATCCGAGGCCGTCGACCCGCTCCTGGGAATCCTCGAACGATCCGATCCGCGACTGATGGTCCAGGCGATCCTCGTGCTGCGCGAGATGCGGGCGCTGAAGACGCCGATCTACCTGCTGGGACCCTACACGTCGGACAAGAGCGATAAAAACGTTCGCGCGGCCGCCCGCGCTGCACTGCTGAGAATGGTCGGCCACCTGCCGACGCGGGAAGAAGCAGTCCGCATCTTGATGGATCGCGCCAAAGACTACTACGACCGCGGCCAGGCGATCGACCGCGTGGTCGACGGAAATGTGAGGATGTGGAGTTGGAACCAGGGCGAGCAGAAGTGCATCGTCACCGTCGTTCCGGTCGAAACGGCCCGGCGGATGATCGCGGCCCGGTTTGCACGCGACGCCTTCGCTCTGAACAAGGACAACCACGACGCCAAAATGCTCTATCTGGCAACCATGCTCGAAGTAGCAGCGCTCGAAGCGGGGTTGGATGCGCCGTTCGAGGAGGGCGAGGGAACCGCGACCGCCGAAGCCGTTACGTTTGGCATGCCGACGATGGAACGGCTTCTCGAATACGCCATGAAGAACGACCACCCCGTTGCGGGAATGATGGCGGCGCGGATCCTCGGCCGCCACGGCGATGCCGAAGAGCTGCTGCGGCGCAGGCCGGAACCGTGCCCCTTGGTCCGCGCCATCCGAAGTCCCGACCGGCGGCTGCGACTCGCGGCGGTCGACGCCGTGTTTCGCCTCCAGCCGGCATGGCCGTTTGCCGGATCGAGCTACATCCCCGAAGCCCTGAAGTTCTTCGCCGCAACCGGCGGCAGTCCTCGGGCCATCGTGGCCGGACCGAGGACCGGCGAGTCGCGCGAACTCGCCGGAGTGCTGGCAGCGATGGGATACCAGGTCGAGACCGCTGTGAACGGCCGCGAACTGGTCCGCAAAGCGTGCGCGTCGCCCGACTACGAACTGGCCATGATCGATACGGGAATCGAAAACCCCCGGCTCGGCGAGACGTTGCAACAATTGCGCAAGGAGACGGGCAGTGCCGACTTGCGAGTAGGAATACTCGCCAGGCACGGCCACCTTCCCCGGGCGCAGCGCCTGGCCGGCCGCGACCCGCTGGCGATGGCCTTTTCGCGGCCCCACGACCAGGCCGCAATCGAGTGGCAGGTCGAGCAACTCAAGACGCTCGCGCCGGAGCGGTTCGTCAGGCACAAGCAGCGGCAGGTCCAGGCAGCCGAGGCACTCCAGCGCCTGGCCGAGCTGGGCGAGCCGGAAAACCGCTTCTACGACCTCCGCAGCGCCGAAAAAGCCGTCCTGACGGCACTCAATACCATGGAACTCAGCAACAAGGCAAGCGAGGTTCTCGCAAAGACCGGCACGCCCGAAAGCCAGCGGGTGCTCGTCGAGTTCGCCAGCCGGTGGACCCTGCCGGTCGACGCCCGAAAAGCCGCCGTCAAAGCACTCAAACGAAGCATCAAGAAACACGGATTGCTGCTGACGACCGACGAGATCTGGCGACAATACGAACGGTATGAGCAAAGCAAGGATTTGGACGAGGACACGCAGTATATTCGCAGCCTGATCCTGGACGCCATCGAATTACCCACCTTGGCCGTGCGACGCGCCCAGGAAATAAAAAAACCAAAGAAGTAGCTCTACGGATGCAGCAACCTATCACGGAGTCACGATGACTCAAAATCCCACCTCTACGACAACCACTGCAGAAACCGGCCCGCCGATCCCCGGGTTGATCGGCTCCGGGACCGCCATGGAGAACGTCTATCGCCTCACCCGGCAGGTGGCCCGGTCGAATGCTTCGGTGCTGCTTCTGGGCGAGACGGGGACCGGCAAGGAGCTGATCGCCAAGGCGATCCACCGCCTGAGCCCGCGCGGCAGCGGCCCGTTCGTCCGCGTCAACTGCGGCGCACTGGCCGAAAACCTGCTGGAAAGCGAGCTGTTCGGCCACGTCCGCGGCTCCTTCACCGGCGCGGTCAACAACCGCACCGGACGATTCGAAGCCGCACATACCGGCACCGTCTTCCTCGATGAAATCAACACCACCACGGCGAAGCTCCAGGTCAAGCTCCTCCGGGTGCTCCAGGAGCACGAGTTCGAAAGGGTTGGCGACACCGAAACGATCCGCGTCGACACCCGTGTGATCGCCGCGAGCAATCGCGACCTGCTCGAAGAGGTCGAGGCGGGCCGGTTCCGCGAGGACCTCTACTACCGGCTCAACGTCGTGACGATCTACCTGCCGCCGCTCCGCGAACGGCGCGAGGACATCCCCGAGCTGGTCAACCATTTCCTGAAAATCTACAACGAGCAGAACGACTGCCACGTGCCGCGCGTCGAACGGGCGGCCATGGAAGCACTCCGGGCCTACGACTGGCCGGGCAACGTCCGCGAGCTGCAGAACTACGTCGAGCGCGCGGTCGTGCTGGCCACCGGCGAAGAGATGACCCCCGATCTCTTGCCCGAGCAGGTCCTCGGCCAAAAACCCCGCCGGATCGGCCGCCGCCTCGCTGCCGATATCGAAACCCTCGCCGCCGAACTCGTCGAACAGGGCATCAGCACCGCCGGCGCGAATGCCAACAGCCTCCACGCCACGATTGTCAACCGCGTCGAACGCGAACTAATCGCCCAGGTTATGACCGGCGTCAACAACGTCCAAACCAAAGCTGCCGCACGACTAGGCATCAATCGCAATACGCTCCACAAGAAGCTCAAGGAGTACGACTTGGAGAAGTAGTCTTCCGCCCGAAAGAGGATTCCCATGAGCAAAGTGAAAGTCGCCACGCTCGTTGTCGTTGCCTTGTTGGTCGTCATCGTGATCCTGCAGAACACCGACGAGGTGGAAACGAACGTTCTGTTTGCCACCATCAAGATGACCCGGGCTGCGCTGCTTCTTGTGACCCTCTTTGTCGGATTCCTCATCGGTCTGTTGACGGCCGGCCGGCTGGGACGGAAACGAAAGAAATGACCGACCGACAACGAAAGGCGACGTGATGAACCGGAAGTGAGGTCGTTGCGATCGGCAGTCAAGTCTCCTCATTCCCCCCGAGTACGCGCAACGCCCGTGAAACCGCCGGGCACACTTCCGCTACACGCAGCACATCAACCGGTTCCACAATCGCAGCGGGCATCTCTTGCAGAACCGCTTTTACTCGTGTGCCCCGAATGAAGGGCACTACTGGACAGCCATAGCCTACGTCGAGCAGAACCCGGTTCATGCCCGGCTGGTCCGTTGTCCATGGCGTTACCGATGGTCGAGCGCGGCCGCCCACTGCGGTCTTGCCAAAGACCGGTCTGGATTCTGCGACCTCGAGGCATGGAATCGCCGTGCGTCGGGAAACCATTGGAAAGACAGGCTTTACTCCGCCGCCGCCGCCAGCCGCTGCGTAAGAAACGCCAGCGTCGTCGGCAACTGCCGGTTCACGTAGGACCATTGATGGCCGCCTTCGACCTCTTCGTACTGGTGAGCGATCCCGAGTTCTTCGAGCAAGGCGTGGAACCGGCGGTTGTATGCCAATAGATGGTCGCTGGCGCCGACGTCGAAACGGATGGCCATAGGCGGGCCGTTGGTGAGTGTCTTGGCCAGCTCCCAGAGATCGTACTTCCCGCCGGGCGGGGCGACCGCTTGCATGAACGGGGTTCGCTCGGGGCGGTCGGGGCGCAACGCGTGGCCGAAGGCAAACGAACCGGCCTGAGTGCAGATGGCCGAGAATCGATCGGGGTGTTTCAACCCCAGCATCATCGCCCCGTATCCACCCATGCTGAACCCGGCCTGGCCGCGGCCCTCCCGCGCGGCGATCGTCGGGAAATTGGCGTCGACGTAATCAACAATCTCGACGGCGAAGTGGTCCTCCCATGCAAAGCCGCCCGGCCTCGGGTCGTTGCAGTACCAACTCTCACCGGCACTGGGCATCACGACGATCAGGTCGAACCCTCCGGCAAGCTGCTCGATGTCGGTGTTGCCGGGAAACGACGCGTGACTCCCGTCTGAGCCGTGGTGCAGATACACGGTCGGGTATCGCGACTTGCCGCTTTCCGGTACGAGCACGTTCATCGTGGCGGTTCGGCCGAGGATCTTTGATGCGAACTCGACGGTTTGCAGTGTCATCATTGATGTTCTCTTCTTTCGTCTTCCGGGCATCAACTCGCGTTTAGCGGGCGGGCTTGCCCGCCCGCTGTGATCATGGGACTTTGCCGCGGCGCAACGGCGGGCAAGCCCGCCCGCTAAACGGTACCGACGGCTTCAGTAGTTGAAACGCACGCCTCGTTGCCGGAGTTGTGTTACCAGTTCTCGCGTCGAGGTGTACTGCACGGCATCGAAGCCGAATTCTCTTGCCCCGGCGACGTGCTCTTCGCGGTCGTCGACGAAGAAGATTTCACCCGGCCGGCAACCGGCCAACTCGGCTGCGGCGTGATAGATTCCGGCGTCGGGCTTCATGACCCCGACGCGGAAACTTGGGACGTGGACATCGAACCCCTCACCGACGATGCGGAAACGCCGCCGGCAGAATTCCCAATGGCCTTCGCACGTGTTTGATAGCAGGCCGATCGGCCAGCCGGCTTCACGGAGTCGGGTGACGATCGGCAACATGCTCGCGTTGATCTTGAAGATGTCGCAAGCGGCGTATTCCAGCTCGTCGTAGTCGGGCCTGGTGCCCGTCCTTTCGCAGAAGATTTCATAAAACTCCCGGCCGGTGATTTCGCCCAGTTCGTATCGTTTTTCGAGCCCGCCGTGCAGCAATACTTCCCGGACCACCGCCGGCTCGATCCCCGCCACCTCGGCCATCTGGGCGAACATTCGCTCCAGGGTGAATGTGACCAGCACGTTGCCCAGATCGAAATAGAGAAACTTCGGCGGCATGGTTCTTCTCTGAGTTCACACAAGACCCCCCGCACTGCGTGCGGGGGCTTTTCTCCATCCACTATCCACCATCCACTATCCACCATCCACTTCGTACTGTCTACAGTCCACTACTGACTGCGGAGCCGCTCGCAAATCTCGGGTGCGCAGTCCTCCTTGTTGACCCGCCATTGCTTGAGCGTATCGCGGTCGCGGATCGTCACGGTGCCGTCCTGCATCGTCTGCCCGTCGACGGTGATGCAGAAAGGGGTCCCGACCTCGTCCTGGCGGCGGTACCGCCGTCCGACGGCCCCCTTCTCGTCGTAGAACGCGGTGAAGTGCTGCTTCAGGTCCTTGTAGATCTCACGTGCGACTTCCGGCATTCCGTCTTTCTTGACCAGCGGAAAGACGGCCGCCTTGATAGGTGCGAGCCGGGGGTGGAACTTCAGAAATACCCGCTTGGTCAGCTTGCCCTTCTCGTCGGGCACTTCATCCTCGTGGTACGCCTCGCAGAGGAACGCCAGGGTCGCCCGGTCGGCCCCGGCCGACGGCTCGATCACGTGGGGCACGAACCGTTCGCCGCTGAGGTCGTCGCGATAGCTCAGGTCCTTGCCGCTTCCGCGGTAGCACGGCTGCCCGCGTTCATTTTTTTCGACCACAAAATCGTTACCCTCGCGGACCAGCTTGCCCTCCATGTGGCTTCGCAGGTCGAAATCGCCGCGATGGGCCACCCCCTCCAACTCGCCGAACTCGCCCTCGGCCAGGAACGGGAACGCGTATTCGATGTCGGCCGTGCCGCACGAGTAGTGACTCAATTCGTCCGCATCGTGGTCCCGCAATTGCAGCCGGTCGCTCGCCAGCCCCAAGTCGACGTACCACTGAAACCGCCGGTCGCGCCAGTACTTGTACCACTCGGGCGACGTGCTCGGATGGCAGAAGAACTCGATCTCCATCTGCTCGAACTCCCGCGAGCGGAACGTGAAGTTCCGCGGCGTGATCTCGTTCCGAAAAGCCTTGCCGATCTGGGCAATGCCGAACGGCACCCGCACCCGGGTGCTGTCGAGCACGTTCTTGAAGTTGACAAAAATCCCCTGGGCGGTCTCGGGGCGGAGGAAAGCTTTACTCGACTCGTCGCGCACGGCCCCATAAGACGTTTCAAACATCAGGTTGAATTCCCGCGGCTCGGTCAAGGTACCCAGCGTCTTGGCGTCGGGGCCGAGCACCTCGTCGAAATGCTCGAATGCCGCGAGACAAAGCGTCGCTTCGTCCCATTGCAAGCGGTCCTTGTTCTTTGCCCGAAGATTGAAGAACTTCAGGGCCTTCTGCTCCATCTCGGCCACCCCCTCTTCGCCCGATTGATAGCTGGTCACGAAGATCCGCTTCCCGTTATATTCAACCCAGCGGCCCTCGACCTGATCGTGGCGGTAACGCCGCTTCGACTCGCGGCAATCGACCAGGTAATCGCAGAACAGGTCGTAGTGGCCCGAGCACTTCCAGACCTGCGGGTGCATGATAATCGTGCAGTCGAGCCCGGTCATTTCGTACGTGGACGGGGCGCCCGGCGGCACCTCCAGCTCGTTGTGCGAGGTGACCATGTCGTACCACCACGCCTCGCGGACGTTCCGCTTCAACTCGACCCCGAGCGGGCCGTAGTCCCAAAACCCCTGCAACCCGCCGTAAATCTCACTCGACTGAAAGAGAAATCCACGCCGTTTGCACAGGGCAACCAGTTTTTCCATTTCCATGGCGACGGCCAATTCCGACGGTTGAGTAGCTTGTTGCCAAACAAAACTCTTTAGCTGTCTCCCGTATGCTGTTTTCAGTATACCGTGCAAAAATACCGGCCGATAGGGGGGCAACCCTTGCCCGATCCTCCGCTTCCGGCGACAATTGTGCCATGCCGGAAGCTTCGTCCCAAACTGCCAGGACGCAGGTTGATGAGCAGGCCGCAGGCCCGCGGTACCAGCCGCTGGTGATTGTGTTGGTGGCGGTGTGCCTGGGAATTGTCGTCGATCGGTTCTGGCCGATGCCGGTTCGGGCATGGTGGGCGAGCGCCGTGGCCGGATGGGGGCTCTGGCTCCTGCTTTGGCGGCGGGGTTGGGAACAGGCAGGAGCCGTTGTGCTGCTGGCGGCGGTTGCAGCAACGGCGGCCTCGTGGCATCACTGCCAATGGTATCTCTTCCCCGAGAACGAGTTAGGCTGTTTCGCCATGGCCGATGCCCAGCCGGTTTGCCTGGAAGCAATCGCCCGGAAATCCGCCGAGGCGTTGCCGCTGCCGGAACGAAACCCGATGCGCCCGATCCCGATCGGCGATCGGACCCGGCTCGATGTCGAGCTGGTCGCGCTCCGCGACGGGAGCCGGTGGCGGCCGGTCTGTGGCCGCACGCGGTTGGAAGTTCACGGCCGCTTGCTCCGGATCGATGCGGGCAACCGTTTGCGCATTTTTGGCCGACTTTCAGCACCCGCTGCGGCCGGGAACCCGGGCCAGTTCGATTATGCGGCGTATCTTCGCGCCCGGCGATGCCGCAGCCGCCTGCGGACGGCCTTTCCCGAGTGCGTGTCGGTCGTGGATCGCCGCTCCGGTTGGAACCCATTGGAACTGATCAATCGAACGCGGAGCCATTGCAGCCGTGTGCTTCAGAAGAACCTGGATCCCAGGCAGGCCGCGCTGGCATCGGCCGTGTTGCTGGGCGCCCGCGAACGGCTCGATCCCGAACAGAAACAGGCGTTTTTTGAGACCGGCACGGTCCACCTGCTGGCAATCTCGGGATTGCACGTGGGGATTCTTGCCGGGGCATTGATGTTTGTGATGTTGAGGGCGCCGATTCCGCGCGGCCCGGCCGTGCTCTTCGTTGCCGGTGCGACGGTCTTCTACATGCTGCTGACCGACGCCCGCCCGCCGGTGATTCGGGCGACGATCCTCGTGGTCATGATGTGCTGGTCGCTGTATGTCGGCCGCCGGGTGCTCGGGTTCAATTCGCTGGCGGCGGCGGCGCTGATCGTGCTAGCATGGAACCCGGCCGATTTGTTCCACGTCGGGGCTCAACTCTCGTTCCTTGCCGTAGCGACGCTGGTGTGGTTTGCGCCGATGTGGATGGGCGAGGCCGACCGAAAGGACGCCCTGGAACGGCTCATCGCCGAAAGCCGGGGATGGCCGGCGCGGATGGTCTGGGCCGTCGGTCGCGGCGCCCGGCACCTGACGTTGGTCAGCACACTGATCTGGCTTCTGGTGTTGCCGCTGGTGATGGCCCGGTTTCATTTGTTCACCCCGATCGCCATGGTGCTGAACACGCTTCTTTGGATTCCGATGGCGGCATCGCTGCTTCTTGGCTTTGCGACATTGGTGCTCGGTTCGCTCGTGCCGGCATTGGGGGCGTTGTGCGGCCGGCTTTGCGACTTCAATCTCTGGCTTCTGCAAGGCGCCGTTGACCATGCCCGGGCGATTCCGGGCAGTCACCTTTGGGTCCCCGGTCCTGCGGACTGGTGGCTGGCGGGATTTTACGGCGGATTGGCGATACTGGCGGCGGCGCCGAAAGTCCGTCCGCCGAGGCGCTGGTGCCTGGCGATTCTGGCCGTGTGGGTTACGGTCGGGTTTGCCGTTGCACGGCTCCGCGACGATCCCAATCGGCTCGATTGCACGTTCCTCTCGATGGGCCACGGTTGTGCAGTCGTGCTGGAACTTCCGTCGGGGCAAACAATGCTCTACGACGCGGGGCAATTCGCCTCGCCGGGCGCCGGGTCGAAGTCGATCGCCGGTTTCCTCTGGTCGCGAGGGGTTACGCATCTCGACGCCGTTGTCCTGTCGCACGGCGACATCGACCACTACAACGCCGTGCCCGAACTCCTCGAGCGGTTCTCGGTCGGAGTGATTTACGTGTCGCCTTTCATGTTCGAGGAGCCAAACGATGCCTTGGACGCCTTGAAGAAGGCGATTACCCGCTCGGGCGTTCCGATGCGCAGGCTTCGCGGCGGCGACGTATTGCCGGGCGGTGAAGGCTGCCGGATCGAAGTCTTGCACCCGCCGCAGCGAGGCGTATTGGGCTCGGACAACGCAAACAGCATTGTGCTTTCGGTCGAGTATCTCGATAGGCGAATTCTCCTGACAGGCGACTTGGAATCGCCCGGGCTCGACGCCGTTTTGGCGGAAGAGCCGCTCGACTGCGACGTGCTCCAGGCCCCGCATCACGGCAGCCGCGGCAGCAACTCGCCGGAACTGGCCGCATGGAGCACGCCGGAATGGGTCGTCGTCAGCGGTAGTCGTCGGTGGGACTTGGAGCCGGTTCGACGGACGTATGAATCCGTCGGCAGCCGGTTCCTACACACGGCCGATACCGGGGCGGTCCGCGTGAGGATCGACTCCGGCGGGGTCGCGGCCGCCCCATTCGTCAAGCCGTAACCAGAGCCCCGTGATATGACCGCCAGGGACTTTCTCTCGACTTTGGCGTGTCTCCCCGCTCTTTCGGGGGGATTTCGTCCAATAGTGGCTTTTCCGTCATTCCCTGCTCGATCCCGGTTGCAAGGGAACGTGTAGATGATAAACTGATGGTCTTAGTAAGTTGTTACATGTTAATGTAGGTAAGTTCTGGCAGACACGCGGGAGGACGTGCTTCGGCGGAAGTGGAGCTGGCCGACCAAGGTGGAAGAGTCGCGGTAGCAGATGACTATTACGAGAGAGCGGAAAACGGAGCTGATTGGGGAATTTCGGCGGAGCGAGGATGATACGGGTTCCCCGGAGGTCCAAATTGCCATTCTGACAACCCGGATCAACGGGCTGACGGAGCACCTTCAGGGGCACAAGAAGGACTTTGCCTGCCGGCGGGGTCTTCTGATGCTGGTGAGTCGCCGCCGGCGGCTGTTGGACTATCTCAAGAAGGTCGATCCGCAGCGTTACCTCGACATTATTCGACGTCTGGAGATCCGCAAGTAATCGCGGCGGAGGTGCGCCTCCGAGGTTGGCTCGGTCGCCGAGCGCGGCGTCGCTCATGGATGTTCTTGTCCATTACAGGCGGCTCTGTTCCTTTTCGCCTGGGGAGAGTAAATGTTCCCTAGTTGTCATGCGGCCTCTTCTTGCGCCGTGCTCTGCTGGAGCTTGTAACCAGGATGAAGACAGGTGAAACATTGAAAGTACGAGTTGAACGACAGATTGGGGCACAGACGTTTTCGATTGAAACGGGCGAACTCGCCAAGCAGGCGGCCGGGAGTTGCCTGGTGCAGTATGGAGAAACGGTCGTATTGGTAGCGACCGCGACCGGTCCCCCGCGGCCGGGAATCGATTTCTTTCCGCTGACTTGCGATTACCGGGAGCGCATGGCGGCGGCGGGGAAATTCGCCGGTGGATTCCTCAAACGAGAGGGACGCCCCACAACCAAGGAGACGCTGACGGCCCGGCTGATAGACCGCCCAATCCGGCCGCTCTTCAGCGAGGGATTCAACGACGAGGTGCAGGTCCAGGCCTTCGTGATGGCCAGCGACCGGCAGAACGACGGCGACGTCCTGGCGATGAACGGGGCGTCGGCCGCCTTGTCCATTTCGCCAATGCCGTTCCTTGGCCCTATTGCCTCCGTTCGGATCGGGTACGTCGGCAAGGAGTTCATTCCTTTCCCCACTCAAGACGCATTGGAGGAAAGCGAACTCGACCTGATTGTTTCGGGCAGCAAGGACGCAATCTTGATGATCGAGGGTTTTGCCCGCGAATTCCCCGAGCAGTTGATGGGCGATGCGATCATGTTTGCGCATGGCGTGATTGGGGAGCTTTGCAGATTGCAGGAAGAATTCGTCGAGAAAGTCAACCCGGAAAAACCGCCCTTCGTACCGCCTGAGCCCGATAACCTGTTTGACACACTCAAGGAGAAGTATTACGACGCATTACGGGACGCCGAATCGACCGAAGGCAAGCAAGCTCGCGGGGAGGCGTGCTCGGCGTTGAAGGAACGGGCCACCGAAGAAATGATCCCGGATCCCGAGGCCGAGGACGCCGTCGATCCGGGCCGGTTCAAACACGAGTGGCACGAGTTGGAGCGTCGGGTGGTGCGTGACCAGATTCTTTCGGGTACGCGCCCTGACGGCCGCGACAACACGTCGCTTCGCCCGATCGAGTGCAAGGTCGATCTGCTCCCTTGCGTCCACGGATCGGCATTGTTCCAGCGTGGTGAAACCCAGGCATTGATTACCCTTGCACTGGGTACCGGGCGCGACGAGCAGCGCGTGGACGGGCTCTTCGAGGAGTATTCCGAGAAGTTCATGCTTCACTATTACTTTCCGCCGTTTTCGGTGGGCGAAGTCCGCCCGATCCGCGGGCCGGGACGCCGCGAAATCGGGCATGGAATGCTGGCGGAACGGAGCGTCAAGCCCGTTCTGCCCGCTCCCGACGAGTTCCCCTATACCATTCGAATCGTCTCCGACATCCTCGAATCAAACGGGTCCAGCTCGATGGCAAGCGTCTGTGGCGCGACTTTGGGGTTGATGGCTGCGGGTGTTCCCATCAGCAATCCGGTTGCGGGGATCTCGGTGGGGGTGGTAAAGGAAGATGACCGTTGGGTCCTGCTTACCGACATTATTGGCGACGAGGATCACTTCGGCGACATGGATTTCAAAGTTGCGGGAACACAAAACGGGGTTACCGGGATACAACTCGATCTGAAGATTCACGGAATCAACGAAGAGATCATCCGGGCGGCGTTGGCCCAATCGCGGGAAGCCCGTATCGAAATCCTCCGGAAAATGATGACTACGATCTCTCGGCCGAAGAAGGAGATCTCCGAATATGCCCCCCGGCTGTTGCGCACCCATATCGACCCGGAGAAAATCGGCTTGTTGATCGGCCCCGGCGGCAAGATGATCCGCAGCATTCAGGAGACCACCGGCGCCTCGATCGAGGTCGAGGACGACGGCACGGTAACGATCGCCTGTTACAGTGCCGACGGCGCGCGGGTTGCCATGGACAAGATTGAAGCCCTGACTGCCTCGGTCGAAATCGGCCGGATCTACGACGGTCGTGTGACCAGCGTCAAGGATTTCGGGGCCTTTGTCGAAATTCTGCCGGGCAAGGATGGACTTTGCCACATCAGCGAGTTGTCCGACGGCTACGTCTCCAGCGTGTCCGACGTCTGCAAGGTCGGCGATCCGATGAAGGTCAAGGTCATATCGATCGACGATCAGGATCGCGTGAAACTCAGCCGCCGGGTCGCCATGAAGGAACTCGCGGAGACGGCCGGCGGCTCGGGCGACGATGCCGGATCCGGGGCCTAGCCGGGATGATTCATGGAACAACCAAGCAGGGGCATCTTGCCTCCGTTGGGAATATCGAATATCGAGTGATGAATGTCGAATGTCTTCCGATTCGACCTTCAAAATTCACCCTTCAATATTCGTTATTCAAACCAAGAATCCGCCCTGGTCGGCGGTTTGCAGTATCACCGCGACAAACCCCACTTTGGTTGCGGCCTCGGCCGCACTAGGGAATGATGCATGACTTCCTCGCCTCCTCCAAACGCCGACGAAACCAACCGGAGACTTCGGGAGCAGTACGAAGAGATTGCCCGGCTCACCGGGGCATTTGCGCATGAGATCAAGAACCCCCTGTCGACCATCCGCCTGAACGTGGAACTGTTGGCCGAAGACTTCCGCGAAGGCGATTCGCCGCGGGAGCGCCGAGGATTGCGAAAAGTCGAAGTGGTCCAGCGCGAGTGTCAGCGATTGCAGAACATCTTGGACGACTTCCTAAACTTTGCCAAGGTCCGCCAGCTCAACCTGCAACCGACCGACCTGAATGAGCAACTCAAGCGGGTGGTCGACTTCTTCCGCCCCAAAGCAGCCGAGACCGGCATCGAGGTCATCGACTACCTGGCCGGCGATTTACCCACGGTGCTCTTGGACCGCGAACTGTTTTACGGGGCGCTGCTGAACCTGGTCCTCAACGCCGAGCAGGCCATGCCCAACGGCGGGCAACTGGTCGCCCGAACCTACGAAACCGCCGACGGCGTCGCACTGGACTTGATCGATACCGGCTGCGGCATGGAAGAGAAAACCCGTGTCCACATCTTCGATGCGTTTTTCTCGACCAAGAGTGGCGGATCGGGCCTGGGACTGCCCACCGCGCGCAAGATCATCGAGGGCCACGGGGGCAGTATCTCCGCGCAAAGCGAGCCGGGCCGGGGCACCCAGTTCACCGTCAAACTACCCGTCCCCGCGCGACTGACCGGCGACGTGGAGGCGGGCGATTAGATTTTGGCCGTTTTCTGCAAATGGTACGAATTCTTTCACAAAAGCTCTAACCGGTCTGCCCTCCTTTTCTGCCTTCGGTCAAGATTTCAGCGGCATTCCGGCTCGAACGCTTGACGACACCGCCAGATGACGGTAGGCTACACCCTCCACCACATTCCGATTCCCGGCAAACGGTAGTCGGGATAGAATAACAAACTCGAGCGCCGTTGGAGGCAGAAACCAAAAGAATGTCCGCCATAGCCGCCTCCATCTTCAGATGTTGCGTCAAGGCCATCCGCGCCGGTGAACTCATCGTACGCGAGAGTTCCAAAGACAAGGAATTCCACTTCCAGAATTGGTTCAAAACCCGCCTCGGAGACACGCAATTTAACTTCGAGCAGGGCGGCCGCAACAGTTACCCGGACTTCACGTTAGTGAAATTCACGGAAGGCTACGAATGCAAGGGATTGGCCTATCCAGGACGTGATGCGAGTTTTGACTCCAATAGCCAGGTACCGACCGGCTTCCATAATGGCCGGACTATCTACTACGTCTTTGGGCGATATCCGAAGAATCCTGACGGGGACAGCTACCCCGTGCTCGACCTCGTCATCTGCCACGGTGACTTCCTGAACGCCGACCATGAATATGTCCACAAGAACAAGAGCGTGAAGGGCTTCGGCAGCTACGGCGACATTCTGATCCGGGACCGCAAGATGTACGTCGTGCCAACACCATTTCACCTTGTGGATGGCGTCGCACATCAGCAACCCCTGATTCTTCCATCCCATGGCAAACCAGGCGCCGGATTTGTCGAAGCAGAAACACTCACGCGCGTTGAGGCCGACGAGCTAATTGTGGGTTACTCCTTCGACCTTCGAACGAATGAGCTTGTCCCCGAAAAGGTATCCAACCCCGGTGCCGGCGCAGCGCACAGATTCCGGGCCTGGAGACTTGAGGGGGCGAAAGCTGAGACAGTTTCCATGCGGGCCACTTAGATGGACTTAAGAGGTGCAAGATTTGAAACTAATCGAAACAGACGTATTCTCATTCGAGTTCCTCTCACAGATCGGGGAGCGAGAGAGCTGGCGTAAGGAGGTGCATAGGCCCATCTACCACGTTCACAAGTGGTGGGCGAAGCGCCTGGGAACCGTCTTTCGCGGCATCCTCCTCGGCTGCACCTTGGAACCAAATGACGACCTTCAGGAAGAGTTCTACCGCCAGCATGACTTCTCTCGGTTCACGGTTTTCGACCCTTTTATGGGCTCTGGGACAACTATTGGCGAGGCCCACAAACTTGGATTCCCGGCTCTCGGTCGCGACATCAATCCCGTTGCGGTCAATGCTGTACGGGTCGCTCTTGGCCCCCTCGATCGGCGACGCATCCAAGTCGCATTTGACGAACTCTCGGACACGGTCGGCGACCGAATCCGCTCTCTCTACCGTTTCGAAGATTTCCAGAAACGGACACGTGAGGTCCTGTATCACTTTTGGGTCATGCAAACAAGCTGCCCAGCTTGCCGAAGCAGTGTGGATTTGTTTCCCTCTTACGTCTTCGCTAGGAATGCCTGTCCTAAACGGAAGCCACAAGTTCAGATTCTCTGTCCATCGTGCGGAAAGATATTCCCTAGCCTGTACGGGGAGAAATCTGCTTCTTGCCCATCCTGCGAACACCGCTTCAATCCAGAGAGCGGTCCAGCGAGGGGGCTAAAGGCAACGTGCCCGCATTGCACGCACTGCTTCAGAATTATCGACGCCGTAAAAAGGACACGCCCGCCGTTTCGTCATTACGCCAAACTCGTACTCAGACCAGACGGCGCCAAGGAATACTTGCCCACGTCGTTGGCAGACCAGAAAGCGTACACGGAGTGTTCCAGAACCTTGAACAAACTCGTTGAGAACGACGAGATCGCCCTTCCCGCTCTTGCCTTGGAAGACGGCTATAACACTCGCCAGGCAATAGGCTACGGATTCTTCACCTGGGCCGACTTCTTCAATGACCGTCAACTCTTGGCCCTTTCCCTTCTTCGTTCGGCAATCACCGATTTATCGGACGACATGGCTCGAAATGCTTTCCTGACACTCTTTTCCGGCGTGCTAGAGTTCAACAATCTCTTTGCCTCCTACAAGGGGGAGGGCACGGGCGCCGTGCGACACATGTTCTCCCACCACATCCTCAAACCTGAGCGGCGGCCGATTGAGGCCAATGTCTGGGGTACCCCCAAGAGTTCCGGATCTTTCTCCAACCTTTATCGCAGCCGCTTAGTCCGAGCGATCGAGTATCGCGCAATGCCGTATGAAGTGAACGGTACTGGCAAGGAGAAGGGCTTGGTCTGCTCACCGCCTTTCGCCGGGAACCTGCATCGATGGGGCGACAAACTCACGGCACGTGGCATTGCTCTGTCATGCGGCGATTCGTCAGTGACGGGCCTCCCTGACAGAAGTATGGACCTGATTGTGACCGACCCGCCTTTCTTCGATAACGTCCACTACTCAGAACTCGCAGACTTCTTCTATGCCTGGCAGCAGACCGGAGACGCCAAGACCACGCGCAGCGAGCGCGAAGTCCAGGACCCGGACGTTTATAAGTTTGCAGCAAAATTGCGGTCCGTCTACCGTGAGTGCCACCGTGTCCTCAAGCATGATGGGATCTTCGTTTTCACGTATCACCATTCTCGCGACGAAGGATGGACAGCGGTAGCCGACGCCATCCTCGGCGCGGATTTCCTGGTAGTAAACTCCCATCCAGTGAAAGCCGAGATGTCCGTTGCGACCCCGAAGTCACAGGCAAAGGAACCGATTCAGCTAGATATTGTGATTGTCTGCCGGAAAACGCAGGCCGACTGTAAACCGAAAAGGATCTCGCCCAAACAAGCCGTTGTTTCTGCAAAAAGCAAGCTCAAGCGCCTACACGAAGTTGGAATCAAGCTATCTCGGAGCGATTGCAGAATCGTCATGTTTGGACAACTTCTTACCACGCTCCGTTCGGCCAGCGAGGTAGACCAGATCATAAAACATGTCGACCGCGAGAGCGCGAAGCCACTGGATTTCGATCCCATCCCGAGCTACCAACCTCCACACGATGTCAGAGCCAAACTGCCCCAACGGGTTGTACAAAGGACTTTGTTTGACTAGATCTCTCACGAGACGTGTAATGGTTCCCATTGCAGCCTTGCGATATGATTACCGCCATGAGTAGCACAAAGCCCGAGAAACCGACCGGACCCCCGATTCGAGTGCTGGTCGTTGACAACGACAAGGCACACGCTGAAGTGGTGGCCGAAAGCCTCGATCGGGTGGGGTTTCAGTGCCGGGTGGCCGGCTCGGGAACCGAGGGGGCAGAAATCCTTGATGAAGAGACGTTCGATGTCGTCATTACCGACCTGATGATGAGCGACATTGACGGGCTGGGAATCCTCGCGCGAGCAAAAGCTGCCCAGCCCGATGCCCAAGTGATCCTCATTACCGGCCACGGGACTGTGCCCTCGGCGGTCGAGGCCATGCAGCAAGGGGCGTTCAACTACCTGTTGAAGCCGCTTGACATCAACCAGCTCCGCGTGATTACCGAGAAGGCGGCGGAGAGTTCCCGCCTGCGACGGACGAACATCGAGCTGCGGCGCCGGCTCGACGAGCGGTTCGGTTTCGAGGGCGTCATCGGCGACAGCCCGCAGATGCGCGACGTCATCGAGCGCCTCAAACGCATCGCCCCGACCGACGCCAGCGTGCTCATCCAGGGCGAGACCGGCACCGGCAAGGAGCTTGTCGCCCAGGCGATCCACCAGAACAACCCTCGCCGGAAGAACAAGCCCTTCGTCGCGCTGAACTGTGCCGCGCTGAGCGAGAACATCCTCGAGAGCGAACTGTTCGGACACGTCAAGGGGGCGTTTACCGACGCCTCGGCCGACCGCGTCGGCAAGTTCGAGTACGCCGACGGCGGGACGATGTTCCTCGACGAGGTCGGCGACATGCCGCTGGCCACGCAGATCAAGCTGCTTCGCGTGCTGGAGAACGGGCAGATCACGCGCGTCGGATCGAACACTCCAATCAAAGTCAACGTGCGCATCCTTTCGGCGACGAACCAGAACCTGGAGGACGCGGTCGAGGCCGGCACCTTCCGCAGCGACCTGTATCACCGGCTGAAGGTCGTCACCATCCGCCTGCCGACGCTGACCGAGCGGAGCCCCGATATCCCGATCCTGATCGACTACTTTATCAAGCAATATGCCAAGCAGCACCGCAAGCAGATCAAGGGCATGTCGCCGGCGGCGCGGCACAAGCTGTTGACGTTCGCCTGGCCGGGGAACGTCCGGCAGCTTCGCAACGTCGTCGAGAGCATGGTGGTGGTCGACTACGACGGCCTGCTCGACGCGGACGCCCTGCCCGAGGAGCTGGCCGAGCCCGTCGAAGCGGGCGAGCCGATAGGCACATCGCTGGCCACCCTGGTCGGCAAGCCGCTCGAAGAGATCGAGAAGCTGTTCATCACCGAAACGCTACGAGTAACCGGCGGCAACCGCGAAGACGCCGCCGGAATGCTCGGGATCGGGCAAAGGACGCTGTATCGGAAGATCAAGGAATATGGGTTGTGAGGAAGAAAAGAGCAAGAGAACAGGAGGCAGGATCGGCCAGAACGTTCTGGCCCGTTTTTTCGCGCCGTCGTTTACCCACAACGCAGACAAATAGTCCTGAACGGTCCTGAAATGCTCTGTAGAAAACCACGAACTACGCGGGCTTCAGAACCGTACTTGTGTTTGTGAGTAGGACGAGCAAATCCCCAAGGACGGTATTGATCACCGCGTGGACGGTTGCCCAAAAGGCAATTTCTGCCTATTCTCACAAAGAAGGTTATTTGCAGGCGGATGCTTACGGCGGTTACGACGGGATTTACTTGGGGTCGGGCGGCAAGATCGTCGAGGTGGCATGTTGGACGCATTGCCGCCGGTACTGGTGGGAGGCCCGCACGACCGATTCCCGCCGCGCGCATCACGCGTTGGGGTACATCGGGCGACTGTATCAACTCGAAGACCAGTTGCGTGAGCGGACCGATAACCGGCGACGTGATCTGCGCATCGAGCACGCGTTGCCGATCCTCGACGAGTTCCGCGCGTGGATCGACGATC
>Ga0180432_10000127_pt1 | contig 112719 bp, 81 predicted proteins | sample SS_ome_10_FD_132414 | JGI IMG/M metagenome (GOLD analysis project Ga0180432, IMG submission 132414) | Hypersaline lake sediment archaeal communities from the Salton Sea, California, USA - SS_1_MS_2 metaG | ecosystem: Environmental > Aquatic > Non-marine Saline and Alkaline > Hypersaline >... | reverse complement strand
GGAGGTCGTCGTCGTAGTCGGCCCGTCGTTTCGGTGCGGGGGTTTGACGGCAGGGGTGAACGGCAGGGTGTAGGGCGTAGGGCGTAGGGGATTGTGTATTGGACATTGGTTATTGACACTCAGGGTCAGGGGTTGCCGGGGGGCCTCACCCTTTAAGATGAACAGGTCGGGCGTTTTGTTGCATGGAAGGGGGATTACTCGGGAAGCATTGCGGCCGGAGGCGGCCGAGTATACGAAACTCCGCAGAAGTGCAATGTTCCACTTGCCGGGCGCCGAAGGGGGCCCGGCGCGAGAGAGATGAGGGGAAGTGTTGGTGTGCAAGTTGGTTAGGGCGATGTGGTTCTGCGGCGGACGGCGCGAGATTCCCTCAAAGTGGAAACCTGTGTAACACTGCGGAGGCCGGACCAGCGGGCACGCCATGTGTGTCGTTGATGCCACGTCTAGCGGACCGAGCAGCGCTCGCCGCTCGTCGTTCCAACAGCAAGCGGCGGGCGTTGCCCGCCCGCTAAACGCTCCGCATAGCACGCATTACCCGCGTTGTTCTCATGACAAATCTACAACCTGGAATCATCAGCGGGCGTCATGCGCCGTCGGGCGGGGCGTGGTACGTCGTGGCTTTCTGGACCTCGTGGTGCGACTGCCAGGAGGCCTTGAACGTGTCGTAGTTGGCGCGGGTCTCGAAGACCTGGGTGTCGTCGTAGAGGATGCGCCAGTCTCCGTCGGCTTCGGGCCAGAGGAAGACCTGGCCCCAGATGAGCCTGTTGTTGCAGTCGATGCCCAGGTGGGCGTCGGTGCCATCCCCGGAGATCATCAGCATGTGCTCGTCGGTCAGGAGGTCCTCTGTGGCGGCCTTGAGGTTCTCGAGGATCCAGTCGGAGCGTGTGGCCATGGCGACGAAGCCGCCTGATTTGTTCTGGCGCTGGTGTGCCCAGTTGAGGCAGACCCTTGCGGGGGCGACGCCGAGTTCGTCGGCGATCCGGGTGATGACGGGGTGCTGCATGTCGACGCGGTGTTCCCTGAAGGTGTCGCGTGCGGGCCTCTTGGGCGACCCGAGAGCCATGTACCCCGTGCAGACGATTCCCTGGGACTCGAGGGCCCGCCGCAGCGCGGTCTGCTGGAACAGCGGGTGCATTTCCATCTGGTTGACGAGGGGTTTGTCGGCCTCGCCGACGTCGCGCAGCAGCAGCCTCATCGTCGCCTCGGTGTGGTTGGACGTGCCGATGTGGCGGGTTTTTCCGGCCTGCCTGAGCTTGACGATCTCCCCCCAGGTTTCCATGAAGGCGTCGTGGATGTACGGTACGGCGTCGGGGTTGCGGTGGTCGCCCGCGCAGCCGGGCGCGTGCACGTTGGGCCAGGGCCAGTGGTTCAGGTACATGTCGATGCAGTCGACGCGGAGCGCAGCGAGGGTGGCGTCCATGGCGGGGGCGACGTCCTTGGGGTCCATGTGCCCGTTCCAGAGCTTGCCGGTGATGAACAATTCGTCGGGCGAGGCGATGTACCCCTGGGCGACGGCCTGGCGGATCGCCTCGCCGACGACGGCTTCGTTCTCGTAGGCGCGGGCCGTGTCGATGTGGCGCCAGCCCAGCCTGATCGCCTCGAGCGTGGCGTCCTTCATGTAGTCCTGCGCCCAGTCGGAATGGAAGGTACCGAAGGCGGCTGCGGGCATCATCGCGCCGCCGGGGAGGGGGAGCTTGTGCACCGCGTCCGGATCGATTCCCGTGATGCTCTTGTCGAAACACACCTGCTGGTCGGCTGCCATCGGTCGGGTCCTTTCGTTTCGCCCGGCTGGATGATATCGCAAGCGGGCCGGGGCGTCCATCGCGGAATGGCGTGTTGACGTGGCGCGGCGGCTGTGGACAATAGTGCGCTCTCGGAGGGCCGCTTCCGCGTCCGGCTCGGTGGCGGCTCATCACCGATGCCGTTTGTCGCACCAGCGCCGGGCCTGGGACGATCGCTGGTCAGGGGATTGTGCGCGGCCGCTTGGCGAGGAGACGTGACGATGGAAATGCAGATTCCACAGCTTCGGGAGTTGTTCGAGGCCCGGGTGGGCCAGATCGCCAACGTGCTGGCCCAGGACCCCCCGGCGGAACTGGGCCGCATCGACCCGACCATGCGGGGGCTGAAGGGCTTCCTGTTCACGCTCGAGGGCATGCTGCGCAAGGACGAGCTGCAGGGCCTCCCGTTCACCGCCCGCCAGGAGTTGTTCGACAGGGTCGGGCGGGCCATCGACGCCATTCAGGCGCTGCCGAAGGTGCTGAATCGCGAGCAGGCGCTGGAGGTGTTGCACGCGATGGACAGCCTGCACAGGCTCTGCCTGCAGGAGAACCTGATGGCCAGCGGTCTCGACGCGAGCAAGCTGGGCAAGCTGACGGTGATCCTGGAGCGCAAGCTGGGGGACGTACTGGAGACGATAGACGGGGTGGCGGGGACGGGCGAAGGGCACGTGCGCCAGATCGAGGAAGCCGCCGGGCAGTGCATCGCCGATATCCAGGGGGTCTACGAGAAAGAGGCCCAGGTGCTGGCCAGCAGTGCCTCGTCGGCGGTCGAGACGATCCGGTCCGAGGCCGAGACCATCCGGACCCGCCGGGCCGAGGCGATGGAGGCCATCGACGCGCTCCAGCAGGAGTTGGCGCAGAAGCGCCGGGACTGCCAGGAGCAGCTCGAGGCGCACCTGGGTTCGGTTCGGCAGGTGGTGGAGCGGGCGCGTGGGGATCAGTCGTCGGCGGGTGAGCTTCTGGCGCGGGCGCGGGAGCAGTTGGACCAGGCGCGGGGGGCGATCGAGGCGATGGCCGATCTTGCCCAGGCTGCCCGGGCGGCGCGGGAGGAGCTGGAGGCCAAGCTCACCGAGGGCCGCGACGTGGTCGCCTCGATCCGCGAGCTTCTGTCGGCGGGGACGGAGGCGTCGGCGGGCATCTCGGACAAGGTCGCCCGGGCGGACGAGCACCTGGCGGGGATTCAGCAGGCGGGCGAGCGGTGCGCGGAGCTGTCGGACGAGGCCCGGCAGCAGCAGGCCCGGGCCATCGCCGCGGTGCAGGGGGCGGTCGAGGCCGCCGATCGCATGGAGGCCGAGGCCCGCCAGAAGCTGGACGAGCAGCTCCGGGCCGCGGCGGACGTGCTGGCGCAGATCACGTCGCACGGCGCCGAGGCAGGGGAAGCGTCGGCCGAGGTGCAGCAGCATCGCCAGGCGGCGGCGGAGGCAGGTCAGGGGGTTTCGGCAGACGCCCAGGCCGCCGCCCAGACCCGCCGGAACGCCGAAGAGGCGCTCGCGGCGCTTCAGGCCCTGCTGGCCGAGAGCCACAAGGGCGCGGCGCAGCTCGACGACCTGGTCCGGGCCGGCGGCGAGATGAGCGCCCGCCTGGCCGAGATGCAGGCCCAGGCCACGCAGTCGCGCGAGCGCATCGGGCACCTGGCCGACGAGGCGTCGCAAGCCGCCGACGCGGTCCGGGCGACGGCTGAAGCCGCCGAGGGCATCGAGGCCGAAACCCGACAGAAGCTCGACGAGCAGTTGCAGACGTCGGGGCGGGTTCTGGCCGAGATCGAGTCCAGCGCGACGGCGGCGCTGGCTGAGGTGCGGGGGCACCTGGCGGCGGCGGGCGAGGCGGTTCAGGCGATGTCGGCACACGCCCAGGCCGCCGACGACACGCGCCGACACGCCGATGAGGCCCTGACGCAGCTTCGGGAACTCCTGGCCCGGGGCCAGGAGGACGCCGCCCAGCTCGACGGACTGGCCCACGCCGGAAGCGACCTCAAGGCCCGCCTGGCCCAGACCCTGACCGAAGCCAGGCAGTCACGCCAGCGGATCGGGCAACTGGCGGACGAGGCCTCGCAGGAGGCCGAGGCGATTCGGCAGCAGAAAGACGAGGCCGTGACGGTCGCCCGGGAGGCGATCGGGCAGGTGGAGCACGCGCATCGGCAGTTCGCGCAGGTCGTCACGGAGCAAGGCCAGGCCGCTCGCGACGCCGTGGCGTCCCTGCGGGGCGACCAGGCGACGGGAGCCGACCTGCTGGCCCGCACGCGAGAGGCCCTCGAGGCGCTTCAGGGCGAGATGCAGCAGATACACGCGGTTCGCCAGGCCGCCGGAGACGCCCAGGCGGACCTCCGCGCGATGCTCGACCGGGGCGTCGGCGTCGCCGAGGAACTGGGCGCGGTGCTGGCCAAGGTCGGCGAACTGAGAGCGCAGGTGGAAAGACACCTGGCCGGCTCGGCAGAGGCGCGGGGCAGGCTGGAGGGCCTGGTCGAGGACACGTCGGCAGCGGCTGGGGACCTTCGGCGGCGGCACGAGGAGGTGCTGGCGGGCGTCCGAGACGAGGCGCAGGCGGCCCGGGCCCGGCACAAGGCGACCGAGACATCCGTCGCCGAACTGCTCGAATCCGCCAGGTCGGTCGTGGTCGATATGGACGCCCTGAAGGCGTCGGCCGAGGAGATGCTGGCCCAGGGTCGGCGGCGGCATGACGAAGCGCAGGCAGCCGCCCGGGGCACGGCCGAGGCGCGTGCGGCGACGGCTGAAGCGTCCGGCGAGATTCAGGGCAGGCTCCAGGACGCCCGCCGGGCCGCGGCGGACATCGAGGCCCTGCTGGCCGCCGGAACAGAGGGCCGCTCGAAGATCGACGCGGAGCTGGCCGCCGCCAGGCAAGCAGCCGACCAGGCCGGTACAATCCGCCGGGAACTCGGCGAGCTGTCCGATCGGGTGCGTGGGCACGACGAGGCGCTGAGCGAGGCCAGGGCCCAATCGCAGCAGGTCATCGCCGAGATTCGCCGGGGCGGGCGGGAGGCCCTGGACAGCCTGGCCGGGCAGAACAGCGACCTGGTCGCCCGCGGCGAGCAGCTACAGCAGGAGTTGGAGGACCTCTTCGGACAGGCGGCTGACGGGGGGCTGTTCAAGCAGTTCGACGACCTGGCCGCGCGGAGCGCCCCGCAGCGGGCCAAGTGGCTTCGACTGCTGATCGGCGGCGGTGCGGGCGGTGCGGTCGTTCTCGCGGTGGCGGCGTCGCTCCTGGCGGGGGTGTCGGCGGCGGCGGCGTGGGCGGTTCTGGCGGCGGGGGGGATGCCCCTGGCGATCTTCCTGGTCTTCTGCACCGCCCAGTACAACGCCGAGCGGCGGGCCGAGGAACGCTATCGCTACCGCGGGGCCCTCAGCCGCAGTCTGACGGCTTACCGCAAACTCCTGGCGACGATGAAGGCCGAGGGCGTCGCCGACTCGGCCCTCGTCGACCGGATGCTCTCGGAGCTGTTCGGCGCTGTGGACGAGGCGCCCGATGCCCGGGAGGACGACGCTGACTCGAGCGAGCAGAGTTCTGTGGAGACGGACTGATCTCTGGCGGAACGCCCCCGGGGATTGTGATCCCTGGGCTTGGGGGCTCGCCCCGTCCGGGGTGTCCCCGGTTGTCGGTTGACGGGATCGGGGCGGAGACTCTATCATCCAAGCTGCCGTGTCGAGACAGAGTGCCGGTTTTCGCTGCTGCACAGGAGACAACTCATGAAGCGACTGACATACGTGGGGTTGTTCGCTGCCGTCGTGCTGACCTGGCCGGTGTTGACCCGGGCGGAGCTGTGCCCCAAGTGCAAGGGGAAGATGTACACCGCGGACGTCGGCAAGTGCCGGTGCTGCGGGGGCCACACCAGCAGCGGGGCGTTCAAGCTCTGCAAGAAGTGCAGCGCCAAGTTCAGGCAATGCGAGCACTGTCTCGCGCCGCTCGGCAAGGCCGCCAAGGGCGAGGACAAGGGCGACAAGCCCTTCAACGGCAAGACCCTCGACGGGTGGAAGCCCAAGATCCACCCCCGCCGAAAGAACAAAAGCCAGTGGACCGTCGGCACCGCCAGGCCCGATCCGGCCAAGCCCAAGGAGTTCCTTGTGGTCAAGAAGGGCTGCGAGCTGATCAACGCCAGGGGCAAGGGCGTGGACCTGTACAGCACGTACGTTCACGCCGACGCGGTGATCACGATCGAGGTGATGGTGCCGAAGGGCTCGAACAGCGGGATCTACGTGCACGGGGAATACGAGATCCAGGTCCTGGACAGCTACGGGCGAGACAAGAAGCCCGGCCGGGGCGACATGGGCGCTATTTACGGTGCGGCCCCGCCGACCAAGCCCGTCTACAAGAAGCCCGGCGAGTGGTCGACCTACGAGATCCACTTCCAGGCGCCGCGTTTCGACGCCGAGGGCAGGAAGACCGCCAACGCCAGGTTCCTGAAGGTGATCCTGAACGGGGCCCTGATCCACAAGGACGTCGAGATGAAGGGTCCCACGCCGGGCGGGGTCGACCGCAAAGAGAAGCCCAAGGGCCCGATCATGTTCCAGGGCGATCACGGGCCTGTGGCCTACCGGAACATCCGGGTCCTGCCCCTGCCCGGAAAGCAGCCGACCAGGCACAGGTAGGGTTCGCGGGCAGTTGTGTGTGTGGGGTTGGTGTTGGGGTGTTGGGGACCTTCGGTCCCTGCCGGGCCCGTGAAGTGGCCAGCCCATGGGTGTGCTGTCGGACTGGGCGCTTCAGCGGGCCAGTGATGCGGAAGGAGCTTGATCGTGACAGAACAGGAATCGACACGGGCGTCCAGGCGGGGGTTCCTCCGGCGGGCCTCACTGGGAGGGGGCCTCGGGCTCGGCGCGCTGCTGGCCGGGTGCACGCGCGAGGGCCGGACCGGCGCCGGCAAGACCAAGCGCCTGACCGCGGCGTTCTCGAACGGCGGGCTGACCACCACGTTCTGCAAGATGGGCCATGACGCGGCGAAGCTCTGGGGCGACCTGCTGGACGTGGAGATCATCTGGGTGGACGGTCGGCTGAACCCCGAGAAGCAGCGCGAAGCCATCGAGATGAAACTCGCCGGCAAGGAGCTGGACTTCTGCTGCTTCCAGGCGCTTCAGATCGGCTCCCTGGTCGAGCCGGTCAAGCAGTTGGCCAAGCGAGGCATCCCCGTGATCGCGATGGATACGCTGATTGCCGAACGTTCCAGGCAGCGCGACTGTGGGGTCTGGACGCTGATCGCGGGCAATCACACGACGATGGCCGAGCAGAGCGTGGGGTACCTGATGGAGAAGATAGGCGGCCAGGGCAAGGTCATCCACATCGGGGGGGCCAGTTCGCACAGCGGCGCCCGCGAGCGCGAGCAGGGGTTCAAGAAGATCGTCGCGAGGTACCCGAAGGTGGAGGTGCTCGGCGGGGGCGTGCGCTGGTGCGACTGGAAGACCGAACTGGCGCGAAACACCTTCGAGTCGCTGCTCCAGAAGAGCACCGAGCCCATCGCCGGGGCGTTCATCCACAACGACGACATGGCCCTGGCGTGCGTGCCGGCCCTCAAGGGCACCCCGCACGAGAAGATGGTCATCACCGCCGTCGACGGACAGCCGGAGGGCCTGGCCGGTGTGAAGGACGGGCGCATCGCGGCGACCAGCGTGAACCCCGCCTCGATGATCCACATGATGTCCGTCGTGATCGGGCAGTTCATCGTCCGCAACACCGAGACGCTCGCCGACGTGCCCAGCGAGATCCCGCTGCCGGTCCCGCTGGTGTCCAAAGAGGCCGGAAACCTCGACGCGATGTTCTACATGTCCGACGCGAGCCACTGCCTGGTATGACCGCCGGCGAGTCCACAGTGCTGCTCCGGTGCCGCGGGATCGGCAAGCGGTTCGGCGGGGTGACGGCCCTGGCGGGGGTGGACTTCGACCTGGCCGCCGGGCAGGTCCACGGGGTGGTCGGGGGCAACGGGGCGGGCAAGAGCACGCTGATGAAGGTCCTGGCCGGGGCGCTGGGCGATTACGAGGGCACCGTCCTGCTGAAGGGGCGAGAGGTGCACCTGTCCAGCCCGCACGCCGCCCTGGCGCACGGGATCGCCATGGTCTACCAGGAGCTGGCCGGCATCGGGTCGCTCTCGGTCGCCGAGAACGTCTTCCTCGGAAGGCAGCCGACGACCAGGTCGGGCCGCGTCGACTGGGCCGCCATGCGCCGCGGGGCCCGCGCGCAGCTCAGGGAACTGGCGATCGCCATCGACGTGACGCGCCGGCTGGACAGTTTCCCGCTGGCGATCCGGCAGATGGTGGAGATCGCGCGCGGCGTCCACAGCGGGGCCGCGATCCTCATCCTCGACGAGCCGACCAGCGCCCTGAGCCCGCCGGAGCGGGAGCGGCTGTTCGCCCTGATCGCCCAGCTTCGCCGGCGAGGCGTCGCCGTCGTCTTCGTCAGCCACTTCATCGAGGACGTCCTGGAGATCTGCGACCGCGTGACGATCCTGCGTGACGGCAGACTGGTGGAGACGGCGCCGAAGGCCCGGCTCGACAAGCATCACGTCATCCGCCAGATGCTGGGCGGCGCCACCGACAGCGTCGAGACGGGCTACGAGGGCGGGCGCACGCTGGGCCCGCAGGCCGCCGGGCCGGTCGTCCTGGCCGCGGAGGACCTGGGCGTGGCCGGGGCGTTCGCCGGGCTGAATCTCGAGGTCTCGCGCGGGCAGTGCGTGGCGTTGTACGGTTTTGCGGGGGCCGGTCACCAGGAGGCGGTGCACGCGCTGGCCGGTGCGATCCGCCCGACAGCCGGCCGCGTGCTGCTGGAGGGCGTGCCGCTGGCGCCCGGGCGCGCGCACGACGCGGTGCGGCGGGGCGCGGTGCTGGTCGCCGCCGACCGCAAGCAGGGCCTGTTCATGCAGAGCGAGGTCTACAAGAACGTCACGGTGGCGCACCTTCGGCGTGTGGCGAAGCGTTGGCTGACGGCGCGCAGGGAGATCGCCGCCGCGGCGCCGGTGCTGGAGCAGGTCGGCTGCCGGCCCGCCGAGCCCAGAATGCTCGCCGGGCAGCTCTCGGGCGGGAACCAGCAGAAGGTCGCCATCGCCAAGTGGATGCTCGGCCCGCTGAAGGTGCTGCTGCTGGACGAGCCGACGCGCGGCATGGACGTCGGGGCCAAGGACGAGGTGATGCGGCTGGTGGCCGAGCTTAAACGTCAGGGGCTGGCCGTGGTGCTCGCCTCGGTCGAGCCGGAAACCGTACTTGCCCACGCCGACAGGATACTCGTCATGAGTCGTGGGCGGGTCACACGCGAGATAGCCGACGAACGGGCGGACAAGGCCATGCTGGTGCGATGGGCCTGATCGCCGGGCGGATGATACCATGGAACGACACGGCATAGAGAACAACGTCCCGGCGTCCGGGGTGGCGGTCCGGCGGCGGCGGTGGGGGGCGCGCGACATCGCGCCGCTGGTCAGCCTGGGCGTGCTGGTGATCTTCTTCAGCTTCGCCTCGCCGAGCTTCCTGAGGCCGTCCTCGCTGGTGCTGATTCTCCGGCAGGGCTCGGTGCTGGGGATCGTGGCGGCGGGGCTGACCTTCGTGCTGCTGTGCGCCCAGATCGACCTGTCGGTCGGGACGATGGCGCTGTGGTCGGCGTGCTTCTGCGGGTGGGCGTACCATCACTGGGCGCTCGGACCGGCAGGCGCGGCCTCCGGTCCGATGGTCGCGCTGGTGGTCATCCTGCCCCTGGCCGGCTGTCTGCTGCTGGGCCTGTGCTCGGGGCTGCTGACCGTCTGGAGCCGACTGCCGAGCTTCATCATCTCCCTGGCCATGATGTTCATCGCCGAGGGACTGGCCAAGTACCTCACCAAGAGCCAGATGTTCAAGATGCCCGCCGTCCTGACGGCCGTCGGTAACGAGGGGATCGACCTCGGGCAGAGCTTCTCCCTGCCGTACAGCGCCCTCCTGGCCGCGGCGGTGATGCTGGCCGGGCACGTGGTGCTCCGGCACACGCGGTTCGGGCGATACGTGTACATGACCGGTGGCAACCGCGAGGCGGCTCGGTTGGCGGGGGTGAGGACCGGCCTGATCGTCATCGCCTGCCTGGCGCTGTGCGCGGTGACCGCGGCGCTGGGCGGGCTGGTCAACTCCGGACGCATGGGCCAGGTCACCCTCGATCAGAACAAGGACCTGCTGCTCAGCGCCGTGGCGTGCGTCGTGCTGGGCGGGACGAGCCTGTTCGGGGGCCAGGGCGGCATGGGCATGACCGCCGTCGGGGTGCTCACCTTCACCGTGCTCAGCGTGGGGCTGATCCAGATCGACTGGATAGACGACCTGGCCAGGCAACTCCTGACCGGGGTGGTGCTGATGGTGGCCCTGGTGATCAACGGCCTGCTGGCGAAGCGGAAATAGCACAGTGCCATGCCCCCACGCGCAGCGTGGGGGCATGGCCGACTATCCCGGCATGTCCCTCCGCTTCGCGTAGGAACATGGCACCACGGCTTGTATCAGCTTCCGCGCCCTGTTATCCGTTCAGCTTCCAGCCGTCGCGGTACTTCTTGCCGAGCAGGCCGTCGGCCTTGGCGTCGTCGGTGACGCGGCCGGCGGCGCCGTCGTACTGGATCTTCTTCCCGACGCGGTAGGCCACCAGACCCAGCGCCATCATCTCGGTCATCTTCCCGCTGTAGTCGAAGTTACACGTGGTCTTCAGGTCCGTCTTGCACGCGTTGATCCACTCCTTCTGGAAGTGGCCCAGCGGCGGGATGAGCTTGTCTTTCGGCCGAGGCTTGTAGTACGTCATGTCGGAGCCGCGACCGTACGGGATGACCAGGCGGCGACCGAAGTCGGCTACGATGAAGCCCTTGTTGCCCTTGAACATCGCGCCGTGACCGATCCTGTTCAGGTCGACCCACCGGCTGGGGGATCGGGGCATGGCGCCGCCCTGGTGCCAGGAGACCTTGATGGCCGGTCGCCAGTCGTTGGCGGGGATGTCGAAGGTCATGGCCAGCTTCACGGGGGTGACGTCGGGGTTGAACTTGTCGCCGGTGGCGCTGGCGGTCGTCGGCAGGTCGGCGTCGAGGGCGCACCAGGCCAGGTCCATGGTGTGGCTGCCCATGTCCCCGATCTGCCCGGTGCCGAAGTCCCAGTACATGTTCCACTTGAGGCAGTTGGCCCCGGGCCCGCCCGAGAAGTAGCCCGGGTTGTACGGGTGATGCGGCGACGGGCCGAGCCACAGGTCGTAATGCAGGTGCTTGGGCGGGGTGCCCTGGGCCGGGAGGTACCCGGGCTTCGGAATCCTGCGGTTGCCCCAGGCGTACGCGTCGGTCAGCGTGCCGATCGCGCCGTCCTTGACCAGCTCCCGCACGCGGTTGAAGTTCTCGTTGGAGTGGCGCTGCGTGCCGCACTGCGTGGCCAGCTTCTTCCTGTTCTTCAGGTAGGTCGCCCGGACCACGCGGGATTCCTCCACCGTGATGCCTATGGGCTTCTCGCAGTAGATGTGCATCCCGCGGTTCATCGCCCAGGTGGCCACGAACGCGTGCGTGAAGTCCGTCGTGCAGCAGAGCACCGCGTTGATGTCCTTCTGCTCCAGACACTTTCGCCAGTCGACGTACGTCTTGGCCTTGGGGAACCTCTTGGCCGCCTTGCCGAGGTGCTGCTCGTTGATGTCGCACAGCGCCACGATGTTCTCGCTGGACAGCGAGCCCGTGTGGGCCAGCGCCCGGCCCCACGTGCCGATCATCGCCACGTTCAGCTTGTTGTTGGGGGACTCGGCCCCGGACATGATCCCGCTGGGCAGGATGAGCACGCCGGCGCCAAGGCCGGCGGCGGACTTCAGGAACTGCCGCCTCGGAACCCCAGGGGGTGTCTTGGGCGTACGTGACTCGGCTTGTCTTGGTTCGCTCATCGGTAGATGCTCCTTTCGAGACGTCGGTCAACCATCATCTCGGTCATTCTTTACCACCGCCGGCATGCGCCGTCAAGGCGTAGGATGGTTTAACCCCCTGACTTCCGCCAAGTGACGGTGGTGGTCAGTTTCCACGTGTTGACCTTGTCGCGCGAGCGGGCGATGACACACGTGTGGAGGCGGTCCCCGCTGTGCGCTGCCCTGCCTTTCAGCGTGGCGTCGGGAAGGCCGGCCTGGGTCACGTCGAGGCCGCCCGAGGCGACGAGCGTCATGCGGGCGCCGGGCCAATCCACGACAGTCCGGCCCTGCGGGTCGGTGGCGATCCTGACCTTCCTGCCGGTTCCCAGGTGCCAGCGGAACAGGACGACCTCCCGCCCCCCCCCGGCCAGGGCGACATCGTCCGTGACCGTCAGCGTCGCCGCGTCCCACGTCACCCGGCGGCGCCACCGCTTCAGGCCCGTGTAGCACGCATCGGCGATGACGGTCACGTCGCCCCCGCGGGTGTCGAGTCGGCTGACGGCGATCGGCGCGACCGTGCGGTTCTTCTGCCACCCTCCAGGCTGCGGGCGTTTGAGGTTGGAGTCGCGCGGCTCGGTCAGGCCGATCTGGAGCACGTTGTGTCCGTAGCCGGTCGTGAAGTGGCTGTGGATGCGGGGGTGTCCGTAGTTGGGCGTGCCGGCCTCGATCAGGATCGCGCGGCCGTGGGCGATCAGGTTCACGTGCCCGCGGTCGTTGTGGTCGTGCTGGTCGAGCCGGTGTCCGCCGCGAACCCACACGCCGGTGGCGTTGGCGTCCCAACTGCTTCGCCAGTTGACCCTGGCGGCCCGCTGGTAGGCGGCGTGCAGCGGCGGCGCGACGAGTTTGCGGCCGGGCAGGGCGCGGTAGAGCAGTCCGGCAAGATCGTCGCCCGGCCCGTCGATGCAGTGCTCGACCGCCCAGCGGGCCGCGACGCTGTCCAGCATGACCGCCAGGCGCGTCAGCAGCGGGCGCATCTGTTCGGCCCGCGTCGTGCCGCAGTCGAAGCAGTTGATGACCGTTCCGCCCGGCTGGATGTGCTGGACGGCCCAATCGGGGAACCTGGCCAGAAACGGATGGTCCAGCGCCCGGCGGTCGCCGCGGGTCGCCATCGCCCGGGCAGCCGACACCAGCGACATCACCGTGAACGACGCGTAGCCCAGACCCTCCTCGAACTCTCCGGCCCGCCCGTGGGCGTCCAGGGCCCTCAGCAGGTTCTTCACGCCCAGTTCGTAGGCCTGGCGGTGGGCGTCCGGCCCGAGAACAAGACACGCCCGCACGAGGCCCTCGGTCGGCAGGACCCACTGGTTCGTCACGGCGTTGTTGCTGCGGACGAACCACGGGCGGCGGGTCCGCCAGTCGTCCACGATGGAAGGGATCTCAGCCGCCAGAAGCTTCTCGAGGGCCTGTCGCAGGTCCGCCGGCAGCGCATCCGGCGGGAGGATATCCAGCGTGTCGGCGACGGCGCGCACCCCCAGGCCGGTCGCCAGCCAGTTCCCGTCGCCCCCGGGCGGGAGCCGGCGCCCCGGCACGTAGCACGTCCAGCCCGGGCGCTGCAGGGGCGACCAGGTGGCCATCTCGCGCAGTTGCCCGATCAGGCGCTTCGTGCACGAGGCATCGGCGCCCAGCCTAACCGCCGCCGCCAGAAGAGGAAGCTCCTCGGCCATCCGGCCGTTCGTGCCGCAGTCCGACATGGCCAGGGCGAACACCTCGCGCGTCTTGCCCTTGAGGTACGTCGTTCGCTTGTCCAGCCAGGTGCGGTGCTTGCCGACGTCCTCGAACGCATACACTCGGCGGACAAGCTCTCGGGCGGCGACCCTGCGGGCCTGTTCGAGGACGGACGCGACGGCCTTGCGGACCGCGGGGCTGGTGGCCTTCTTTCGCGCGATCCTGTCGAGGATCTCGCCCAGGGCGGGCGGGCTTTCCTTCCGGCGGGGCGGCAGCTTGGCCGGCGCCCCTGCCGCCACAGTAGGCAGCAGCGTCAGCAATACGATCGCTATGCGGTTACGAGCGTCGAGAATACCGCGTGCTCCTTGTCAGGTGCCGACCTTGCCCCCGGACCATTCGGCAAAGCGCTTTGCCAGGTCGGCGCCCTTGTGAATCAGCAGCCTGTACCGAAGGACCAGGGGCTTGTCCTTCGGTATGCTCACGGCGTGGCGGCCGGGGTAGACCGCGTTCTGGCAGCTCCTCTGGTTTCGGAGGATCCATGGCTGCGGGAAGCCGGGATTGCTCGGGTGCACGAAGAACGCCAGGGCGGACGTGTCCCTGCCGAACGTGCCCGTGAAGTTCAGCCATGCCCCGGCCACCACGGGCGTCCGCTTCGGTGTGACGGGGCCTTTGGGCCCGGTCATGGCCAGGTCCTTCGGCAGGACGATCCGCGTGCAGAAGCCCCCGTAGCCCTTGTCGTTTTCGGCCCCGCCGAGCTTCACGTCGTCGGCCAGGGCACGCAGGACGAGGTGGAAGTCGACGGCCCTGGCGTTGTCGGCGGCGCGGTGGACGCGGAGGGTGACGGTCTCGGCCAGGAACGCCTTGGTCCCGTTTTGCCAGCGGGGCGAGGTCCAGTGGACCGTCGCCTCCAGGGCCACCGAGCCTGCCGACCCGTCGAGCACCTTGACGCGGCGGACGTTCCAGACGGTATCCCGGCAGGACCAGGAGTCCCCGGCGCGCTTGCCGCTGACCAGCACCTGGTGCCACGCCCAGAAGACCCCGCGGTGGTGCGGGTGGTCGTCGGGGAAGTCTTCGGTCAGCACCCGCCCGTCCAGGCCCATCAGCGGGTGCACGTAGTTGGCGCGGGGGTGCCGCCCTTTGTAGGAGTTGGTTCCGGTGTGATAGAACAGCACGGGCTGCTCGCGGTCGTAGACCTGGTAGCCGTCGCCCGCTTCGACCGCGTACAGCGCCCGTTTGGGCAGGTGCTGCCAGACCTCGATCCAGTCCACGCGCGAGCAGGCCTTGCTCCCGCCGCCCGGCTCGAGGTCGGTCCAGCCGATCTCGGAGATGCGCTTCAGGTCCGGCTTGGCGAGGCGCGCCCCGCGCGCCACGGCGTCGATGTCCAGGCGAGACCAGGACAGGTCCTTGACCTTCAGGACGGTCGCCCGCCAGTCCGCAGACGGCCGGGCCCCCTCGTGGCTCACCATCCACCCGGCGGGCGTCTTGGCGATGACGTAAACGGTTCGCCCGGCGTTCTTGGTCCGCAGGCGAATCCGGGCGTCGGCGCCGCTCAGGTCCGCCGTCCGGCCGGTCTTGGCGAATGCGACCGCCCATCGGCCCTTGCACTGCCCGGACCAGATGTAGTGCGGATCGTTCTTCGTCGTCTCGTGGTAGCTCTTCTTCACGCCGTCCTTGCCCGGGCCGTACAGCCGAAGCGACAGGCCCTCGCAGGCGATATGCTCCTGCGTGATCGGCAGCGCCGGCGGGGTGTCGCGCGTGTCCTCGCGGAAGAACAGCCCCTCGGCCCCCGCGGCCAGGTCGCAGAACGCGATACACACAACAAGCGCCAGAAGGCATTCCCAGGATGCGGGTTTCATATCGGCGGTCCTTTCGCGGCGTTCAGGGCCTCTCGACAGGCGTGGTTGTCCACAGATTACACGACGTGTACGAAGAGAAATCAACGGAAGTGTATTCTCTCTGTGTTCTCCGTCCGTCTGTGTGGCTCTGTGTCAGATATCCGTCACCGTCTTCCAGAACAAACCGGCCTTGAACGCGTCTATATCAACGGATTACAATACATTCTGTCGGGGGAGGGTCTCGGCAGGCGACGGCCCAATCCCCACGGACTGTTCACATCGAGGTCGATGCGTGCTGCTCCTCGGAAAGGAATGCAGTCATGAGACAGACGACACATCTGCTTCTGATCGCCGCGCTGCTGGCCGCCGCGACCGGTGCGGCCGCCGCCGAGCCGGAAAAGGCCACCACAAAGCCCGCCCTCAAGGACATCTGCAAGGACTGCGTGGACCCCTACAACACCGTGCTGGAGCGGGCGAGGTTCTTCACGGCGGCCGGCGTCGACAGCGAACTGGACCCCAAGGAGTTCGCCAAGGACAAGGCCCGATCCAACGGCTTCGTGCGGGTGTTCGACACGTGGGAGGCGCTGCTGGCCTTCGACAAGGACGCCAACAAGGTCATCGACTGGTTCGAGGCCGACGCCTACCGCCGAGACGTCCGCAAGCGCGTGCTGTCGGTCTACGACACCAGCGGCGACGGCCGGCTCAAGGGCGCCGAGCGCGACGCGGCCAATAAGGCCCTGGCCGAGGGGAAGGTCCCGGCGAAGCTCACGTCGACCACCAAGGAGCCGGTGGTCATTCTGGGTGGCAGCGAAGACAAGCCCGCCCAAAGTCCCGCCACAGGCACCAGCCCCTACTCGCCGTGGCGCTGGTCCGAGCAGGCGCGGCTTCGCATGTTCGACAAGGACCGCAACGGCACGCTCGACGCCGCCGAGAAGGCGGCGATAACCCGGTGGGAGGCCGACTACACGAAGCGCCGCGAGGAATCCGCCCGCCAGGCCGCTCGATACCGCGCCGTATATGCCGAGATGATCAAGAAGCACGACAGCAACGGCAACGGGCGCATCGACGCGGACGAGCGCGAGGCCTTCTATGCCGACTACCGCGAGCGGGCCCGGATCATCCGGTGGGACACCGACGGCGACGGGCAGCTCAGCGCCGCCGAGAAGCAGGAGATGGAGACCAAGCAGGCCGAATGGAAGAAGCGCGCCGAGGAGAACCGGCGCAAGTGGATGCTCCAGCGGTGGGACAAGGACAAGGACGGGCAGATGAGCACCGAGGAGACCGCCGCCATGGAGGCCCACCAGGCCGAAATGAAAAAGCGCGCCGAGCAGTACCGCAAGGAGCAGGCCGAACTGCGCGAGCAGCACGACGAGAACGGGGACGGGCAGCTCGACGCGATGGAGCGGCAGGCGTACCACGACACGCTTCGGCACCGGGCGAAGCTCCGCCGATGGGACGCCAACAAGGACGGCGAACTCGACGAGACCGAGACCAAGGCCATGGCCGACGAGCAGGCCAGGTGGCGCAAGCGCAACGAGGAGTACCGCCGGCAGTGGGAGCTGCGCCGCTGGGACAAGAACAAGGACGGGCAGCTCGACGAGGCCGAACGCAAGGCCAAGGCCGACGAGCAGGCCGCGTGGCGCAGGCGCAACGAGGAATACCGCCGGCAGTGGGAGCTGCGCCGCTGGGACAAGAACAAGGACGGGCAGCTCGACGAGGCCGAGCGCAAGACCATGGAGGACGAGCGGGCGCGGTGGCGCCGGGGCGTCAACGTGCGGGTCAACGGCCAACCGATCCAGGCCGGCCAGGGCGGCGTGCGCGTCTGGCCCGGCCCGGGCCAAACCACCGGGCCCATCATCATCCGGCGCCGCGGGCAGGAACAGTAGGACCGCCCGTCGGGGCGGCGGGGGACGGCGTGCAGCTCACGAAGGGCGTCCCGGCAGCCGACATGTGTGGTTGAATAGTACTGGCAGGCGAGTAAGGTCGTCCTGAGTTCGGAGTGTGTTTGTGTACGGCAGTACGTGGGTGATCAGATCTGGCACGTGCCTGGCAGCCGTGGTGTTGTGTGCAGCCTCGGCGGGTTGGTCGGCCGAGACGGCCGCGACGATCACCGTACAGGGCAACCGTCCCCTGGCCGTCGGCACGATGGGCGACGACGCCCGCATCAACACCAACCGCGATTACACCTTCATGAACGTGCCGGAGTTCCTGCAAGGGCTGCAGTGTATTTCTCACGAGCACAGGCGTCCCGCCACGATCGTCTGTACCGCCAAGACCGCCGGGCGAGTATACCTCTGTGTCGAAGGGGCCAAGACGTTCCTCACGATGCGGGTCGGCGGACGGTGGAAGACGACCGGGCGGATAGCCAGTTCCCACGATCGGGGAAAGGAAACATGGTCGATCTACCAGACCGACATGAAAGCCGGGCAGAAGCTCACCTTCCCCGCGGTCAACAGATGGGGCTCGGTCGTGGTCGCCCGGAAGATCGAACTGCTCAAGCCGCCGATACCGGTCGCCAGGCCCAAGCCGGCCCGTCGGCCCACACGGTCGCGATCGGCCTCGCCCAAGGACCCGTTCGGTCTTCTGGCTGACCAGATCGCCACGTGGCGCAAGGGCGGCAGCCGCTACGAACGCCTCCTCCGTGAGGCGCTGCACGAGCAGGCGTTCTTCCTGCCCACCGACCGCGATCCGGCCGACGTGGTCCTTCGCCGCACGTCGGCGCTCCTGGCCGACATTCGGAAGATGCCCGGCGCGCCGGCCCTGTCGGCCGCGGGGGGCGAGCTGGCCAAGCTGACAGCCGCCGGCGCGAAGAGTCCCGTCAGCGACGCCCAGGCCCGGCGCACGCTGTACGATCGCACCTGCGCGCTCCGCAGGACCATCGCCTTTGCCAATCCCCTGCTGACGTGTGACAAGATCCTCTTCGCCACGCACCACAAGGCCGCCAACCACATGTGTGACCAGTATTTCGGCTGCAACGCCCGCCCGGGGGGCGGCATCTACATACTGGATAACGCCTTCAGTCCCAGCCCCACGGTCCGCGACGTGCTCGCCGACGCCGTCGTGCAGAACGGGCGACTCAAGGGCAAGAAGCTCGAGGGCGGATCGTTCATGTCGCTCGAGCTGAGCTATGACGCCAAGACGATCCTCTTCGCGTGGGCTCAATGCGGCAGGTCGGGCCAGAGATGGTCTCCAGAGAGGTCATACCACATCTTCCGGGCCTGCATCGAGCCGGGCAAACCCACGAACCTGACACAACTGACCGACGGGACGTGGAACGATTTCGACCCGTGCTTCATGCCCGGCGGGCGGATCCTGTTCGTCTCGGAGCGGCGGGGGGGCTTTGGCCGATGCCACGGGCGACCTGTGCCCACATACACCCTGCACACGATGCGGCCGGACGGAAGCGACATCATTCCCATCAGCTACCACGAGACGAACGAGTGGCACCCGAGCATCGACAACAACGGGATGATCGTCTACTCGCGCTGGGACTACGTGGACCGGGACAGCGACGTGGCGCATCACATCTGGCTGACCTATCCGGACGGTCGCGACCCGCGAAGCTACCACGGGAACTACCCGGTGGACCGCCGTCTGCGCCCGTGGATGGAGCTGGCGATCCGCGCGGTGCCCGGCTCGCACCGTTACATCGCCACCGCCGCCCCGCACCACGGGCAGAACTACGGGTCGCTCGTGCTGATCGATCAGCAGATCAAGGACGACAACGCCTGTTCGCAACTCAAGCGCTTCACCCCGGAGGTGGCATTCCCCGAGGCCGAGGGAAGCACGCGTGCCAATGCAGTCTACGGCCAAGCCTGGCCCCTCAGCGAAAAGTACACCCTGTGCGTCTACGATCCCGGCGCCAGGCATTACGGGGTCTATCTGCTCGACTGTTTCGGCAACCGTGAACTGCTGTATCGCGATCCCAGCGTGCCCTGCCTGGACCCGATTCCCCTCCGCCCGCGACGCAGGCCGCGAATCATCCCCCACATGACCACCCAGGCCGCGGAAGACAAGACGGGCGCCCCCGGTCGCGTGGAGACCATCTCCGTCATCAACGTCTACGACAGCGATTTCGCATGGCCCGAGGGCGCCAAGGTCAAGGCCATGCGCATCGTGCAGTTGTTCCCCAAGGCCACCCCCAGGTCGAACAACCCCAACATCGGACTGGCCTCCCAGTCGCTGGCGCGCGGCGTGTTGGGCACGGTGCCCGTCGAGGCGGACGGTTCATGCCACTTCGAAGCCCCCGTGGGCGTGCCGATCTACTTCCAGGCACTCGACGGGCGGGGCCAGGCCATCCAGTCCATGCGATCCGACACCTACGTTCACCCGGGCGAGAAGCTTGTCTGCCAGGGCTGCCATGAGCCCAAGCTCCGCATGAGCGGGGGGGCCAAGGTGAAGTTTGCCGCGGCCCTCCGCCGGGCGCCGTCGAAGATCGCACGCGATGTCACCGGGTCCTATCCCCTGAGCTTTCCGCGCCTCGTCCAACCCGTGATCGACCGCAAGTGTCTGCCCTGCCATACGAAGGAAGCCAAGGCTCCGGACCTGTCCGGAACGCAGTTCGGGCGCCACGGGTGGTCGAAGGCGTTCGAGACGCTATGCCGCTACGGATGGGGCAAGGCGGGGGGCAATGGCGCCATCCGGCGCAACGGCGGGTGCAGGTCGATCGCCGGCAAGGTCGGCGCAAAGGCATCGAGGCTGCTGCCCCACCTGACCGGCCCGAAAGGCCACCACGACCTGAAGCTCACGCCGGAAGACCTCCATCGCATCACACTGTGGATCGACTGCAACACGAACTTCTACGGCGCCTACCACGACACGGACAAGCAAGCTCGCGGGGAACGGGTGATGCCCACCATCAAGTAGGGGGCCCGGTTGACTGGTTGATAGGCGTGGATCCGGCCGGGCACCTTATCCAGTCAGCCAATCAACCCGTCAACCCGTCAACCAGACTACACCTTGTCGGGCTCGGGGATCTTGAAGCCGGAACGGTTCGGGTCGTGGACGAGCTTGTTGACTTCGGCGGCGTGCTCGCCGGTGAACCGCTCGGTCTTCGGGTCGAACGTCACCCACGGGCCGACGGTGTACTGGGCCTTGTCCTCGGGCACCTTGCAGCCGTCACGCATGATCTCGTGCAGCTTCATGAAGTGCTCGTGGGCGTCCTTGTTGTCGCCGAACTTTCCGGCCTTGGCGTTGAAGGGCACCTTCTTGCCGATGCGGTAGGAGTTGTTCATCAGGTGTCCGACGACGCAGGAGCGGTGGGCCACGTCCATGTCGGCGTTTGACATCTCGGGCTTTCCGGCCTTGCAGGCGTTGACGAAGCTGCCGAAGCACCCGCCGCCGGTGATCTTGACGCTGGGGAACTTGACCCTCTCACCCTTGGCGCCGCGTTTCTTGTAGTACGTGCCCCGGTCGTCCATGAACCCGCCGTCCTCGAAGTAGAACTCGTTCATCACCTGCCGCTTGTACCCCTTGTAGTTCACGTTCCGGACGTTGAAGAACACGAACTGCCCGTTGGGGTACTCGGCGATGCCGAACATGCTGTTGGGCGTTTCGCCCTGGTCGTTCCAGTTGAACCGCCCGCCGAGCGCCATGGCCCGGACGGGGTGGGTCTGGTCCTCGGCGATGGCCCATTGCGCTATGTCGAGCTGGTGGGTGCCCTGGTTGTTCAGGTCCCCGTTGCCGGTCTTCCAGAACCAGTGCCAGTTGTAGTGCACGTAGTTGGCGTGGTACTTCTCGATCACCGCCGGGCCGCGCCACAGGTTCCAGTCCAGGTGATCCGGCGGGTCCGAGAAGGGCTTGTGCCCGATGCCTCCTCTCGGCTTGCAGCAGTATCCGTAGGCGATCTTGAGCTTCCCGAACTTCCCGTCGCGGATGGCCTTGATCATGGCCGCCCGCCCGGAGCTGCTGCGCTGCTGCGTGCCGTGCTGGACGACCACGCCGTACTTCTTCCACGCCTCAACGGCGACGCGGCCCTCGTAGATATCGTGACTGGCGGGCTTCTCGACGTAGACGTGCTTTCCGGCCTGGGCGCCCCAGATGGTCATCAGCGAGTGCCAGTGGTTCGGGGTGGCGATGGAAATGGCGTCGACGTCCTTGTCCTCGAGGGCCTTGCGGATGTCGGCCACGCCCTTGACGCGGTAGCGGCCCTTGGCCCGCTTCGTGACGTCCGCGACCGACCGGCGAAGCACGTTGGCGTCCGGGTCGACCGCGTAGGCGATCTCCACGTTCTTCTGGCCCATGTACCCCCCGATGTGGCTTCGCCCCCGTCCGTGGACCCCGGCCACCGCCATCCGAAGCCGGTCATTGGCGCCGATGACCTTTCCGCTGCTCTTGGTGCCGGAAATGGTGAACGTCGCGGCGGCCCCGGCCGTCGCCAGCGTCGTCTTCAGGAACGTTCGGCGGTCTGTCTTGCGCATGATGCATCTCCTGTGTCTCTGGTTCGGCGTGCCCCGGCGTCCGTCTCAGACAAGCCGAAGCGTCCTGTTGGGATATACTATGTAACTGCCGCCCCGGCGGCGCGGGTCGGCTTGGGACGCGGTTTACACGGTCTCGCGGGCCTTGGCAAGCATCTTCAGGAACATCTGTCTCTGCTCGGCCAGCGGCTTGACGTACTCTTTGCGCCTGCCATGCGCTTCCAGGAGGATCCAGCCGTTGTAGTCCATCTTGACGAACAGCTCGATCAGCTTCTGATAGGGGTACTTCCCGCTGTTGAACTGGCGCACGTGGGCGGTGGCGCCGAAACGCTCCTTCACGAGGTTGAAGTTGTGCTCCAGGCCCTCGCCCTTCAGGTCCGCCGAATTCGAGTTCCAGCAGACTCCCACGTTGGGGTCGGAGGCCACGTCCATGATCTTCTTCATGGTGGGCAGCTCGCAGCACTGCCCATGGACCTCGAGGCGGAGTTGCTGGCCGAGATCGGCGCCGAACTTGCCCAGGACATTCAGGCTCTTGCCGATCTGCTCGATCGTCTTCTCGCGGGGCACGCCCTTGTGAAAGCTGTTAGGCTTGACCTTGACGCCGCTGCCTCCGACGTCGTGACTGAGCTGGATGAAGTCCTTGGTGGCCTTGATGGCCCTTTGGAGCACGGCGGGGTCGGGGTTGTCGAACCGCTCGTTGGAGCCGATGCCCACGAGGGTGACCGGGCTGTCGTCGAACCGCTTCTTGACGTCCTTGCGCTGGGCGGCGTTGAGGCTGCGCTCGACGCCGTGCTTGTGCGTGGTGCGCAGCTCCACGCCCAGGACCTTGGTGGTCTCGAGGTTCTTGATGAGCGTCGGCAGGGGCGAGTCCATGCCCCACAGATACGTGACCAGCCCAAAGCGGATCTTGCCCCCGGGCTTGGGGGCGGCTTCGGCCCCGGCCAGCCGCGAGGCCGCCAGCGCGGCGCCGACGGCCGCCGAACCACTCAGAAAACCCCGACGGGTCACGTGATGCATCATGTCGGCTTCTCCTTTCACGTCTTCCGGCGGGAACAACAGTACCCCAAGAGACCCGTCCGATCAAGGACGCTCTGGGCTCACGGCGCGGCGAGAACGTAGGTTTTTCCGGCCTCGGTGGGGAACGCGATGACCGCCTCGGCGGGGCGGGCGGTCTCGATCGTCCGGCCGCCTGACGTGACGGCAAGGTCCGTGCCGCCATGCACGCGGCACGGGCCGCCGCGCTTCGAACGGATACATGCGGCGGTCAGCTTCCCGGCCTTCCAGGTTATGTCCACCTCGAAGCCGCCGCGGGCGCACAGTCCCCTGGCGCTTCCCGTCGGCCAGACCTTCGGCAGCGCGGGCAGCAGCCGAATCTGCCCGGCGTGGCTTTGCAGGAGCATTTCGGCGAAGGCGGCTGTCCCGCCGAAGTTGCCGTCGATCTGGAACACGCGCCCGGGCCAGCACGCGTTGAAGAAGTTCGGAAAGGCATTACGGGCGATGAGGCGGTTGATGTACATGTACGCCCGGTCCCTGTCGCCCAGGCGCGCCCACAGGGCGGACTTCCAGGCGTTGGACCACCCCACGTCGCCCTGGTAGCCGCGCGCCTCGAGCGACGTCCTGGCCGCGGCGGCGAGCTTCGGCGTGGTCACCGGCGAGATCTGCCTGCCGGGGAACACCGCGAACATGTGCGACACGTGCCGATGGTGGTCCTTGGGGTTGTCGCGGTCGACCATCCACTCCTGCAGTTGTCCCCATTTGCCGATCCGGGGCCCGAGGAGCTTCTCGCGCATGTCGGCGACCTTTCGGCGGTAGTCGGGGTCGGCCCCGAGCGTCCGGGACGCCTCGATGAAGTTCGTCAGCAGGTCCCAGATGATCTGCTGGTCGTACGACACGCCGTCCTCGACCGGCCCGTGCTCCGGCGACCAGCCCGCGGGCGCCACCAGCGTCCCGTCCGGGAGTTTCTTCAGGCGGTCTTCCCAAAACTGGCAGACCTCCTTCAATATCGGGTAGGCGATCCGTTCGAGGTAGTCCCTGTCGCCGCCGAAGGCGTAGTGCTCCCAGACATGCTGGCAATACCACGCGCTGCCGGGAGTGTTCCACTTCCAGCCGTGTCCGCCGAAAATGTTGTGCGACGTTCGCACCGTCCAGCCGCGTACCTTGCCGAAGCCGGCCCGCGTGGCCTTGATGCTCGCCGCCCGCATGCCGTTCAGCATGGCGATGAGCGGGCGGTGGCACTCGGCCAGATTGGTCGTTTCGGCGGGCCAGTAGTTCATCTGGAGGTTGATGTTGGAGTGGTAGTCGCTGTGCCACGGGGCGTTGTTCCTGTGGTTCCACAGGCCCTGGAGATTGGCCGGAAGCGAGCCGGGGCGGGAACAACTGATCAGGAGATATCGGCCGAACTGAAAGTAAAGGGCCTCCAACTCGCGGTCGCTGCCGTCCTTCCGGTATGCCGCCAGCCGAGCATCGGTCGGGGCGCCGCGGCGCTTGTCGGGCGTCTTCCCCACGTCCAGGCCAACGCGGGCGAAGAGCGACCGGTAGTCCTTCACGTGGGCGCGCTTCAACGCCTCGTACGACTTTTTCCCGGCGGCCTGAAGCTGCCTGGTCAGTCTTCCGTGCGGATTCTCGCCTCGCCAGTTCTTGCGGTAATCGTTCAGGTAGTCCGTGCCCGCCGCCAGAAGCAGCGTCAGGCTGTCGCAGCCTGTAAAGGCGATCTCGCCGTCGCCCGCCTTCAGCGATCCGCCTGCGTTGAGCACGAGGACCTGCGCCTCGTGTTTCAACCCGTTGCCAAGTGCCCCGGCCGCGGTCAGCGTGTTCTTGTCCGCGGCGACCTTGGCCCCGTGCGCGTCGGTCAGCGTGACCTTTCCCGTGTACCTGCCGGGCTTGTCCGCGGTGAGCCTGACGACCATCACCTGGTCGGGAGTGCTGCAGAAGACCTCCCGGCGGTACGTCGCGCCGCCGCGGGCGTACGCGATCGTGTGCACGGCGCGGCCGAGGTCGAGTTCGCGGCGGTAGTCTGAGACAGTCAGGCTCGACCCGGCGGTCGCACCCGCCAGTTCGATATACAGGTCCCCGAAGGCCTGGTACCCTCCCATGGTCTTGTAGTTTCCGGAGGGATTCTCGCCCCCGGTCCACAGGCTGTCCTCGTTGAACTGGACGTGTTCCTTCGCCACGTGACCGAAGACCATGCCGCCGAGCCGGCCGTTGCCGAGAGGGAGTGCTTCTTTCTGCCAATCCGAGGCCGGCTTGTCATACCACAGTCTCAGCCCGACCGTATCGGCGCCGCCCTTTTCGGACGCGCAGGCTGCGCCCCCGCCAGGGGCGCCTGCGACGGCGGCCGAAATCAACGCGCTGAGAGACCCGAAGTGCTCGTGGCTCCTGGCGTACGCCGGGCCGCACGTCCACTTGAGCCCGCGCGGCGGGCCGACCGCGGTGTCTTTCGAGACGGCGTTGTTCGACGCATCGTAGAGGTAATGCGTCCAGTCACCGATCTGCGCCGGGCGGGGCTTGCGGGTGATCCGAACCTTTGCCCCGCCGACATCCGCGATCAGGCCCCCGGGCGCGAGCACCCGGAGCATCTCGTCCTTCGGAACCTGTCCGCCGCCGCCCGTCAGGACGATCATGTTGACCAGGCCGTCCACGTAGCCCAGCCGTCCGCCGCGAAGGCGCGATGCCGTCACCCGGCCGTACGGGCCCTTGGCCTGGAGATGCTTCCTGGCGGCGGCGACCTTGGCCGGGTCGGCGTCCAGGCCGTGGACCAGGTACGCGCTGCTGGGCCGCAGCCCGGCCAGCAGGGCCGGGTCGTCACAGCCGATGACCACCACCAGTCCGCCCTTGAGGCCGCCGGCACTGAGGATATCTCCGGCCGCGGCGCCGAGCGCGGATGCCGTGACCATCAGGACCAGAATCACCGGGACGGATCGGACGAGTCGCTTGTGTCGGGTTGTCACGTGGCATCTCTCTGTTCTGTGTGCCTACAGCTTCGTCTTTCGGGGCTCAGGGAGCAAGTGTGACATTTGGCGGGCGGTCGTTCCCGGTGTACATCGGGAACGATCGCCCGCCAAATAGGATCGGTCGCGACTGCCCCCCCGGGCGAACGTCAGTCGATGCGAAGTGAGCGCCAGTTCTGCCGGGGCGCCTCACTTCGGCGCGGGGGTCTCGGCGCCGAGCGGGGAGGCCGGCCGGCTTCGAGGTCGGCCAGTTGACCGAGGATGCGCTGCCCGGTGGGCGTGTCGCCGAACGGCTTGAACTGCCTGCGGATCGAGGTCAGCAGGCGCCGGCGTTCGGACGGCCCCATCTGGGAAAGGTCAGCCACCAGCGGATGAACGCGACCGGTCACGTTGGTCACGATCACATCGTTGTCGGAGGAGATCCTGCCGGCCGACCGGGTGATCCGGGCCAGGTCGGAGGCGATCCGGCGTGCCTTGGCCTCGCGGACGGCCGGGGCCAGGGCGGGATCCTTGCTCGCCGACGTTAGCCACGCTTGGGCCCGCCGGCCCTGTGGGGAGTCGCCGGCGGCCGACGTGAGCTTCATCATCGCCGAGGCCTGCGCGACGTGGTCGCCGGTGCGTTCGGCCTGCCTGGCCCTGGCGGCCAGGTTCCGCGTCATGACCTCCATGCGAACGGCCATCCTGAACGCCGCACTGTAGGCCGGTCCGTCTTGTGGCATGTCCTTGACCACGCGGTGAAGGAGTTTCCGGGCATTGCCGAGGTGGCCCGCCTGGATGGCCTCCTGCGCCCGTCTGAGCATAACCTGGTCCATGCCCCCGGGGAGATCCGAGGCCGGTATCCCGCCGCCCGGGGCGCCGGCTTGGGCTATCACGCCGGCCAGGATCTTCTTCAGGGCAGTCAGGTCGATTTGGCCTGCCGCCCGGCCGGACCCGCCGGCGCCTCCAAGCATCGAGGCCAGCATCTTCTGAACGGCGGCCAGGTCCACCGCGCCGCCTGGGGTCGGCTTGCCGCCGGGTCCGGCGACGCTGGAAAGACCGGCGGCCAGAAGCTTCTGGAGTTGCATCGGGTCAACGCCGGCCGCGGAGCCGTTGGCCGTGCCGGCCTTCATCCCGGCCAGGGCCGACGAGACGAGTTTCTGGAGATCGGCCGCCCCGGCGTTCGCGCCGCCGGGGGGCTTCCGAGCCGACCGGGTCGGAATGGCCCGGGCCCGGGCCGAGAGCGTGTCCGCCAGCTTGCGGACTGCGGAGATGTCAGGCACGGTCGGCCGGGACACAACCGGCCGCGCGGACCGAGGGCTCGCGGCGCTTGGCGCCCCGGCCTGGCATCGGCCGGGCGCCGCGTGCAGGGCCAGGACCACCGTTGCGGCCCATATCGCGACCGTTCCTCTCTTACACACCGCCCGCCTCCTTACAACACCGGCCCTGATTGGAGCTTACGATACGCCGGACTCGCGGGCGAATTGAAGCATGCGACGCGGACCACGAAGGGATGTGTTCTGCCGTTCATCTTCCCGGGGCAGCATGGGAGGCCCCCCAAAAGCCCCACGACTGCGCCGTGGGGGTGCCTCCGGCTTTCGCTACCGCATGGCCATGACGTAATTCATGCAGAAGTCGTCTCTTCCGGCGACGGCCTCGGCGGCGAGAATCGTCTCCATGATGCCGGGTATGCACGGATCGATGATCCCCGTGTCCATGCCGGCGTAGATGGCCTGGCTCAGCAGGGCGAAGTTGACCTGTTTGCGCTTGGGCAGCCCGAAGCTTATGTTCGAGCATCCCCCGCCGATGTGCACGTCGGGCCACTTGGCGTGAATCGCGGCGATCGCGTCTATCACCGCTCGCCCGCTGCCAGCGTCGGTTGAGATCGGCAGGAAGCAGGGGTCGACGATGATCTCATCGGTCGCCTTGCCCGCGTCGGTCAGCCTGGTGATGAGCGCTTCGGCCCGGGCCAGGCGGTCGTCCACCATGCAGGGCGTCCCTTCGTCACTCATCAGCAGCGCCACGACCATGCAGTCGAACTCGGCGGCGATCGGCAGTATCGTCTCCAGCCGGTCCGTCTCCAGAGACATGCTGTTGAGGATGGGCTTCTTGTCGGCCATCGACAGCCCCACCCGGACGGCCTGGGGGTCGGCCGAGTCCACCGCCACGGCCGCGTCCGTGTTGGCCTGCACCCGTTCCATCAGCCAGGCCATGTTCTCGGCCTCTTGGCCTTGGCGCGGGTCGCCGCCGTTGACGTCGATGTAATGTGCCCCCGCGCGGGCCTGCTCGACGGCCACGGCGATAATGTGCTCGGCGTCTCTGTCGGCCAGGGCCCGGGCGACGGCCTTCCGCGTCGCGTTGATCTTCTCGCCAATGACGATCATAGTGCGCTACTCGAATTTGGCGGCGGTGGCCCAGCGATCGAGTTCCCTGATCGAGTGGGCGCGGCCTTCCCCGCCGGACGCCTCGGCGAGCTTGGCCATGTCCTTGCTGATGTCGGCCTCGTCGGTCAGGCAGATCGTGACGATCCGCACGCCCTGGGCCTTGGCCATCTTGCCGAGTTCCTCGGCTTCGGCCACGGGCTTGCAGGCGAAGAACACGACCGTCTGCGGGAGAGGCTTGCGGGCGAAGATCGCCTTGAACAGCCGAGATATGCTCGGCGCGCCCGTCCCGGCGACCTCGTCCAGGGGCTTGGCGATGGCGTGTTCCCCGGCCTCGCCCCCGCTGTTGTAGTCCTTCAGGAGGAACCGGTACCAGGACTCTTCGGTGTCCCGGCCCTCCTCCCCGAGCACGACGTTGAACTTGTGCTCCGCCGTCAGCGACCGGACCGACACGCGGGTCATGGCCACGGCGTAGTTCAGCGTGCCATGCATGCTCGAGCCGCCCTCGATGCAGTAGATGATGGGCGATTCGACCTTCATGCCGTCCACGCCGGGCCCCAGCACGCCGGTGTCCATGAACGGGTTGAACTTCTTGACGACCGGGGGTCCGTTGCCCCCGTTGGGCCCATTGCCGCCGTTCCCGCCCGGCCCGTTGGTCCCGGGCTTCCTCGGGCGGGACATCTTGCTGATCACCACGTATCCCCCGCCGCACAGCAGCGCCAGCAACACCGCCAGCATGACGATCGTGGCGATCCCCTGGAGGCGGACGGGTGCGGCCACCGGCACGTGCACGCCCTCCTTCCGGGCGGCTTCTATCGCTTCCTCGGCCTGCTGCTCGGGTGAGACCTCCTGCGGGGCCTGCGGGCCCTCGGGGCGGTCTCCCGGCGCGGCGGGCCGGGCGCCGGGCGCGGCCGGTCGCCCCGGGCTACCCGCCGAGGTCAACGCCGCCGGGACGAACACCAACGCCGTGCAGTACGGGCATCGGCACACCCCGCCGGCGAACGCCTCGTCGATCGATATCTTCTTACGGCAGTCGCTGCAGCGGATCTTAATCGCCATCGCCATCCTCGTCTGTGTCTAGTCGCCGATCGTGACCCATTGTCCCTGGGCGGCGCTGGCCAGGACAGCGTCGCAGACCTTCTGGGTCTCAAGGGCGTCGCGGAAGGTCGGCCCGCAGGGCTCCCCGGAACCCATCGCGGTCAGGAAGTCCGCCGTCTGGTGCACGAAACTCTCGGCGTAGCCTATCTGGAGCCCGGGGACCCACCACTTGTCCATGTACGGCTGGTCGCCGCCGTGATCGGTCACGTGGACCGACCGCCAGCCTCTGACGCGGCCCTCGTCGCCGTGGTCGAAGTATTCCAGCCGATGCAGGTCGTGAAGGTCCCAGCGGATCGAGGCGTGCTCGCCGTTGATCTCGAAGGTGTACAGGGCCTTGTGCCCGCGGGCGTAGCGCGTGGACTCGAAGGTGCCCAGCGACCCGTTGGCGAAGTGGCACATGAAGGCGCACGCGTCGTCGATGCCGACCGGTTCGGCCTTGCCCGTCTCGGCGTGGACGCGTTCCTTGATGAACGTCTCGGTCATGGCGTTGACGTCCGCGACGGGTCCGTTGTGCCAGATCGCCGTGTCGATGCAGTGGGCCAGCAGGTCGCCCGTGACGCCGGAGCCGGCCGCCTTGACGTCAAGCCGCCACGTCGCGTCCCCGCCCTGGGGCACGTCGGCGGAGATCGTCCAGTCCTGGAGGAAGACGGCGCGGTAGTGGAAGATCTTGCCCAGCTTGCCCTCGTCGATGATCTGCTTGGCCAGCGTGACGGCGGGGACGCGGCGGTAGTTGAAGGAGACCAGGTTGGGCACGCCGGCGGCCTCGACGGCGTCGACCATTTCCCGGGCCTGGTCGGTGTTCAGCGCCAGGGGCTTCTCGCAGACGATGGCCTTGCCCGCCTGGGCGGCGGCAATGGCGATCTCCTTGTGGAGGTTGTTCGGCACGCAGATGTCCACCACGCCGATGCTCTCGTCCTCGATGACGCTCTTCCAGTCGGTCGTGTGCGACTCGAAGCCCCATCGGGCGGCGAAGGCCTCGGCCTCGCCCGCGTCAAGCCCGCAGATCGTCTTCAGCACCGGGCGGTACGGCACGTCGAAAAAGTTGTTCACCTTGCGGTAGGCGTTGGAGTGCGTCCGGCCCATGAACCCGTAGCCGATGATCCCGACATTCAGTTGTTCCATGTGTGCGGTCCTTTCCGTTGTCGCGACTGGCTCACAGAAGTAAGCAAGTCAGCTTGCGACCGGTCACTGAAGTGACCAGTCCCAATCGCGTTGTTCGACATACCCAATCGACAACGTGTCCTGCGTAGCCCACAGGGCGAAGCAGGATCGTCAATCGAAAATCGTTAATCGCCAATCAGATTATTCCGCCCAGCCGTGGGCGTCGCGCACGGCGAGCATCGCCGCGAGGATGTCGTTCCAGGTGCCCGGCTGCATCATGACGTCGTTGGGGAACATGCACCCGTCCCAGCAGATGCTGCGGAATCGCCGTGTCGGCTCACCGCCGGCGTCGCGGAGCCAGTATCCGGCGTAACGCGTGATGTCCAGCTTGCCGTCGGGGTCGTTCGGCAGGCAGTGCTTGCCCGTCTTGTCGTGCGAGCCGGAGCCCTTGACCGTCGCGTCGTTCTGCGCGATGTGCAGGTCGATGGTCCACGGGCCCAGGGCGGCGGTGAGCTGCTTGTAGGCGGCCTCGAACGCCTCGGGGTCGTCCCAGGCGAAGTTCTGCGGCAGTATCGCGTCCTCGGGGGCGTTGTAGCCCAGCAGGTACAGCAGCGTGTGGGCCATGTCGGCCTGGAAGCCCATCGTCTCGGGGCGGCCCACCATCTCCAGCAGTTGCACCATCCGCTTCCAACTGTGCATGCCGCCCCAGCAGATCTCACCCTCGGCGGCGAGCTTCTCGCCGTGGTCGGCGGCGATGTCGCACGCCTGGCGGAACGTCTCGGCGATCCGCTGCTGGTTGACCTCGGGGTCCTCGGCCCAGGTTCCCGGGTCCATCGCCGAGTCGACCCGGACGGCGCCGTGGGGCCTGACGCCGAGTTCGCGAAGGGCCTTGGCGATCCGGAAGCCCTTCGTGACCTGGAGGAGGAACTTGTCGCGCTGCTCGCCCTCGGCCGCCGCCGAGCCGCCGCCCGTGGGCGGCCAGACCGGCGCCACCACCGACCCGACCTGAAGCCCGCGCGACCGGACGTTGTCGGCCAGGGCCTTGATGTCGTCGTCCGAGGCGTCGATGTCCACGTGCGGCGCGAACAGGAACAGGTCGATCCCGTCGAACGTCACGCCGTCGACCTCCGCGGCGCACGTCAGGTCGAGCATGGTGTCCAGGTCGATGGGCGGCTCGCCGCCGTCGCCCTTGCCGACCAGGCCCGGCCAGGCCGCGTTGTGAAGCTTCGGATAGTTGTTCGGATGATCTGCCATGGGTTGTCCTTTCCGTATGCGGCTAGCTTTCCGGCATGTTGTCGTGCGCGTCGGGCCCGAAGTGCTTGAGCATGACGATCGGGTCGGCCTTGCTGGGGTTGGTGATGGTGACGCCTTCCCTGGCGGCGGTCTCGGAGACGAAATACTCGTCGTAGGTGAGTTGCCCGAAGCGGATCAGGGCCGGGGTCTCGATGTCCCAGACGCCCATCGTCCCGTGGCCCTGCATCACGATCAGCCCGTAGGCGCCGCCGTCTTTGACGGTAACCGTCGCCCCGGGAAGGACCGTCAGCTCCTTGGCGCTGAAGTCCCTGGACTTGTAGCAGATCCAGCGGTCCTCGTAGCCCTCGGCCTGCATCCGGGCCAGGTCATCGACGGGCAGCGGCTCCATGAAGTGCTTGGCCTTGAACTCCGGATCGACGTTGGCCTCCCAGTCGAGCACGTCGACGAGGTAGTCGAGGTTGCCTTCCTCGTCCTCGGGCGTGTCCTTCCAGAGCAGCGGCTCGGGGATGACCACGTCGCCGGTGATGGACTCGTACAACGCGAAGACGTCCGAGGCCTTTTGGGGCTCGTAGCTGCACAGGCTGCCCGGGGCGTGCAGGATGCCGGGCGGCAGGTCCCAGCCCGTGCCGGGCTTGAGTCGATAGGCCACCGACAGGTCCGTGATCCGGTTGTCGCCCTCGGGAAACCGCCGCAGCGCGTCGCGGAGCTGGTCCTTCGTCACGCCCGGATGCAGGCCGAAAAACGTGAACGGGAAGTCCCCGCCGTGATTGTTGGCCTGCGGGGGGAAGTAGTAGGCCTCGGGCTTGCCGGAGGCGCTGACGCGGGCGGCGTGCTCGTCGCGGTGATGGATGTGCAGGGGCAGGGCGGCCTGGTTGTCGAAGAACTTCGAGAACATCGGCCAGCCGCGGTAGGGCTCCCACAGCTTGCCGATCAGGGTGTCCTTCAGTTCGTCGACGGCGTCCCGCAGGAGCACCATCTCGGTCTGGCCGCCGTCCTCGACGACGATCTGGCTGAGGCCTTCGTTCTCGCTGGTCAGCGGGCCGTTGTCGGCCGGGGTGGTCGAGGCGAACCACCGCTCGTCGAGCCCGCCGCGATTCGCGCCCAGCGCGAAGTAGTCGTCCGGGTGCAGCTTTATCCGCCGACCCGGCACGCAGAACACCCGCGGCACCCACGTCGGCGCCAGCCGTACGATCCCCTGCCCCTGATCCAATGCCCGTTGGGCAAGTCCTGTTGCGCTCATCGTATTGTCTCCAACTGCCTGTTCACGTTCGCTATTTCTTCAGCGGCTTGACCTGCATCTTCTTGACGATAATCTTCATGCCCCTGAAGTTGCCGCCGTGGACCTGGATGCCGATCTTGCCCTTGCTCAGCGTCTTGTCTTTGGCCGTTCCGATCTTCGTGCCGTTGAGCCACAGCGTGATCTCGTCGCCCACCGCGCGCACGCGGGCCTCGTTCCACCCGTCGCGGTTCTCCAGGGATTCCTTGAGGTTCTTGATGATAAACAGCTTGCCCGGACAGTACAGCGTTCCGCTGAAGGCCACGGGCCTCTTGTACTTCAGCACGTCGTACTGGTAGCCCTTCCGGCCGTCGTGGCGGAACCAGAACCCGCTGTTGGCCGGCCAGACCACGCGGTAGGTCACCTGGAGTTCGAAGTCGTCGAAGTCGGCCTTGGTCCACAGGTCTCCGCCCTTGCCGGTCGTCTGCGTGCCGACCAGGTTGCCGTTCTCGACCTTGAAGATCGCCTCGCCGGTCTGGCTCCACCCGGTCAGGTCCTTGCCGTTGAACAACGGCGTCCAGGCCGACAGGGCCTCGATGCGCCTGAGCAGCAGGGCGATGCGCCGGCGGAGCACGCGATTTCTCCCGGCTCTGCGCTGGAGTTTCAGGACGGCGGCCTTGGCCCGGTCCGGGGCGGTCTCGGCAATGTTCCCCGCGATGGCCAGGACGGCCAGTTCGGCCTCGGCCTTGACCTGCTTGTCGTCCAGGTACGGCTCGACGGCCGCAAACGCCGCCGGGTCCGCCACCTCGCCCAGCCCCGACAGCACCAGCTTCCTGTCGTCCGGGCGCTTGGCCTTGTTCATCAGCTCGCCGAGGACCGTGAGTTTTTCGCCGGCCGACCGGTCGCTCAGCCCCACCTGCCGAACGCACCCGCGCAGCGCCAAAACGCGATGGACCATGCTGTCGGCCTTCCTGAAGATGCCCAGGCAGGCGTCGAGGGCCCGCGCGTTGGGCCAGTTGCTCAGGGAACGGACGGCTGCGTCCTTGACGTTCGTGTTGCCGTCCGACAGGGCGGCGCAGACTCTCTTGAGGGCCTTGGCGTTGCCGATCCCACCCAGCGCCCGAAGCAGCGAGCACGTGACCGGCGTGGACGAGGCCGTCTTCAGGGCCGCCAGCACCGCCTCGGCCCGGGCGGCCTCGTCGGGGATCTTCCTGGCGACCTGCACGACGGCGCGTTCGGCATCGCCGGTGGCCTGCGGGTCCTTCGGCCTGGCCAGCAGCTTGACCAGGGCCGGCAGGTCACTCGCTGCGGCGAGCTGTCCCAGCGCCTTGAACGCCGCGGCGCGGACGGACGCGTCGGGCCCGCCGGCCTGGGCCATCAACTCGCCGACCGCCGCGGTGGCCTTGCGAATGGCCAGCGTCTCGATCAGCGCCGGGCGCGCACTGGCCGGGGCGGCCTTCATGCACGCCAGGACCGCGGGAGTGACGTCCGGGCCGGGCAGGGCCTGGAGGCTGTTGACGGCGGCCTGCTTCTCGGCGGGGGTCTTGCCCTCGGCGACGGCCTTGCTGAGCAGGCCCACACAGCCCACGTCCCCTATCGTGCCCAGGGCCTTGAATGCCGCGATCCTGACCTCGCCGCTCGCGCTGGAGGCCGCCTTGACGATCTCGGGCCGAATCGCCGCGTCGCCCCGGGCCGCCAGGGCGCCTATCAGCAGCGCCTGGTCATAGGGGGGCAGCTTGAACAGATCGGCCACCAACCGCTTGCTGACATTCGCACCCTTGAGGGCGGAGATGTTGGCGATGGCCGCGGCGCGGAAGCCTGAGTCGCGGCCTGAGATGGCCTCGGCCGCGCGGTCCAGCGCGCGGGGCCCCCCGGCGTGCAGCAGGCCCACGAACGCGCCCAGCCGAACGTGCGCGGGCCACGCGGCGCCCTGGAGTTCCTCGCAGATCGCCGTCGCCTCGGGCTGCCGGCCACTCGTGGACAGCCGCTCGGCGGCGGTCAGGGACGCTTCGGCCGCCACCGCACGCAGGGGCCCCTTGGCCCGCGCGCGGAACGTGCCGAGCGCCTTGGCGGCCTCCGGCGTGCCTATCTGGCCCAGGGCGGCTGCGGCGGCGCTGACAATGTCCGCGTCGCGATCGGCCAGCAGCGCGATCAGTTGCCCGGCGGCCTTGGCGTCGTGCCGGTAGCCGATCGACGTGATCAGGCCCACCTTCGTCGGGCCCGACGTCTTGTCCAGCGCGTCGCGAAGGGCCTGGTCGACCTGGGGGTACCGCATCGGCTCCAGGGCGTAGCGGGCCATGTGCGAGAGCTTCTGATCGGGCAGCATGGCCGCCAGCGCGGGTATGCAGGCCGGCGTGCCGACGATCTGCAATTGGCGGCAGGCCTTGTCCTTCTCGGCCCGCGAGGCGCTGCCCGTGATGATCTTGATCAGTTCAGCCTCACCGGCCCCCGCCGCCTCCCGCCCGCCCAACACCGACGCCGCCGAGAAACACAGCACGAGAACAAGCCCGAAGGTCATTTGCCGTCTGAGAATCATCTTCTCTCCTTCCGGAGGTATCAGATATCTGTGCTGACAGATTTACAATCTACAATCGAAAATCCAAGATCGTCACAGTCGCCACGGATGCCGGTACGCCCGCGATCGCAGGCGGTTGGCCTCGTCGTCGCCGATGAACTCTTCCTTGACCGGGTCCCACTTCATCGGGCGCCCCAGGCGGAAGCAGATGTTCGCCACGTGGCAGGTGGTGGTCGCGCGATGGGCCACGTGGGCCGGCGAGACCGGCTGCTTGCGCGACTTGACGCAGTCGAGGAACTCGCGGGCGTGGTCGTTCTGCGGGTAGCCCCCGCGGAAACGCCGCTCGGCCATCAGCGACTTCGGATGGACCTCGACGCGCCCGGAGTCGCCGGTCTCGACCCAGCCTTCGGTGCCCTCGATCCGTATCGGGCACGAGCCGAACCGCAGGCCCTTGCGGATCGTCAGCGTCACGCCATTGGCGTAGGTGCACCGCACGTCGCCGTTGGCGTTGATGACTTCGTAGGCGATGGGGGAGGTGTCGTCGGCGTCGTTGGCCCACTGGCAGATGTCGACGGTATGGCTGCCCCATTCGCAGATCGACCCGCCGGAGAAGTCCCCGTGCTCCTTCCAGAATCCGCGCGACATGTACTTGGCGTTATAGGGCCGCCACATCGCCGGGCCCAGCCAGCCGTTCCAGTCCACCACTTCTCGCGGGGGCTCGGGCTGGCCCGGCAGGACGGTGAAATGCACGCCCGAGTGGGGCCAGGCCTTCTCGGCGTGCATCGCCTTGAGTTTGCCCAGCTTGCCCGACCGGGCCAGGTTCACCGCGAACACGAAGTTGCCCACGTTCCGCCGCTGCGTGCCGCACTGGTAGATCCGAGAGAACCGCCGCATCGTGTCGGCCACGGCGCGGCTCTCGGCAATCACCACGCTCATGGGCTTCTCGCAGTACATATCCTTTCCGGCCCGGGCGGCCTCGATCGACGCCATCGAGTGGTTGTTGTCGCCGGTGGCGATCAGGACGGCGTCGATGTCCGGCCGGGCCAGCATCTCGCGAAGGTCGAGGTACATTTTGCAGTCGGTGGTGCCGTACTTCCGGTCGACCGTGATCTTTCCGGCCTTTCGGCGGGAGGCCTGGACGTCGCAGACGGCGACCATCTGCACGTCGCTGTTGGCCAGGAAGGCGTTCATGTCGCTCCGCGCCCGCCCGCCGACGCCGATCACGCCCATCACGATCCGCTCGCTCGCGGGCGAGCGTCCTTCGGCGCCCACGGCGGTGGAGGTGATCATGTACGGTGCGGCCAAGGCCCCGGCGGCCCCGGCGGCCGTCCTGCCCAGGAACCCCCGCCGGCTCAACCGGCCGGACTTCGCGTCACTCATGGCCCGTCTCCTGCTATACCAACGATGCCCTGCTGTATCCCACGTGTGCTTCCAGTCTGGCGAACTCAGACAAAGGTCGAGACGTCCGTTTCTCTCACGTTCTCGCATCGGTCCGCGCGGCGGCGAACAGCCCATAAGCGTAGTCCCCGCCCCCCGGGCCGTCAAGCCTCCCGCGGGAACTTTCCCGACGCGGCGCCCGACGGGATTGCGAGGCGGTTGCCTCTGCGCCCCGGCCTCTTGACGGCGCGGGCTCTGGCGGCGAGACTGCGACTGACCGCCGATAACGTCCTGACCGGAAGCGACCCCTGCAGGATCACGGTCGTGGTCTCCAACGTGGGCGCTGCGGGAGGAGGCGAAGCCTGATGAACGCACAGCGAATCGCCTGGATGCTTGTCGCGGCGTGTGGGCCTTGGGCCCGCGCCGAGGCGGGGGCCGCTCCGGCCGTCGTGGCACGAGTTCTGCGCGTGGCCGACGACGCCCGCAACCTGCTCCGCGACGACGCCTGGCGGGCGTGGAAGAAGGGCTTCGACCGCCAGGGGAGGCTGTTCGTCTGCGACAACGGCACGGACGCCCGCGCCCACCGCGGCGCGGGCCAGACGGTGGTTCTCAACCAGGACGTCCCGCGTCCGATCGTGGCCACCGCGTGGTCGCGTCCGGCCGGCGTCGGCGGCACGCCCGACGCCAACTACTCGCTGTACCTCGACCTGGTCTACACCGACGGCACGCCGCTGTGGGGGCAGATTGCCCCCTTCAAGACGGGCACGCGGGACTGGCACAAGGCCCGTGTCGTGGTCATGCCCGCCAAGCCCGTCCGTCACGTCAGCTTCTACATGCTGCTGCGCGGCCACTCGGGCAAGGCGACCTTCCGCGACCCCCGGCTGTACGAACTGAGGCCGCCCAAGGGCGCCGCCCTGTTCGACGGCGTTCCGGTCGAGATCGTCCGGCCCGCCCACGCGGGCTTCAAGGTGCGCGACGTCGCGTCCGGGTCAGACCTCGTGGCGTTTGCCGACGGCAAGGCGCTCGGGTTGAGACTCGACGTCGATCGCGCGGGGCCCGCGACCCCGGGCCGTGTCTCGGCATGCCTTACCGACACCACCGGTAAGGACCGCGCCGTCACGCTGATTTACAGCGTGCCGGTCCCGGCCAAGGACCTGGTCTGGCTGGCCGACCCCAGGCGGTTCGAACCGATCGCCGCCGGCCGGGAATACTCGACCACAACGCCCACGCGCGCCGGGATGGGTCGGCTGTCGCGCTGGCCGCTGGCGGCCGTCGTCGCCGGCGACCGCGGGCGGGCTATCACGCTGGACATGAGCAAACCGGCCGTCTATCGCGTCGGATACAACGCCCCGGCGCGGGAGTTGTTCATCGCATTCGACGTGGCCCTGACGAAGGAGAAACCCACAGCCGACGTCTCGTTTCGTTATTTCACGTTCGACGCGGCATGGGGCTTCCGCGGGGCGCTGGCCAGGCTGCAGGCCCTGTGTCCTGAACAGTTCCGCCGCCGCGTCGCCAGGCAGGGCCTCTGGATGCCGTTCGCGAAGATCAGCGAGGTGTCCGGCTGGCGGGACTTTGGCTTCAGGTTCAAGGAGGGCACGAACGAGACGGCGTGGGACGACGCGCACGACATCCTGACCTTCCGCTACACCGAGCCCATGACCTGGTGGATGCGAATGCCCAAAGACATGCCGCGGACATATGACGCCGCGCTGGCCCACGCCAAGGCTCTGGCCGCCAGGGGCGACCGGCGCGCCAGGGCACTGCTGACCAGTGGGCATCACGACCAGGACGGGCGCCTGCCCTGCCGACTGCTCGACAGGCCGTGGTGCAACGGGGCGGTCTGGAGCATGAACACGGCCCCCGGCGTGCCCGGACAGGTCACCGACTTCAAGAACAAGTGGAATCCCGAGATCCGCCGCAGACTCTACGGACCCGACCGAAAGGCCAAACTCGACGGGGAATACGTCGATTCGTCCGAGGGCTACGTGACGGCCGAGCTGAACTTCCGCCGCGACCATTTCGCCGGCATGGCCACGCCGCTGACGTTCGACCGCGACACGAAGCGCCCCGGCATCTTCCGCGGGCTGATCGCCTTCGAGTACGTCCGCGCCCAGGAAAGGGACGTGCACGCCGACGGCGGGCTGATGATGGCCAACGGCGCCCCGGGGCGCCTGTGCTGGCTGGCGCCGCTGCTGGACGTGATGGGCACGGAGACCAACTGGAACCGCGGGGGCAGGTGGCGGCCGATGAGCGACCCCGAAATGCTCTTTCGCCGGGCCCTGTGCGGCACCAGGCCGTTCTGCTTCCTGATGAACACCGAGTTCGAGCGGTTCGGCCCGGCGCTGGTCGAGAAGTACATGAAGCGCAGCCTGGCCTACGGCATGTTTCCCGGCTTCTTCAGCCACAACGCGTCGCAAAAGCAGTATTTCAGGCGACCGGAGCTGTACAACCGCGACCGGGGGCTGTTCAGGAAGTACGTCCCGCTGTGTCGGCTCGTCGCCGAGGCAGGGTGGCAGCCGATCACGCTCGCGCGATCCAGCGACCCAAAGGTCCACGTCGAGCGCTTCGGCAGGCGATACCTGACCGTCTTCAACAACTCACCCGCCGCCCGCACGGTGACGATCGCTCTGGTCGGCCTGAAGGCCGCCGCCGCACGCGAACTCGTCCGCGGGGGCAGGGTCACATTCACCGCCGGCAAGGCCGAGATCACACTGACCGCTGAAGACGTCGCCGTGCTGGATCTGGAACCGAGTGCCCCGGCTGCGAAGCAGCCGTGATTCGTGCTCTCCGAGACCGAGACGGCTGCTTCGCAGCCGGGGCACCCCGCTCATTGTCCTTTGACCAGCCGCAGGCCGTGCGGGTTGCCGGCGACGCGGAAAACCGTCTTCAGCCAGGCCGGGTCGCCCGCCGCCTTGGGCGCCCCGGCGAGGGTCAGCTTGCGGTCGGCCAGCAAGGCCGACCACTGAAGCACGTCCCCGTGGCGGAGTACGAATGGGACGACCGGCCTCTTGCGGTCGGCGAAGCACCGCGAGGCCAGGTCGACGTCGACGGCCTTTATGCGGGGATCGAGCGCGGCGGCGAACAGGGCCGCGACGGCCGTCCGGCCGCGGGCGACGAGCGAAACGTCCTCGCGATTCGCATCTTCCCGCGCCGTGGCGTAGTCCAGGACGGCCCGGATGTCCGTCGCCGCCATTCCGCTGAGCGGCCGGCCCCAGAGCATGCCGTTTCGCCGCCAGACGCCCTCGAACGTGCCTGCCCTGCCCTCGCGCAGGGGGCTGCACGGCTTGAACGTGACCAGTTTTGCGCTGAGGCCGGCAAACGCGCCGAGCGCCAGTTCACCCGTGAACCGCACGTCGGGCAGGACCACGAGGCGCCCGCCCCGGGCCAGGGCCGCCGGGGACTCGTCGCCCCTGGCCGCCAGCGCCGCGCCCTTGCCGCCGTCGCCGCAGATCACCACGACCGGGCGCCTGGCGGCGTCCCCGGCCGGACGCAGCACCAGTACGGGCACGACGATCCCGGCCTCGCTCGGGCACGCGACGCGCTCGATGACCAGCCCATCGCGCTCGAGCATTCCGACCGTCTTCGCCGCGCCCCGCCGCGGCAGGGGATCGCCCAGAAGCCCGCCCAAGGCCGACAGCATCTTGCGGCGGTAGGCCCCCCACGCCTTGCGGTCGGTGATCTTCGGCGCGACGTACCGCACCTTGGCCGCATGGACTCGGCTGATGTGGGCCAGCCCCTTGTTGGCGGGCACGGCGGCCTTCAGGTTCACCAGCGTCCGGACGGGCAGCGTCTTGACCGGGCCTTCGGTTACCGGCCCGCCGGGGTCCTTGCCTCGCAGCCACTTCTCCATCCACCAGTACGTCCGCTCGCGTTTGGGCTTGTCGTAGGCGTGCGGGGTCGACCAGTACATGCAGTCCGTCCGCCCCTTCAGCCCGTTGGCCTCGTAGAGCCGCCGGATCGTCGGGTAGGTGGTCTTCCGAAAGCTCTGCGTCCAGTCGTTCATCGTCAGGTACTGGACGGGCGTCGGCAGGCCCAGCGTGCTGATTTCCGGCTGGTCGGTGTGGCGCATGATGTTGGGAAAGTGGTTGCACCGGCAGTGCGCCCGCCCGGGGAAGACGATCTCCCGATAGTCGCACGTCAATCCCGAGATGGTGGCCGCCTTGACGCGATCGTCCACGGCCACGAGCATCTGCGTCTGGAGCCCTCCGCCCGAATTGCCCGCGCACCCCAGTCGCTTGGCGTCGACCTGCGGCAGGGACTGGAGGTAGTCCAGCCCGCGGATATTGTTCCAGATCATCAGCGTCTGGTGCGAAAGGCCGAGGGCCGGGTCTTCATAGTGGTTCTGCGTTGTCGCCAAGACCACGTAGCCCATCTTCGCCAGCGTGAGGCAGCGCCGCTGCACCCTGGGGTTGGCGCTGCCGTCGGCGCAGTGTCCGTGTGGGCAGAGCACGGCCGGGGCCGGACGATCGACGAACCGCTTGGGCATGTAGAGCAGCCCGCTGCTGTAGACGTTGGGCCAGAGCTGGTAGTGCACGCGCTTGATCGTGCACCATTCGTGGTCGAGCGTTCGGCTGGCATGGACGTCCAGTGGGATGCGGTCCGGCAGCGGGCTGAGCCCCGCGCAGGCCAGGAGCCTGGCCCGCAGATCGCGCTGATGCGCCTTGAACGTCCGTCCCGTCCTTATCACCAGCGGCTTCGGCGTGCACATCCGCTCGAAATAGGCGATCAGCATCTTCGCCGCCTGTTGCCGCCGGGCGAACACGTTGACCTGCGGGCCCTTGGCCGACTCCGCGAAGCACGGACTGACCCCGTACAGTGCAATCACACCCGCCGTCACGACGGCTGCGAGGCGACGACTTGTCTTGACGCACATGTCCCTCATCACAGGACCTCCTTCGACCGGTGCCATGTTGTCGCGGCAAGCCGGTCCTGTCAACGCCGTTCGTCGTTCCGCATCGGGCGTGCCCGTGGTAGAATCAGCAACGATATCTGACGCGTCCTCAGAATGTGAAGGTGAACGTATGCTATCGAGACGACGGTTTCTTCAAGCGACGGGGATAGCCGCGGCGGCCGTGGCGGCGCCGCGGGGCCTGAGGGCGGCCGAGGCCAAGGCCACGCGGCCGAACATCCTGTTCTTCCTGATCGATGACCAGCGCAACGACACGCTGGGCTGTGCGGGCCATCCGCTGCTCAAGACGCCGGTGGTCGATTCCCTGGCCGCTCGCGGCGTGCGGTTCAGCAACATGTTCGTCACCACGTCCATCTGCGCCGCCAGCCGGGCCACCATCCTGACCGGGCTCCACGAGCGGACGCACGGGTTCACGTTCGGCACGCCGCCGATCAGCGCCGAGCACACCGCCGCCAGCTACCCCGTCCTGATGCGAAAGGCCGGCTACCACACGGGCTTCATCGGGAAGTTCGGCGTTCGCGTCCCCCGCGGGGCCACGGGGCAGATGTTCGACTACTACAAGCCGCACGGGCGGGGACCGTACTTCAAGAAACTCCCCGACGGGTCGACGCGGCACGAGACGGAGATCGCGGGCGACAAGGCCCTCGAGTTCCTCGGCTCCGTGCCCCAGGGCAAGCCGTTCTGCCTGTCCGTCAGCTTCAACGCCGTCCACGCCGAGGACGGCGACAAGAGGCCGGGCATCGGGCACTACCCCTGGCCCAAGGCCGTCGACGGCATGTACGAGGACAAGACCGTCCCGGCGCCGAGACTGTCGCAGGCCAAGGTCTTCGAAAGCCAGCCGGAGTTCCTCAGGAAGTCCATGAACCGCCAGCGGTTCTTCTGGCGGTGGGACACGCCCAAGAAGTACCAGACCAACATCCGCGCGTACTTCCGGATGATCAGCGGAATCGACCGCGTGATCGGTCGGGTGCTGGCCGAGTTGAAGAAGCGCGGCCTCGCCGACAACACCATCGTGATCTACACGGGCGACAACGGCTACTACATGGGACAGCGCGGCTTCGCGGGCAAGTGGTCGCACTACGAGGAGTCGCTCCGCGTGCCGCTGATCGTTCACGACCCGCGCCCGGGCGCGTCGCAGCGCGGCAAGGTCGTCGACGAGATGGTCCTGAACGTCGACCTGCCGGCGATGATGCTCGAGATGGCGGGGCTGGACACCCCGGCCCACTACACGGGGCGCAGCCTCACCGCCCTCCTGCAAGGCAAGACCCCCGACGCCTGGCGGAAGGACTTCTTCTGCGAGCACCTGATGAACCACGGTGCGATTCCGAAGTGGGAGGGCATCCGCCACGAGCGCTACGTCTACGCCCGCTACTTCGAGCAGAAGCCGGTCTTCGAGTTCCTGCACGACCTGAAGACCGATCCGGACCAGTTGAAGAACTTCGCGTCCGACCCGGCGTATGCGGAAGTGCTCCAGCGCATGCGCAAGCGTTGCGACGAGCGTCGCGACGCCCTGGGCGGCCCCTACAAACCCCGCAAGCGCCCCCCGCGAAGGAAGTGACTGCTCAGACCAAGCGATATCAGCGCACGAATTCCCCGAATCACACTAACAAAGACACGACAAACGACAACGGCTTTAGCCACAGATTACACAGATTACACAGATGAAAAGACCAAAAACGTTGTTGTTTTGGAATCTGTGAAATCTGTGTAATCTGTGGACCAGGCCGTTGTCGTTTTCGTGCACTTCGTGGACGTCTTTTCGAGTGATTACTCCTCGTCCTGCTTCAACGGCACCAGCCAGATGTTGCGGTAGGAGACCGGGTTCTTGTGGTCCTGGAGGTTCAGTCCGCCGCTGCGCGGGCGACCCAGCTCGAGCTTCTCGTGGATCGTCACGCCGTTGTGGACGACGGTGTACCACGCCGGGCCCTTGCCGTCGGCCGGAACGTTGTACGTGATGTCGTACGTCTGCCACGACAGGGGCGGCAGGCACATGTTGACCTTTGACGAGTGGCTCTTGTAGATGCCCCCACACTCGTTGGGCAGGCCCTCCAGGCCGAACGAGTCCAGCACCTGCACCTCGCGCCCCCCGGGGGGGAAGACCCCGCTGTTGCCCCGGCCCTGGCTGCGGGATTTCGGCATGAAGGGCGAGCGGAACTCCACGTGCAGCCGCCACGGGCCGGTGAACCGCTTCTTCGTGCTGTTGCTGCGCGAGTTGGGCACGACCTGCATGCACCCTTCCGGCAAGGCCAACCACTTGTCGTTGGTCCACTCGGCCAGCGAGGGGGCCTTGCCCTTCTCGAACGCCAGCAGCACCGTCGCCCCGGCCGGGGGCTTGGCGCCCAGCGTGGGGCTCTGTCGGTGGACCTTCTTGGCCTCGATCGCCGTGCCGGTGTCCGTCTTGCCGGTCAGTTTGCCGTCGGCGATGGTGGCGGTGTAGTCGGCCTGTCCGGCGGGGGGGAACGTCCTGGTCGCCGAAAACTGCGCCGGCGAGCCGCCCATATAGCTGCGCCGGCCCGAGGCCGCCTTCAACGCGACCTTCCCGTCGGCGAACTTGCCGTTGCAGAGGATCTTGTTCTTGGCGTCCCACCCGGTCCCCGGCAGCCCCCCGGGCAGGAAGACCGCCTGAAACTCACCGCCCCCCAGGGCGATCACCTGCACCCCGATCCGCTTGCCCCCGGCCGTGCCTTCGTATTCGCCCTGGATGTCGAAGTCCGGCCCGGCCTTGCGGGCGGCGTCGACCGTGGCGTAGGCCTTGGCGACGGGCCGCTTCTTGCGGGGGGGCTTCTTCTTGGGCGGCGCCGCGGCCGCACCGGCCGCGTCAAGGAGCAGCACACACACCACCATCGACATGCTGAGGATCTTCTTCATCGTCGTCTCTCGCTTTCGTTTGGTGCCACAGCCTTTCCAGGCTGTGCCGCACAGGCTGGAAAGCCTGTGCCACCTTAGGGTTTGCCCGGCAGGACCTTGATGTCTCGCAGCCAGCGCTCGCACCGCGCCGGCCAGGTCGTCACGGTGGCCTCGGTCCGCCGAAGCCCGCAGCCGTGACCTCCCAATTGAAACACGTGAAGCTCCGAACGGACCTTGGCCTTTCGCAGGGCAGCGAAGTAATGCAGCGCGCCCAGCGTGAACCTGTCGGCAAAGCCCACCGCGATGAACGCACTCGGCGTCTTGTCGTCGACCGGCAGCGTCGCCGCGTCCAGGGCGGCATCCCCGCGGGTCGAGAGGTACGCCGGGTAGATCAGCACGGTAAAGTCGGGCCGGCAGCCGGCCTCGTCGGCCGCGTCCACGCGGGGATACGTCCGCCTGGCGTAGTTCGTGCTCGCCCGGGCCGCCAGGTGGCCGCCCGCCGAGAAACCGAGGATGCCGATGCGCTTGGGGTCGATGTTCCACTGTTTGGCTCGGCTTCGGACCAGGCCGATCGCCCGCTGGGCGTCCTGGAGCGCCCCGTCGCGCTGCCGGGGCACGCGGTACTTCAGCAGCACGCCGGCGACGCCTATCGTGTTGAGCCAGTCGACCACCTCGGTGCCCTCGAGATCGTAGGCCAGGATGCCGTACCCGCCCCCGGGGCAGACGATCACCGCCGGGAACGGGCCATCGCCCTTGGGCGGTCGGCGAATCGAGATCGTCGGCTTCGTGACGTTGGTGATCCTGGTCAGCGTCCCGTCGCCCTTTGGCGAGACGGAGGCCTTTTCGGGTCCGGTTTTCGCGGCCGGGCCCGGGGCGCCCTTGGGCCACAGTTCGACAACCGTGCTGTCTTTGAGCTGCGTGGTCGGTTTCCGCGCCGCCGGTGCCGCCAGGGCCAGCGAAACCAGTCCCAGGGCGAGCAATAGTGCGATTTTCACAGTCTGCTCCTTGCATCCAAACAGGGGCACAATGATAGGGTCGCGGGCGGATCGTGTCTACGTCAATGCGCGCGGAGCGAGTGCGCCGTGCGTTGCAGGCGTTTAGCGGGCGAGCAACGCTCCCCGTGTGTCGTTCGAACAACGAGCGGCGAGCGTTGCTCGCCCGCTAAACATGGAGAAGACGACAAGTTGGAGCGCTCGCTGAACATCTCTTCCGCGGACCGGGTGCAGGATCCGCACGTGCGCAAAAGAAGATCGCCCTGCACCATCACAGGGCGATCTGTTCTCACATGTGGTGCGGCTGGCCGTTAGCCGCGCCGGCGCCTGCGGACGTATCGGCCCAGGCCCGCAACGGCCAAGCCCAGCGCGCACATCGTCGCCGGCTCCGGGATGGGCGCGGCAACCGCCTCGAGGACGATCGCGTTGAGGGGGTAGTACCCGTTGAGGCTGCCGTCGTTCTCCACGGTCACGTCGAGCCTGCCCAGGGCGTTCGGGCTGATCCCGGTGAAGACCGTGCCGCCGGACTCCAGCGTGGACGCGTTCCACCGGGTGGCGTGGGAATTCGTCACGCCATCGACCTCTATCCCGGACACGATCACCGAGAATTCATCGGTGGCACCCCCGTTGTTACCGATCAAGCTGTAGACCCGGACATTGTACGTCAGGGCCGGGTCCAGCCCGGTGAACTCCGTGGTCAGGGCGCCCGGGCCGAAGAAGATGTCATTGGCGCCGGGAACGAAGTACGGATCGCCCGCCTCGCCGATCCAGCCGTCGGCACCGGGGTCATCGTTGAATCCGCGGCCGACACCCGGTCCGGAGAAGCTGATCCCCACGCCGCCGATCACAGCCCCATCGCCGTGGCGGATGACGCTGCCTGGCGCAATGGGCGCCGAGCCGTTGTTGGTCTGGTTCCAGTCGCCCGGGAGGCCGCCCCCGTCGCCGTCGCCGGCGTTGGAGAAGTCGAGCTTGATGACGTCCCCGCCCTGGATGGGCGCCGGAGGCGGGGGCGGGTCGGAGCCGGCGGCGTAGGTGAAGTCGGCGATGCGGCCGCCGGCGCTACTCTTGAGGAACAGACCCATGCGGGCGTTGGGCGTGTCGCGATCATAGGTGGTCAACGTCGACCAGGGGTCGCCGGAGTTGAGTTTGTACTTGGCGGTGTATTGGTCCAGGCCTCCGGCGCCGCCGTCGCGGTCACATTCCAGCCTCAGCCAGGCCTCGCCGCCGCCGCCGGCCGACACGGTGGGGTTGGTGGGGTTGTTGTCGCCCAGGCCCTGGAGATGCACAATGCCGGTGGCGGACCCCCACTGGTTCAACTGAAGGACGAAGTCGGGCCTTGCGCCGTCGGCGTTGGCGTAGACGGCAAGGCCGGCCGTCGAGCCGGTCTGCGTCGTCGTGGTCTTCACGTGCGTTTCGATGTGGAAGTCGCCCGTTGAGCTCGGCGTCCACATGATCGGAGCGTCTTGCCGCGCCGTCCACATGTTCGTGTTGCCGGCAGTTGCGAAATGCGCTTGGTCACTGCCCGTGTCCAGCGTAACGCTGGCCACGCCCGGGTTGGGAATATCGAATCCCCACCGTGCGTCGAACGTCGGCTGATCGAAGTTGTCCACCCAGTCCGCCCGGGCGGTGCCGGCACCGGCGCAGAGCATGGCCGCGGCCAGTGTGACGACCAGCATCGACGACAGTGTCTTGCGGCGCCGCAGGTATCCGCCGAGGCCCGCAACGGCCAGGCCCAGCGCGCACATCGTCGCCGGCTCGGGGATGACGCCCAGCGGCGTGATGTCGCGGAGTTGGAACCCGCCCCAGTTGCCTTCCTTGTCGCCGGTGCCGTTGGCCATCGTGCCGATGATGTTGCCCAGCGCATCAGGCGTGATCGGGCCGAAGAGCAGCCCGTTGCCGGTGACGAGTTGACCGGCGTCATTTGCCAGCGACCCGTCCCCGCCCATGTCGATCGTGAAGAGCATGTCGCGGCCGACGCCGCCGTAGGCGTAGATCTCGTAGATGTGGGTCGGGTCCAGCCCGCTGAGGGTCCAATCGGCGTTCAGGTCGCCGCTGACGTTGCCGGCGTCGACGAACAAGTAGTCCCGCACCAAATTGAGCCGCCCGCCTGACCCGCCGCCGCCTCCCCAACCGGCGGTCGGACCGTGAACCGTAAAGGTCACGCCGCTGGGGCTGCCGTCACTGGTGACCAACCCCATCGAGGGGTCGTTCTGAACCGGCAGGGCGTGAGCGGGCACGTTGAACTGGTTCCAGACCTGGCCGTATCCGTAGAAGGGTTCGGCGCCGCTCATCGCCAAGGCCGGATTCGACTGGCCGTTTGAGCTGCTGCCGTTGCCCTGGATGTCGACGCTCCAGAGCGTGTCGTCGACCGGGGGCGGGGTCGTGGCAACCGCCAGCACACCGGCCCCCCCGGGCCCGCCGGCGCGGATGGTGTCCACGTCGGCCTGCGTCAGCGTGTCGTCGAAGAAGAACACCCCGTCCATCAGCCCGTTGAGCGGAAAGGCGCCGTTGGCGTTGCGCCCGATCTCGATGAACGAGTGCATGTTCTGGGGCGCCGGGTCGTTGCGGGTGAACACGGGATTACTGTCCACGTAGAGATGCTGGTGCGTGCCGTCGAACGTATGGGCGATGAACGTCCAGTTCGTGGTCGTCGCGTACGGCGAGTGTACGACCCCGCCGTCTGAGACGGACCAGAAGCCTCCGTTGGCCTGCGTGAACCGGTCCCAGCCGCCGTTGTCGTTCGACAGGAAGATGTCCCAGTCGGTGAGGGTGTTCAGCTTGACCCAGCCGCCCCAACTGAACGTGGGGTTCACGTCGCCGCTGGCGTTGATGGCCGCGCGCAGAACGCCCGTTCCGGCGTTGTTGAATGACGCCGCCTGTCCGGCCAGGCCCGCTACGTACGTCGCCGCGCCGTTCGGCTCCGTCAGCGTCGGTCCCGTTCCCGTCGGATCGATACCGTTGCCGTCCAGCGGGTAGAAGCCCGCGAGCGTGGCCGCCCGGGCTGCGGGAGCCAGGGCCAGTACGGCCACCAGACATACCATCCACATTCCTGCCTTGTGCGCGTTCATCGTCTCGTCTCCTGTCTGTACACTGGGTGTACTACTTGTGTTCGAGGTGCGGACCTCCGTCCGTTCACTACGGGGTACCTCTCTCTAGTTCGCGTTCAACTGATTGTCCGCCTTGCGGTTTTCAACCCATATACTACCCCGACAGGGGGCTTCCTGTCAAGCGCATTCTTGGGCGTTCAAGATATTTTCTGAGGGATAACGTCGCGGTTTCAGGCGACGGTGAGGAACTCGACGCGGTCCGATTCGGTGTCCAGCAGGGCGCAGGTCAGATCGCGGCGGCCGCGGGGGCTCCGCAGGGCGCCGGGGCAGATCAGACGCACGGAACCGACCAGACGATCGTCGGCGACGTGCGTGTGCCCGTGGCAGACGTAGGCGAACCGCCCGCCCAGGACCAGGTCGGACAGGAGCTGCTCGTTGTGGCCGTGAACGGCCGCGAGGAATCGGCCGTCGCCGAGCGGGACTTCGACGGCCTGCAGATCGAACGTGGCCCCTCCCGCCGCCGCCTCATGCCGGAGCTCCGCCAGGTAGCGGCGGTCCATGTTGCCCGGCACGGCGTAGGCGTGCACGGGCGCCTCGCCCAGCGGGGCGATGCCGGCCGCCGAACCGAAGTCGCCGCAGTGGACGATGGCCTCGGCCCCGCGGGCGACCAGCAGGTCGACCGCCCGTCTGAGCGTCCTAACCCGCCCGTGCGAGTCCGAAACGATGCCTACCTTCATGGTGGGGTTGATTGGCTACACCGGTTGATTCGTGCGCGTGTCGTTCGGACAGCAACGCGGCGAGCCCCTTGGGCTCAACGACCACACGACAACCTGCTTCTCAACAATACGATGGATCCCGGCTAAGCCGGCGCCGAACACTACTTCTGCAGGTATCAGCAAACACCCATTCCACCGGCTTGCCGGTCAGCCCTCGTCCTTCTTGTCCTCGTCCTCGTCGGAGGCCTCTTCCTCGTCAGGGGCCTCTTCCTCGTCCGGGGGCCGGTCCTCGGCGGGTTCTTCCTCGGGGGCCTCTTCAGCCGGGGGCTGGTCCTCGGCAGGTTCCTCTTCAGCCGGGGGCTCCTCGGCGGGGGGCTGTTCGCCCTCGGCCGGGGCCTCGGCGCCTTCGGCCTCGCCCTCGACCGCCGGGAGCGGTTCCTCTTCTTCCTCGCTGAGGTAGACCTCGTCGAACTCGGTGGCGTCGACCTCTCTCCGGAGGAGGTAGTAGATCATCGTCATCCCCCCGGTGAAGTAGCTCAGGGCGAACGAGGCCACCAGCCCGATGATCAGGTACACCCAGACCATGATCAGGACGGCCCCGAGCCCCTCGGCGGCGGTCATGGCCTCCCAGTTCCAGGTGTGCAGCGTGCTGAACGTCGGCGCCTCCCACAACACGTCCATCGTGTCGGGGTTGCTCGTGGCGATGGTCGGCAGGGCGTCTCCCCCGGTCCATACCGTCGCCTTGGCGAACCAGTGCGTCGAGGCCAGCGCCAGGAACGCGAAGAACCGCACGAACACGTAGCAGATGGCCCCGTGGACCAGGGCGGCCCCGGCGTAGAGGACGGCCCGCCAGGGGCGTGAGAAGACGTAGGTGAAGCTTCGGCTCATGGCGTCGAAGCAGTCGGAGCCCTCGACGGCGATGGTGGGATACATCAGTCCCCACCCGGCCAGCAGGCCGATCAGCAGGAACGCGATGGCCAGTCCGAGCAGCAGGGCCAGGAGGAACAGCACCCCGACGGCGAACGGGCCGACCCACGGGATGTTCGTCAGCAGCCCTCCGCCCATCAGGAGCACGCCCAGGAACACCACGAACGCCAGGGGCATCAGCGGGGCGAAGAAGAAGCTCAGGAACCTGCTCTTGGCGAACCGGATGGCCTGGAAGAGGGATATCTTCTCTTCGCGCCCGGCCTGGAGCGCCGCCACGCGGTGCATCGCCCCCCCGAACAACGCCCAGATCGCCAGCGCCGCCAGCACCAGCAGCGTCCCGAAGACCCAGTGCTCCACGAACAGCCAGCGCACGCCCGCCACGGCGTACATCATTTCGACGATGAAGCCCGGCCTGCGGTCGTCCCGGGCCTGTGGTCCGGTTTCGCGGCTGTCGGACAGGTGCTCGGCCAGTCCGCTGGTGATGTCCCCGGACAGCAGGGCGCCGACCGCGCGCTTCAGGTGCGCGCACTCGTAGGTCATCAGCGTGTCGAAGATCTTCTTCCCGCGAATCGCTTCCACCCGCTCGTTGAACGCCATCCGCGCCAGGGTCAACTGGCGAATGGCGGTCACGTCGTCCTCGTCGAGGTGTTCCTCGGCTTCGGCGCGGTCGGACGTGGTCAGGGCGCTGATGGTTTTCTCGGCGTCCTGGCGCGCCTTGTCGAGCAGTTCGGCGAGGTTGTCGAAGGACCCGGACGCGTCGTCGCGCGCCTTGCCGAGCGCCTCGGCCCAGTCGTCCTTGGCCTCCTTGATCAGGGCATTCGGGTCGGGCGGACTCCACTCGGTCTCGGCCTTCATCTTCTCCTCGACGGCCTTCTTCAGCGCCTGATACAAGTGCCGCCCCCCGGCGTCGGTTCCCGACAGGGCCCCCAGGAATCTGGAGAAATCGCGAGCCTCAAGGGCCATCTGCCCGCGCAGGGCCGCCACGGCCCCCGGTCGGGCGTCGAGGAACGCGTCCTTGCGGGCGGCGAAGTCGGCGGCCGGCCGGCGGGCGAAATCGTCGATCTCGCTGAACGCCATGGGGCTGTCTGCCGCCGGGCCCTCGCCGGCGACGGCCGCCAGGGCCCGACCGTCCAGCACGGTCTGCCCGGTCAGGGCGGCTACCTCGTCGAACGCCCACCCGGTCACGCACACCAGGAAGATCGCCGCCAGACCCAGGGCCAGCACCGAGACGTTCCTCGCCAGGGAGCCGCTCCTGAATACACGCGTAAAGGCGAAGACCTCGCCCCAGTTGACCCGCGTCACGTCGTTTCGTTCATCAGCCATCGCTCGGTCCCTTTCCTCTCATGCCGCGCCCGCGGCGCGTCCGGATCCATCGTCGCCGTGATACCCGTTTCGGACATCGCGCTGCTCGTCGTCGGCCGTCACGGCCGAAACGCAACGCGCGGGGAATTATAAGTCGCGTGGGCAGCGTTGTAAAAACTTTCCGCGCGGCGGTACCCCGCGAACGGAAAGTCCGGCCCCCGGCCCGTGGGCGATCATCCCTCGCCCGCTGAACACGACTGTCGGCGCAAGTGGATACGAATCATCGTGCGTTCTTCTTCCGGTCCGTCTCTCCGCCCTGCGCCGCCAGCGACCGCAGCAGATCCAGGTCCAGAGTGCCCTTGGCCCCCCAGCCGCGCCGGCCGCCAGGGATCTCCGGGCGGAACTGCTCGTAAAGCCCGCGAGCCGCGGCGGCCAGGGCGTCGGGCTCGAAGGCCTCGGCAAGCTCGGCCATGGCCTGGCGTACGGCCGCCACGGCGTCGCCGAACTTGCCCTCGAGATACGTGCCGACCTTGCCCGGGTCGGCGGGCTTGTCCTTGACCACGGCGCGGACGCCCTGGTCGGTGTTGACGGCCGGCACGTTGCGCCCGCACAGGACCACCCAGAACTCCTCGCCCAGTCCGCTCTTGGGTTTCGTCCGCCCCGGCGCGGCGCCCTCGTGCTTCGTGCCGGGCCCGTAGATGCCCAGCATCCGCCCCTTGGTCTGGGCGGTGAACCCCGCCACGCACTTGCCCAGCGACAGCGCCGCGGCGCGGTCGTATCCCAGCCGCTCGGCCACCACCGCCGCCCACAGCGTCAGCACCGGCGCCCGGTTGGTCGTGATCTGTTGTGCCGTCATTTGTCCTCCTTCCAGTCGGCGCCCGCCTTCCAGTGTTTCCCGCCGAGTTCGTACGCGCCGACGTCGGGGGCCTTGCCCTTGTGCCCGTCGGTGATGCCCTTGACGATGCGTCCGGCGTCGACCAGGGGCGAGTCGGGCTTCGGGCGAAAGTCCAGCTTGCCCGGGGCGACGAGCTTCAGATCGGCGGCCATGCAGTTGTTCCGGACGTTCTTCGACGTGCCGAACGGCTTGCCCCGCTGGTTGGCGGTGATGGTGCGTGCGGCGTTGTTGACGATCAGGCTGTTGGCGTTCTGGACGGCCAGCAGGGGGTGCTGCTTTCGCCAGGGCTTCTTGGGCTCCGGCGCGGTGTGGAGGCTGATGGAGCTGCCGGGCTTGCCCGCCGGGCCGATCTTCAGGACCGTGTTGTTGGCCACCACGTTGTGGTCGCCCTTGACGATGATCCCGTCGCGCCCGCAGTCCCACACCACGTTGTGGTGCACGGACAGCCGGCGGGTCTGGTCGTCCCCGCGGATGCCCAGTCCGCCCGGCCTGCCCCGGCTGCCGCGGCGGCGCCCGACGTGCGGGTCCGTCCAGCACCCGTGCACCCAGTTGTACCGCACAACGCTTCCGGCCGTGCTCGGCTGGCCCGTGTAGACCAGCGCCACGTCCTTGCGCAGCAGCCCGCCGTTGTAGACGTGGTTGTACTCGATGGTGTGTGCGCCCCTGCGGTACTGGAGGATGGCGTTTCCGGCGTTGCACAGCGTATTCTGCCGCGCGGTGCTCCCGCCGGCGGGGTCCTTGGCCTCCTCGCTGCTGCGGCGGGTGCCGTACATCGCCAGGGCCGGCTGCGTCAGCGAGCCGCTCCAGCAGACGTCGTGGATGATGCAGTTCTCGACGAGGTTGGCCCGCCCGGTCATGACCAGTCCGCTCCCGCTGGCATGGGCCAGCGACGTCCGCCGAATCGTGTTGTTCTGGCCCGCAACGGACGTGACGGGCGATTGGGCCCGGACGGGGTCGAACTCCCTGACGCGCCGGCTGAACGTGGGAAACAGCAGGCGGCAGTCCTCGACGAGACAGCCGTTGCAGCGGTCGAAGCGGAAGGTCGCAGCGAAGAACCGCACGCCGCGAAGCTCGATGTAGTCTCGCCGGGTCGCCTCGAACGCGTAGGTCCGTTTCTTGTACGCCACGCGCCGGCCGGTGGGGGCCTTCCCGTCGTCCGTCCAGAGATACAGCACGCCGGATGCGTCGCGAAACCACTCCGTCGGCGCGTCGAGGGCCTCGAGCTTGCCTGACAGGACGTAGTAGTCGTCCTCCCACATCGTGGTCTTGTCGGCGTAGTGCGTGATGCCCTTGAGGTCTTGAGCGTAGGCAAGCGTCTTGCCCCCGGGCGCGTGCGTCGTCACCGTCCGGGACCAGGTGAAGAACTGGTGGGCCACGTTCAGCGTGGCCAGCGCGCCGGTCCAGTCGATGCCGGTGGCCGCCAGCTTCGGATCAACGATCTTACCGTACCGGCTGCCCTTGTTGGCCCTGGCCCAGACCTTGCGGTCGAGCAGTTGGGCGAAGGTCGCGTTGGGCCAGCGGGCCTCGATCATCATCTGCCCGTCGAGGAACAGTTGCTCGAAAGGCTCCGGCGAGCGGGCCGTGTAGATCCGCCCCTTGTGCCGCGTCCACGGGCCTGCAATCGGCTCGGTGCCGTCCAGGACAACCTTCTCGCCCGGCGCGGCGACGAAACGAATGGGCCTGCCCTTGTGCCCCGATCGCGGCGGGCGGACCGCCTGGCGGTAGAGACCCGCGCGGATAATGCAGGTGTCCCCCGGCTGCATGACGTCGGCGGCCTTCTGGATGGTCGCAAACGGCTTGGCCCGCGACCCGCCGTTGCGGTCCGCCCCGCCGGGCGAAACGTAGTAGTCCCGCCCCTCGGCGGCGCCCGCCGCCGACAGGGCCGCCAGTATCATCAGTTGGACCGTCCGGCTGTGAGTCATGACGCATCTCCTTCGTCCATCGCGGTTGGGCATGGTACACGGGGCGGTCCGCACTTGCCACGGCCCTGATGCGACGGTGCTGTTTGGCGGACGAGCTTGCTCGCCGCCTGTCGTTCGAACAGCACACGGCTTGCAGGTTTTTCCTTGAACGGCCGTATGGTGGATGGGGATAATTCAGGCGGTTGCGGGAGATGGATGCTCTCGCCGATGTGCCGCAGCACGGAGGAGCGTACCGGACGCTTCCTCCGTTGGCTGGGGCGAGGCAGGTCCGCGCCGGCTATGATGGCTGCAGGGGCTCCGCACGCCTGACAGGCATGCGAGCCGGGATCAGAACCCATGAGCTGTTATATTGGGATAGATGTCGGGGCTGTCAGCGCGACGGCGGCCCTGGTCGCCACCGACGGCGCCGCCTCGGGGCCGGGCGACGGTTTCGAGCGGCTGGACGCGCCCGGCTCGCCGGGCGGGGCGGTCTACCTCAGCACCTACCGGCGCACGCGGGGCAAGCCGGTGGCGGCGGCCACGGCGCTGCTCGAAGAGGTCATCGCCGCGGTCGGGGCCGAGAGGGTCGCCGGGGTGTGCCTGACCGGCAGCGGGTCGGTCCTGGCGGCCGAGCGCCTCGGGGCGGCGCGCATCAACGAGTTCAAGGCCATCGCCTCGGGCCTGGCGGCGACCGGGTGCACGGCGCGGACGGTCTTCGAGATGGGCGGGGAGACGTCCAAGTACCTGCGCCTGGCGATCAGCGACGACGGGACGCGCGGCGTGGTGGACTACGCCACCAACGGGGACTGCGCGGCGGGGACCGGCTCGTTTCTCGATCAGCAGGCGGGCCGGCTCCAGTACGCGGTGGACCAGATCGCCCCGGCGGTGCTGTCGGCCGAACGGGCGGCGCAGATCGCCGGGCGGTGCAGCGTCTTTGCCAAGAGCGACATGATTCACGCCCAGCAGAAGGGCTATTCGCCGGCGGAGGTGCTCGGCGGGCTGTGCCGGGCCGTCGCCAGGAACTTCCGCGCCGCCGTCGTCCGATCGCACCCGGTCGAAGACCCGGTGGTGTTCATAGGCGGGGTGGCGGCGAACGAGGCCGTCGCGCGTGCCCTGGCCGAGGTGTTCGATCTCGGCCCGGGCCAGTTGACCATTCCGCCGGGCTTCGCCCACATTCCGGCGATCGGCGCGGCGGCGGCGGCGGCGACGTCGGCCCGGGCGGCCGACCTGACGCGGATGGACGCGCTGCGCGCCGCGAGCGACTCGACCCACGGGGTCTTCCCGACGACCGCCCCGCTGGCGCTGGACAACGTGGTGCTGCTTCGCGACCGGGCCCAGACACGCCGCGTCAGCCCGGGCGCCGGAAAGATCGAGGCCTTCCTGGGGCTGGATATAGGCAGCGTCTCGACGAACGTCGTCGCGATCGACCTCGACGGGCGGGTGATCACCGAGATCTACACCCGCACGCAGGGCCGGCCCATCGAGGTGGTCACCGACGCCCTGAAGCAGATCGAGGCCCAGTTCGGCGACGCCCTGCACATTCGCGGGGTGGGCTCGACCGGGTCGGGCAGGGAACTGATCGGCCAACTCGTCGGGGCCGACACCATCAACGACGAAATCACCGCCCACAAGACCGGCGCGATGTTCGTCGGGCAGACCATGCTCGCCGGACGCATACCCGACACGATCTTCGAGATCGGCGGGCAGGACTCGAAGTACATCTCGATCGAGGACGGCATCGTGGTGGACTTCACGATGAACGAGGCCTGTGCGGCCGGGACGGGCAGCTTCCTGGAAGAGCGGGCCGAGGAACTCGATATCGCCATCAAGGGCCAGTTCGCCGACCTGGCCCTGTCCAGCCGGGCGCCCATCAGGCTCGGCGAACGGTGCACCGTCTTCATGGAGCGCGACGTCAACAGCTACATGCAGCGCGGCGCGGACAAGGCGAACCTGGTGGCCGGACTGGCCTACTCAGTGGTCTACAACCACATCAACCGGGTGGTGCGGGGGCGGAAGATCGGCGAGTGTATCTTCTTCCAGGGGGGCACGGCGTACAACGACGCGGTGGCCGCGGCGTTCGCGTCGGTGACCGGCAAGCAGATCATCGTCCCGCCGTTCAACGGGGTCATCGGCGCGATCGGGGCGGCCCTGCTGGCCCGGGACAAGATGCTCGCGATGAACGGCGCCGAGGCCGGGACGCTCGGCACATACGTCTCGGACCTGGAAGACGGCGCCGCCCCGGCCGGCCGGGCAGCCTCACGGTTCAGGGGGTACGACATGTCCCAGGTGAACTACACGCTGCGCGAGTTCACCTGCACCGGCTGCACCAACACGTGCCAAATCCAGGAGTTCACCGTCGAGGGCGAGAAGACCTACTGGGGCGACAAGTGCTCCGACCGCTACCGCAAGCGCGCCAAGACCACTCGCCCGCCCGTCATCGAAGACCTCTTCGCCCTGCGCCAGCAGCTCCTGCTGGACGACTCGGACCTGCCGAACGTGCCCGACGGCGCCGCGACGATCGGCATCCCGCGGACCATGTTCGCCATCGAGTCGCTGCCGTTCTGGCGAACGCTGTTTGCCCACTGCGGCTTCCGGACCGTCCTGTCCGACGCGACCAACAAGCGCATCATCCAGGCCGGCATCGACTGCGTGGTCGCCGAACCGTGCTTCCCGATCATCGTGGCCCACGGACACGTGGCCGACCTGGCCTCCCGCGACGACGTGGACCATATCTTCGTGCCGAACATGATCTCGTACGAGACGCCGTGGATGGACACCGAGTCTCACCTGTGCCCGTGGCACCAGACGCTCCCGTTCGTGACGCGTCGGGCGCCGTGCCTGGCCGCCCATGCCCACCGCTTCCTCAGCCCGCAGATCCGGTTCCGGGAAGGGCGCGACGTCGTCACCCGCGAGCTGTGCAGGGCGCTGAAGGCCCTCGGCGTGGATCGGCGAACGGTCCGTCGGGCCGCCGAAGCCGCGTTCCGGGCGCTGGATGCCTTCAACGCCGCCCTTCTCGAAGCCGGCGACCGGGCCATGGAGGCCCTGGCCGTCAGCGGGCAAATGGGCATCGTGATCGTCGGGCGGCCTTACAACATCCACGACGCCGGCGTGAACCTCTCGGTCGCCCGGAAGCTGCGGGACTACTACGGGGTCAACTGCATCCCGCTGGACGTCCTGGACACCAACGTGGTCGACGTCCGAGGCGTGAACGATTCGATGTACTGGGAACTCGGCCGCCGCGTGCTGGCCGCGGCGCTGATCGTGGCGAGGCACCCCAACCTGCACATCATCTACATCACGAACTTCAAGTGCGGGCCGGACTCGTTCATCAAGCACTTCGTGCGACGGGCCTCCGGAAAACCCTTCCTGACGCTCCAGTTCGACGGGCACAGCAACGACGCCGGCATGATGACCCGCTGCGAGGCCTACCTCGACTCGAAGGGAATCCTCCGCCCCTGGCGCCGCGATCGCCGCGCAGCCGAACAGTTAGCCTGACGCCCCCACACCGACGTCAGTTCAGCACCTCGACGCACGCCTCGGCGAGCTTCTGGATCCGGAACGGCTTGTTCATGTAGCGGTCGACGCCGAGGCTCTCGGCGTAGAGCCTGTGCCGCGTGCCCATGTTCCCGGTGATCATGATCACGCGAGGCGGGTCGTCCTTCTCCTTGCCTCGCTTGATCTTCTCCATCACCAGGAACCCGCTGCGCTTGGGCAGCATCATGTCCAGCACGACCAGGTCCGGGGCTTCGTCCTCGGCCAGTTGGACGGCCGTGTTCCCGTCGCCGGCCGTCAACGTCTCGGCGCCCATATTGCTCAGGGTGGTGTCAATCGCCGCCAGGATGTCCCTGTCATCGTCAACAACCAGAATCTTCTTGCCGGCCAGTTCGTCCGACATAATCCGTCACTCCTGTTAGGGGCCAGGGAGTTTCTCAACAAAACGAACATTCAATTCTATGCACGTCCGGCTCGCATGTCAACGCGCTTGACCGCAGGGCCTGTCGACCCTACAGTCTTGCCAGTCCAGGAGCAGCGCATGGAAAGAACATTGGTTGTCGTGAAGCCGGATGCCGTCCAGCGGCAACTGGTAGGCGAGATCGTATCGCGGCTGGAGCGCAAGGGGCTGAAGATCGTGGCGATGAAGATGCTGACGCTCGATCTGCCGCTGGCCCGGCGGATGTACGCCGTGCACGAGGGCAAGGAGTTCCACGAGCCGCTCATCGCGTTCATGACCGCCTCTCCGGTCGTGGCTATTGTGGTCGTCGGCAACGAGGCCATCCCGGTGGTGCGCGAGATGCTGGGCCCGACGTTCGGCCCGGACGCCCCGGCCGGAACCATCCGTGGCGACTTCGGCATGAGCAGGAGATACAACCTGGTCCACGCCAGCGATTCGCCCGCCTCGGCCGACCACGAGATCCCCTTGTTCTTCGACGAAAGCGACATCCAGGACTATCCCCTCGACGCCGAACACTGGATCTACGCAGAATACAAAGGTGAGTTGATCTGACACTATCATGTCCGAGGCTGCCGAACGCATCGAGGAGCTTCGCCGCCGGATCAGGCACCACGATCACCTGTACTACGTCCGGGCGGCCCCCGAGATCGACGATCGCCAGTACGACCGCCTGCTGGCGGAGCTGAAGGACCTGGAGGCTAAGTTCCCGGACCTGGTCACGCCCGATTCGCCCACGCAGCGCGTCGCCGGCGAGCCGATCGAAGGCTTCCAGACCGTCACCCACTCGACGCCGATGCTCAGCATAGACAACACCTACAGCCGAGACGACCTCGACGAGTTCGACGCGCGCGTGCGCCGCACGCTGGCCGAGACGCCCTTCGGCTATCTCACCGAGCCGAAGATCGACGGCGTCGCCGCGTCGCTGCGGTACGAGAGCGGTCGGCTGGTGCTGGCGGCCACGCGGGGCGACGGGCGGCGAGGCGACGACGTGACGGCCAACGTCCGCACCATTCGCTCGGTGCCGCTGCGCATCGAGGGCCCCGGCGTGCCCGACGTGGTCGAGGTTCGCGGTGAGATCTACTGGCCGCGCGCCGCGTTCGACGCCTGCAACGTTCGCCGCGTCGCCGACGGGCAGGAGGCACTCGCCAACCCGCGCAACGGAGCGGCCGGAACATTGAAACAACTGGCCCCCAAGGTCGTTGCCGAACGCGGGCTGGCGTTCCTGGCCCACGGGCTCGGGGAGCTGTCGGCGGCATTGGCCCCCACGGCCGAACAGGCGTTCACGATGCTGGCCGCATGGGGCGTTCCCGTCAGTCCGCACGCCAGGCTCTGCGCCGACATGGGCGAGGCGTGGCAGGCGATCTGCCACTGGCGCGACACCCGGCACCAGGTCGACTACGAGACGGACGGCATGGTGGTGAAGGTCAACGAACTGGCCCTTCGCCGCCGGCTCGGCGCCACCAGCCGATACCCCCGCTGGTGCATCGCGTACAAGTACGAGGCCGAACGGGCCGCCACCGTCCTGGAGCGTGTCGGCTGCCAGGTGGGTCGGCTGGGGACGATCACGCCGGTGGCTCATTTCCAGCCGGTGCAATTGGCCGGCACGACGGTCTCCAGCGCGTCGCTGCACAACTTCGACCAGGTCGAACGGCTCGACCTGCGAGCCGGAGACACAATCCTGGTCGAGAAGGCCGGGGAGATCATCCCGCAGGTGGTCGGCGTGGACCGCTCGGCCAGGGGCGATCAGGCTTCGCCCGTTACGCCCCCGCGGACCTGTCCGGCGTGCGACAGGGAGTTGGCCTGGGAGTCCCCGCCGCCTGGGTACGCCGCCTTCCAGTGCCGCAATCCCGCCTGCGGGCAGTACATGGCTCGCCGGCGCGACAAGGCCGAGAAGGTCCGCGGCAAGGACCCCAGCCAGTGCCCCGAGTGCGGCCAGGCGCGGCGGCAGGTGGCGCACCTCTCGGCGCTTCGGTGCATCAATCCGGAGTGTCCGGCCCAATTCCGCGAGCGCCTGAAGTTCTTCGCCGGGCGCGGGCAGATGGACATCGGCACGCTGGGTCCGGCGGTGATCAACCAACTGGTCGACACCGGCATGGTGCGGCACTTCGCGGACCTGTACGCCCTGGACGGCGCTGCCGTGGCTGCCCTGGAGCGCATGGGCGAGAAGTCCGCCGCGAACCTCCTGGCGGCGATCGAGCGGAGCAAGACCCGCGGGCCGGCTCGCGTGCTGGCGGCGCTGGGCATCCGTCACGTGGGAGGCCGCGCCGCCGAGGTCCTCGCCGAGCACTTCGGCGCCGTCGCCGCCGTCGCCGCCGCCTCGGTGGAGGACCTCGCCGCCATCCACGAGATCGGCCCGGTCATCGCCGCGAGCATCCGCGAGTTCTTCGATGCCCCGGCCGGACGCCAGACCGTAAGCCACCTGCGCGATGCCGGCGTGGTGATGGCCGCCGAGGGCCCGCCCGCCCGCGGCGCCGAGCCCGAAGACGAGCCCGAAGAAACGCCCCTGGCCGGCAAGACCGTTGTGATCACCGGCACGCTGGCCGGGTTCTCGCGACGCAGCGCCGAGCAGGCCGTGAAGGACGCCGGCGGCAGGGCGGCGTCAAGCGTCTCGAAGAACACCGACTTCGTCGTAGCCGGTGACAAGGCCGGGTCGAAGCTGAGCAAAGCCCGCGCGCTGGGAGTGGAAGTGATCGATGAGCAGGAGTTCACCCGAAGACTCGGGCGCTGATCCCAGGAGGTGTCCGCTTGCGGTTTCGCCGGCGCCTCAGCACATCGCCGCGAAGCTCAGGAGGATCAGAATGATCATCTTCTTGAGCCGACCGCTCCAGTTTTCCCGCACTGCGTAGTCGCCGATCATCGCATCTGCCTGCCGGGTCACCTCCGTGTGACGGGTAGGTCTTCCGTTAGCCCAATTGTACCACATTTCCCCGCAGGCCAAAGAGGGAAAAACCGTCATTTGCCCAGATTGTAATCCGGGTAATCTGGACAGGTCGTGCCGACTTTGACGGTTGTGCGGGCGCTTAACTGCGCATGTGCTGATACCGGATGTTACTGACGTCACACCACGATTCGCTGATGGATAGTGAAGTGTAAACGCCCCCCGACTGCGTCAAGGGGGTCCCCACGAGGCTTCTCGGGGGGCGTTCGACACAGTCGTGAGGCGTTCTCGAACCAGTCGTCGAAGGTCCCCTACGTGTGATAGTCGGCGTTGATCGTGATGTATTCCCGCGACAGGTCGCACGTCAGGGCGGTGAACACGCCCCGGCCGAGACCCAGATCGCAGGTCACCAACACGCTGTCGGCTGCCAGGTATTTCGAGACCTTCTTGGCGTCGAACGGCCTCGGGCCGCCGCGGGAGAAAACGGTCGTCCGCCCGATCTTGACGCGCAGGGCGTCCGGGTCGATCTTCGCGGCGCTCTTGCCCAGCGCCGCGACGATGCGGCCCCAGTTCGGATCGCACCCGTGCACGGCGCACTTGACCAGCGGGGAGTTCGCGACGGCCTTGGCGGCGATTTCGGCCTCGGCGTCGTTGCGGGCGCCGCGGACGGCAATCTCGATGACCTTCGTGGCGCCCTCCCCGTCGGCGGCAATCTGGCGAGCCAGCTCGACGCAGACCTCCTTCAGCGTCGCGGCGAACTTGCGGTATCCGCCCGAGCGCGCGGTCAGCGCCGTGTTTCCCGCCAGGCCGCTGGCCAGAACCACCACCGTGTCCGACGTCGACGTGTCGGAATCGACGGTCACGGCGTTGAAACTGACGGCGACCGCCTCGGCCAGGGCCTTGCGAAGCGCCGAAGGCCTGATCGCCACGTCCGTCGTGATCACGGAGATCATCGTCGCCATCGACGGCGCGATCATGCCGGAGCCCTTGGCCATGCCGGCTACGGTCACCGGCTTGCGGTCGATCAGCGTCTGCACGACGGCGGACTTCTCACGCGTGTCGGTGGTCATGATGGCCCGGAGGGCGGCCGAGTCGTTCCGCGTGCCGAGTTCGTCGACGGCGGCAGCAATGCCCCTGCCAACCTTGCCCATTTCCAGGCGGTGCCCGATGATGCCCGTCGAGGCCACCAGCACCTTGTCCGGATCGGTCCCGAGCAGTCGGGCCGTCCGGGCGGCCATCGCGTCGGCGTCGCGCAGTCCGGCCTTGCCCGTGCAGACGTTGGCGTTGCCCGCGTTGATCACGATCGCCCGCACGCGCCCGTATCCCTTAGGCAGAACGCGTCTGTTGCGAATGACCGGCGCACCGACGACCTGGTTGCGCGTGGTGACCATCGCCGCCGCCGCATCACGGTCGGCCGCCACAATCGCCACGTCCGGGTTGCCGCTCCCTTTGATCCCGCAGGCCACCCCCGCAGCCCTGAACCCCGCCGGCAACGTCACATGTCGTGAAGTCATCACATCACCTCGCTGCACGAGTTTCGACACAGAGGCACAGAGAACGACAGAGACACAGCGCTGGCTTCGCTGTGTCTCTGTGTCGAAAAACCTGACTAGTACAAGCCCGTCGTCTCGTCGAATCCGAACATGATGTTCATGTTCTGGATCGCCTGTCCGGAGGCGCCTTTGATGACGTTGTCGATGGCGCCGAACAGGACGACGCGGCCCTTGACGCTGCGGGCGGCGACGTCGCAGAAGTTCGTGCCTGCAACGTACTTTGTGGCCGGGAGCACGTCGGTCCGGACGCGGACGAAGGGCTCGTCGGCGTAGGCGGCCTGGAGCGCCTCGGTCAACTGCTCGGTGGTCACGTCCCGGGCCGGGGTCGCGTAGATCGTCGACAGGATGCCGCGATCCATCGGCACCAGGTGCGGGACGAAGAGCACGTCGGCGTCCCGGCCGGTGATGGCCTTGAGGGTCTGCTCGATTTCCGGCATGTGGCGGTGGGTCCCGACGGCGTAGGGCTCGAAGCTCTCGTTCCGCTCGGGGAAGTGGAACTTGAGCATCGCCGTCCGCCCGGCACCGGAAATGCCGCTGCCGGAATTCACGACGATGCCCGTCGGCTCGATGAGCCCGTCGGCAAGCACCGGCGCAATGGGCAGCGTTGCCGACGTCGGGTAGCAGCCCGGGTTGGCCACGAGGGACGCGGCGGCGATCTGCCGGCGGTAGAATTCCGGCAGCCCGTAGACCGCCTCGGCCAGGCCCGCCGCGTCCGTGTGCGGACAGTACCACTGCTCGTAGAGCCCCGCGTCGGCCAGCCGGTAGTCCGCCGACCAGTCGATCACACGCAGCGACGCGGCGCGAAGGGCGGGGACGTAGCTCATGGCGACCTTGTGCGGCACGCAGAGCATGGCCAGGTCGGGGTCGAGGTCGGCCAATATGCCCGGCTCGAAGAGTTCCTGGCGCAGGTCGGTCTGGGCGGTCAGCAGGGGGTAGAACTCATCCATGGCCCCCAGTTCGTTCTCGGGCCCGTACACGCCGACCAGGTCGGCCTGAGGGTGCCTCAGCAGCCAGCGGATGACCTCGAAGCCTGCGTACCCGCTGCCGCCCACGAGGATCACGCGAAGGGTCGTGTTGTCGCTCATAGTCATCTCCTGGTTGACTGGTTGACTGGTAACACCATACGAGTGGCCCTCTCAATCAAGAAACCAACCGATCGACCAGTCAACCAGTTAACGAATAAACCAGTCAACGAATCAACCCATCAACGCTTGGAGAACTGGAATCTCTTGCGTGCGCCCTTTTGGCCGGGCTTCTTCCGCTCGACCATGCGTGCGTCCCGGGTCAGCAGGCCCTGGGCTCGCAGGGCCTGTTCGGTGTCCGGCATGGCGTTGGCCAGGGCACGCGCCAGCCCGAGCTTGACGGCGCCGGCCTGTCCGGTGAAGCCGCCGCCCTTGACGTTTGCCCAAATGTCCCACGCCTTGGTCATGTGCACGCACAGCAGGGGCGCCATGACGGCGTTGCGGTCCTTGTCCTGCGTGAAGTAGGTGTCGAGTTCGCGTGTGTTCATCAGGATCTTGCCCGTTCCGGGCCTGATCCGCACGCGGGCGACGGCCTTCTTGCGCCGACCGGTGCCCCAGAAGTAGTGTGTGCCGTGCGGCAGCGGGGGGGCGGACCGCTGGGGAGGCGGCGGGGGCTCTTGCGGCGCGGTCGGTTCCGACGCCGCCTCGCCCTCGGGAGCCTTGGGCTCGGCCTCGGCCTGCGGGGCCTGGGCCTCGGGCTTGTCCTTTGCCGGGGCCTCGGGCTTGTCCTCTGCCGGGGCCTCGGGCTTGTCCTCTGCCTCGGGCTTGGGCGCGGGCTCCGGCGCGGGCTCGGGCGTGGGGGGCTGTTCCACGGCCGCCGGCTCAGGGGCCTGAGGGGCTTGCTCGGCCGGGCCGGACGGGGCCTGGGGGTCCTGATCGGGGGTGTCGGCTTGGTCTGCCATCGGTGTCAATCCTGCACGGGGGTTCTAGAGTTCCAGCGGTTGGGGCTGCTGGGCCTGGTGCGGGTGGTCAGGCCCGGCGTAAACCTTGAGCTTCTTGAGCATGGCGGCGCCGAGCTTGGTCTTGGGGAGCATGCGTCTGACGGCCTCGGTGACGACGCGCTCCGGGTGCCGGGCGAGCATCTGCTTGAAGGTGACGACCTTCTGTCCGCTCGGGTACCCGCTGTAGCGCTTGTACACGCGCTGTCGAGGCTTGGTGTTTCCCGTGATCCGCACCTTCTCGGCGTTGATCACGATGACGAAGTCGCCGGTATCCACGTGGGGCGTGTACTCGGGGCGGTGCTTGCCCTGGAGGATCGTCGCGATCCTCGACGCCAGACGCCCGACAATCCTGTCGGTCGCGTCAACCACGTGCCACGCCGCGGCGATCTCGCCCTTCTTGGCCATATAGGTCTTCGCGGTCATCATTTCATCCTGCAACGGTTCGGTCATACATAGCGAGCCACGTATTATCGTCATCCCCCCACGTGCCGTCAACCCCAGAATCCTCCAAAAAAAGCTCCGCGCCAAAAAAGCTGCCCAGCGGCGGGAATCGTCACGGAGGTACAGAGGAACAGAGAGACGGCAGAGACGGCGTGTCGTTTCGCTGCATCATGCAATCGCAAGCGCCGCGATGCGGAATACCCCCTCCAAGCCCAGGGATCCGAATCCCTGGGGGCATTGTCCCCGGGTCCGTAATTCCCTGGGGTCCTCCACTCGGGCCGGGCCCAAGCACACTTGACTTGTCCGTCGGTCGCGATACGCTTGGGCTGTGCCATCCATGACCGGACATGTCAAAGCGCTTCTTGCCGGAGCCCTTGTGGTTCTGTCGGCGGCCGGGTGCGGCCCGGGCAGCCGCGAGACGACCGTCAGGATCACGCACGCGCGCCCGGCCGTCCTGGAGGTGCCGCCGTCGGTCAGGACACTGGCCGTGACGTCGTTCTGGTGCGATACGGACCGGTCGGGGGGTGTTGGGCGCGGGCTGGCGGAGGACCTTGTCGAACTTCTGGGCGATCCCCCGGGGCGGTACGACCTGGTGGTTCCGGCCGACCTGCGCCCGCAGGTGCCGCCCGGCCCGCTCGGGCCGGACTCGGCCCAGCGGGTGGCAAGCCGCACCGGCGCCGACGCGGTGCTGTACGGTTCGGCCTCGGTGGCGGTGTCAGAAACATCCGCCCCCCGCCCCGAAACGCGCGGTGCAGTCCGTAGTAAAGACGGCCGCGGCGTCGGGCGGACCGTCACCTGCCGCGTGTCGGTACGTTTGGCGATGGATGAGGCGCCCACCGGGCGGACACTCGCCGCGGTTGTGCTGACTGAGAGTTGCCGCGTGGTCGATGTGGACCCGGGCGCCGGCGCCCGTGCGGCCCGGGAACTCCTGCGCCGCTGCGCGGGTGAGTTTGCGGAGATGATCACGCCGAGCAGTACGGATTTTCTGGTTGTGCTTGAGGTGGGCGAGGTTAAGATGGTTTCGCGCGGCAACGCCCTGGCGCGTGACGGGAAGTACGCCGAGGCGCTAAGGTGTTACGTGGACGCGTTGGCCGAAAAGCCCGGCGACGCGGGCGCGGCGTTCAACGCCGGCGTCATGTACGAGAAGCAGCGCCGTTACACCAGGGCCGCGGCCATGTACGACAGGGCACTGCGGCTGGCGCCGTCAGAGAAGGTCGCCCGGGCCCGCCGCCGCGTCGTGCCTCGCAGCGCCGGTGGGCAACGAACGGTTGTCGCGGCGCCGTCGCCGGGGCAATAATGGTTAAGGCAACAGATAAACGCACGAGGCGCAGCCCGGCGCGTCAGGTCGCGCCGGACGGCTCGTCAGGACAGCCGAAAGGAGACACGATCATGGCAAAGGCTGCAAAACTCCTGGTGTGCATGGCAGTGGTGACGCTCGTTGCGGGACCACTGGTGGCGCAGGACGCGATCAGCGCTCAGCGGGAAGCCCAGGCCAAGGCCCTGGCGCTGAGGGCGGCGCGCGCCGACGCCATGCGAAAGCTCGGCGAGAAGATCCAGGGACTGGCTATCACCTCGACCACGAAGGTCAAGGACTTCGTCGCCGAGTCCGACCAGATCAAGACGGCCATGCGGGCCTTCCTGCTGGGCATGCGCGAGCCCGAGGGCTACAAGCCGACCTTCTCCGAGGACGGCGTGGCCACCGTCAAGCTCCAGGTGACCCTCGATGAGGTCATCGAGGCCCTGCGCCGCATCCGCAGCAAGTACTACAAGGACGGGGAGAAGTTCAAGGACGCCTACTTCCTCAAGATGAGCACGACCAACAAGATCAAGATCATCGTCGCCGAGGGCCAGGGCGCGCCCCGCGAGGAGCAGGAAGAAGACGACCTGGTGCCGTCCGACAGCGGCTCGGTGAGCTTCAGCGCCTTCAGCGTGAAGGTCAAGAGCTTCTGGAAGAAGTACTGCACGGCCCGCGGGCGGCTGATGGCCGAGCGAGCGGCCCGCGTCGATGGGATGCGCAGGCTGGCCGAGCGGATCAAGGGCGTGAGCATCACGGCGACGACGACGGTGCAGGACTTCGTCGCCGAAAGCGACGACATCAACGTGGACATGCGGGCGTTCCTGCGCGGGGCCAAGGAGATCGGCGTGCGCTACCACAGCGACGACCTGATCTGCGAGGTCGAGATGCAGATCAAGCTCAAGCAGGTCTACGAGATGCTGCACAGTTGGGCCAAGGTCCACTACACCGGCGACAAGATGAAGATGCGCCAGTTGACGCAGAAGACCACGACCACGGAGATCAAGGTCCTGAAGGAGACCGGCATGGGCGTGCCCCCGGCCAAGTACCTCAAGAAGGCCCCCAAGGTCGTCGCCGCCGTGGCCAAGCTCGCCTCCAAGACCCCCCCGTGGGCCACGCAGGTCCTCAGCGCCGTCGGGCAAGGCGCCGTTGACACCGAGGACACCAACCCCGCCCGCGCCAAGCTGATGGCCAAGCGCGCCGCCGAACTCGACGCCCGGCGGAAGCTGGCCGAGAGGATCAACGGGCTGGCCATCGCGTCGAACACGCGGGTCAAGGACTTCGTCGCCGAGAGTGACGAGATTCGCACGTCGATGATGACCTTCCAGGCCGGGGCCTACGTCGTCGACGCCCCGCTGAAGGTCGAGGACGGCATCGTCACCGTGACCGTCGAGATCGAGATGAAGCCCCTGTGGAACTCGATCATCTTCTACAAGAAGAAGCTCGGCCTGTCGTTCAACTGATCGGGCCGATACGCCGCTGAAGGACAATGACCGCACGCGGGCGGCGCGGGCGACAGCAGCCCGCGCCGCCCGACCGTGCGTCGAACAGACTGAGGAGAACCACGATGATCAAGCGCGTACTCTCTGCCGTGCTGCTGGCGGCCGTGCTGGCCGGGACGACCCTGACGTCGGTCGGGTGCAGCGATGAGCCTGACGTCTACGTCGAGGAGCACGAGGAAGTCAACACCACCGAGGTCAAGGAAAGCAACCTGCGAGTCGACTAGCGCCGTCGCTGGCGCGGCCGACGCTTTGTCCGGAACGGGCGTGTTTCCGGCCGGCGTCGCGCCGCTCCGCGCCGGAAGGTGAATGCCATGCGAAACACCCTGTACGCCCTGGCCGCCCTGTGCGGTGTTGTGGCCCTGTCGGTCTGTTCGGCCCCGGCCCAGGTCAAGAAGATCAGCGACAACCTCGTTCAGGTGACCGTCACGGGTCAGGGGCTGGACGAGGCCGAAGCCATGCACGACGCCAAGCGCAAGGCCGTCGAGCAGGGCGCCGGGACGAAGATCTACTCGCACTCCCAGACCAAGGACTTCGTCCTGGTCAAGGACACGATTCTCGCCCGCGCCGCCGGGTTCGTCCAGAGCGTCAAGATCCTCCAGAAGGGCGAAGACGAAGACATCTACATGGTCAAGATCCAGGCCGTCGTGTCCGTCAAGGGCGTCGAGGACGCCTGGGGCGCCACCACGATGCTCCTGAAGGAGATGGGCCGACCGAAGATCATGGTCTTCGTCTCCGAGAAGATGGGCACCGACGTGATCGACGACTCGACCGTCCAGACCCGCATCGAGAACATGCTGCTCAAGAGCGGGTTCCTCCTGGTCAACAAGAAGCAGCTCAAGGCCATCGACCAGCAGGCGATCAAGGCCGCCATCCTCGAGAACAAGCCCTCGGTCGTCCAGGCCATCGCCAAGCGGTTCGGCGCGCAGTTGTTCATCTCCGGCACGGCCAATGCGACCGCCGGGGTGGTCAAGAGGATTGGCGGCGTGCAGTTCTACACATACGAGGCCGAGGCCAACATCAAGTGCTACCGCAGCGACACGGCACAGTTGGTCTCGAGCATCCCGGGCGAGTCGACCCGGGGCGTGCAGCGCGTGTGGCGGTCGGCCGCCAAGCAGGCCCTCGACAGCCAGGCCAAAATCATCGCCCCCAGGGTGCAGTTCCACATTCTGCAGTTCTGGCAGGACGCCCTGTCGGGGCGCGGCGAGGTCGTCCTCGAAGTCGTCGGGTTCAACAAGGCCAGCGACTACTTCAAGCTCAAGCGCGCGCTGAAGAAGGTCAAGGGCGTCAAGGCCGTCAACGGCAAGTACAACAACAAGTCCGCCAAGCTGTCCATCGAGTCCGACACCAACGCCGAGACGCTTGCCGAACGGCTGAGCGAATCGCTGGAGGACGTGATCGAGATCAGCGACATCTCGCAAAACGTCATCAAAGCGGACTTCGTGAAGAACTAGACGGAAGCGTTCGTGCTGTGGTGCGCAGTCGAACGTGCACCGAGCTGCGTCAGCGAGCGGTCCGCCCCCAAGCCCAGGGATCAGAATCCCTGGGTCTGTTTCGGTCCCGCGCCACCCGACAGCAGAGGGAACGTCACATGGAATACGACATCGGGCGAACGGGGCGTGTGATCGTCGCGCGGGGGTTCGAGGGCGAGAACCTCTACGCCGAGATCGAAGGCATCGCCGCGCGAGAGAACATTCGCGCCGCGGCCGTCGTGCTGATCGGCGGGCTGCGGCGCGCGAAGGTGGTCGTCGGGCCCAAGAGCCCGACCGGGCCCATCGAGCCGCAGTACACCGAGTTCGACGACGCCCGCGAGGTCGCCGGCGCCGGGACGATCTTCTGGGACGATGCCAAGCCCGTCCTGCACCTGCACGCCGCCATCGGGCGCGGCGACGAGCCGATCGTCGGCTGCCCCCGCGGGGGGGCGTCGGTCTTCTGCGTCCTGGAAGCGGTCATCATCGAAATTGAGGGCATCGACGCCGCCCGCGTTCTCGACCAGGAGTTGGGTCTGAAGCTCCTGAGAATTGCCGGTTCGCGGTGATATCATGGCCCCGCGGTGGCGTAAGCGGCATTTTTCATGCCAATTCTGCTTGTCCAAGCCCGGTAATTCTGCAATAATGTAACACATGCAAATGTAAGTATGCGCGCGCTGCGCCAGGAGAGAACACATATGAAAACGCTGACACATAGCGTCCTCGTTGCCGTGGTTCTCGCTTTGCTGTGTTCGTCCGCGGCCGCCGAGTCCGTCGGTGACAGGGAGGATTTCAGCCTCGATGCCAGGCGGCTGTGCCGGTATGAGGCCATGGCGGCCGAACTGGACCTGACGGCCGAGCAGACCGCGAAGATCGAGCGGATTCTGAAGGACATGGATGCGGCGTTGGACACGTGGGACCGGGCCAGCGCCCTGCAACTGGCCGGCCTCCGCCGGGATGAAGTGGACAGCCGAAAACACCGGGACACTGCGACGCTGCTGAGGACGCTGAACCAGTTCATGGCGTTGGCGGCGGCACGGCGCCAATTGGCCGAACCGTTCCTCAAGCGCATCGGCGAGGTGCTGACGGCCGAGCAGCGGGCCAAGTGGGCAGGCTACCGCCTCAGCACGAAGTTGACGGACCGCTTCCGGCGTCTGGACCTGAGCGACGATCAAAAGGCGAGGATTCGCACGCTGTGCGACGGTCGCGGGGGGGAGATCTTCGACCTGCGCCGCAGGGGCGACCGCAAGGCCCTGGCCAAAGCCGAACGCGACGTCAACACCGAGGTCATCGACGCGGTGCTCACCGAGGACCAGCGAACCAAGCTGCGCGGTCGTCGGCCTGCACCGTCATTTACCCCCACGCCCCGCGGCGAACCGGCGAAGCCGGCCCACCGACCGCAGCCACGCGACGCCGGAAAGAAGCCGGCCGGCGGCAAGCAGCACAAGAGCCAATCCGACGCCGCACGGAAGAGGGAGCAAGAGGCCCGCAAGAAGATGGTGGCCTTGGAGGCCCGCAGGAAGAAGGAGCAGAATCACCGCCGGCGCGAGTACGAGCAACGGCGCCGGCGCGAGAGGGAGCGGGCGCGACGGCGGCTTGCCTATCTGCGGCGCCGGGAGTACGAACGCCGCCGGGCCGCCGAGAAAAACAAGAACAAGAACAACAGCACAAGCAGGAAGTCCAGCAAGCCGAGCAAGCCTCCCGGGAGGAACATGACCGGGACGCCCCGGAAGGTCCCCCCCACGTCGCACACGTACAGACCGAGATAAGCAGCAAGGCTGTGTTTAGCGGGCGATCGTCAGATCGCCGCTCGCTGTTCGAACGACAAGCGGCAATCTGATGGTCGCCCGCTAAACGCGCGCCCTTGGCGCCAGGGGTCTTCGGAACATCTTCCTGTGTCCGGTGCCCTTCCACGGTCCACACCCCGCGCTTCAGCATTCCCGGCGGATGCGGAAACTTTTCGCGGCTTCGCGACTCTCAAACCGACACGGAGTGTTAAAATAAACAGGTTTGGCAAAGTGTAGTGTTTGTGGGGATTAAGTTGACGTCGTGTCGGGCCGACTAAACTACATGGGCACGGCCTGCTGCTTACAGCCGGAACACGCCGGAAATCTGTGGGCCTGTAAGGAGACGGATGGTGAAACAAAAGGCGGTATACACCACAGGAGAGGCCGCGGAGATCTGCAGGCTCTCCCAGCAGACGATCATCCGCTGCTTCGACAGCGGACAGCTTGACGGGTTCCGCGTGCCGGGCAGCAAGTTCCGCAGAATCCCACGCAAGGCCCTGCTGAAGTTCATGAAAGAGAACAAGATCCCCCTGGACGGCCTGGGCAGCGACAAGATTCGCGTGCTGATCGTCGACGATGATGAGCAGGTCGTCGAGTTGTTCGTTGACGCGCTCCAGAATCGGCACGAGTTCGAAGTGGCCACGGCGCTGACCGGGTATGACGCCGGCGTCGTCACGCAGGAGTTCAGGCCTGACATCGTCGTGCTGGACTACATGCTGCCCGACATCAACGGCAACGTCGTCTGTCGCACGATCCGCCAGAACCCCGAGTTGGCCCACATCAAGATCCTGATCATCTCGGGCGTGGTCAGGCCGGCCGACGTCGAATCCCTCATGGCCGACGGGGCCGACGACTACATCAAGAAGCCGTTCAACATCGAGAAGGTGATCGAGCGCATGCTCGAGTTGGTAGCGGCCTGACGGTCGGGCCGCGGAGGGAAAGGCATTGGCCGAGTCGCGGGAACAGACCGGACTGCCCGGGGGCGGACCGACGATCCACGACCTTGACGTGCTGGTTCGCCGGGTGGATTCGCTGCCGACGTTTCCCGGCGTGGTCCGGCAGGTGGCCCGGTCGATAGCCCGGGCCCAGGAGGCCCCTTCCGACCAGGCCCGTGACGATGCGCGGGCGCGTGTGGTGGACCTGATCGCCTCCGACCCGGCGCTGACGGCGCGACTGCTGGCCCTGGCCGGGGCCCGGGGCGCGGCGGCGGCCACCGTCGCCCAGGCCGCCGAGACGCTCGGGCTCGACGCCCTGAGGGCCATGGTGCTCTCGGCCGAGGTCTTCCAGGACAACGCCCCCGAAGGCGGCACGGCGCATCGGCTGGATCTGTGGAAGCACGCCCTGGCTGTGGGCCTGGCGGCGGAGATGATCGCCTCGGCCGGTAACGCCGGCGTGGACCCGGGCCGGGCGCGCGTGTGCGGCCTGCTGCACGACCTGGGCAAGCTGGCGCTGGCCCACTGCATGCCCAAGAGCTATCAGCGTGTTCTGGATGCGGCCGGCAGCGGCAGCGGCGACCTGCAGGCGCACGAGCGGAGGATCATCGGCCTGGAGCACTCGGTGGTCGGGCGCAGGCTGGCCGAAACCTGGCACCTTCCCGCGGCGGTCCGCGAGACGGCCTGGCTGTCCGCCCAGCCCGTCGAGGCCCTCGGCCACTCGGTATCGTCGGCGCCGGTGCTTGCGGTGGTGGCGTTGGCCGACGCGCTGACGTGCGAGCTGGGCCTTGGCGGCCCGGGCGGCGATGGGCCAGCCGGAACCCGCGAGAAGTTGGCCGAGCGGACGGGCGTTGGCGCCGAGGCGCTGGAGGATATCCGCCGGAGCCTCCCTGCCGCGGTGGCCGGCCGCTGGGAGGCCCTTGGGCTCGGCGATCCGGCCGGCGAACCCCTCGGCCGCGAGGCCCTGGCCCGTGCCAATGCCGAACTGGGACGCCTCAATCTCACGCTGGGCCTTCGCGCCGAGGCCCTTGCCGGCCGCGCCGAGGCCTTCGAGCACCTGCAGCGGTTCGCCGCCGGTCTCCGGCCGGATTCCACGGTGGGCGATCTGCTCGAACGGGCGGGACTGACGATCGCGTCGGTTCTGGGCAGCGTTCCCACGGCCGAGCGCCCGATTGTGGCCTACGCCGCCGGGCCGGGTCAGACCGACGCCCTGGCGGCGTGCTTGACGGGCAACCGGTCCGTCCGGTGGAAGACGTTCGACGCCCCCCCGATGCCGCGACAAGGCGTGGACAGTCCGGCCCGGTCGGCGGGGGAGGCCATCGCGGTGCTGGCGTCCGACCCGGCCGACCTCACCGAATGGGTCGTTCCGTCCGAGTACGCCCACCAGGGCCTGGTCTGTGCCGGGCAATGGATAGGCGGGCTGTTCTACCCGAGACCCCCCGGGCGGCCGGACGGGACGGACGGCGTCGTCGAGGCCGTCGCCCCGACGATCGCCCTGGCCCTGGCGATGGTGCAGGCCCGCACCGCGTCGATACAGGTCGGGGAACAGTTGGCCGGAACCTCGCAGATGCTGGCGGCCAGCCGGGAGGCCTTGGCCGAGGCCAAGACGCTATCGGCCATCGGAGAGATGGCCGCCGGGGCGGCGCACGAACTCAACACGCCTCTGGCCGTCATCTCCGGACGGGCGCAACTGATGCGCGAGCGAGCCGACAGCGAGAAGGACAAGAAGACCTGGCAGCTCATTGCGGATCAGGCCCACTGCATCAGCGACATCATTACGGAGTTGATGGCCTTCGCCTCGCCTCCCGCGGCCCGACCGGTCCGGTTTTCCATAGAGGAATTGCTCGAGGAGGTCGCCCGGGAGTTTTCTTCGGGAGAACGGCCTCAAGATGGCTCCTGCGGTGTCGATATACTAGTAGCCGACCAGACGCCTCGAGTCCGGGCCGATCGAGGACAGATTCGCGCGGCGGTGCTCGAGTTGATGCGGAATGCGGCGACCGCCGGAGGGAATCGACCGAGGATGAGGCTTCACGCGGAGTGCGACGAGGTCAACGAGGCGGTGATGCTCAAAGTCGAGGATTCCGGCCCGGGCATGGACGAGGAGACGGCCGGGCGCGCGTTTACGCCGTTCTTCTCGTCCCAAAAGGCCGGCAGGCGGCGTGGCATGGGACTGCCGCGGGTCAAGCGCATCGTCGAGAACAACGGCGGTCGCATCTGGCTCAAAACCCGGCGCGGCGAAGGAACAACCGTCTGCATACTGCTACCGAAAGCGTGACACGTGAAGGTGTTGCGGGAGGAGAGGGATACGATGCACCGAGGAGCCAAGGCCAGAGTGCTTGTTGTCGATGACGAACCCCAGCTCAGGGATCTTCTGGCCGACGCGCTCAGCGGGCCGGACATCGAAATCGCCGTCGCCTCGACGGGAGAACAGGCCCTCGAACTCGCCGCCGACCAGGACGTGGACCTGGTCGTCGCCGACCTGTACCTTGGCGACTGCACCGGCCTGGAGGTCATCGACCGCCTGCGCGACGCCGACGACGACCTTCCCGCCGTCGTCATCACCGGAAACGCCAACACACAGAATCTCACCGAGGCCTCCCGCAGGAGGCCCGTCGAGCTGATGGCCAAACCGCTGGACGTGGACCGGCTGCTGAGCACCATTCGCCTGGAGTTGGCGCGACGAGCGGACAGCCAAAAGCGGTCCGAACGCATGCGGCGCCTGTGCCACGACGCCAATCGCCGCCGGAAGGACGTCCAGGAGCGCCTGGACACCACCTGCGCCGATCTGACCTTCGCGTATCGGAACCTCAGTTCTCAGATGGCCCTGCAGAAGATCGTGCTCGGCTACCAGAACGAGCTGCTTTCAGCCAAGACCGACGACGACGTTTTCCGCTCGCTGTTCCGCCTGTTCGTTCGGCGGTCGGGTCCGGTCTACGGCGCGGCCCTGGTCTGCGATTCCAGCGCGCAGTTGAACATCATCGGGCGCTTCGGCGTGCCGTATCCCGACCCGGTCGACTTCTGCAAGGCCCTGTCCGACCCGCTGGTCGAGTCCATCCTGGCCACCCCGCAGGTCATACTCTTTGACGCCGGCCGCAGTTGCGAGATGTTCGACGCCTCGGTGCACCGCTACCTGCCCGGGCTGAGCATCCTCCTGATGCCGCTGATCCCCGCCCCGGGCGAGTTGATCGGCATGGTCGTACTCTACCGCAAGGGCGAGCAGCCCTTCACCGAGCACGACGTGGCCGTCGCCGAGATGATCGCCACCCCCACCGCGGTAGCCGTCCGGCGCAACGACTGACGGCCTCTGCGGGCTCCGACGGCTCTACTTCGGCAGCGTCTTGTGCCAGGCGATGACCTGTTTGGCGAGGCGCGCTGCCATGTCCGGATGAACCCGGGCCAGATTCCTGCGTTCCTCGCCGTCGGCGGGGATGTCGTAGAGTTCCTTGCGTGAGCCATCGGGGTTGACCAGGAGTTTCCACTTGCCTTCGCGTATGGCCAGCTTGGGCGGACGGTAGGTCTGGTTGCCCGCGACCCCCCCGCGCCACTCCCAGCAGATGGGTTTTCGTCGCGGGCGGGACTTGCCCTGCAGGATGTCGCTGACGTCTTCCCCGTCCGGCGTGATATCCGGGACGGTCCCCCCGGCCAGTTTGCATACGGTGGGCAGCCAGTCCACGCCGGTGACTACCGACTCGCGATCGACGTGGCCGGCCCTGACGCGACCGGGCCAGCGGACGATGCAACTGGTCCGCACGCCGCCTTCATAGATGCTGCGTTTTCGCCCGCGGAACGGGCCCGGCGAGCCCATGCCGGCATTCGCCGCGTTGCGGACGGTGTAGTCCTCCGGGCCGTTGTCGCTGGTGAAGAAGATCAGCGTATTGTCGGCCAGCCCCAGCTTGTCGAGTTCGTCCAGCAGTCGCCCGATGGCCTTGTCCATGCCGGTCACGGCTGCGCAGTAGACCTTCGTCTGCAGGTCGAGCTTCTTGGCGTTCCGGGCGTACTCGGTCATGTAGCTGGTGAACTGCGAGGGGTCGACCTTCAGGTTCTCGTAGACCTTGAGTTCTTCGGGCGTTGGTTTCAGCACGGCGTGTGGCACGAGCGTCCAGAGGTTCACGTAGAAAGGTTTGCCTTTGCGGGCCTTGATGAACCGCAGTGTCTCGTCGACGAACAACCCGGTCGAATGGGCGCGGAAGTACGGGTCCTTTCCCACCATCCAGCCGGGGCCGGAGGAATTGCACGTCCGGTGGTCGTCCAGCCCGTAGGCCGACGGCGTCGGCGCGTCCTTGCTCCACCCCCCGCAGAGGTGCCACTTGCCGAAGTGCCCCGTGGCGTAGCCCGCTTTCTGCAGCAGGCGCGTAACGCACGTGGCCTTGGGGTCGAGCCAGTTGGGCATGTTCCGGGCCTTGTTCTGGCTGGGCTTGGCGAAATGCTGGTGCACGCGATGCCTTGCGGGGAAGTGCCCGGTCATGAACGCGGTTCGGCTGGGCGAGCAGACGGGATTATTGACGTAGAACTGCGTGAACGACGTGCCCTGCCTGGCGAGTCTGTCCAGGTTGGGCGTCTTCATCAGCGGATGCCCGAAGCACCTCGGATCGCCCCACCCGAGGTCGTCAGTGAGGATGAAGATGAAGTTGGGCTTCCGCGCAGCCGCTTGCGGCTTAGCCCCCTTCATTACCTGCGGCGCCCCCAGCGCGGCGGCGCCCCATCCAATCGCTTTCAAGACGCCGCGGCGCGTCATCCCGTATGTGCTCATACTGTGTTCATCCTTGTGTGCGGTCCTGTTCGCGGATACCGGAACAGCATACCCGATTTTCCCTGCCGTTGCGCCTTGCTCCGGCGAGTGCCGGCACGGTCGAGAACCGCCGGCCCCGGCGACCCGCGCTGGACGGGGGCGCGAGGTGCCGGTAGACTCTTGTCGCGAATGGCACCACGGACCTCCAGAGGCGAAGGGATTCGAGCATGAAGATTCTGCTTGTGGGCGGGGGCGGACGGGAACACGCGCTGGCGTGGAAGATGGCCCAGTCGCCGTTGTGCGACATGCTGTGGGCGGCGCCGGGCAATCCGGGTATCGCCCAGGTGGGCCAGTGCGTGGATATCTCCGTCAACGACACGGATGCACTCGTCGCCTTCGCCAAGGACAACGCCGTGGACATGGTCGTGGTCGGTCCGGAGGACCCGCTGGCCAACGGGCTCGGCGACGCGGTCCGCCAGGCGGACATCCTGTGTTTCGGCCCCAGCGCCAAGGGCGCCCGGATCGAGGCTGACAAGGCCTACGCCAAGGAACTCATGCGCAACGCCTCGGTCCCGACGGCCGAGGGACGCGTCTTCACCGACCTCAAGGCCGCCAAGGAATACGTGCTGTCCCGCGAGCACGGCGTGGCGGTCAAGGCCTGCGGTCTGGCCAAGGGCAAAGGCGTGGTCGTCTGCCCCGAGCCCTACCAGGCCGTCAGGCCCCTCGAACAGATGATGGGCGAGAAGATATTCGGCGACGCGGGCAACAGCGTGGTCATCGAGGAGATGCTCACCGGGCAGGAGGCCACCGTGCTGGCCCTGTGCGACGGCAAGAGCATCTACGCGATGGAGGCCCTCCAGGACCACAAGCCTATCGGCGACGGGGACACCGGGGCGAACACCGGCGGCATGGGCGCCTACAGCCCCGTGCCCATCGTCACCGATGCCACCATGGGCGTGATCGAGCGCGAAGTGCTGGTCCCGATCGTCGATGCGATGCGGCGGGATTTCGGCCGTTACGAGGGCGTGCTCTACGCCGGCCTGATGTTCACCCCCGCCGGACCCAAAGTCATCGAGTTCAACTGCCGATTCGGAGACCCCGAGTGCCAGCCGCTCATGATGAGGCTCAAGAGCGACCTGGTCGAAGTCATGAGCGCCGTGGCCCGCCGAAAACTCGACAAGGTGACCCTCGAATGGGACCCGCGCGCAGCCGTCTGCGTCGTGATGGCCTCGGGCGGGTATCCCGGCAGCTACGACAAGGGCTTCGAGATCACGGGGATCGACCAGGCCGACGCCATGGACGGCGTGAAGGTCTTCCACGCCGGCACGGCACTCTCGGGCGGCAAGCTGGTCACCAGCGGCGGCCGCGTGCTCGGCGTGACGGCCCTGGGCGACACCATCGCCGACGCCCAGAAGCGAGCCTACCAGGCTGTCTCGAAGATCCACTGGGACGGGTGCTACTGCCGAAAAGACATCGCACAAAAGGCGATGGATTGACGATTGACGATTGAACGACGGGGTGCAGGGGACAGGGCGTAGGGCGGACGGCGTGTACCAGGAAGCACTTGCCCAATTCGTGCGAGCCCGACGCCCACGGGCTCTGCCCGTGGGGTGCGTCCGGACACACATCACGGCCACCAGCCAGTTCCCCGATAACGGCAAAACGATAGTCAGCGATCGGAGCGGTGTGTTCTTCCCCATGCCCCCTGCCCGGCGCCAGCTTGCTTCTTGACGCCCGTTCCCCTGCGCCCTACGCCCTGTCGTTAGACTTCCAACTGCAGGTCGAGCGGCGCGCTGAAGCGGACGGCCACGCCGGCGATGTCATGGTCCACCATCGGCTGGTGCCTGATGACGGTGGCCTCCGTGTCGACCCGCTCGTACATCCGCGTATTGACGGTGACCCGAGGCACGGAGATGGTCAGGTGCACGTCGGGCGCCAATCCGTTCAGGGCGCCCACCGGTATCGCCAACATCGCGCCCCCGTCGGAAATGTTCAAGGCCTTGCCCCTGACCCGGTCGGCCGCGGGTTCGTGGCCGATGGTGATGGCACAGACCACATCCGTGCGTGCATGCTCCCGTCGTTCTGATTTCCACTCACTCATCCGGAATTCACCGCACGGCCTTGGCGCCCGGACCAAGCCCTACACCCAAAAATCCTAACACGACGGGCCGCCCGCATCAAGAAAAAAACGCGCCGATTTGACAGGGCATGCGCCCTGATGGCCCGCCGGCCCCGTACCGCGCGGTGCGGGGGCTATCGCCTGAACTTGATTTGGCCGCGGACGATGGTGCAGACGGCCCGGCCGCGGACGCGCCAGCCGTCGTACGGGCAGTTGCGGGCCTTGGAGGCAAATGCGCGGGTCCGGATCGTCCAGCGCTTGTTCGGGTCGATCACGGTCACGTCGGCCTGGGCGCCCTGGCTCAGCGTGCCGAGGGGCCGGCCAATGACGGCGGCGGGGTTCACCGTCATTCGCGCGATAAGCTCGGGCCAGGTCAGCAGCCGCGTGGCGACCAGGGCCTTGGCGTACAACGCCAGCGCGCAGTCCAGCGACACGATGCCGAACGGCGCTGCGTTGAACTCGAGTTCCTTCTCCTCCTTGGCATGCGGGGCGTGATCGGAGGCCAGGCAGTCGATCGTGCCGTCGGCGACACCTTGCCGGACGGCCTGGACGTCGGCGGCCGTCCTAAGCGGGGGGTTGACCTTGTAATTGGAGTCGTAATTCATGCAGGCCGCGTCGGTCAGGAGCAGATGGTGGGGGGTGGCCTCGGCGGTCACGGGCAGGCCGTCGGCCTTTGCGGCGCGGATCAGTTCCACACTTCCTGCAGTGGAGACGTGCTGGACGTGATACTTCGCGGCGGTTCGCCGGACCAGTTCGAGGTCGCGCTGGAGCATGATCTGCTCGCCCGAGGCGGCGATCCCTCCCAGGCCGAGCCTGACCGCCACCGGGCCCGAGTTCATCGCGCCGGTCATCAACTCCGGGTCCTGGCAGTGCTGCATGAGCGGCGCGCCGATCATCCCGGTGTACTGGAGGGCCCGCTGCATGAGGGCGGTGGAGGCCACGCCGTCCCCGTCGTCGCTGAAGCCGACCGCCCCGGCGTCGAGCATCAGGCCCATCTCGGCCAGCCCCTTGCCCTCGCGCTGCTTGCTGATGCACCCCACCGGCAGGACGCGGGCCAGGTCGGCCTCTCCGCCCCGATGCAGCACGTAGTGGACGGCCGTGTCGTTGTCCATCGGCGGGTGGGTGTTCGGCATGGCGCAGAGGGTGGTGAATCCGCCTGCGACGGCTGCCGCCGCGGCAGTGGCGACGGTCTCCTCTTCCTCGTGCCCGGGTTCCCGGCAGTGGACGTGCAGGTCGATCAGCCCGGGGCAGACGACGGCGCCGTCGGCGTCTATGGTCTCGCGCGCCTTGCCGCGCGCCTTGCCCACGTGCTTGATCAGCCCTTGGGCTATCGTCACGTCGCACACCTCGTCCCGCCCCGACGCCGGGTCTATCACGCGACCGTTCTGGATCAGAATGTCGTTCATTCGGTGCCCTGGCTGACGAGGTACAGCACGGCCATCCGAACGGCCAGGCCGTTGGTGACCTGCTGGAGGATGCAACTGTTCGGCCCGTCGGCGACGTCGCTGGTCAGTTCGACGCCGCGGTTGATCGGCCCGGGGTGCATCACGAGGATGTCCTTGCGGGCCAGCTTCAGCCGCTCGGCCGTCAGGCCGTACAGCCGACTGTACTCGCGAAGCGACGGGAACAGGTTGCTGCTGAACCGTTCGAACTGGATCCGGAGCATGTTGATGACGTCGATGTCCGGAAGGACGTCGTCGAGGCTGTGCGAGATCTCGCATCCCATGGCGGTCATGGCTTGCGGGACGAGCGTGGGCGGGCCGACGACGACGACCTCGGCGCCGAGCTTCTTGAGCCCGAGGATGTTGCTTCGGGCGACGCGGGAGTGGGCGATGTCGCCCACGATGGCGACCCTGACGCCTTGGAGCGTTCCGAGCCTCTGGCGGATCGTGTAGATGTCCAGCAGGCCCTGCGTGGGATGCTCGTGCGAGCCGTCGCCGGCGTTGACGATCGACTCGGGCATGTTCCGCGCCAGCATGTGCGGGGCGCCCGACTGCCCGTGGCGCATCACGATGATGTCCACCCCCATCGCCGCCACGTTGCGGGCCGTGTCCAGCGTCGTCTCGCCCTTGGCCACCGACGAGCCCTTGCTCGTCAGCAGCAGCGTGTCGCAACTGAGCCGACTGGCCGCCAACTCGAAACTCATCCGCGTCCGGGTCGAGTTCTCAAAGAACAGCAGGGCGGCAACCTTGCCCCGAAGCGTCGGGACCTTCTTGATCGAGCGCGTCGAGACTTCCTTGAACGTGTCGGCCGTGTCGAGGATATGGGTGATTTCTTCGGCCGACAACTCGTCCAGCCCCAGCAGGTCCTTTCGGGTCCAGACGAACTGTCCGGGTGGGTCGGCGTGGGCCTGGGCGTGCGGCTCAGGGCCTTCGGATGATTCGGACGCCTTCTTCGCCATCGTTTTCCTTGAGTTTGACCTGGACGCGGCAGCCTGGCGGGGCGTCGACTTTCTGCCCGACGAAGTCGGCTGCGATGGGCAGTTCCCTGCCGCCGCGGTCGATAAGGACGGCCAGCCTGACCGTATCGGGTCGCCCGAAGTCGTGTATCGCGTCCAGCGCGGCGCGAATGCTTCGCCCGGTCTGGAGCACGTCGTCGACCAGCAGGACCCACGTGCCGTCGAGGTCGAAATCGATCTCGGTGGCCCGGACCAGCGGCGCGCCGCGCCGCCGAGACAGGTCGTCGCGGTAGAACGTGATATCCAGCACCCCGAACTCCACCTCCGTGCCGAGATCCTTGCCCAGCCGTTCGACGATGCGCCGTCCCAGCGTCTCGCCCCGCGTGCGGATGCCCACCACGGCGATTCGCCTGTCGTTCGGCAGGGCCGCCACGATCGCGGCGTACAGGCGATCCAGGGCGGCTTCAAGCGCCTTGCCGGTCAGCTTCTTGGCCATGGGTGCTCTCACGGACAACGGGAACCGAACCGCGGCAGATGGTACTCCCGGTGTCCGGGGCATGCAAGCGCAAAGTGGGTGCTGTGGCCGTTGGCCGGGGAGTGCCCAGGGATTTGGATCCCTGGGCTTGGGGGGCTGCGATCACCAGAGAACGGATTACCGATTACTGCACGCCGCGACACATTCCGGCAACTCGATGACAAGTGACATTGGGAGGGTGCAGGAACTGTTCGAAGGTGTTATAGTTCTCAGTGAGGCCGGTGGCCGCACCAGGGGTGTGTGCCGGAACTTTTTCTGGAACCGAAGTGAACGATCAGGCGTCGAACATATTGGCCGGCGGGATCGCTGAGAACGCCCCCCCGGCCGCCCGAGGCACCATCGCCTTTGAAGACGCCGCCCTTGTCAAGCGGACGCGAGAAGGCGATATGCGGGCCTTCGGGCTGCTGGTGGCCAAGTATCAGGACCGTATATTCAACATGGTCCTGAGGATGTGCCCCCAGCGTGCGGTGGCCGAGGAACTGACGCAGGAAGCGTTCCTCAAGGCGCTCCAGCGCCTGAACCAGTTCCGCGGGCACAGCAAGTTTTATACGTGGCTGTTCCGGATAGCGGCGAATCTGACGATATCGCACGGCCGGCGGGCCGGGCGGGTCAGGTTCCAGTCGCTGACCGGGCCTGAGGAGTTCGAAGGCTCTCAGGCCGACCGACTTACGGCGGCCCAGGCCGCCCGGAGACAACCCGGACCGCAAGAAGCGGCGATGTCGGCCGAGAACAGACGGCGGATCGCCCAGGCGCTGGATGAACTCGATGAGGAGTTCAGGCTGGTGGTGATCCTGCGTGACATGGAAGAGATGGACTACGCCGAAATAGCGGCGGTGACGGGCCTGCCGGTCGGCACGGTCAAGAGCCGCCTGCACCGTGCCCGATGTGCCCTTCGGGACAAACTTCGGGACCTTGTGACATAAAATGAGCAATCGCGAGAAGATACAATACGACTTGTCGGCCTACCTGGACGGGGAACTCACCGCCGAGCGGACCCAACAGGTCAGGCAGGCCCTCGACCAGGACCCGGCCCTGTCGGCCGAAATGGATGGCATTCGCGCCGTCAGGGACCTTCTGGCCGCCCTTCCACGGACCCGCGCGCCGCATGAGTTGGCTGACAGCGTTCTTCGACGGGCCGAGCGTGCATCGCTTGTCGAGGTCTCGTCGGCTGCGGCGGGGCGAAGGCCCTTCCAATGGATGCGCTATCTCGCCGCCGCGGCAATGCTTGCCGTGGCCACCACGCTCGGGGTGATGATGTACGCCGAACTCTGGCCCGAAGACGTGCCGACGGGGCCGGCTGTTTCCTCGGCCCGGGACGAGACGCCTGCGCCGCTGTCCGGGGCGGCAAAGACCGGCGGGGACACGGACAAGACCGGCCACGCGGCCGGCAAGAACGGCAGAAACACGGGCGCCGGGGTGATGATCGCCAGTAAGGACCGTGGGGAAGAAGACTTGTCGGGACGAGCCGCACGCTATGGCAAAGGGATGGCGCCCAAGGGCGCCCGCGGGGGCGGCATCGTCAGGTTGGGCAACCTGCCTGAAGGCGAGATCAACGAGGTCATCTACACGCCCGCCGTCGCCCACACCCAGCGCCAGATCGAGAAACTCCTGACCAGGAACGCGATCCAGCCTGTCGTCATGGCCTCGACCTCTCCGGCGCCGGCCAAGCCCGCCCCCCGCCTGCGCGGGCGAGGCAACCACTACCACGCGTTTCGCGTGACGGCCGACCAGGTCCGCATACGGATTGATGCGGCCACCCCGGAGCAGATCGAACGGATCCGTGCGGAGATCGAGAGGATCCGCACCCAGCAGCGGGTCTGCCAAGTGGCGATCCCCGGCGAGGCCATTGCCTTACACCGCCCGCCCGATCGGCCCGATGGGCGGGAACCGGCCAGGTCCGAGATCGCTGACGAAGAGAAGAAACTCGCCGAAGGCCACGGCCAGGGCACAGGCCAAAAGGCTCCGACCGACGAGACGTTCGAGCATGCCAAGGTCAAGAGCGACGGCGACGCTGCCGTCGGCAAGGCGGCCGGGTCCGGCGGGGCCAAGCGAACCGGGCCGCAAGACCCCGCCGCCGACGGGACCGGCGCCGGACGCATGAAGCCAAAGACCCGACAAGAGGACTCCGAGCGCCGCCGGGCCAAGGGTCAGGCCGCCCCGGCCGGGCCGGACTCGGCAAACGCCCCGGGCGGGCGGGCCGTGGCCCAAGACAAGCCCGGCCCGGCCCGGAAAGAACCGGACCGGATAGCGGAGAGAACCGCGCAGCAGCAGATCGACGACAGCGCGGACAGTGTCGAGCAAGTGGACGTGGGCACGAATGTGGCCGCCGTGCGCCCCGGCCGCGATGCGGCCGGTTTCAAGGACCTGTGGGCGGGGTTCTTTGGCGGCGAGGGCGGTGCGGCCAAGCGCGGCGTGGCCGTGGCAGCCAAGCCGGTAACCCGCCCTGCGAAGGCGCCCGCGCAGTCCGGGCCCGGGGACGGACCGGTTGATATGCAGGAAGGACAGGCCATCGCGGCTCGGCAGGTGGGGGGGCCGACCTCTCAGGTCGCACAGGGCCGGCAGCGCCGGGCCCCCTTGGCCGGCGCCAACGTCCGGGCGATGGTCATCACGTTGAACTTCCGCCCCGTCACGGACGACACGATGCGGGGGCAGGTCGACGCCGCCCAGAAAGACGCCGCCGTCCAGAACAAGGCGCTGAAGTAGGCCCCAGCCGGCTCGGAAGCAGCCAGCGCGCTCACCCATCGACGGGTGGTGCATTGGTGTCTTCCGGACCTCCGGTCCCGTGCAGGCCCCTGAAGTGGCCAGCCCCCACACTAGGCCAGGTTGCGTGTACCCCGTTTGTAGGGATGCCGGCGCACTCACCCGTCACAACTGGTGTGAGAGTGCTCCCAGTTGTGGTCTGGCTCCCCGATGCAGGAATCTGCAATCCGCAATCCGAAATGCGCAATGGCTCGCGGGCGACGCCCGCGAGCCGGTCAGTCCCGTTCGAAGGTCCTTTCCACGATGAATCGGGTGGTGAAGGGGCTGGTGAAGACGACCCGCATCACGAACGGCTGCCTGCCTATGGAGGGGCGGTTCCAGTCGAGCTTGAACACGTACATCCGCGTGACGTTGTCCCAGTGCTTCAGGTTGGTCTTGCCGTCCATGATCGAGACGTCCCAGGTCTCCAGCAGTCGCCCCCTGCGGTCGGTGCTGCGAGGCTTGAGGACATAGGCCTCGAAGCGAAACTCGCCGAACATCTTCGTCGGGTCGCCGAAGGCGTCGACCGCCTCGATACGGACCTCGATCTGCTGCGAGCCGCGCCGAACGTCGAGCACGTCCGAGAACGGATGGATTCGCATGCGCTTGGGCAAGAGGAGGTTCATCGGCTCGGGCACGGGCACGTCGCCGGGCGCCGGGGCGTTGTTGGGGCAGCCCGGAACCGCCGCCAGGGCCAGCACCGCCAATACCACACCACGTCCGTACGCGCAGGACCTGTTCACAGCGTTCTCCCGTTCTCTGGTCGGACCGCCGGATTATAGGCCACCCGGCACACATTTCAAACACGCCCTCCCCAGGGAACAACGACGAGCGGGATTCCGCGAATCCCGCTCGTCGTTGTGTCGTGGCCCGAGTGTCTCGGTGCGAAGAAACTGCGCGGCGTCGGCAGCCTTGTCCGGCCGGGGCGTTTGGCGTAGACTCCGGGCATGCAGCGCGTTGGATTCGGATACGATTCTCACCGTCTGGTAGCAGCCCGGCCGCTCGTGCTCGGCGGCGTGGAGGTGGACTTCGAACTCGGCCTCGACGGGCACAGCGATGCCGACGTCGTCCTTCACGCAATCACCGATGCGATCCTCGGTGCGATCGGGCAGGGGGACATCGGCGAGCAGTTCGACCCGGCCGATCCGCGATGGGAAGACGCCGACAGCGAGACCTTCGTGCGTGCGGCTCTGGCCATGGCCACCGAGCAGCACCTGGCCGTGGCCAACTGCGACGTGACCGTTCTGGCCGAGCGGCCGAGCCTCAAGGCGCACAAGCCGGCCATGAAGGCCCGGATCGCCGCGATGCTCGGCGTGGGCGCCGAGCGCGTCGCCGTCAAGGCCAAGACCAACGAAGGCATGGGCCCGATCGGTCGGGGCGAGGGCATCGCCGCGCTGGCCGCCGTCATGCTCTGCGACCGCGGCCGTCCGGGTCCGACCGGCCCGGCGTCGTAACGGACATCAGCACGTGAGCGGAACACCACACATGGCGCGCATCGCCGTCGCGGCCCTGCTGGCCGTCCAGGCGGCGGCCGCCGAGCCCAAGGGCGTCTGGCTGGTCGTGACCCGGCCGATGTTCGCCGACGCCGTCAAGCCCCTGGCGACCAAGCGCAGGCAGGAAGGGTTCGAGGCGGTCGTCTCGACCGCCCCGCCGGCCCGGGCGCTGGCGGCCCTGAAGGCGGCGGGCAAGCGACCGGCCTTCCTCCTGCTGGTCGGCGACGCGGAGAAGGGCTCGGCCGACCAGCCCTGGCACGTGCCCACCCGCTGGCGCAGCCAGTACCACTGGCGCATCCGGGGCAAGGTGACCTTCCCCGCCGATCCGCTCTGGGGCGACCTCGACGCCGACGCCGTGCCCGACCTGCCCGTCGGGCGGATCCCCGCCAGGACCGCGGCGCAGGTCAAGGCGGTCGTGGCCAAAACACTGGCGTTCGAGTCCAAGCGGCTCGGGCCGGACGATCTGCGCATCCCCGTATGGGCCGGCACGCCCGCGTACCACCCCGTCATCGACAGCGTGGCCACCGGACTGCTGGTGACCACCGTGACCCGCCTGGCCAGACCGTGGGCGCGGATGTGGCTGATGTCAGGCGATGCGAACCACCCGCTGTGCGGCTGGCCGGAAGACCAGCCGGCACTGTTCACCGAACAGTTGAAGAAAGACCGGGCCTTGGCGGTGATGATGGGCCACGGGTCGACAACCAGCTTCTTCTCGATGCGGCATCGCGGGCGGTCGATCCGCTACACGACGCGTCACACCGCCGCCCTGGCCTCGGGGCCGGCGCGGGCGCCTGTGATCGTCCTCACGTGCAGCAGCGGGGACTTCACCGCGTCAGGCCCGTGCCTTACCGAGTCGCTGTTGACCCGGCGCGGGGGACCGACCGTCGCCATCGGCGCCACCGCCGAGTCGCATCCGCTGCCCAACTACTTCACCGGGGCCGGGCTGCTCAAGGCACTCGACCAGAAGCACCGCAGGATCGGCACGCTCTGGCTGGCGGCCCAGAAGCACATGCTCGCCGATCGCAACCTGGTGGTCGAGCGGATTCTCCTGACGGCCGAGGGCAACATCCAGCGGGCCGGCCTGGACCACAGAAAGCTCCGGGCCGACCAGGTCCTGCTGTACGCCCTCCTGGGCGACCCGGCGTCGCGGATATTCCTGCCCGGGCGCCTGCGCGGCCGGATCGACTGGAAGGACGGCACGTGCCACTGGCAGGTCCGCCGCCCCGCCGGGGCCACGCACCTGGTCGTGGGCTTTCGCCCGTCGGCCTCCCAGGCGGTCAAGACCGGCGCCGCGCCCGGCCGCGCCGAGGCGCTGAAGCGCCTGGCCCGGGCCAATGCGGCCTTCACCTTCAAGTCGATCGCCCGGATCGGTCCCGACGCGCCGTGGAAGGGCACGATTGCCGAGGAGGGCGTCCTGCGCCTGATCGCCGTCGGTCCCGGTCAGATCCACGCCGCCGCCATCGGCCTCACACGCCCGGCAAACAAGTGAATTGTGCCGCTTGCCGCCTTATAATGCCTCACCCGTCCCCGCGGGGTACAATCGACAACTTGCCCTGCGTAGCCCGCAGGGCGAAGCAGGATCGACAATTGACAATCGGAAATCCCCAATGCCGCCAAAGCTCTACAACACGATGACCCGCAGCAAGGACGAGTTCGTGCCCATCGAGCCGGGCAAGGTCTCTCTCTACACCTGCGGGCCGACCGTCTACAACTACGCCCACATCGGCAACCTGCGGACGTACGTCTTCGAGGACATCCTCAAGCGCGTGCTGATAAGGTTCGGCTACGAGGTGAACCACGTGATGAACGTCACGGACGTGGGGCACCTGGTCAGCGACGCCGACGAGGGCGAAGACAAGATGGCCCTCGGCGCCAAGCGCGAGGGCAAGACGGTCTGGGAGATCGCGGAGTTCTACTGGCAGGCGTTCCGCAGCGACCTGGCCAGGCTGAACATCCTCGAGCCGGACGTCTGGTGCAAGGCCACCGACCACATCGACGAGCAGATCGCCCAGGTCCGCACGCTGGAAGAGAAGGGCTTCACCTACCGGACGGACGACGGGATCTACTTCGACACGTCGAAGCTGGACGACTACGGCAAGCTGGCCCGGCAGGACCTGTCGGCCTTGAAGGCCGGGGCTCGCGTCGAGGTGGGCCACAAGCGAAACGCCACGGACTTCTCGTTGTGGAAGTTCTCCCCGAAAGACCAGCAGCGGCTGATGGAGTGGGACAGCCCCTGGGGGGTGGGTTTCCCGGGCTGGCACATCGAGTGCTCCGCCATGGCGATGAAGTACCTCGGCGAGCGGCTGGACATCCACTGCGGCGGGATCGACCACATCGCCGTACACCACACCAACGAGATCGCCCAGGCCGAGGCCGCCATGGGACACGCCTGGTGCAACTGGTGGATGCACGGGGAGTTTCTCGTCCTGCCGAAGGCCGCCGGGGACGATGACGACGGCGACGAGGACGCCTTTACCAAGATGGCCAAGTCGGGCGAGTTCCTCAAGCTCGACCTGCTTGTCGAGCGGGGCTACGACCCGCTGGCCTACCGGTACATGTGCCTCAACGGGCACTACCGCCAGCAACTGGTCTTCACCTGGGAGGCCCTGGACGCCGCCGCCAGCGCCCTGGGCCGGCTGAAACGGGCCGCGCTGGACCTTCGGGCCGGCACCAGCGGCAGCGAGACGCCCGTCGAAAACTACCTCGCCGAGTTCAACGATGCCGTCACGGACGACCTCAACATGCCTCGCGCCCTGGCCGCTATGTGGGGCGTTCTGAAGGACGGCAAGGCCTCCGACGGACGAATCTACGCGACGTTGCTGGCCATGGATCCCGTGCTGGGCTTCGGCTTCGAGACGATGCAGGCGGAGGAACTGGCGATCTCGGAGTCCCAGATCGCCGAACTCATCGCCAAGCGCAACGTCGCCCGCCAGGCCAAAGACTACGCCACCTCCGACGCGATTCGAGACACGTTGACCGCCAAGGGCATCGAGATCATGGACACGCCCTCCGGCACGACGTGGCGCCGGGCGTGAGGGGCGTCGAGATCGCAGCGACGTGCTTGCAGACAGCCCCCTTCACCCCGCCGCCCCGCCGGCGGCCAGGGCGTCCCAGTCGGTCTGATCGATGGCGTACTGCGTGTCGGGCGCGATGGTGATCCGCTCGACGGAGTTGTCCGGCTCGTCCGGCACGATGGCCAGCACGCCGGTGCGTCCCCTGGCGGCGATCTGGTGAGGATTGGTGAGGACCGACAGGTCGTCGGCCCCGGCAACGGTCAGCCCCCCCTGGACGTCGGCCAGCAGGTCGGGCGGGTACCGGTTTATGACCACCCCGGCCACGTACAGCCCGGCCGACCGCGCCGCGTGAAGCGTCAGCAGTGTGTGGTTGATCGTTCCCAGCCCCGCCCGGGCCACCACAACCAGCGGCAGGGCGGTCAGCCCGGCCAGGTGGATCACCCAGAACGCGTCGCTGATCGGGCATAGCAGTCCGCCGACGCCCTCGACGATCACGACGTCGGCGTTGGCGACGATGGCGCCGTAGGCGTCGAAGATGGCCTCGAGATCGACCGGGCTGCCCTCGCGTTCGGCGGCCACGTTCGGCGCCAGCGGCGAGGCGTAGCGCATCGGCGTGATCTCCGAGACGGTGTGCGGCGAGTCGGCGCATGCGGCGAGGAACTCGGCGTCGGCGCTGACGAGCTGTCCGCGAACCCGTCGGCACCCGGACGCGACCGGCTTGAACACCGCGACCCGCCGGCCGCGCCGCCGAAGGTGCCGCGCTATCGCACCGGCGACCAGCGTCTTGCCGACCTCGGTGTCCGTGCCCGTGACGAACAGCCCCCGCGCGGCGGGCAGGGCCGGCCAGGGCGACAGGTCGAACGCAAACGCCGCGTCGACGCTTCGGCGATGGTCGTACGGGTCATCAGGCAAAGGCGTCCTCTATCGTTGCGACGGCCGCGTCGAGCAGGCGGCCCAGCGTGGGCGGGTCCATCGCCGGGGCGGGCATCAGGACCACCACGTCGCCCAGCGGGCGGATGATCACCCCGCGGTCGCGGGCCGCGGCGCAGACGGCCGCTCCCGTCCGCGCGGACGGGTCGAAAGGCCGCCCCGCCGACCTGTCCGCCACCAGCTCGATACCCACCATCATCCCGCACTGCCGAATGTCGCCCACGTGCGGATGGTCGGCCAGCGGGGTGAGCCTCTCGCGGATCATCGCGATCTTCGGCCCGAGCGATTCGATCAGCCCTGATGAGAAGATCAGGTCGATGCTGGCCACGGCCGCCGCACAGCCCAAGGCGTTGCCCGTGTACGTGTGCCCGTGATAGAAGGTCTTTCCCTCGGCCGGGTCGGCGCAGAACGCGTCGAAGATTTCCTGGGTCGCCAGCGTGGCGGCCACGGGCAGGTACCCGCCGGTCAGGCCCTTGCCCAGGCACATCAAGTCGGGCGCGACGTCCTCGTGCTCGCAGGCGAACAGCCGCCCCGTGCGCCCGAAACCGGTGGCGACCTCGTCGACGATCAGCAGCACGTCGTGGCGGGTGGCCAGTTCGCGGACGGCCGCCAGGAAGCCCGGCGGCTGCGTGAGGATACCGGCGGCGCCCTGGACGAGCGGCTCGAGGACGACAGCGCAATACTCGCCCGGCGCGGCCGACAACGCGTCGTCGATCTCCTTCAGCACGGCCGGGCCCGCCTCGGCGCCGGCCGGATGACGGTACGCACACGGCGCGGACACGAACGTCGTCTCGAACAGCAGGGGCGCGAAGATCCGGTGGAAGGTATCGATCCCGCCGAGGCTGACCGACCCTATCGTGTCGCCGTGGTAGCTTTCGGCCAGGGCCAGGAACCGCCGCCGGGGCCGCCCCGTGTTGTGCCAGTACTGGTAGGCCAGCTTCAGCGCGATCTCGACCGCCGTGGCGCCGCTGTCGCTGTAGAAGACCTTCTTCAGCGGCCCCGGGGTGATGTCCACCAGGCGGCGGGCCAGCTCGATGCTGGGGCCGCAGGCGTGACCGAGCAGCGTCGAGTGGGCGATGCGGCCGAGCTGGTCGCGGATGGCGCGGTCGATGGCCTCGACGCGGTGCCCGTGAAGGTTGCACCACAGGCTGGAGAACCCGTCGATGAATCGCCGGCCCGCCGAGTCGATCAGCTCGAAGCCTTCGCCGGCGACGATAACCCGGCCGGGCTGGTCGTCGTCATCGGCCAGCCAGAGGCTCATCGGCGTGAACGGATGCCACACGAACTGCTTGTCCGCGTGCGAGAGCCGGTGTGGGTCCTTGTCGTTTCCGGTCATGCGATACGGTCGTTTCAGCGTGCGGGCCGCTGTGGGTCCGGCGTTCGTCGCCTGAGGCGCACCTCCGAGCCGACGCCCGCGCCCAGCACGTCGCAGGCGCGACCGGTGTTGGCGGCCACTTCCACAAGCCCCATCGAGTTGATCAGGGCCAACAGTTGGCCGCGGTCGGTCTGGCCGTACGTGGCGCGGACGGGCCCGACGGGCGTAGCGTCACAGAGGACCTCGGCGTCGTTGGGGTCCGGCCAGCGCCGCGACAGGATCCGGGCGGTGATGTTGCTTATGAGGTTCCCGAAGCGGTCGACGTAGACCACGCTGCCGACAATCTCGTCGTCGTCGTAGAACGGTTTGCTCACGTCGATGAGCTTGTAGGTCTCGGGCATCGGTCCCAGGTCCGTGATGCGCGTGCCGCGCACGAGATGCCCGGCCAGCGGCGCGAACAGGTCTCGGCCGTGGAACGTCGAGGAGACGGCCTGTTCGGACGGGAGGTACTTCGGATTGCGTACGACGGCCATGGCCTGCAGGGGCTGGGCCTCGGCGACCATCGTAATGACCCCGTTGTCCGGGAAGAGATAGGTCTGCTGCCCGAACGCCGCGGCGATGATCTCTCGCCCGGTGCCCACGCCGGGGTCCACCACGACGACGTGCACCGTGCCGGCGGGAAAATGTTCCGCCGCCTGGGCCAGAACGAACGATGCCTGAAGCACGTCGTGGGCCTCGATATCGTGGCAGATGTCCACGATGCGAGCCGCCGGACAATGACGCAGCAAGGCGCCTTTCATTGCCGCGACATACGGCCCGCGGATTCCGAAATCGGTCAGCAGCGTCACAATGCCGTGTCTGGCCATCGCGTGGTCCTGTCGGGTCAGTGCATGGCGTCTCAGGCGGCATATAATACATTCGGTGCGATGGCGATGAACGCAGAAAAACTCGCCGCCGGAAAACGCCGCATGCTCGAGGAGCACCTGCGGGATCGCGGCATCCGTCACGAGGGGGTTCTGGAGGCCTTCGCCCGGACGCCCCGGCACCGTTTCGTCCCGCCCGAGGCCCTCGCCCAGGCCTACGCCGACCACCCCGTGTCCATCGGACACGGGCAGACCATCTCGCAGCCGTACATCGTCGCCCTCATGCTCCAGGAACTCGACCCGGCGCCGTCCGACCGCGTGCTGGAGATCGGGGCCGGCAGCGGCTACCAGACGGCGCTGCTGGGGCGTCTGGTCCGGTGGGTGTACGCCGTCGAGTGCATCGGCGCGCTGGCCGAAGGCGCCGAGGCGGTCCTGGGCGACCTGGGGGTCCCCAACGTGACGCTGGCGGTTCGCGACGGCAGCGCGGGCTGGCCCGAGCACGCCCCGTTCGACCGGATCATCTGCGGCGCCGCCGCCCCGGACCTGCCCGAGCCCTGGGTCGAGCAGCTCGCCGACGGCGGGCGAATTGTCGTTCCCGTCGGAGGGCGGTTCACCCAGAGACTCCTCGTCTACGACAAACAGCACGGGCAGACATCGTCCCGAGAGGTCTGCGGCGTGCGGTTCGTGAAACTGGTGGGCCGACACGGCTGGTAGGGCCCTTGGCAGATGCCGGGCCGATGGACTATCATGCCCCCCGACGTGCGGGAAGGACCAATGGGCAAAATACGTGTCTGCCAGATGATCACCGAGTTACGGCCGGCCGGGGCCGAACGCTGCCTGTACGAACTGGCCACGCGCCTGGACAGGGACCGTTTCGACGTCCGGGTGGTGGCCCTCCGGGGCGGGGCGGTGGCGGACTGGCTGGCCGAAGCGGGCATCCGCACCGACGTGCTCGGCGTTCGCGGGCGATGGGACGTGCTGAAGCTCGGGCGCCTGGCGGCGATGCTCCGCGCCGAGCAGACGGACATCCTTCACACCCACCTGTTCCACGCGGACCTGGCCGGCCGCGCGGGGGCGTTCCTGGCCGCCGTGCCCAACATCGTCCACACGGTGCACTGCACCGAAGAGCGGTTCCGGCCGTGGCATTTCGCCTTCGCCCGGTTCTTCAGCGGCAGTTGCCAGCGGATCGTCTGCATTTCGCAGTCGGTGCTGGACAGCCATTCGCGCCGCAGCGGGCTGCCGAAGCAGTGCTACACGGTCATCCCGAACGGCATCAACGTGTCGGCCTACGCGCGCGACGACGAGGCGCGGGAGCGCTTGCGGTGCGAATGGGGCCTGGGCCAGGGCGAGCTTCTGGCGGCGTTTGTCGGGCGACTGATCGCGGACAAGGGCATCGAGACGCTCCTGGGCGTGATGAGCCACCTGGCCTCTCGCGGCCAGCCCCTCCACTTGGTCATCGCCGGGGACGGGCCGCTTCGCGACGTGGTGGGCAACTACGCCAAACACGGAGAGGGCGGCCGCCACTGCCGGGTCCTCGGGCACGTCCGCGACGTGCCCAGCGTGCTCAGCGCCGCGGACATGCTCATATCGGCCAGCCGCTGGGAAGGCTTCGGTCTGGCCGTCGTGGAGGCGATGGCCGCGTCGCTGCCGGTCGCCGGCACCGACGTCTCCGGAACGCGCGACGTCGTCGTGCCGGACCGGACCGGCCTGCTGGTGCCCGTCGACAACGTGGTGGCCCTGGCCAACGCCGTCGAGCGCCTGGCCGACGACGCGGCCCTGCGTCGCCGGCTCGGGCGCGCCGGCCGCCGGAGGGCCGAGCAGCTCTTTGCCATCGACAACACCGTCGCCGCCCACGAAAGGCTCTATCAGGAGATCGCTGCGCCGGGGCGATAGCGCCCGGACGATCCGGCATCACGGGCTTTCCACGCCGTCCCGTGCGCGGTATGGTCGTCGCGTCATGGCAACGGATGGCATCTGCGACAAACATCCTTCGGCCGGCGGGTGCAAGCGAGGACGACTGATCGTCCTTGTGCGTTACCCCGTGCCCGGCCGAAGCAAGGCACGGCTGATCCCGGCGGTGGGTGCGGTTCGGGCGGCGGAACTGGACCGCAGGATGGCCGCTGCAGCTCTGGCCTCGGCTCGCGAGCTGCGGCGAGGTATGGACGTCGATATCGAGGTCCGCCATGCGGGCGGATCGCACAGGCAGGTGCGTCAATGGCTGGGCGGGGGCATGCCGTGCACGCCGCAGGGCCCCGGCGACCTCGGGCAGCGCATCAAGCGAGCCTTCGATGACGCCTTCGCCGCCGGGGCGGCCAGGGCCGCCGTGGTCGGCACCGACTGCCCCGCCCTGAGAGCCGACAACCTCCGTGAGGCCTTCGACGCGCTCGACGCCGGGGACGTGGCGCTGGGCCCCAGCACCGACGGGGGATACTGGCTGATAGCCCTGCGCAGGCCGGCGGACCTCTTCGCCGACGTTGCCTGGAGCACCGAGTCGGTGCTGTCACAGACCCTCGAGCGGACCCGCCAGGCCGGCCTGACCGTCCGCACGCTGTCGATGCTCGCCGACGTCGATCGCCCCGACGACCTGCCCGCACTGCCGGGCCCTCTTCGGGAGGTCGTGGATCGGCCTTACGTGTCGGTCATCATCCCGACGCTCAATGAAGCCGGGCACGTGGCAACGACGGTGGCCTCGGCGAGGCATGAAGCCGCGGAAATCATCGTGGCCGACGCCGGGAGCACGGACGGCACGGCGGCCATAGCCCGCCAGGCCGGGGCGCAGGTGATAGCCGCCCCGCGCGGCCGGGCGCTGCAGATGAACGCCGCCGCCGAAACGGCCCGCGGAGCCGTCCTGCTGTTCCTGCACGGCGATACGACGCTGCCGGGTGACTACGTCGAGCACGTTTTCGCGGCGTTCGCCGACCGTCGCGTGGTCGGGGGGGCCTTCGAGTTCGGCACCGGTCCGGACACGCCGGCACGGCCCCTGACCGAGGCGCTGATCAACCTGCGGACCAGGCACCTCCGCATGCCGTACGGCGACCAGGGCATCTTCATCTCGGCCGACCTGTTCCGGGCCCTCGGCGGGTACGACGACGTGCCGATTCTCGAGGACGTTCGCCTGGTGCGCCGCATCAAGCAGCACGGGCGCCTGTCGGTCGTGCCGGCCGCCGTCAGGACGTCCGGCAGGCGATGGAAAGCCCGCGGCGTGGTCAAGCCCACGATGATCAACATGATCGTGCTGGTCGGCAGCGCCCTGGGCGTGCCGCTGACAACACTGGCCAGGTTCCGCCACGGGGGGAATGATCGGTAGGTGCGTCGGGTGGCATCTTCAAGCGAAGGCCCGCAGGGCCGGAGCTTGTGGGTGCTTCTGCCGACCGGGGGGGTCTTGTGGTTGGGGGTGACGTGTTCGGCCGCACCCACAAGCTGCGGCCCTGTGGGCCTTCGCTTGGGGGTGGCTCCCGGGGACTGCCGATTACCGGTTACAGATGACTTTCGTCGGTACCGGCGGAAAGGGCGCTGCGGGGTCTACGGCCCGCCTGGTATTGTGGCCGGCCTGGAGGATGCGGGCCTGGACGCGGCCCTCGAAGGCCCGGCGGAATGAAAGTACCTGCGGATGACCTCCATGGCCGGCTTGTCGCACGGGACATAAGACGTGTCCTTGTCAGGGCCGGTATTCTGCCCCTCGTAGTTTCGCCATTCCCACACGAGGATGCCGGCCACCGCGGGCTCCTTGATCCACGTCTGGAAGAACGCCTCGAAACACGCCGCCTGGGCCTGCGGGGCGGTCTTGTCCGATCGGTAGTAGTCCCAGGGGTACTGCGCGCAGGTCGGCTGGTTGGGCCAGCCGACCTCCGTGAAAATGATCGGGCGGTTGATCGTCTTCTGCCAGGCCAGGATCTCCTTCTTGATCGGGCGCCACCCGGCCAGGATGTTCTCCAGCGTTGGCGCCTTGCCCCCCGTCAGGTCGTGGTACGTCGTCATGCCGATCACGTCCAGATCGCCCCACCAGGCGGGTACCTTGTAGTGGTCCCAGTTGGCCGAGTAGCTCAGCCGCCCGATGGTGTAGATTTTCCGGACGCGGGCGATCAGCCTGCGCCACTGCCTGGTCTGGCTCTCGGTGGAGACAAGCTCGGAGCCTATCATCAGCAGTTCCACGCCGGAGTCCTGGGCGATGCGGGCCCAGTGGCAGACGAAGCTGCCGTAGTCTTCCCACCACGCGTCCCACTTGGTGGGGGATATCTTGCCCCGCCACTCGTCGGACTGCGGATTCTCGAGCAGGACGATGGGCATCAGCACGACGCGGAGTTTCCTGGAATGGGCGCGCGCCACCAGCTTCTTGATGCGCTCTGCCGGAGGGACCTTGCGGGCGTCGATGAAAATGCTCGTCGACGAGCAGTTCTCCTGGAAGCCGGAGACAACCAGGCTGACGGTGTTGGCCCCGGTGGTGGCGATCTGGTCGATGTACTTCTCGTACGGCACGGCGGGGTGGGCGCTGTTCAGTTGAAGGGATATGCCTCGGAACTCCCCGGCTGCGGAGGGTTTGCTGGGTCCGGCATCCAGGCGGCCCTGGCCTCCCCGGTGCACCAGGTAGCCCCCCACGCCCAACACCGCCAGGAAGGCGGCGAGGATGATCACCTTGTCCTTGTCAATCACGACGACTTCATCTCCCGCACCGGGCCGAAGCGGCGGCCGCCCCGTACCGGGCCCTGCCGGGGCACCGGCATGCGCCCGGTCGCCTGGCCGTATGTCCGCCGCCATCGTACCCGCCCGAACGGCCGAGGGGAAGTGCCAATGTCTGGTGCGGCCTTGACGGGCCTTGACGGCGGGACCTCCAGGGCGTACGCTTCGGTATGGACAGCGTCTCGTGCCGGGCGGGACGTACCGGAATCGGTATGCGGTCATGAACCCCCGATGAAGCCCGACAGTCTCGAACAGTGTGCCGATCTCCAGAAGGTCCTGGAGATCACGCGGATGATGGGTGCAACCGTCGAAGCCGACGGACTGCTGCAACTGATCATCGAGCGGAGCATCGAACTGCTCGACGCCGAGCGGGCCAGCCTGTTTCTCTACGAACCGGGGACCAACGAACTGGTCAGTCGAATCGCCACCGACGCCGAGGAGATCCGCTTTTCGGCCGACAAGGGCATTGCCGGTGCCGCGATCAGGGAGGGGCAGGTCATCAACACGCCGGATGCCTATGCCGATGAGCGGTTCAACCCCGAGATCGACAAGCAGACGAACTTCCGGACGCGGCACATCCTGACCGTGCCGCTGTACGGTCATGACGGGCAACTGGTGGGCGTGCTTCAGGTGCTCAACAAGAAGGGCGCCGAGGGCGGTTTCACGGAATACGACGTGTCGCTGGCCCTGGCGCTGGGCGCGCAGGCGGGCGTGTCGCTTCAGCGGGCACAACTGATCGACCACTACGTGCAGAAGCAGGAGATGGAGCGTGCGATGCGGATCGCCCGCGACATCCAGCGCCGCCTGCTGCCCGACAAACCGCCCGACATCGAGGGGTTCGACGTCGCCGGGTTCTCCGAGCCCGCCGACGACACGGGGGGCGACACGTTCGACTTCCTGGCGCTGCCCGACGGGAAGTGGATGCTTGTGGTGGCCGACGCGAGCGGTCACGGCATCGGGCCGGCACTGGTCATCGCCGAAACGCGAGCCATGCTCCGGGCCACCAGTTGCCAGGGATGCAACGTCCTGACCGTGCTCGACACGGTCAACGGGCTGCTGGTCTCGGACATGCTGGAAGGGCGGTTCGTCACGTGCTTTCTCGGCGTGCTGGACCCCGCCACGGCGACGGTGACGTACTCATCAGCCGGACACGGCCCCATCCTCTTCTACAGCCGAAAATGCGACGAGATCGTCGAACTGCCCACGACGGCAATCCCGCTGGGCATCGCGGGCGATCTGGGGCAGGCCGGGAACGTCGTCCAGCGTTTCGAGCCCGGGGATTTTCTGGCCGTCACGACGGACGGGTTCTTCGAGGCCACCGCCGCCGACGGCAAGGAGTTCAGCATCGAGCGCATGTGCGGGCAGTTGCGCCGCGACCGCGACTTGCCCGCCGCCGACAACATCGCCAGCCTGTGCCGGGTCGTCGGCGCGTTCACCGACGGCGAGCCCCAAGCCGACGACCTGACCGCGATGATCATCCGAAAAACGTGAGGGGTTGTCGATTGACGATTGACGAGTGATGATTGGACGGGAGGTTGCCCTGTGGCGCGAAGAGGACCCCTGGCTAATCGACAATCGTCAATCGACAATCGAAAATCTCACTTCGTGTGTTCGTTCGGATTGACGTCCTGCCAGGGCATGGCCACTCGGGCGACGCCCTTGGTGTTGTGGACGGCGCGCCAGGACTCGTCGCCGTCGGGGCGGGCGGCGCACTGTCGGCAGAGGTCCATGTAGTAGGCGGTGGGCTTGTCCCCGGGCATGGCGCGATCCACCTTCTCCAGCAGCCCCAGCGAGCCGGAAAAGTCCCCTTCGATGAACATCTCCATCGCGCGGGCGAAATCGTCCAGGGCCCCCCTGAGGTCCTCGCCCAGCGTCTCGACCCGCCCCAGCACCTGCCAGACCCGAACCGCCTCGCTGACCCCCACGATGAATATCCGCCCCAGCGGTCGGGCCAGAAACGCCTCCCGGTCGCAGGCTTCCCACGTCTCGCCGGCAATGATGATCCGCGTGCCGAACGACTTGTTCGAGGCCTCGAGTCGGCTGGCCTGGTTGACGTAGTTGCCGATCGCCGTCAAGTCCGCCTTCGTCGTCGAGCCGCAGTTGCCCACCATCGCCTCACCGGTGGTGATCCCGATCCGGACCGACAACTGCACGTCCAGCCCGGACTCTTTCGTCAGTTCGGCGTTGAGGGTGTCGACGGCGTCCTGGCAGTCGACGGCGGCCTCGACGGCGCGACTGGCGTGGCGTTCGGGGCGGACCGGCACGCCGAATATCGCGAAAATGCCGTCCCCGAGGAACTTGTTGACCCACCCGCCCCAGCGGTTGGCGATCGCGTCGGTGGCCCCGTCGAAATAGCGGTTCAGCAGCCGCACCGTCTCCTGCGGGCCGAGCGCCTCGGACAGGGGCGTGAAGCCCGCCAGGTCCGAGAACAGGCAGCTCAACGCGTTCTTCTGCCCGCCCGGGTCCAGCAGCGACGGATCCTTGAGCACCTCCTCGACGACCTCCGGGCTGAGCGTCTGGACGAGCATGGCCTTGAGTTGTCGCTTGCCGCGCTCCTCGGTAAGCTGCCGATACGCCGTCACCACCAGGAAACTCGCCAGCATCGCCGCAACCGGCGCCACCGCCGTCAGCCACACGTTCCACGCACCGAAGACCACGAACGCGTTGATCGCGACGTAGGCGGCGGCGATGGCGCCGGCGGCGCCGGCGGCCTGGGTCACCGGGCGACAGGCCGCCACCAGCGACACGGCCGCGGCGGCGATGAGAATCACCAGCACGTCCAGCGCCCAGGGAGCCTCGTGGATGAACCGCCCGTCGAGGATGGTGTCGATGATGTTCGCGTGGACCACGACGCCCGGCGTGCGGGCGCTGAGAGGACACGGCACGAAGTCCGCCGCCCCCGTCGACGTCGAGCCCATCATGCAGATCTTGTCCTTGACGATCGCGACGAGTTCGGCCTTCCTCTGAGGGATATTGGCCTCAAGGTCGGGGATGTGCGAGGACAGCCTGTCATGCGTCCTGAGCATGTAGGCGGCCTTGCTCTTCCGATCCCGGTATGTGGTCCACAGCGTGCTGTCGGACGGTTCGCTGTCCGCCGGCTTGCCGAGGAAGAGGTCCAGGTTCTCGCCCTGGCGAAGCTCGGCCAGCATCTGCCTGGAGACCGTGACCAGGGCGTCCTCGGCGGCTTGTTCGGCCCGGATCAGTTTCTCCATCCCGGCCGGATCGCTTTCCTTGCCCGGGTCGTACGGTGCATCATCCATCTGCCGCTTGGCGCGGTTGAGGGCTTCAATGGCCTTGACGGACTCTTCGATGCGCTCCTGGTACGTCATGGACAGCATGCTGAGCTGATCGTTGACCGGGCGAACGCCCAATGTGAACAGCAGGGTTCGCAGCATCTGGGTCTGGCCCTTCAGCCGCTCGAGCCGCCGTCGTTCCTGGCTGAGCCTGGCAACCGTGGCGGCGGAGACCCTCGAGCGGTTCGAAGAGACCTCGGCGTCCTGGTGTCTCGGCGGCCAGGTGCCCATGGCCCAGTGAATGAGCATCCACCCGTCGGAGTCGACGGGTATCGACCGGGTCGTCCCGTCGGCGCAGCGGAGGGTGACGGTATCGGCATCGGCCTCGATGCGGCAGGACCCGCCATGCCTTCGCGCCAGTTCGTCCGCCGCCACCGCCAGGGCAAACTGCGGATACACCAGCCCGTCGCTTCGCGCCAGCAGGGGGATCCTTCGGATGGCCTTGTCCGGGTCCGGGCGGAACGTGACGAACCCCGACCCGCGGGCAAAACGCGCAAAGGGGACCAGCGGGGGCCTGACCAGCCCGTCGGCGATCCGCGCGTCGGTGACCTGCTCGGTCGAAACGGTGAAACGCTCCAGCGCACGGACCCCGCGCAGCCGAAGGTAGGTCGTCTCGGCCGTGTCTCGCTGGCGCGTGGTCTTGTAGGCGTCAAGGTCGGGAAGGACCCGCGACAGAACGGTTCCAAACGGCGTGTCCGGGGAGGCCGACACGATCTCGCCCACCCGGGCGGCCAGCGGATCGGGCGAGGCGTCCGGGGAGAAATCGACATCCATGGGCAGCATGACGTTGCCGCAGCGCCAGATCGTCTGTGCCAGCAGCACGTCGTCCCAGACGCGTTTTGGGGGGGCCTCGTGAATCATGGCGGCGTCGTCGGCCCCGCGGATGACGCCGCGGTCCTGAACGTATCGCGCCTTCTGTGGCTCGGGCATGATGATGTCGAGGGCGATGGCCCTTGCGCCGCACTCGTTCAGGACGCTGACGATGTCGGCCTGCGTCTGCCTGGGCCAGGGCCAGCGCCCGACGTCGTTCAGGCTGCGGTCGTCAATGTCGACGTGGAGGATGTTGTCCGGGGGTTGGGCGGTCGAGGCGTAGGTGAACCGCAGATCGAGGGCGGCCAGCTCCCACGTTCGCCCGATCCCCCCCAGGTGCAGCGCGACGATCACCAGGGCCCCGGCCAGCCCGAGCAGGAATGCGACCAGCGGCCTGGATGTCGCCAGGGGCCTGGATGCCATGGTCAGTCATCGATGGCGGGCGGCGGCCCCGGGGGGACGATGGGCGGCGGGGTATCTCGGCCGGTGCCCGGGCCGACGTCCGGCGGCGTGGTGTTGAGCAACGAGCCGCCCGTGCCCGTACCGGGCTCGAACCCTCCGCCCTGTCCGTCGCTGTTGCCCTTGTCGCTCGACGTCTGCCCCTGCGGATCGCCCAGTCCGGGGTCGTTCTTCTGATTCTCGACGTCGCTGGAGCGCTTCTCGGGATCGGCCAGCCACTCCTTGGCCCCGGCGGTGCGCGACCAGCCGTTGTAGTAGTCGCCCTGCCAGTCGCTCTGGCCGCTGTGGAAGCCCAGCTTGCCGGCCCAGAAGCCCCAACTGCCCACAGAGCCGCGAACCGACAGCGTGGCCACAGGCGTCGAGACGCGGAAGTCGTTGGCCCCCCGCGTGGCGTCCACCCGGGCGCTCATCGCCCCGTACTTCATGCCCAGGCGCATGGTGGCCAGGTTGCCCTTCTTGGTGAAGTCCCTGATGCCGGCCTTCGTGGCGCTCTTGATCGTCACCTCGCTGCGGTCGCCCAGGCGAACGATCACCTTCGCCCCGAGCCCCGTCCGTATCACCGTCATGTTGCTCAGCACGTCGCCGACCTGGACCTTCTGCCAGGTGGCCTTGGGGGCCGACACATCCCGCCGCTGGGCCAGGCCCGTCACGGCCGTGACGACAATGGCGTTGTCCTTGTCCGCGGGGGGCTTTGCCGCGTCCTTGGGGTCGGGCTTGGTCGCCTTGGGGTCCGGCTTGGCGGGCTTGTCACCCGGCTGCGCGCCAACCGGGGACAGGGCCGCACCCAGCAGCACGGCCAGGGCCAGGGGAACCGCTGTCATTCGCTTGCGTGTCATGGCTCTTGTCTCCTCTCCCGGTGCGTGTCGCTTGAGCGGGCGGAACGCCACGCTAATTGTAGCACATTGGCCGGGTGGTCTTGGTGTCAATCCTCGATCTCGCCGGCGATGTTCGGGACCTTTCCCGTGCGGATGTACACGTCGGCCCGGGCCAGCACCGCGACCAGTTCCATGCCCGAGACCTCGCCGCGCTGCGTGCCGGTGTCCATCATCTCCATGTACTGGAGTTCGCGCAGGCAATACCGCCGCGACGGGCCGAACACGTGGAGGACAATGCCGCCCTTGATCTTGCAGGCCTGGCAGACCATGTAGGCCAGCCGCCCTCGCGTCAACGCCCGCGCCGCGTCGTGGGACCACGACTCGGCCACGACGCGGCGGCGCTTAAGCGGTTCGATTCGCCCGGCGAACGTGCCGGCCTCATCCTTGCCGTCCAGCAGCAGGAGCATGCCGACGAGGGCGTCGTTCTCCGTCACGGTCGTCTGGCGGGACATCCGGTCGAGGTATTCGGCCGAGTTCTCGTTCGCCACGCCGACGGCGTCGCCGCCGGTGACTTGGCCGCCTGAGCCACAGCCGACCAGCCCGCCACAAGCCGCAAGCACCACCATCGCCCACATCCATCGCTCTGTCGAACGCATTGTCACACCTGTCGGTATTCTCTTTCCCGGGCGGGTCGGTCTCGCCCGCCGCTCGCCGGGCGGTCAAAAACTCAAGACCACGCCGCTGTAGAAGAACTGCCTGCACGTCTTGTCGCCCCCGTCGTACGCCGAGCCGGGGAAAAACGTGCCGTAGCGTATCGTCAATGCCAGGTCGCTCAAGACCCGCCAGTTGCAGAACACATCGGCCGCCGAGCCGAGGTACCGCGCGTTGTTCACTGCCGTGGTATCGCTGATGGGTCCGGCCTCGGCGACCTTGCGGTACATGAACAGCTTGGTGCCGAGTTCCATTTTCTTGAAGGCCTCGATATGCTCCAGCGGGAAGAAGCCGCCGCCCAGCATGAACATCTGGAGGTTCGAGACGCGCGGGGCCAGGGCCAGCCCGGTGTCGCGGAAGCCGAACGCGTTGAACGCGTGATCCTTCGAGCCCATCAGGTTCCCCCCGATCGTCGAGGTCGAACTGAGCCTGCGGTCCTTGTCCCCGGTGGCGTAGATGTACTCGGCCATCACCCTGGGCCTGGTCGGTGCGCGGAACCTGTACTGGACGGCCAGATCCGCCGCGAAGGCCCTGATGCGGTCCTTCCCGGAGGCCACGCCCTCGGAGTAGGTCTTCCCGCACTCGCCGACGAGTTCGGCCTGGTACGTGAACTCCCCGCCCGGCAGTGAGCCCTTCGACCCGACGCCGATGTACTGCGAGGAGTACTCGAACGACTGGCCGGGTACGTTCGGCCGGGGGTCGGTGTCGTCGTCGTTGCTCAGCACGTAGACAAACGGGCGGTGGCGGTCGAAGCCTTCGTAGGCCAACTCCAGACCGGCAAACAGGCGGTCCTGGTGTGTGGCGACGCTGGCCGAGCGGTCGATGTTCTCCGAGTCGCGGATGGTCAGGCCCACCAGGGCCTTGAGCGACACGTCGGGCGTCGCGGCGGTGACCTGGACCATGTCGAGCGGCATGGACAGCGCCAGGGCCGTGCCGATCCGCGCAAACTGCCGGCCGGCTTTGATCCTCAGCACGGTCCCGTCGCCCCATATGGCCTTGCCGACGTCCAGTTCGTACCACAGGCGTTCGATGTCCTGGTCGCACTCGTCCTGCTGGCCGGGCACGGGGTTGTCGCCCTTGTTCCAGTCGTCGTAGTTCAGCATCCCGCGAACGTAGGCCCGGTGGACGCCCTTGATATTCATGCGGCCCCAGGCGCGGAGCTGGAAGCGTCTGAGCGGGCGGTCGGACCCAAGGGCGGCGTCGTCGTAGTGGTAGAAGATCGCGGTGATCCACCCGCCGGCTTCGAAGGCCACGTCGCGGTCCTCCGGACGCTGCTGGTCCAGCCTGACCCGGAGTTCCTCCTCGAACAACTCCCTGCCGTCCTGGGCGGTGGCGGGAGCGGCCCACAGTGATGCAGCCGCCGACAGCACAAGCACGACGCGAAACACCCGGGCAAACCTGACGGGAAACCTATTCATGTTCAGACTCACAGTTCCAGCCCGTCGGGGCTATGAAATACAGGGCCGCTCCGGGCGCAACCGAAGCGAATCGACCCGTCTGACATCCCTGTCACCATATATAGCTGTTGCGTGCGAATGTGTCAATCGTGTCACAGGCCGGCTAGGACACGCCGGTGCGGCGCTCGTCGGGCAGGACCACCGGCACAAGGGCATGCGATATGCCGTTGTGCCGCACCCGGACGACGCGGAAGAAGCCCTCGTCGGCGATCTCCCAGGCGTTCAACGGGGTCTTGCCCGTCTTGGCCGGGGGAACGAAGTTCCAGTTCAGCGACGGCGTGATGATCACTTCGGTCCCGTCCCGCCCGAACACGTCGTCCTGGTGAAGGTGCCCGAAGAAGCTGGCGGTCACCTGGTGCCGATCACACAGGTCCCAGAACCGCCGCTCGGCGTCCTCGAAGAGGTAGAAGCCCGCGTAGTACCCGTTCGGACAGGTCGGCGGGACGTGGCTGGCCAGAAAGACGTGCTGCACGCCTCGGGCCCGCCCCGCCGTCAGTTCCGCTTCGAGCCACGCCCATTGCTCTTCCGAGATGTCGCCCATGTGGTTCTGGTGCGACTCCTCCGGCAGGCAGTTCCAGAACAGGACAAACAGGCAGCCCTTGTGTTCGAACAAGCTGTCCCTCGGCCCGAGGGCGGCTTCATACTCGCTCAGCCGCCCGGCGTCGTTATTGCCGTAGACGAAGTGCACCGGAAACTCGATGCGACCGAAAAGGGCCTTCAGCCTGTCCATGGGCTCGGTCCAGATCAGATCGCCCAGGCAGAGCACGAAGTCGATATCACTCTGCGCCTGGAGCATGTGGACGAAACGGTCGAACCTCTCCATGCCCCGTCGCTCAGAGAAGTGAAGGTCCGTTATCACCGCGAAGGAGAACGGCGCAAATGCATTGTCCTCAGCACGCTGCGAGCCCATGCGGCACCTTAGGCACACTCGGCCCCCCGCACCGGATATCATGCCAACTCCCGCCGCGCTCTGCAAGCCCATATTCACCGGCTGGCTGCACTTGGTCGCCAGCACGTCCGCCCGCCCGGGGGCATGTTGGTCCGCCCTCCGCGTCGTGATAGAATGCTCGCGTGGAACGGACGGCCGATATCGCGGTAATCGGCGGCGGGCACGCGGGCGCCGAAGCGGCCTGGGCCGCGGCGCGCACGGGCGCAACGGTTGCGCTGGTCACGCTCGACGCGGGCTGTATCGCGCGAATGTCGTGCAATCCGGCGATCGGGGGCGTCGGCAAGGGGCAAATCGTCCGAGAGATCGACGCGCTGGGCGGGCTGATGGCCCTGGCCGCCGACGCGACCGGCATTCAGTTCCGCATGCTGAACCGTTCCAGGGGCCCGGCCGTCTGGGGACCACGGTGCCAGTCCGATCGCCACGAGTACGTCCGATGGGTCCGGCACAGACTGGCCGACTGCCGGAACCTGGCCATCGTCGAAGGCCAGGCCACCCGGATCCTTCTGGCAAACGGGCGGACTTCAGGCGTAGCCGTGGTGTCAGCCGGCGGGCAAGAGACCGTGATGCGCTGCGGCGCGGTTATCGTGACGGCCGGGACGTTCCTCCGAGGGATGATGCACCTGGGCGAGAAGACCTGGCCCGGGGGGCGCTACGACGAGCCGGCCGCCGTCGCACTGAGCGGTTCGCTTGAGCGTTGCGGCCTGCGGCTGGGGCGTTTAAAGACCGGCACGTGCCCTCGCCTGGCGCGCGAAACCATCGACACCGACCGCTGCACCCGCCAGGACGGTGATCCCACGCCACAGCCGTTCTCCTTCATGAACGATTCGCTCGACGTCAAGCAGGTTCCGTGTTGGCTGACGGCGACCACGCCTGAGATTCACCGGGTCATCCGCGAGAATTTCCACCGCGCGCCGCTGTACACCGGACAGATCGAAGCCACCGGGCCGCGATACTGCCCCTCGATAGAGACCAAGATCGAGCGATTCGCCGACAAGGACAGCCACCTGGTCTTCATCGAGCCGGAGGGCCGGGCCGAAAACACCAACTGGGTCTACCTCAACGGCGTCGCTACCTCGCTGCCAAAGGACGTGCAGGATTTCATGGTGACCCACATTCCGGGGCTGGAGCGCGCGAGGATCGTCCGTTACGGCTACGCCATCGAGTACGACTACGTGCCGCCGACCCAATTGAAGGCGACGCTCGAGACCAAGCAGGTGGCGGGGCTGTACCTTGCCGGGCAGGTCAACGGCACGACGGGATACGAAGAGGCCGCCGCCCAGGGCCTCGTTGCCGGCGTCAACGCCGCGGCCGCCCTCGGCGGGAATGAACCCATGGTCCTCGCACGCGATCAGGCCTACATCGGCGTGATGATAGACGACCTGGTCACCAAAGGGGTCACCGAGCCCTACCGCATGTTCACCAGTCGCGCTGAGCACCGCCTGAGACTGCGAGCAGACAACGCCGACAGCCGCCTGACCCCCATCGGCCGCGGCGTCGGATTGGTTGATGACGCCCGCTGGTCGCGCTTTCAGGCGGCTCGGCAAGCCGGTCAGCGGGTTGCCGAGCTGTTGAAAGCCGTGCGAATCGATGGCGTTGCTATATCTCAACTTCTTCAGAGGCCAGGCGTTATGTTAGCGAGTCTTCTGGAGGCCCCGGGGGAACAGTGCCGAGAACTGGCCGGTCTGTGCAGAGCCCATCCCGCGGCGGCGGCCTCGTGTGCCATCGACGCCCGGTACGCCGGCTACCTTGCCAAGGAGGCCAAGGCGCTGAAGCGCATGCAGGACCTCGACCGGAAGCTCATTCCGGAAGACATTGATTACACACAGGTTGCGCAACTCCGGCACGAGGCCAGGCAGAGACTCCAGGCCGTGCGCCCCCGATCGCTCGGCCAGGCCCTGCGGATCAGCGGCCTGACCCCGGCCGACATCACCGTTCTGGGCGTGTTCCTGGCCGCCAGGCGATGAGGGATGAGTACCACGGCAGTCAGCAATCGGTGACCGGTCTTTCTGGGTGGAGCGGCGTGGGCTGCCGACGTGCTGTGTTAAAATGGGGGGTCTATTGAAGACGGGCTATTGTTCGGTGAGGGCGATCTGAAAAAAAATCCTGAGATTCTTCGCCATCTTCTTCGTGGCCGTCATAACAACAGCGTTTCGGGCATGTTAGGAGAAACCGGAATAGTGCCAAGCCGTTAAGGGCTTTCACCCGTTTGAACGATAAGTATTCAGCGGCACAGGGACGTGTCGGCCCGTCAGGATGATGGGCGGCCGTCAGCCGGTCTGATGTGACCGGTCGGCCCCAGCAAAAAACGGAATTGCAGCGGACCGGACTGAGGCCCAGGCTCCTTGCGGGCATGGATGCGCCGGGCCAGGGCCCAGGCCGGATTTGACGCCCCACGCCATGCGGGGCGCCTTAGAGGACGCCATGACAAACGTTGATGGAATTCAGCCCGTATCGGCTGCCAGACCCATTCAGCCTGCGCAGGGGCCCGTCGCGCCCCAGGACAACGCCGCGCCCGGATGGATCAGTGACGTGGTGGACATTTCCACCGCATCGATCCTGGCCGCTCGCGTCCACGACATGCCCGACGTTCGGACGGATCTGGTGCAGCGCGTGCGGCAGGAGATCGAGGCCGGTACGTACGAAACCGAGGAGCGCATCGACGTAACCGTGGACAGGCTCATGGATGAGCTGTTCGGCCACATGCAGTAAACGCAGTACTCGTTGTTCCCCGGCAGCTCAGGGCCGGAATAAGACGGGCGCGGACGGAGCCGCGCCCTGTTTTTTGCGCCCGACGGGAAGCTGCCTCACCAACATCCTGACGGGATAGCGTCACCGACGGGATGGACAACGACAACGGCCTGTTATCCCGTGGCGTTGTTGTCCGCGCGCAAAAAGCAGCCGCCCCTTGCCGGCCGATGGTCGGCAGGTAGCGGCTGCGCAGCCCGTCGCACCCGGGATTCGCTCCACGCGCAAGTCCGTGACTGCCGACAGAGCTCCGTTCTGGCAACGCGCTTCGTACTGTCCGCCAGGCAACACCTGACTGCAGGGGACACTACGATTCCGACGCGCGGCGGGCAAACGCCCGGGAGTGATTTGCCCCAGGAACGTCGCCGGATCACGCCTGCCGGGAGCCGAACTCATCGCGGACGACGCCGATATCCGGCAGCGCCCTGACGAACAGGCGCCCGTAGGGCTTGGTTGCGATCCGGTGGTCGAGCACGACCACGAAGCCGGTATCCCTGCTGGAGCGGATCAGGCGTCCGAAGCCCTGCTTGAAGCGGATGATCGCCTCGGGCACCTGGTAGTCGACGAACGGGTTGCCCCCGGCGTCACGGATGGCCTCGATGCGGGCCTCGGTCAGCGGATCGTCGGGTACGGCGAAGGGCAGCTTAACGATGATCACGTTGCCCAGGGCCTCGCCGGCCACGTCCACGCCCTGCCAGAAACTTGCGGTGCCCAGCAGCACGGACCGCGGCCGGGCGCGGAACTTGGCCAGCAACAGCGCCTGAGACCCGCCCCCGCCCTGGGCCAGGAGCTGGTAGTCGTTGTCTCGACAGAACGCATCGAGTTCCTCGGCCGCCTTGTGCAGCATCGCGTAGCTGGTGAACAGCACGAAGCATCTCCCGCGGCTCTTGGCGACGTAGTACCGGATGGCCCGGCAGGCGGCCGGAACGAAAGCGGCCAGATCGTTCGGCTCGCCGAGGGTGGTCTCAAGGTAGAGCCTGGCCTGTCGCCGGTAGTCGAACGGGCTGGCCAGGAGGACCTCACGGCCGCCGTCGAGGCCGAGCCGGCTGCGGAGGTAGTCGAACCCGTGCTCCCCCCCGCGCGCGGTGGCCAGCGTGGCGCTCGTGAGCACGGCCGAATGCACCTCGTCGAACAGCAAGTTGCGGATGATCGGCCCGACGTTGATGGGCGCCGAGGCCAGCGTGACGTACCGTCGCCGCCGCCAGGTTCGCTGGGCGGCCCAGTAGACGTGGTCGTCGTCGGCCTGATCTATCAGTGCGGCGGTCCTGGCGGCCATCTCCCGTGCGCGGGCGGCCAGACCTTGCAGTTCGTTGACCTGGTTCTCGTCGGTCGTGTGCTTGCGGAGGGTCCCGAGCGCCTTGGCCAGCGCGCCCAGCGCGGGGGTCAGCCCGTTGGAGACGATGCCCGCCTTGAGGAGGCGTCCGTTCTTCGCCAGGTCCGGCCCGTGGTAGTCGGCCAGCGCGTCGAAGAACTCTTCCGCGGCGGCCCGCGTACGGGCGACGGCGTCCATCGCGTCGTCGGCCTTCATGACGGTCAGCAGGCCCCGGCCCGTCCGCGGATTGTGCAGCTCGCGGAGGAGGTAGTTGACGGCGGCGGTGGTGACCTCGCGCCCGAAGTGGCCGCTGGCCACCTGCTCGAGCGTGTGGGCCTCGTCCAGCACGACCAGGTCGTACTTGCCCAGCAGTTCGACCTGCTGGGGGCGCAGCGACAGGTCGGAGAAGAACAGCGCATGGTTGACCACGACGAGGTTCGCCGCGTACAGCCGTCGCCGGGCCGCGCGGTAGGGGCAGCGGGCCAGGTCGTCGCACTTCTTGCCCAGGCACTGCGACGAGTCGCTGCGGACCTTGTCCCAGACCGAGGATGAGACGTCGAAGTCGATGTCCTGGCGCGAGCCGGCGCAGCGCTCGTCACGCAAGGCCCAGTCGGCAATCCGCTCGAGCTGGTCCTGTTCGTCCAGCGACGCCAGCAGCCGGGTGCGGTTGGCCAGAGCCATGCCCAGTCGGCGATAGCAAATGTAGTTGCCTCGTCCCTTGCCCAACTCGGCCCGGAACGTGACCGGCAGGACCTTCTTGAGGAACGGCAGGTCCTTGGTGATGATCTGCTCCTGGAGGGCGATGGTGCAGGTCGAGACGACGACGCGCTGCCTGGTCTGGACGGACGTGAGAATGGCCGGTACGAGATAGGCGAAGCTCTTGCCCACGCCCGTGCCCGCCTCGGCCAGGAGGTGCTCTCCGTCGGCCAGCGCGTCGGCCACCGCACGGGCCATCTCGCACTGCTCGGGCCGGTGCTCGTATCCCGGCAGCCGGTCGGCAATCAGCCCGCCGGCACCGAGAATATCATCCACGCTCGGGGGCATTCCGCCCTCACGCGTCCGGGGCGCCGATGACGCCTTCGATGGGCGACGAAGCCGTGGCGTAGAGCTTCCTCGGTATGCGTCCGGCCCGGCAGGCGAGATAGCCGGACTCGATCGCCAGCCGCATCGCACGCGCCATGGCGATGCAGTCCGACGCCCCCGCGATGCCCGTGTTCAGCAGGACGCCGTCGGCGCCGAGTTCCATGGCGACGGTCACGTCGCTGGCCGTGCCGACCCCGGCGTCGACGATCACGGGGAAGTCCGCCTCGTCGGCCTTGAGCTGTTCGAGGATGATGCGGATGTTCCAGGGATTCAGCACGCCCTGGCCGGACCCGATGGGGCTGCCGGCCGGCATGACGGCGTCGGCGCCGCCGGCCTTCAGACGCATGGCCATGACCGGATCATCGCTGGTGTAGCACAGGACGCAGAAGCCTTCGTCCTTGAGGACCTTCAGTGCCTCGAGGGTGCCTACGGGGTCCGGCAGGAGGGTCTTGGTGTCTCCGAGCACCTCGAGTTTGACCCACGCGGCGCCTTTGTTCTCGATCCCTTCCAGCAGTTCTCGCCCGAGGCGGGCCGTCCGGACAGCGTCGTCGGCGCTGAAGCATCCGGCGGTGTTCGGCAGCAGGGTGTACCTGTCGGGGTCGAGGAAGTCCATGATGTTCCGCCCGTCGGCGTCGAACATCCGCTCGCGCCTCACGGCCACCGTCACGACCTCGCAGCCGCTCTCGGCCAGGGCGTCACGCATCAACTCGTACGTCGCGTATTTGCCCGTGCCCACAAACAGCCTGCTGGTAAAGGAAAACTGCCCGATCCGCAGCATATCGTCGCTCATCGTCACATCGTCCTCGTCAGTGTCCGTGCCACGCTGTCCGTCAGCCACCCCCGACCAGCGTGACGATCTCGAGTTCGTCCTTCTCGGCAAGCATCGTGGCGTGGTAGTCGGCGCGGGGAACGATCTCCCTGTTCAACTCGACCGCCACGCGCCGATGGTCCAGCGACATCTCGTCCAGCAGTCCGGCCACACTGAGCGGTGGGTCCTTCTGGTGCCACTGACCGTTGATCATTACCTGCATAGCGGCTCTTCTCCGGGGCCGTGGCCCCGCGCACGGGGATTATCCCACTGCCACGGGGCCCGGTCAAGCGACCGGGGCGAATGAAGGTGTTACTGTGCGCGACAGGAGAGAGCCGCGGCGGGTCGCCGCGGTGCCGTTCCCTCCAAACGATAACGACACCGCGGCGATACGCCGCGGCTCCCCCCTGTTGCGATGACAAGGCTGCAGCTCAGATGGCACGCCGCGGGGGATACCGCTACAATACGCCCATGGACCTTCCGGAGATACCTCGGCGGGCGACGCGCAGCGTCACCGTGGGCGGCGTGATCATCGGCGGCGGCGCGCCGGTCAGCGTCCAGACCATGACCAACACGCCCACCGCCCACGCCGAGGCCACCGGGGCCCAGATCGATCGACTGGCCCGCGGGGGCGCGGACCTCGTTCGCGTGGCGGTGCCGACCCGGGCCGACACGGCCGCCCTGGGCCGCATCGTGGCCGAGGCGCCCGTGCCGATCATCGCCGACGTGCACTTCCACGTCGAGCGGGCCCTCGAGGCCATCGCCGCCGGGGCCGCCAAAATTCGCCTGAACCCCGGGAACATCTCAGACCGCGACCAGGTCAGGCGCGTCATAGACGCCGCCGCCGAAGCCGGCACCGCCATCCGCGTCGGGGTCAACGAGGGCTCGGTGGTTGAGCGGACGGCCGGCGCCCGGCGCCGGTCGGACCTGGCCCGCCCGCTGGCCGATCTCATGGTCGACAAGCTCGCCGAGCACGTTGCCCTGTTCGAAGCGGCCGGATTCGAGAATCTCGTCCTGGCCGCAAAGAGCCACGATGCCTACACCTGCGTTGTCGCCGCCCGGCTCATCGCCGAGCGGTGGGACTACCCGCTGCATCTCGGCGTGACGCACGCGGGTCTGCCCGAGACGGCCGCCATCCGCTCGGCCGCCGCGGTCGGGGCGCTGCTGTGCGAGGGTATCGGCGAGACGATCCGCCTGTCCTACGCGGGCGACCCGCTGGCCGAGGTCCGCGCGGCGGTCGAGCTGCTGTGCAGCCTGCGACTGCGGGCCCGGCGGGGGGTGGACCTTGTCGCCTGTCCGACCTGCGGTCGGCTGCAAATGGACCTGGGGCCGATGGTCGAGAAGGTCCGGGCCGAGCTGGCCGACATCGAGGCCCCGCTGACCGTCGCGATGATGGGCTGCGTGGTTAACGGCCCCGGAGAGGCCGACAACGCCGACGTGGCCATCTGCGCCGGCAAAGGCAAGGCCGTCCTCTACCGCCGCGGGCAGCGCGTGCGAACGGTAGCGGCCGACCAGATCGTCTCGGCCGTCGTTTCCGAGGCCCGCCGCCTCGCGGGCGAGCAATAGCGATATCCCCCCAAAGCCCCCGGGTCCCACCCGGGGGGCTGGACTTTGGGGGTTTTGGCCTGGGACTGTACTTTGGCTTTGGCCGGCTTCGGCCTGGAATTACCGGCCGTTGGTGGCGTAGACCGCTGCCGATGCCAGAGGCCGTTGACCTTTCGACAGCTTCAGGACCGGCTTCAGCATGGTC
>Ga0180432_10000125_pt1 | contig 113955 bp, 82 predicted proteins | sample SS_ome_10_FD_132414 | JGI IMG/M metagenome (GOLD analysis project Ga0180432, IMG submission 132414) | Hypersaline lake sediment archaeal communities from the Salton Sea, California, USA - SS_1_MS_2 metaG | ecosystem: Environmental > Aquatic > Non-marine Saline and Alkaline > Hypersaline >... | reverse complement strand
AGGCGACGCCGCCGGGCTTCAGGACCCTGTACACCTCCGCGAACCCCTTCTTGCGATCGGGCCAGAAGTGGTACGAGCCCCTGGAGACTATGACGTCCGCGTAGTCGTCTCGGAAGGGCATGTCCTGCGCGTCGGCGAGGACGGCGCTCACGCGGCCGGCGACGCCGTTCGCCTCCGCCAGATGCAGAAAGTATGGGAAAAAGTGCGGGTTGATGTCGGCGTTGATCCAGTGCAGGCGAGTCCTCTTACACAGCTCGACGATGAGCGTGCCCGGCCCGCTGCCCAGGTCGATGCCTACGCCCTCCCTGTCGGCCAGGTCGAAGTCGCGCACGATCTGTTCGGCCAGCGGGGGGTAGACCGGGGCGAGGGTTCCCTCGCTGGCCCGGATCATCCGCTCCGCGCTCAGCCGGAGGTCGGGCTTTTGCCCGTCGGATGACGGGCTCCGCTGCGGCCCGGCGCAGGCGATGAGGGCAAGCGCCAGAATGGCCGCCATCGGCATCGGGAATGTCCTCATTTGCACTGTCAATTGTCCCTGCTACCCGGTCAAATGACACCCCCGTGGACGACGCATTTCACGGGTCAGTACGTCAGACCGACGCCGGCCCTGAAAGTCCTGCCTTCATTAGGATAACCGACCACGGTCGAGTACTCACGGTCCGTGAGGTTGTCGATGCCGAAATACAGCGTGTGCTCCTTCTGCGCGCCGAAGAAGTAGCGGACCATGGCGCTCAGCTCGGTGAAGCTGCCGAGCGGCGCGGGCGGGGTGCCCGCCGGCAGGAAGCGCTCGTTCTCGTACGAGCCGACGTGCTTGGTCAGCAGGGAGAGCTCGACGTCCCGGACGAGGTAGGAAACGCCGCCGCCCAGGACGAACTCCGGCACTTCGGCGTCGCGCTCCCAGTCGCCGTCGCTCTCTCGCCTGCTTCTCATCGCCACGGCGTTCAGGAAGACCTGGACGCCGTTGTCGAACCGCCTGGAGCGCACGTCCAACTCCACGCCGTAGCTGTCCCGGTCCGCGTTCTCATACAGGGCGTAGTCCACGTCGTCCACCTTAACCTTCGTGGACGTGGCCAGGGGCGCATCCTTCTGGTCGACGTAGAAGCCGGTCAGGCCGACCTCTCCGAAGCCGTCCCATTCCTTCCTGACGCCGAGGTCGTACTTGCGCCGCGTCTCGTCGCCGGGCTTCTCGAGATTCTCGTCGAGCATGCCCGGCCGGGCTGATATCTGGCCCCACGCGAAGTTGCCGTGCAGGGAGGCCGTGTCGGTCAACTGGTAGGACGCGCCAGCCGTGACGGTGCTCAGGGGGTCTTCCCATTCGTTGTGCACCAGGACCGATTTGAGCGGGCCCGAGGTGCCCTCGACGTTGAACCCGCCGAAGTCGTTCACCCGCGTGCGGCTCCAGCGGTACCCCGCGTTCACGGTGAGCCCGTCGAACTCCTGCTCGTCCGCGATCACGCCCGAATACGTCACCAGGTCGCACCGGTTGCCGACATAGAAACGCTTTCCGGTCGGCGAAATCCAGTGGTTGAACATGCCGCCGAACCGCAGCACGTTATCCTCTGCGATCGTCAGGCTCTGGATGGCCCGTGCGCCGTACTCGTAATCCTCTTCGAGCCAGTCCGGGCTGCCCACCCTGTGGCCGTGGAAGCGGCGCTTGCCATACATGGTCGTCAGTTCCGTCGAGGCCGTGTCGTCCGGCTCGTAGCGGGCCCTGGCCACGGCAACGTAGGTCCGCATCGGGTCGAAGCTGTCGCGCCGCGTCTGGAGCGTCCCGCTGGCGGGCGGCTCGGCCAGTTGGAGCTGGCGGTCGCCGTCGATGTAGAGCGCCGTCAGGGCAAGGGTCAGGTCGGGATTGGCCGTATAGACCAGTCGGCCGAAGAGGTTGGTCATGTTCTCCCGCGCGTTCTCGCCGCTCGGGCCGTCCGTGTGGTAGCAGCCCAGGCCCAGGCCGTACGCGAGATTCTCCAGGGCGTCGCCGTGGCTGATCTGCGTCCTCCAGGTGTCCTCGCTGCCGTACGTCACGTCCACCCGCGTCTGACGCTCCGCGTAGGTCCTGGGCACGATGTTGACCAGTCCCGTCATCCCGTCCGGCGCCAGGAGCAGCGCGCTGCTCGAGCGCAGTATCTCGATGCGCTCCACGTTGGCGGCGCTCATGAAGTAGTCGGTCTCGTGGAACTCCCGGAACCAGGCGCCGTCCACCAGGTAGGTCGGATATGGGTAGCGCTGCCCGCGCACGGAGAAGAACTGCTTGACCTTCCGCCCGCGGCGCTCGGTCCACGCGCCGGGCACGTACTTCATCGCGTCCACGATGGAGTGGGCGTCCAGCCAGCGTATCTCCTCCTCCCCCACCACGGTGGTGGCCGTCAGGAGGCCGGGCGACTCGGTCAGCGGGCGAAGGATCAGGTCCCTGGGCGGCAGGGCGGAGAAGATGGACCGCTCCCCCTGCTCGACGGACGCCTTGCGGCCCGTGATAGTCAGCGTTGGCGCGCCCTCTCCGGCGGCCTCGTCCCCCGGGGCCGGCGCCTCCGTCACGGTCGCTTCCCCCTCCGTCGCGGCCGCGCCGACCTCCTCCGCGGCCCGGCCTCCCGCAGCCAGGACGCACGTCGCCAACAGCCAGCAACCGCACCGCCGCCAATTTGCAACGCGAGACCGGCCCATCAAGGAATCCTCCAGGTCAGAGCCCTCCGGAAGACCTGACAACACCACGGGCAAAGAACGCACACGCTCTCCGCACAAGTCTATACGCCGCGGGCCGCCGCATCGGGACACCGGAAACACGCCGCGCGCGTGCCAGCCGGGCGGCGCTCAGTCCTCGGCATAGGCAATCCTGCCGATGAGCAGTGTCGAGCCACTCCGCAACAGGAACGAGCCAAGGAAAAGTATGTGAAAGCCCACGAAGGTGAAGCCCCCGACGGTCCAGGAGGCATCCCCGAGCACCTGGAGCAGCGGCCCGCCCAGGAACGGTCCCATGCCCCCGGCGAGGGCGGCGACACAGGTCGAGGCAGCGACGTACATGGGCACGTGCTCCGGCGACCTGAGTCGCGTGACGAGTTTGCCCGAGGCGGTGAGGGCCGCGCCGCTTGCCACGCCCCCGACGAGCGCCCCTGCCCCCAGCCACATCAGCGCCGTCGATGGTGTCGCCAGGACCCAGAACAGGGGCAGCAGCGCCCAGAAGGAGTACCCCCAGCGCAGCACCTTCTTCACTCCGTGACGATCCACCATTGTGCCGACCCATCTGCCGGTCAACATGATCCCTATCAGCGGGAAGAGGATAAGCACGAGAGAACCTCCGAAGAAGTTGCTCTTGATGCCCAGGTTCTCGACGAAGTAGATGGTCGCCAGCGAGCCGCCCAGGGTCATGCCGAATGTCCACAGCGCGTTGAATGCCAGCCACGGCCGAAACTGTTCGTCTTGCAGGGGGACAGCAAGCGACCGCCAGAAGGACCTCTCACGCGGTCTCGTCGTGGGGGGTATCGGGATTGTCCTGTGAATGAACAAATCTAGCAACCCGACCAGGAAACCCAGGGCGAACACGAACATCAGCACGGACGGCGTCGAGCCAGCCCCGAAGTGGTCCATCACATAGCCGATCGGGACTATAATGGCAAGATTGGCCAGAGCGATCCACGCGCTGCGTCGGCCAATGAACTGACCGTGCTCTTCGCGAGGAACGATATCGGCGAGCCAGGAAAACCACGGCGGCATCGCGATCGCATTGAAGCAACTGGAGAGCACCAACAGCAGAACGAACAGCACGCGGGCGAGGCCGCCCGAATGGCCGAAAACGGCGAAGGCAACGACAATGGCCAGGCCCCTCAGGATACGAGCAGCCAGGGCCGCCAGAAACCACGTCGTTCTGCGAGAGCCCGTGCGGCCGACCATGTAGGCCGACGCCAACTGCAGCGCGAGGGCAAAGGAACACGCCCCCGACAACAGGCCCCACTGCCAGTACTGCATCCCGATGTTGTTGCCGAAGGCAACCAGGTAGATGCCCGAGAGCAGCACGAAGTACACCGTGCCCATCGCGCCCGTGAAGATGTGCTTGCGCATTATGCTCGGCAGTTCCCACGGGTAGATTACCCGTGTCTCGGTCCGCGCATCGCGGATTAGAGAAAGGAGCGCTCTGCGCATGAATGGTAATTTCGGCATGACTGCGTCTCGCGGGGGTTTTCTGTCGGCAGATCGCGCCTCGAACCGGCGGCGACGTTGACTCATAACGGCACGGGGACAGGTGGTCCGGACGATGGCCACGGGCCCGCGGCCAATCCTAAGACATCCCTTCACGCGCGGCAAGGGCAACGACCATTTTCGGGTCGCGGGCGACGTTCTCTCTCGACGGGAACCCCGCGGCCATCATGAACTTCGCCCGGTTGGCGAAGTTCCTCATGTACGGGCTGTTCACCCAGCGCTTTGCGCCTTCGAAGGGGCGGAACTCCAGGCTCCCGCGCAGCTCGTCACCTGGTTCCAGGTCGTCGGGAACGTATATCTCCACCCCGTCTACACGGAAGTCTTCGGCATGGGCCGGGGGCACGATGGTGAACAGCACTCCGATCTCACGGGGCAGGCAACATCCCCGCCCCGACGTACTCAACCGCCCCGATGTCGGGCTTGTCGTCGCGCAGCTTTCCGTGGAAATCAACGACAACTCCTGCGCCGCGCGCGCCCGCGTCGATGGCCGGGCTTTTTTCACCGAGGGCGGCAAAGCCCGCGAAGAGCCGGGCCAAGTCGGCCTGATCCAGCCCCACGCCCGGAACGCCGACGCCCACGAAACCCGGCAACTCGACGTTCATGATCCCTGGGTCCCTTGCCAGGCTGTGCACGTCGAGCCCGGTGGCGGACTGCCACTCGGTCAGCGTCGTGCGCGAGCCGCCGTATGACCCGGCCGGCCAAGCCTTGCCAAAGAAGAGGTTCTGGTCCGACTCGAGTCCGGCACCCGGCCCCCCGCCCCTGATCTGAAGGAAAACGTCCTGCTCGTTCGGCGGCTCCGTCGCGCGGCTCAGCATGAGGTTGCTCTTCAGGCTGATATTCGCACATCCCTCGCCGCAGTAGGCGAACACGAACCCCGGCTCGATGCCGATTGCCGTGTTGTTGTGGAGCCGGATATCCCTGGACGGACCCACTGCTCTCTCGGAGCCGGCCACTCCTATGCAGCACTCGTAGTTGTAGAAGACGTTGTTCCTCACGACGATGTCGGTGGCGGCTATCCCCAGCGCCACCTGCCGAACGGGGCTCGGACGGGTGTAGTAGCTTGGGTCCATTCGCCCTACGAAGGAGTTTGCTTCGGCCACACAGTGATGAATGTACTCCCACATCGGCGTGCCCTGCGGCGTGAAGTTGGTCGCTCTGTCCAGTACGTTCCTGTAAACGACCACCCTGTCCGTTGTCCCCCGGATGGTAAGGGCATCATAGTTGACGACATTGGCTTCGAACTTGTTGAAAGCGATGAAATAGCGGCTTCCTCCCTGGAGGCGGAAGACATGCTCCACGTCGTCGTCGCCGAAGTCATGCACCCAGTTCCCGATGATCGCGCACCCTCCGACGGACCCGTAGTCCTCGGGACGAGTGCTTGTGTATCCGGCGGCATTGCCTGAAAGGTGGTGTATGTTGCATTCGACCATGGTATTGAACGTGCCGCCGGCGCCCAGGCCGCCCAGGAGGTGATCCTCCTCCAAACGGTAGAGCAGGCTGTCCGTCGCGGGACCGAACCCCGCGCCGCCTGGGTAGCGCGGCCCTTTCTTCCCAGCCGTCAGACCGCCGGACCGCACCCTCAGGTCCATCATCCGCCAGTCGCTGCCCACGTAGAGCGTCGCCCAGTCGCCGTCCACGGCCGTCGAATAGATGACCGGCGCCTCGTCGGAAGGGCTCTCCGGGTCCGAGTAACCCGTGACGATGACCGGCCCCCCCCGCTTGGATGCGTTCACGAACCGCGTCTTGAAGGTGTCGCCCTTTCTGAACAGTATCCGCGTGTTCGGCTCGGCCAGGTCCAGCAGCGCGTGCTTTACCGTCAAGACGGGCTTTCCCATTGTCCCCGGGTTCTCGTCGGAGCCGTTGGCGGCCACATAGTACGTCTTGCCCGAGAAGGCCTGCACCTCGACAATCACTTCCTCAGAGTCGTGCCGCCCCTGCACGTCGTACACGTCGCAGCGGACCCGGTACGTGCCGGGCTTGTCGAAAACATGCGCTGCCACGAAGCCGCTGGCCCTCCGGTACTTGCCCTCGGGGTCCGTCCCGTCCGCGTCGAAGTCCCAGACGCAGGTGGCGTCAATGAAAGAGCCGTCCGTGAAGCTGCCCGTCTCCGTAACGTCGAAGAACACGGACAGGGGCGCGACGCCCGACGTCCTCGATGGCTTAATGAGGACGTCCAGATTCGGAGCCGGCGCCGGCGCAGTGGTCGCGCCCACGGGCGCGGTGTGCGCGCTCTCGTTGCCGTCCCCGTCAACGGAGGTCACGGTATAGGTGTACTTCGTCTCGGGGGAAAGGCCCGTGTCGGGATAGACGTTATTCGCCGGGTGGCCGGGGTCATCGTTGGCCTTGGTGGCGATCATCTTGCCGTCGCGATAGACGTGGTAACCGACAACACCTGTGAGGTCTTTCGGGTGATCCCAGAACACGTCAATGCGGCTTGCCACGGGAGGCGATACGTAGAGGTAGACATTCGCGGGCACGGCCGGGGCCGATCCGCTGTCCTCTGCCGCCGCGGCCACGCGGCCCGTTTGCAGGACGATCAACCAGATCAACACGAAACCGATAACATGACGTGCTTTTCCAGGAGACAATCTTTCCTCCTTCCTTCTCACACCGGACACGTGACCAATTCGGGGCGCACGAGAAGCCGGCCCGTAACCTCTTCCCCGTTCAGCTGCCGTAAAAGTCGATCAACCACCTCGCGGGCGATCCGGTCGAAATCGACCACAACGGTCCAGACGCCCTCGAGCACGAGCGTCCCGTCGCAGCCGATCACCAACACGTCTTCCGGCGACCTGACGCCCCGCGCGTGCAGCGCACAGAGGACTCCGGCGGCAACGACGTCGTTCTCGCAGAAGACCGTGTCCACGGAGCCCGGCCGGGAACAGGCCAGCCGTGCCAGTTCCTCTGAAGACTCCAGGGCCTTCCGTGACAGGATGACGGGTTCAAGGCCCTGCTGTTCCAGCACAGTCTCCACGTGCCGAAACTTCTGCTGCCGGCTCGGCCCGTATTCGGAAGGCGCACAGCAGTAGGTCACCTTCCTGCGGCCCCCGGCCAGGATCTCTCTGGCCAGTTCCGCATAGGCCCATGCACGGTCCACGGACACATCCGGTGCGTGCTGGGCCTCGAACGACTGCGCCTGAAACGTCACGGCCGGCCGCTCCCTGGCAATGCGATTCACGTGGTCGGCGGTTGGAAGCACTAGAACGCTGGCACAGGGCGAGAAGCTGCTGTTGAACCCCAGCATGTCATCGACGTTGTCGCACAGGACGGCCCTCAGTCCCGAGTCCCGGAGCTTTGCGGAAAGGCGGTCGGCCAGTGTTCCGAAGTACGGGTTCGGCAGGTCGGTGAGCAAGAGCGATACCACGTCCAGCGCTTTCCTGCGAAGCCCTCTGGCCAGCAAGTTGGGCACATAGTGGATTTCCTCGGCGGCCGTCAGGACCCGTTCCCGGATACGGGGTCGGACGCGCGGATGCCCGTTCATAACCCGGCTGGCGGTCATGACGGCCACGTTCGCCCGCTTTGCCACATCAACGATGGTGGGTTTCATGCTGATCTTTCTCGGCAACAAGGGCTGCGTGTCTAATAACGTTATCGCTAAAGATAACGTTATCACACCTTCTCTGCAACGCCCTTCCACACCGAATCACATGGCGAATCCAGGCATCCGGGCAGCGCTACGGCCCGGGACGCAGTGCGGGCGCGGCGACCGGCCGCGCCGGGCAAGGCTTGACCGTTCGGCGACGCGGGCGTATATTCACACGGGGAGAATCCGGTCGCTTCCGACGGGGGCAGCCTGTCGCTGGAAAGGAGGAAGGGCTATGGGGGAGTTCGTCGTGAGGAAAGCGCCGTTGCCGTGGCTGGTCGGGGGGATCGTTCTGGGCTTGATACAGGTGATCGCCTTCGCTGTGAAGGGCCCGCTCGGGGTCTCGACGCAGTTCGTGGTCGCCGACACGCAGGTCCTGGAGGCAGTCGCGCCGGGGTATGTTGAGGGCCATCCGCTGATCGGGACGGACAAGTACCGGCAGCCCGGCTACGGGTGGTGGCTGGACGTCGGCCTTATCATCGGGGCGGCTGCGGCGGCCGTCGCCTGCGGGCGCTGGCGGCTGCGCACCAGCGCCGTCTGGTGGGACGCCAACGGACGCAGCGCGCCGCTGGGGCGGTTCATCGCCTGCTTCGCCGGGGGCTTGCTCATCCTGCTCGGCTCGCGCCTCGCGCACGGCTGCACCAGCGGCCAGTTCGCCAGCGGCTGGGCCCAGTTGTCGGTGTCAGTGCTCCCGTTCACCGTTGCCCTGTTCGGCTTCGGGATGCTGACGGCGCTGCTGGTCTATCGGCACACGCCCGAGATCGAGCGATAGGAGGGACTGCCATGTCTGGCGCAATCGGAGGATTCATAATCGGGGCGCTGTTCGGCGCGGGGCTTCTCCTGGCGGGGCTGGCGGACCCGGACAAGATCGTGGGCACGTTGCGGCTGAAGGACTTCCACGCGATGCGCGTCATCGCCGTCTTCGTGCTGGTGGGGATGCTCGGCGTCTGGCTGATGGACCTGTTCGGGGTGGAGCATTTCAGCGTCAAGCCGGCCGCGACGCTTTCGGTCCTGCTCGGGGGCGCCCTGCTCGGCGTCGGGTTCGGCCTGACGGGGTTCTGCCCCGGGACGGGACTGGCCTGCGCCGCCGCCGGACGGATGGACGCGCTCGTGTCGGTCGCCGGCATGTTCCTCGGCGCGCTGGCCTACATCCTCATCTACCCGGCCATCGCGGCGCCGTTGGACGCCGTCGCCAACGCCGGGAAGGTAATGCTGCCGGAGGTCACGGGCGTCCCGAGGACCGTCTGGACCATCGGGCTCATCGCCGTGGGCGCCGTCATCCTGGCCCTTACGCGGCCACGCCCTGCCGCAGCAGAAACAGGCGGCGACTGACGGGGCGCCCGGCCGGTCACTGGCCGGCTTCCCGCGCGCCGAAGCCGGCGCGGATCCAGTCGTTGACGGCGGCGGCGGTGAACTCCGGCCGCCAGTTCGCCCTGGACTGCTTCCGCACCTCGGCCAGGAAGGCGTCGAAGGTCGGCTCCATGCCAAGAGACGCCATGTAGGTCTCGATGCACCTGCCCGGGGCCGGGTAGTCCACCTTGCCGGCCCGCGCGCCCTGCTCGCGGACCTTCGCCGACCAGTCCTTGAAGGCGACATTCTGGCCGCCTACACGGAACCACTCAGCGGGCTCCGCGTCGCTGTAATAGGCGTTCCCCCGGAAGGCCACTCCGCTCAGGTTGGAATCGGCAGTGACCAGCTTCGAGTCCAGGCCGGGCGCCTGGAACGCATTACCCTCGAAGACGATGTTCTGGAGCAGGGCGCCCTGGCCCAGGATGACGCTGTAGCCGTTCGTCTTGAGCCCGTGGAACACGTTGCCCAGGATGGCGACGTTCCGGCAGTGCACGCCCTCGCCCTCGTATCGGCCCTTGCTCGTGCTGCTGCCCAGGTTGATGCCGTGAGTGTTCGTCAACGCGTCAACGTCCTGGTGGAGGAAGAGGTTGCGCGCGACGACGCCGCCGTCCCAGTCCGTCACGTCGAGGTACCAGGCCAGGTTGCGGTAGGTAGGCTGGGCGCGGCCGACGTCGAGGAAGACGTTGTTGGTGACCGCCACGTTGCGGAAGCGCAGCGGCCCGGTCTTGTTGCCGCCCATGCCGATGCCGATCTCCCCCTCGACGTAGAGGTTGTCGTCAATGACGATGTTGCGCGTGCTGCCCGGCCCGCTGTTGGCCGTCCACTTGTTGCCCATGCTGGAGGGGCGCAGGAACATGTTGCCGCGGAAGACCACGTCGTGGCAGTCGCAAAAGTAGGTATTGTGGTTGAAGATGGTGGCGCCGCCGCGGTCTTTCCTGTTGTTCCTCTCCCGGATGAGCCAGCCGTTGTGGTCGTAGACGTTCTCCTCGAGCAGGATCGACATGTGGGTGGCCCAGGAGCCCTGAGCGTGGCTCGTGCGGCTGTAGTTGTCCAGGATCAGGCTCCGCCTAAGGACGATCCCCTCGACCCGGCTGTCGAGGTTCGAGAAAGAGGCCCCGCAGAAGCGCATGCAGCAGTCCTCGATCAGCAGGTGCCGGGCCAGTGCGCCCTCCCAGATGGTGAAGCCGGCGCCGCCGTTGACCTTCCTTTCCGGGGCGAACTCGGGGGACTCGGGGTCCTGTATGGACGCGTAGAGTTCGAGACCGACGATGGCGATGTCGTGGAAGCCCCTGCTGAAGCCCATTCGCAGGCCGAACGCCTTCTCGCCGTGCCTGAGCTGCGGCCTCGGGCCGACGCCGCAGGCCGAGACCAGGAATGGCTCCGCGCCGGAGCGGCCGTTGGGCATTCCTTCCAGGGGTTCGTACCAAACGTCCCCCCTCTTCAGCAGCAGCCAGTCCGCATAGCCGTCCCGCGCCTGCGCCATGCCGGCGGCAAGGGTCTTGAACGCCCTGACCTGCCCGCGGGGCAGGAACGGGTTCGGGCCGGCGGCGCCATCGCCCGCCGCATAGGCGCGGCCCGTTGCGTCGTCACCGACGCTGCTGCTGACGTAGATAACGCGCGTGTCGGCCGACGGTCTGAGGACCGTCCAGCCGTTCCGGTCAACCGGCAGCCAGCGCCGGGGCGCCGTGTCTGCGCCCCCCGCCGCCCGCGCGGCGCCGCACAGGAAACCACTCGCCACGGCCAGCATCAGCACCACCGTGAGGACCCGCATTCTCATTGTCCCATCCCTCCCCTGCCCCTGCCTTCTCAGTGCTTTCCAGCCGCTTCCACGTTGACCCTCTCGGCGCCGAAGCCGGCGCGGATCCAGTCGTTGACGGCGGCGGCCGTGAACTCGGGTCGCCAGTTCGCCTTGGACTGCTTGCGGACCTCGGTGTAGAAGGCGTCCAGGGACGGCTCCCCGCCGAGCGAGGCCATGTAGCTCTCGATGCACCTGGTCGGGTCCGGGTAGTCCACGCGCTCTCGCACGGCGCCCTGCTCGCCCGATCGCCCCGGCCACGTCTCGAAGTCGCACGCGCTCTCGGCCACGGGGCTCCATATCGTCCGGCCGCTCCGGTCGATCCAGCCGTCGTAGTCGCAGCCGGCCTGGCCGACGGCGAACCATTCCCCCGCCGGCCCGTCCGTCCAGTAAACGTTCCCCTGGAACGAGAGCGCGCTCGGGTCGGGCGGGAGCTTGACCAGTTGGGTCGCGAGCCCCGGGAACTGCATCGCGTTGTTGCGGAACGTGATCCGCTCCAGGGCCAACCCGTCGGCGACCGCGATGCCGGCTATGCGCGAACTGAGCCCGTGGATGATGTTGTCATGGATCAGGACGTCCCGCGTGGCACCTACGCGGGGCGTTCCCCTGATCGCAATCCCATAGACCGAATCCACGGCCTCGTTCGGCTGGTGGAGGAAGAGGTTGCCGGCCACAAGGCCGCCGTCCCAGTCCCGGATGCTCAGGCACCAGCCCAGGTTGCGGCCCGTCGGCTGCGGCGTGCCCACGTTCAGCATGACGTTGTTCGCCACGGTCACGTTCGCGAACCGGAACGGCGCCGATGTGTTGCCCCCGATGCCGATGCCCAGCTCGCCGGCGACGTAGAGGTTGTCCTCGATCCGGACGTTGAAGCAGGAGCGCGTGCGGTCGGAGCGCCACTTGTTGCCCATGCTGGCACCGCGCAGGAACATGTTGCCACGGAAGACGACGTCATGACAGGAGCCGAAGTAGGTGTTGTGGTTGAACATCGTGGCCCGGCCGTCCCGGCGCGTGCTCCTGAAGCGGTGGAACTCGCCCGGAATGAGCCACCCGTTGTGGTCGAACACGTTCTCCTCCAGCAGCAGGCCGGACATGTGGCTGGCGTAGGCGCCCTGGGAGTGCCCGCGCTCGTTGTAGGCGTCCAGGAGCAGGTTCCGCCGCAGGACGATGTCCCCCGTGGTCCCGCCCCGAGGGTTCTCGAGGACGACGTTGGTGGCATAGAAGCGAATGACGCAGTCCTCGATCAGCAGGCCCTCGGCCACGCCGCCCCTGCGGAGCAGGGCGCGCAGGCTGCCGCCTCCGGCGGAAGAGACGTAATCCGGCGACCCCGGGTCCCGCGTGCTGGCATAGAAGTGCAGGCTCACGATGGCGACGTCGTGGAAGCCGGCCTCGTCGAACACCAGCGGGCGGTCCGCGCCCGTCTTGAGCACGGGGCGATCCGGCCCGGCGCCGTAGGCCGAGAGAACGAAGGGCTCCGGGCGCGAGCGGCCGCTGGGCACGCCGGGCACGGCCTCCTGCCAGACGTCGCCGCGCCTCAGCAGGACCCAGTCCGGGAAGCCTTCGCGGGCCTGCGCCATCGCCGCCGCGACACTCCGGAACGGCCGCACTTCACCGGCGGGCAGGAAGGGGTCCGCACCGACGGCGGCATCGGCCGGCGAGCAGGGCCCGCCCGTCGCGTCGTCGCCAAGGCTGCTGCTCACGTAAATGATGCGCGTGTCGGCGCTCGGGGTGAGGACGGTCCAGCCGTCCGCGTCCCTCGGCAGCCCCTCCTGCGCCCAGGCGCCGGCCGCAGCCAGCAACACACAACCCAGAGCCACCCCGCCCCATCTCATCTGCCGCATCCTCCCTACGAGTTCTCCGCGGGCCAGTTAGGCCCCCAGCCCGGTTCCTGCGGCCTGCTGGGGACCTCGCCGCGCAGCACGAAGTCATCCGTCTCCTTCATCCAGCCCTCCAGGCGCGCGGCCAGGCGGGCCTTCACCTGCCGGTACTCGGGCCGGCCGGCCAGGTCCACGAACTCCAGCGGGTCGTGCGCCACGTCATAGAGTTCCTCGGAGTTCCTCGGAAGGTCCGACGGCGGCCACGCGCTGTCGAGGCGTTCGCCTACCTCGGCCCATTCGGCCGGCATCTCGAAAGGCAGGAACGGCCGCGGCTTGATCTCCGGCAGGAACCACCGGATGTAATGGAAGTCCGGCGTTCGGACGGCCCGGACCGGATCGTAACGATCCACGTAACCGTCGGCGCCCCGGTAGGGGTGCTCGCCGTGGAAGTTACGCTCGATGAAGATCGCATCGTGCGGCGTGTACGGCCGGCCGGCCAGCAGGGGCTGCAACGAACGCCCCTGCACTTCGGCGGGCACGGGCACCCCGACGGCCTCCAGCAGCGTAGGGGTCAAGTCAATGTTCTGGACCAGGTGCTGCACGCGCGTCCCCGCGCCGGCGCCGTCCGGCAGGCGAACCATCAGCGCCGTCTCCACGCCGCGATCGTAAAGCGTCCCCTTGCTGCGAGACGCCGAGATGCCGTGGTCGGTGGTGAAGACCACTATCGTGTCATCGGCGTGTCCCAGGCGCGCCAGCCCCTCGAGCAGCCTGCCGAAATGCGCGTCCATGTAACGGATGGCCGCCTGGAACCGGCCGAACAGCCGGCGCAGCAGCGGCGTGTCCGGGCAGTACGGCGGTATCCAGACGTCGTCGGGCGGGACGACGCCCCCGTACATCTCCTCCGCGCGATCCCAGGTGGACGCGTGCGGCTGTTGCGAGCCAACGTTCAGGTAGAACGGGCGCGAGCCGTCCCGCCGCTCCAGATACGAGAGTGCGTTCCCGACGGCGCGCTCCGTGTGCCAATCCTCCCAGGTCTCGGGCAGGTCCACCTCGTACCTGTCGCTGCGCGGGTGGCGCTCATGGTTCACACCGCTGAGGATCGTCTCATAGCCGGCGTCGTTGACGTGGTCAACGATAGTCCGCTCGCGCAGGTCGAGGGGCCATCCCACGTGCGAAAGGCCGATCGCCCCCGTCGTGTGCGCGTAACGGCCCGTCATGGCGCACGCCCGCGACGGCGAGCAGCACGGCGACGTGCAGAAGGCGTTCTCGAACAGGACGGACTGACCGGCGAAGGCATCGAGGTTGGGGCTCTCGACGGGCGCGCCGTAGCAGCCCAGGTGCCTGCCCACGTCGTGACAGACGAAGTAAACGATGTTCGGACGGTCGGGCATCGTCTTTGTACTCCCTCTCTGGGCCGGGTCCCAGGTGCTATGCCCCGGCTATCAGGCGGGACAGGCGGTCGAAGCTGGCGCCGTGCTTATTGCACAGTATGCGCCAGAGCGCCGGGTTCGCGCGCACGTAGTCCAGGTTCTCCAGCACTCCGTGCAGGAAGCAGAAGTGCCCGAGCGCCCAGCCGCCTTCGAGCCCGGCCGCCTGGAGCGGGTCCGGAATGCCATCGAGCGTCTCGGTCAGCCAGTCCTGCATCTTCATCTTCAGCTCCCGGACCTTGTCCGGGTGCTCCTCCGAGAGGTCCCGCTCGGGGTCGCCGGTCACGTCGAAGAGCTCGAACGGCTTGACGTGCTCCAGCGGGCCGGGGTTGAACGTCTGCGCCAGCGCCCAGTCGCCCTCGACGATCATCCTCTGCGCCGCCAGCGCGTTGCAGTCGGTCACGATGAAGGAACGCGGCGCCGGCCCGTCCCCGGTCAGGCACCCCGACAGGGTCATTCCGTCCAGCCCGTCCGGCGTCTCCAATCCCGCCAGGTCGAGGATCGTCGGCATCAGGTCGGCCCCCTGGACAAAGCCCTCCACGCGCTTCGCCGGAGCGCTCGGCAGGCGGACCATCAGCGGCACGTGCGAGATGTTCTCGTAGCACGTGAAATGGTCGAACGAGCCGTACTCGCCGAACGCCTCGCCGTGGTCGCTGGTGATGATGACGGCGCTCTCCTCGGCGAGGCCCGCCTCCTCCAGCCAGGCCAGGAGCCGACCGACCTCCTCGTCCACGAAGTGAACCTGCGAGTCGTAGCGCGCCATGACCTCGGCCGCGCTCAGGTCGGGGGCCCCCTCGCCCCGCCGGTGGTAGTCCTCGTAGAACGCCCTCATCAGGCGGTTCGCGTTGAGGATGCGCAGGTCGGGCGCCGTGCCCGCGTACTGCCCGGTGGGGAAGAGCTGCCGGTGCTCCTCCGGCGCCTTGTTGTAGGGCTGGTGCGGCTCCCAGTAGTGCACGAAGAGGAACAGGTCGTCCGCCTGCCCGTTGGCCTTCAGCCAGCGCACGGCGGCGTCCGTGACGTCCGGCGCGCGGCCGCCCTGGAAGCGCAGGCCCGGCGGCATGATCGTCCCCCATCCCGGCACCAGCCAGGGGCACGGGTAGAACAGGTTGCTTATGGCGCACGTCTCATACCCCGCGCGGGCCAGCAGATCCTGCGCCATGGGCGGGCCCGGGCGATACGTGGACGGGTCCTGGAAACCGAAGATGCCGTTGTGCACCCCGAAGCGCCCGGAGAACATGGCCGTGTACGAGGGCGGCGTCGGCACGTCGCTCGCGTAGCACCGATCGAACAGAACCGCGCCCTCCGCCCAGCGGTCAATGCACGGCGTCGTCTCGAACCCGTAGCCGTAGCACGACACGTGAGAGGCGCACAGCGTATCCAGCGAGATCATCACCACCTTCATGCTTTTCAGCTCCCTTCGCTCTCGATGGGCGCGCAACATCTGGATGCGCCCGACGTGCAGTCCCGACCACGTCTCAGGGCATGCCGCGCAACTGCTTGAGTATCTCGATCACCCGCCTCTTGTCAACGACCCTTGCGGCAACGTCCTCGAACTGCGGCGCGAGGTCGGACTCCTCCACCGTGGCCAGCACCCCGCGGACCCGGCTCCCCCCTTGCAGGAACGGGCGCAAGAGCTTTGACTGATGCGCGTTGCGCAGGTAACGCCGAAGTTGCCGGGCGTGCTCCGCGACGAGCCTGCCGCGCTTCAGCTCGACCAGGATCACCTCGTCGGCCTCCGGGTCGAGGAACACCATGTCCACGACGTGTCGCTGTCTCTCGTCGGTGAAGATGTGATGCTGGCGCGCGAGCAGCGCCACGGGCCGGTCGAACAGCAGGGCCGGCGCCGCCTCGATCGCGTCCTCCAGATTGCGTTCCGTATCGACCGCCTCATACTCGGCGTCGAGCACCTTACGGATCTGCGCCGCCTTCCTGGCGCCGACGCCCCGGACACCGCGCAACTCGTCCTCGCTCGCGTTCACTATCCGGCGCACGCTCCCGAATCGCTGCAAGAGGTCCCTGGCCAGCACCATGCCGCAGCCCGGCAGCATCTCCACGACGCGCCTCTGCACGTCGCCCAGGTCGGCGGCCTTTCGCTTGGGAATCAGCGAGATGTCGGGGATGCCGAGCTGCTCCTGCCGGGCCATCATGGCGATAAGCGCCGCCGTCTCTTCCACGTCTGCCGTGGACAGCACGTTCATCCCGTACTGGAGCATCATTGCGCACAGCGCGCCCCGGACCGCCTGCGGGTCGAACGCCGTGTACTCGTAGCTGACCGTGCCCTCCACGATCAGCACGGGAACCGGGAAGTGCTCCCTGAGGTAGATGGCGCTGGTGAAGAGGGTCTTGTCCATGATGCCGCGCAGGAAGTTGCCGCCCGTCCGCCGCTCGACGGCGAGCCGCTTGCTGAGGACGTAGCGGTCAACGTTGCCCTCGTCCTCAACCACGGGAAGGATCGTGATGCCCATTTCGGCCAGGATCGTCGCCGGCTTGCGTCCGGGTTTCGTGGTCGAGATGGTGATCCCCGAGAGGTCCAAGGTCGCCTCCTCACGACTCCGCGCCGAGAAGCAGGTCCAGCAGGAACAGGGCAGCGGCCTTGTCGGGGATACGCCCGCGCACCGAGCTGTCCATGTCCGTCATGGCGAATGCGGGCACGGCGGAACCGACGCACGACGGGCAGCCGTCCTCACAGCCGCACTCCCGGATGACGGCGTGGATCGTGCGCATGATCTCCTCGACGGCGTCCAGGCACCGGCGCGCATAGCCCATGCCGCCGGGATACCGGTCGTGGAGGAAGAGCGCGTCGCGGTGCAGGCAGCTCGAGTTGACCACCGTGCCGACGTCCTGCGTGTCACACATGACGAAGAACGGGGCGACCTCGACGAACACGTTGGCGATGCCGATCAGCCCCTCGCTGACGACCATTTTGCGCTCGAGCATCCGCGCGACGATTCCCTCGGGCGGGGCGAACCACATGGCCACCGTCTCGAGCTCCTGCGGCGGAAGCTCCAGTTGCTCCCAGCCCAGGCTGTCGCGCGAGTGGAACCGGATCTTCTTGAACATCGGTATGCTCGTCGTGACCGTCACGTCCCCGAGCCCGACCGTCGCCCCCCGCCACTGGTCCTCCTTCTCGACCTCGTCTATGCGGATCTGCGACTGCTGGACGGATTGGGTGTAGTAGTCCAGCTCGCGCCGCTCGACGCGCGCGATCTTCTGCTCCAGGTCGAGCTGGTCGACGAAGTACGTGTCCGCGCCGTGCAGGTAGACGGCGTGGTCGTGCAACTGGGAGAGCGCGCTGATCTCGTCCATCGTGCCGATGACGCGCTCGCCGTCCAACTCGTCCTGGATCGTGTAAACCGGGCCGGCGATGTTCCGCAGGTTGACGTCGGCGGCGGGATACTCCGAGCTGGCCCAGTACCAGTGGTCCTCGATGTGGCGGACGCTCCCGGCCTCCTCCAGAAGCTCCAGGATCACGTCCGTGCAGGGCCCGAACGTTGCCATCTCGTCGTCGCCCAGCGGCAGCTCATGCACGGCGCACTTCACGTGCCCGACGGCGACGTGCGGGTTGTCCGGGTCCACGACGGCCTGCTCGGGGCTCTGGGCGAAGATGTAGTCGCTGTGCACCATGAGGAACTGGTCCATGGGCGAGTTCTGCGCGATCAGGAAGACGACGGACTGCTCCCTGCCGCGCCCCGCGCGCCCCGCCTGCTGCCAGAGGCTGGCCACCGTCCCGGGGTAGCCGACCAGGATGCACGCGTCCAAGCTGCCGATGTCTATGCCAAGCTCCAGCGCGTTGGTGCTCGAGACGCCCATGATCTCCTTCTTCACCAGGCGCTGCTCGATGCGGCGCCTCTCCTCGGGCAGGTAGCCGCCCCGGTATGCGTGGACGGACTCCGCCAGGCGCCCGGACACGGGGCGCAGCAGGTCGCGGCAGTTCTTGAAGATCAGCTCGGCAGCGAGCCGCGTGCGCACGAACGCGATCGTCTGCACGCCGCCTTTGACCAGCGCCGTCATCAGGTGGACGGCCTCCCAGAGGGAGCTGCGCCGGTCGCCGCCGACGCGCCACTGCTCGGAGCTGCCGCGCGCGGCCTGTTCGAGCGAAGGCGGATTCCAGAGCACGAAGCACTTCGGCCCACGCGGCGAGCCGTCGTTGGTGACCAGCTCCATGGGCTGGCCGGTGACGCGCTCGGCGTGCTCCCGCGGGTTGGCAATGGTCGCCGAGCTGCAAATGAACTGCGGCGACGAGCCGTAGTGCCGGCATATCCGCCCGAGCCGCCGCAGCACGTTTGCCAGGTGCGAGCCGAACACGCCGCGGTAGGCGTGCACCTCGTCAATGACCACATACTTCAGGTGCGTGAAAAAGCGGTTCCACCGGGCGTGCTGCGGCAGGATGCCCTGGTGCAGCATGTCGGGGTTGGTCAGGATGACGTTCGCGGCGTTGCGCAGTTTGCGGCGCAGGGACTGCGGCGTGTCGCCGTCGTACGTCCCGGCCAGGAACTCGACGCCCTCCCCCTCCAACTGGAACTTGCCCAGCGCGCGCAACTGGTCCTGGGCCAGGGCCTTCGTCGGGTAGACGAACAGCATCGTCGCCAGCGCGTCCCGGGCCAATGTCTCCGCGACCGGGATGTCGTAGCAGAGCGTCTTGCCGCTGGCCGTGCCGGTGACGATGACGACGCTGCGGCCCTGCCGGATGTGCCCGATGGCGTCGGCCTGGTGGCTGTAGAGCCGCCGTATCCCCTGGCTCTCCAGGGCGGCCTGCACGGGGGGCAAAATGCCGCCCGGCACGTCCTTGTGCACGGGCTGCCGCTCGGGCAGGGTCTCGAGGTGAACGACCTGCCCGAAGAAGAAGGGCTGGCCCTTCAGCCGTTCCAGGAAGGCCTGCGCGTCCATGTGTGCCTATCACCTCTCTCAGTGCCGCCGGCCGCGCAGGCGCGCTCACGACCCGCCGCCGCCGCGTTCCTTCTTCAGCCTGCGCGCCCTCGCCGCCAGGGAATCGCCCATGCGGATCGGCGCGTCGGCGCCGGTGTCCTCGGGCTCGGCCGCGTCCGCCTGCTCCGTGCGCACCGGCGGCCGGCCAGGGAAATGCGTCGGCGGCTTGTTGCTCCGGTCGGTCTTCATGCCCGGCGGAGGCCCGACACGGCCCGCGTCGGGCGGGAGCGCGTCGGTCGGAATGCGCTTGGCGACACGCCGGCGCAGCTCCCTGTGGAACTCGCGCCCGCGCTGCGCTCGGCGCGCCACGTCCGCCGTTCCCAGCTCCGCCTCCTTCTCGCGCTCAGGATATCCCGTCTCGACGCGCGGCTCAATGGGATGGAAGACCTGCGGCTCGCGCATTCGCTCCAGCCGGCGCCTGAGCGCGGCTTCGAGCCTGAGCGCGTCGTGCGCCTCCGAGTCGCCCACGGCGGCAGTGTCCGGGTTCTCCAGGCCCGTGCCGTCGCCCAGCAGCCCCTCAAGGATCATGACGGCGGCGGCCTTGCTCGGGACCGACGCCTCGCCCCTCTCGACGTTCCACACGGCATACTGCCTCAGCGGCTTGCCCACGCAGCAGGGGCAGCCGTCCTCGCACGGGCACTGCCTGACGTTGTCCAGCACGGCTGGCATTATCTCGTGCAGCCGCTCGTAGGCCTTCTCCGTGAAGCCCAATCCGTAGGGGTAGCGCTCGTACACGAAGATGGCGTTCCACTCCGAGTTGGCGCTCCCGATCGAGTGCGAGAAGTCCAGCGTGTCGCACGTCATGAAGGCCGGCAGGAGCATGCGCGTCGCGTAACCGATCCCGCGCAGGCCGCTGTGAACGTCCAGGTCGGCCTGGCGCACCTTCGCCATCAGGTCCTCGGGCGGCACCAGCCAGAGGGCCATCGTCTCCAGGACGAACGTCGGCAGGTTGACGCCGTGCCGCGAGACCGCGTCCAGCGAGTAGAAGTGGATCTTCTCGAACATGTAAGTGTCGAAATACGCCGTCACCTCGCCCCAGCAGGCCCGGCCCGTCCCGAACGGCTTCTCGCGCAGCCGCCGGTCCACGTGGTGCACGTCCGTGCCGCCCATCGGTTGCGTGTAATAGTCCACCTCGACCTTTTTCACAGTGGCGACGTTCTTGTCAAGGTCGAGCGTGAGCACGCGGTAGGTGTCGCCCCTGTGCATGTAGATTGCCTCGGGGTGCAGGATGGGGGGCGCGTCGAACCGGTTGACCTCGCCCAGGACGGCGCCCGTGTCGGCGTCCTGGATGAGCACGTTCGCGTCGGCGTAGCTGCGCAGCGACACCTCGTGCTGCGGGCTCTCCGCGGCTGCGTGGTACCACCGGTCCTCGATGTGCTTGACCTTCAGGTTGTCTTCGAGGACCCGCAGGACCGTCGGCGCGTGGGGACCGAAGGCGGCCGTCTCCTCATCGGGCAGGGGAAGCTCGTTGGTCGCGCAGCGCAGGTGCCCCGTGATGACGAACGGGTTGTCGGGGTCCAGCACGGCCTGCTCGACCGGGCGGCCGAAGACGTACTCGGGGCGGCCCATCACGTACTGGTTCACGCTCGTGTCCAGCCCGATGAGGAAGACCAGCGCGTCCCGGTCCTGCCGGCCGGCGCGGCCCGACTGCTGGAAGAAGGAGGCCAGCGTGCCCGGGTATCCCACCAGGATGCAGGCGTCCAGGCCGCCGACGTCAATGCCGAGTTCGAGCGCCCGCGTGCAGCTCACCCCGAGCAGCTCGCCGTCGAAGAGCCGCCGCTCGATCTCGCGCCGCTCCTGCGGCAGGTAGCCGCCCCGGTACGGCGTCACCTTCGAGACCAGGTGCGGCGCGGTCTGCCGGAGGGTCTCGCAGACGTAGCGGTGGATCATCTCGGCCGTCATCTTGGCCTTGGAGAAGGTGATCGTCGGCACGCCGCGCCGGACGAGCATGGCCATCAGTTCGTGCGCCTCGACGTTGGCGCTGCGGCGGGAGCGCCACGCGCCGTCGCGCACGCGCGGGGGGTTCCAGAAGACGTAGGTCCGCCTGCCGCGCGGGCTGCCGTCCGAGTCGATCACCGTCATGGGCTGTCCCGTCAGGCCCTCGCCCAAATCCTTCGGGTTGCCGACGGTCGCCGAGCACGCCACGATCTGCGGCGCCGAGCCGTAGTGCCGGCAGACGCGCCCGAAGCGCCGCAGCAGGTTCGCCGCGTTGCAGCCGAATATGCCGCTGTAAACGTGCAGTTCGTCGAGCACGAGCAGTTTGAGTTGTGCCAGGAAGTCGGCCCAGCGCCCGTGCTGCGGCATGAGCGCCGCGTGCAGCATGTCCGGGTTGGAGAATATGACAGAGCCCGCGTCGCGCAAACGCCGGCGCAGCGCGGACGGCGTGTCCCCGTCATAGACACCGGCCAGGATTTCGGGCAGCCCCGCCGCCTCCAGGCAGCCGCCGAATCCCCGAAACTGGTCCTGGCAGAGCGCCTTGGTGGGGAAAAGGAGCAGCGCCCGCGCCCCGCGGTCGGCCAGGAGCATCTCGATGATCGGGACCACGTAGCAGAGGGACTTGCCCGAGGCAGTGCCGCTGACGATGAGCACGTTCTCGCCGGCCCGGACGCGGTCTATCGCTTCGGCCTGGTGCGTGTAGAGGCGCTCGATCCCGCGGCCCCGCAGCGCGGCTCGCACCGGGCCGGACAGCGGCTCTCCCGGCGATGCGTATCGGGCCTGGCGCGCCGCCGCCTCGCGCACGTGGATCATCTGGCCCGCGTAGTCCGGCGACTCGTTCAGTTCGTTCAGAAAACCTTCGACGTCCACGATCGGGCTGCGCCCCCTCACTCTTGAATGCGGCGAACCCCCGTCGCGGCGCGACCCTCATCCCGGCCCGGGGAGCCTGACCATCAACTCCGCCAGCGTGACCAGGTCAAGCACGTTGTGGCGGAGGATCTCCAGCATCTCCGCCGCGTTCCCGGTGCGCACGAAGCAATGATAGGCGGCGGGGATCTCTTCCCCCGGGATGTCGGCGTGACGCGGCCGGCCGCAGATGCGCCTCTCCAGCGTCTGCAGCTTGCAGTCCGGCAGCACGCCCCCCCACGCGCGGCGGCACTCGTGGAGAAGGTCAAAGTGCGCGAGCCGCATCTCGAAAGGCGTGCCGGTGGCCGCCGCTCGCACGCGAACGTAGGGGACGTCGAAGCTCTTGCCGTTGAACGTCACCAGCAGCTTCCGACGCGCGGCATCCGCCAGGAAAAGGGAGATGACCGCCTTCTCCTCCGAGTAATCCCTGGCCAGGTACTGCCGCACGACGAAGCCGTCCTCCCACGTCATCGTGCCGATCAGGAACAGCGGCGTGCCCGCCAGGCCCGTGCTCTCCAGGTCCATGAAGATCACGTCTTCGGCCCGCAGGTCGCCGGGCCCGCAGACCGGCCCGAGCCGCTGGCGCAGGGCCGAGTCCGCTTGCACAAGGGCATCGCGGAAAGCCGCGCAGAGCGACGCCCGGTCGTCGCCCTCACTCTCCCTGCGCTGCGCGATCACGTACGCCCTGCCGCCGTGCGGCGCGAGCGCCTCCGTGCCCGCCACGGCCTCATCGAGCGCGACGTGCTCGGAGGGCGGGATCCGCAACCGTTTAGCCGCCGGCTCGGCGCGCGGCAGGTCGCGGTGATAGACAATGGGCAGTGGAGGAGGCAACGCCTGCAACTCGGCGTTTCGCCGTAACTTGCGACGGATGCCGTCGACGTCGTCGCCCGGGCGCGCAGTCAGGGGAAGCGGCTGCCGGTTCAGCGCGGCCAGTCGCTCTCGCAGCTCTTTGGCGTTGTCCACGGCGCACCCGCCCCGCGTGCTCGCGCGCAGTAAAGCATACAGTTGTCGGGAACTTCCGCCTTCATTCTATCGAGCCCCGGACCGTGTCGCAAGCGCTGGGGCCGGCAGGCGGAGGTAGATACAACGCGAAGCTCGCCCGGCAATGCACCGTCACTCCCACCGGGGCAGGGGGATCTTGCCGCAGTACTCGACCAACGCGCGATACTTCGAGAACTCCATGGCCTTCTCCAGGCCGACGCCGTTGGGCTGGATGCACGCCCACTCCCTGCCGCCGGAGTGCATGTAGTGGCAGCCGGCCGAGTAGCCGACCTCCTCCAGCACCCGGAAGTAGCCCTGGTAGGCATCGTACATCGCCGGGGTTTTCACGGCCCCGACGCCCACGCCGCCCTGGGGCATGGCGCCGCCGTTGCCGCCCTCGTAGAAGTAGTAGTCCACCCCGAATGCGTCAACGATGTGCTCCCTGTCGTTGCGCCACCTGCGCGCGCTGTCCTCCGCGGACGGGCCCCAGTAGGTGGCGTTCGCGTAGGCGTCCACCTTGTCGATCAGCCCGGGGTTGACGACGGGATGTCGCGCATAGATGGCCTTGAACCGCCCGACCCCTACGCCCCAGTTGCCGGCCTGGCCGCTGACGACCTTGCGGATGCGCTCGGAGTTCCTGCCGAACACCTGCTCGAAGGCGTGGAACAGGCGGACGGACTTGTAGGCGTGGTACTCGCTCCCGGTCAGGCCCAGCTCTGCGCCCAGTTCCTTCATGTCCTTCGATTGGAAGAGCCAGGTCTCGTTGGAATACTCCAGATAGGCGCGCAGTTGCGGGGCGAGCGGCTCGCCGGTCCTCTTCCCGCCCGCGGCGACGAAGTCGTCCGCCGTCATGACCTGGAGCCTATCCGCGAGCGGCGCCAGGTCCACCGCCAGCATGTCCACACCCGTCTTGACCAATACGGCCAGCCCCAGGAAGTAGTCCTCGTCCGCCATCTCCGGCGCGCAGAACCAGCCGTGGCTGTTGGTCCGGTTGCAGGCATCCACCTGCCACTCGTAGGCGACCAGCCGCTGGTCGGGATTCTCCTTCTGCTTGCGATCCATCCAGCCGGTGCCCTGGACCTGGAAGCCTTCCTTATCTCCATAGTGCGCGTTGGTGTGGTTCCAGTCCATGAAGCGGATGATGTGATAGGGGGTGACCTCCTCGATGAAGCCGGGCTTCCAAGGATCCGGGCCCCGCACGTGCTGCGCGTCCGGCTGGAACGGATCGGAGCCGCCCCAGGGCACGGCCCAGAAGTTCTGTCCCATCAGCGCCGTGTCGCCGACCTCTGCGCGAGCCGCGCCCGCTGGCGAGAGGGCCGCCAACGCGATCAGCGCTGCCGTCACGAGTACCCGCCACCCAACCAGGCCGCCGCGCCGGGGCGCCCTCCGTTCGCCGTCCATGCTGTCACTCCTCCATGCCCGTTGCCCGTTCTTGTGCCCTGCCACGCCGTGCAGGTTACAAACCGCCGGCTCACAGGACAAGTTCCCGGGGCCTTCCTGGCCGGATGGCGGCCGGGGCCATGCCTTTCAGAACGCGGGCACTGCCCCCCCGGTGGCGGCGCGCACAATGGCCACCAGCCCCTCTGCGAACGCCTCGACAATGATAAGTGCGATGAAGAAGTACCGCGCCTGTCGGAGCCGCCGGCCCCCGCCCAGTCGCATCACCCCCACCTTCGCCAGCCAGCCGCAGAGGAACGGCAGCCAGAGCCGTTGCGCGTGCCAGCCGCACGCGGCCAACAGGCCGAGCGAATGGACCGGCCACCAGTAGAAACGCATCCTCATGAACGTGAGAAACGCCATCGCGGCAGCGCCGAACGCGAACGGCGCCATGTACGTGTGGGCCGACTCGGCCGGGTGGCGGATCATCCTGTCCGCCGCGGCGAAACTCCACCGCGGCACCTGTTGCTGCCCCCAGAGATCGGAGAAGTTCAGGACGCCCCGTTCGTACGCGGCGTCCAGCACGCTGTAAGACGAGAAGACGAAGGCGACGGCGATGGCCGCCATGCAGGCCGGCACGAGCCAGCGCCGGCGCCTGCCGAACACCTCGGCGATGCGGAACGAGTTCATCGCCATAGGCGCCAGGGCCACCGAGCCGCCGGTCACCAGGAGCGTCCACTGCTCCGAGGCGAGAACCGCGCCAGGTCCGCCGAAGATGCGCCCACCGCTCATCCCGTGCATCAGGTCTCCCGCGTCCCACGCGGTGCGGACCACGTGTACGCCGCCCTGGGCGACGGCCCTCGTGTAGATCAGATACGAGCAGAACACCAGCGCCAGGTACACCAGGGCCGTTAGCGGCCTCATGCCGAAGTGCGCGTACCACGCGACGCAGCCCGCCATGGAGAGCAGGAATCCCCACGCCGCAAGGCGATAGCCCACCGGCTCGCCCGAATCGTCCTCCGAACCGCCGAGCCATAGCGCCCGGCGCAGGACCGCCAGCAGGTGACGCCGGGCCATGTAGAGAAGGCACGCGGCGAAGGAGACAAACGCCCCCGCCTGCTGCCAGGACATCAGGGGCCCGATGTCCCCCCTGGCGTAGGGTATCGCCAGCCAGTGCGCCGTCACCAGCTCGGCCCGCGCGAACAGGAAGAAGGACCACACGCTGAGCGAAACGTCGGCGGGAACCAGGAAGGCAAACCCCATCGCATTGGGCCAGAAGGCGATGTTCTCGAAGGAGGCGAACTCCAGCGGCGTCTCCCGGAATATGTCCCTCAGGGGGATCGACAGCGACAGCGGACCGGCAGCGCCAAGGAGAACCGGCAGGGCCCTGAGCAGGCGGAACCCGCCGGCCACGGCGAGCCCTATCAGGAACGCCCTGTTGCGGAAAAGCGTGGGCAGCCAGCCGCCGCCGGCGCTCCCCTCGCTGAACTCGAGGGGAACGCGGGCCAGTGGGAACATGAGCCGTTCCACCTCCACCCACTGGCGCCGCAGGACGGCGCACATGCAGAAAACGCCCAGGTACAGGAAGAACAGGAGCACGCTCCAGCGCGCCAGCGGGCCGATCCAAAGCCTCCAGGGCACCCTCCCCCCCTCGGGGCTCCCTTCGTGGTACTGCCGGACGGCCTCCGAGCGCGCGTCCTTGCTCAGCAGCAGGCCGTCCGGGGCATGGGTCATGGCGCCCCCGTTGTCCCAGTGTACATCCGCCCGACGAGACTGGTACGCCGGCCCGGCAATCAGCGAGCACAGGAACCGACCGATGCCGTAAGAAGGGATCGTGGCAGCGCAGATCATCATGCACCAGACCAGCATCATCTCGGCCCGCTTCAGGGCCCACCGCCGCCGGACGAGCTTGATGACCAGGTTGACGCCCACGCTCAGCCCGACCAGGACCAGCACGGGGCCGGCGGGGAAGGAGGTGGAGTTCAGGGCGCCGTATTCATCCACGAAAGCGGCGCGGGGGTCCAGGAAGCTGACGGCGGCGACCGCCGCCAGGCCGATGAAGAAAGCACGCCACGTCATCTCGATGGCCCCGAATCCGCAGGTCGCCCGGGCCTTACCGCGCCGAGGCGGCACAGGCGCCGGCCCCGCCGACATCCTGCCGGGGCCGGAAGCCCTCTCGGATGTATGCAATCACGGCGGCCGCCGTGTACTCGGGCCGCCAGTTGAATTTGCTCTGCTTGTGAGCTTCGGCGAGGAACGCCTCGCGCGTGCCCTCCCCCCCCAACGACTTGTTGTAGGTGGCCGCCGTGCGGTTCGGGTCCACGAAGGCGACGGGCTGCTTGCGGCCGGGCTGGCCCATGCCGACGCCGCCGGACGGCGAGTAGCAGACGTTGCCCTGATACGCGATGCCCGCCTCCCCGCGCATCTCCTGGAGCAGGTCCTCCGCGTAGTCGGCGGTGCCCTGGAACACGTTGTCCCGGACCTCGACGCCCGAGCTCTTTCCCTTGGCGAGCTCCTCGCCGGCGGTGACGAAGCACCTGAACGCCGGCGCCCAGTTGCAAACCGTGTTGTTCCTGACTATGACGTTGTGCGCACCGACGCCAAGGCCCCCGAGGTTGAAGGCGGAATCGCCGGAATGGGGGTCGCCGATCACGATGTTGCGCTCTACGACGGCGCCGCCGTAGTTGACGTTTGCCAGCTCGATGGCCGGGCCGGCGCTCAATCCTTCAATCTGCTTCAGGTCGCGCACGCCCGCGCCGATGACGACGTTCCCCGCGATGCGCCCGGTCACGCCGCCGGGGCGGAACTTGTCGATCCGCCCCAGGTTCAGTGAGGGCGAGTTGTCCATGCACAGGTTGTCCTCCAGGACGCCGTTGGTTCGGCAATAGACGCCCGTGGTCGAGCCCCGCGCGACGATGTTGCCACGGGCGACCACATTGTCGCACTCGATCGTGATGTAAACGTTGTGGTTAAACCAGGTCGGTCCGTCGCCCGTCTCGTAGCAGTAGCCGTTGTGGTCCAGGACGTTCTCCTCCAGCAGCAGGCCGTCTATCTTCGAGAAGAAGAAGCCCTGGCAGTGGCCGCTGGTGGTCCAGGCGTGCGTGGCGACGCAGCGCCGGACCTGGACATTCCTGAAGACGTCTTCCGGGGTGCCCTGCCACGGCGACCGTCCCATGATGGGCCCGCCGCTGAGGTACCGGAAGCGGCAGTCTTCGATGAGCAGGTTCTCGCCGGGGGCGGCCCAGGAGATTCCGGCGCCGCCCTTGTCGCGGTCCCTGACGAACTCGGGCGAGCCCGGGTCGCCCTTCTCGTCGTAGAAGTGGATGCCCACGACGGCCATGTTCTTCGCCTTGCCGGGCCGGTTTACGGGCACGCGCAGGCCGTTGCCCGCGTCGCCGAGCTTCAGCAACGGCCGCTCGCCGCTGGCGCCGTACGAGGCGATCAGCGTCGGTTGCTGCGGGCTGCGACCATTCTTGAGGGTGCTCGAGGTGATGCTGCCGATGGACTCGTACCAGACATCCCCGCGCTTCAGCAGCAGCCAATCGGAATGGTCGTTCCGCAGCAGGGCGAGGCCGTTGGAGATCGTCTTGAGCGGCCGCTCGGGCGAGAGACCATCGTTGGCGTCGTCGCCTTGCGAGCTTGACACAAAGACCATGCGCGTGTCCGGCGCCGGCCGGAAGGCGGTCCACCCCTCGCCGGGATTGGTCAGATGGGCCAGCACGCCGGCTTCCGTCCCGGCCAATGCGTGCTGCGTTGGGCCGCCGGCGGTCACCGCCAGCACGAGCAGCACCGAGAGGGGCAGCATCCAGTGACGACGGAACTCCAGTACAGAAGCCTTCATCTCCAACCTCCCGTTCAGTTCGCGGCATCCTTCGGCCGGAACCCCTCGCGGATGTACTTGATGACGGCGGCCGCCGTGTACTCCGGCCGCCAGTTGAACTTGCCCTGCCTGCACGCCTCCGCCAGAAACGCCTCCCGCGTCGCCTCCCGGCCGAGGGTGGCGTGCCAGCTGGCGTCGTTGCGCGTCGGCTCGACGAACTCCACCTCCTGGACCCGGCCTCCCTTGTCCCTCGATAGGATCAGCCATTGCTCAAGCGTCACGCGCTGCTCGTCCATCAGTTGCACGCAGTCTTTGGCTTCGGGCGCATAGTAGTAGGTATTGTCCGAGAATGTGAACCCACTGGCATCCGCCGTGTCGCGCGTGCGCACCGCCCACCTTGCCTCAGCCTGCGGGTCATGGAGCTGGAACACGTTGTCCCTGACCACGTTGCCTGAGAGGTTCAGTTTCTCCAGCTCTGTGCCCGGCTCGCCGATCCAACCGATGAAGCCCGGCCAGCCGTAGGAGATGTTGTCCCGCACGGTCACGTTGTGCAGGCCCACGCCGCCGGACGAGAGCCCGAACGCCGCGGGATGCTCCGCGCCGGAGCCGATGACGATGTTGTTCTCCACGACGACGCCCTGAAAGTTCGCGTTGCCGACCTCGATGCCGGGCCCGCCACCGACGTCGCCCTGGCGCACCGACTGGCGCGAAAGAGCGTCAATCACCACGTTACCGGCAATCCGTCCCGTCACGCCGCCGGGGCGGAACTTGCTGATGCGGCCCAGGTTGAGCGAGGGCGAGTTGTCCAGGCAGAGGTTGTCCTCCAGGATGCCGTTGGTGCGGCAGTAGATGCCCGTCGTCGAGCCGCGCGCGACAATGTTGCCCCGGGCGACGACGTTGTCGCAGGTGATCGTGATGTACACGTTGTGATTGAACCACGTGGGCAGGTCGTCCGTTTCGATGCAGTAGCCGTTGTGGTCCAGGACGTTCTCCTCCAGCAGCAGGCCGTCTATGTTCGCGAAAAAGAAGCCCTGGCAATGGCCGGACGTGTTCCACGCATGATCGGCAACGCAGCGGCGGACCCGGACGTTCGCCAAAACGTCCTCAGGCGCGCCCCGCGATGGCGACCTGCCCTGTATCCCCCCGGCACTGACATACTCGAAGTGACAGTCCTCGATCAGGAGGTTCTCGCCGGGCGCGAGCCAGGAGACGCCAGCACCGTGCTTGTCCCGGTCCCTGACGAACTCCGGCGACCCGGGGTCCCCCTTCTCGTCGTAGAAGTGGATGCCGACAAGGGCCAGGTTGCTGACGCTGAGCGGCTGGTTCACGCCCACGCCCAATCCCGTCCCCGCGTCGCCGAGCTTAAGCAGCGGCCGGTCGCCCTCGGCGCCGTAGGAGGCAATCAGCGTCGGCTGCTCCGGGCTGCGGCCGTTCTTGAGCCTGCCCGCCGTGATGCCGCCGATGGACTCGTACCAGACGTCTCCGCGCTTGAGCAGCAGCCAGTCGGAGTGCTCGTTCCGCACCAGGTCGAAGCCGTCAGAGATTGACTTCCGCGGCCGCTCCGCCGAGAGGCCATCGTTGGCGTCGTTGCCCTCGGAGCTCGACACGTAAACGATGAGCGTGTCCGGCGCCGGCCGGAAGGCGGTCCAGCCCTCGCCGGGATTCGTCAGATGGGACAGCAGTTCAGGAGCGGCCCCGGCCAGCACGTGGCGCGCGGGGCCGCCGGAGGCCAGCCCCAGCGCAAGGATCAGCGAGAGACAAGTCATCACGCGACGTCGAGATTGCGACACAAGGCCCTTCATCTCCAACCTCCATTTCAGTTCGCGGCGTCCTTCGGCCGGAACCCCTCGCGGATGTACTCGATCACGGCGACAGCCGTGTACTCCGGCCGCCAGTTGCGCCTGGACTGGAGGGCAGCCTCCGCCAGGAACGCCTCCATCGTGGCCTCACTGCCTAGCGAGCCGTGGTACGTCCCAACGTCGCGGGCCGGATCGGCAAATGTAACTCGCTCGACGGCGCCCGGCCCCTCGCCCGTCTTGCGCAGCCACTCAGCCAACGAGAACTCCTGCTCCATCATGACGACACAGCCCCGGTCGCCCGTGTCCCACCAGTAGGAGTTGCCGCTGAACCGGAAGCCGTCCAGCTCCGTCGAGTCGCGGCACGTGAGCATCAGGTCGTTCTCGCGGGCCGGTCGCTGGAGCTGGAAGAGGTTGTCCTCGAAGACTATCCCGGACAGGTTCTGCTTCTCCAGCTTCTCACCCTCGGTGCCCACCCAATGGACGGCCCGGGACCAGTTGTAGACGGTGTTCTTCCGTAACGTCACGTTATGTGCGCCAACGCCCGCAGCGCCGATCTTCAGCGCGGCGGTCGAACCGGTCGCACCGATCAGGATGTTGTTCTCCACGACGGCGCCGCCCATGTTGACATTGGCCAGCTCAATGCCCGGCCCCACGCGCTCCCCGCCACGCGGGACGGAGACGGCGCCGATCACCACGTTCCCCGCCACGCGCCCGGTCACCCCGCCGGGCCTGAACTTCGTGATCCGCCCCAGGTTCAAGGACGGCGTATTGTCCAGGCACAAGTTGTCCTCCAGGATGCCGTTGGTGCGGCAATAGAAGCCGGTCGAGGAACCGCGCGCGACGATGCTGCCCCGCAGCACCACGTTGTCGCACTCGATGGTCACGTAAACGTCGTGGTTGAAAACCGTCGGCAGGTCGCCCGTCTCGAAGCAGTAGCCGTTGTGGTCAAGCACGCACTCCTCGATCAACGCCCCGTCCACCCGGTTCATGAACAGGCCCTGGCAGTGCCCGCTGGTCGTCCAGTTGCGGATGATTGAGCAGCGTCGCAACTGGAAGTTGCGGAAGAAGTCACCGTCCGGGGCGCCCGTCGGCCCCTTGCCGATGACACCGAGCCCGTTGAACTCGAAGAAGCAGTTCTCGACGAGCAGGTTCTTGCCCGGGCCGTGCCAGAAGAGCCCGCCGCCGTCCTTCCGATAGGACTCGTCGAACTCCGGCGAGTTCGGGTCGCCCTTCTCATCGTAGACGTGCATGTCAACGATGGCTACGTTGGAAGGCCCCTTCCATCCCGCCGGCATAGTCCGGCCGGTGTAGGACCTGAAGAAGCCGTTCTTCTCAATCGTTCCCACCTTGATGAGCGGCCGCTCGGGCGCATCGCCGTAACTGCCGATCACGATCGGCTCGGCGGCGCTGCGACCCGACCTGTAGTTTCCGTTCGTCCAACCCCCGAGCCCCTCGCGCCAGACGTCGCCCCGCTTCAGCAGCAGCCAATCAGGATGCCCGTCGCGCAGCAGCGACATGCCCTTTTCGAGCGTTTTCAGCGGTCTCTGCGGCGAGAGCCCGTCGTTGGCGTCGTCGCCCTGGGAACTGCTCGCGTAGACCACTTGCGTGTCGGGGCTCTTCTTGAGGACAGTCCAGCCGTCCGGGCCGACGCCCCCCGCGATCGGCGCCAGCTGCGCCGAGGCCGGGGCGACGCTCAGCAGGCCCAAGACCACCGTCACTGCCATCCATGCCAGGCCAAGCCGTGCCATCGTGCTTCTCCCGCTCCTGCAACGCCGTGGACGCACCCCTCACGAGCACGGTACGGTAAGACTCTCGATACTACGGACCGGCCGGCGGCTTGTCAACGCACTCAAGGACGCAAATCGCGCCAGGCACACTCGCCGTGCGCCTCGATACAGAAGACGAGCTTCTGCACGTGGAACAGGTCGGCCCTGCACCATGGGAGGTCGAGCAAGGACTCCAGCTTCTCCGCCGGCTCGCGGAGGATAAGCGCCCGCGCCGCGAAGACCTCGGCCGGCACCGTCGGGAAGGCGAAGGGACACTCGTTGCGCTTCATGATCTCGACGTTCCACGTCAGCCACCACATCGGCCGATGGTATTCCACGTAAACGTCCATGAGATGCCGGTGTGTCTGGCCCGCGTACCAGGCGCACAGGCGGCCCACTTCGGGCGTGAGGTGGCGCCAGCGCGCGAAGATGGTCCGCAGGATCTCGACCTGCCTGATAAGCCCGCCCCGCGTGTGAGCGAACTCGTAGACGAGCCGTTCCCGCGTGGCCCCCCGCGCCGCAGCCAGGCCGTCGGCCAGCGCCTCCTCATCGCCCATCCGCGCAGCGAGGCGGCAGTGCGCGATGAGGCCGGCCACGTGCCCGTTGCGGCAGTCTTCTTCCACGGGGTTCGGTTCCTGCCGGACGTGCTTACGCAGGCGGCCCCACTCGCCCTCGACCTTGCTCCAGTCGCCAGTCACGTGCCCCCAGAGCCAGATGGGATAGAGCCGGGCCACCTGGCTCCGCGTGATATCCTCGACCACGCGCCGCATCTCCGCCGGCGGGGGGTCGTAGGCGGAGCGGACGGCGCCGCCCTCGTCCCTGTAAGTCCGGAAGCCCGTGCCGATCTCCAACGGCCCGCCACGCGCCTGCATCGCCGCCACGTGCTCCCGCATCCGGCCCCGCAGGCCCTCGTCCACATAGGGATAGGCGCGCGCGAGGGTGTAGAGCGTCTCGGTCGGCTCGACGAAGAACGCATAGCCCTCGCGCGGGTGCTTGCCGACGGGGAACTCCAGCGGCCGCCAGTCCGTCGAGAGCAGTTCGTCAACGATGCGCGCCAGCTCCCTGCGCAGGGCCGGCGGCGGACCGGGCTCCGCGAAAGTGATGCCCGGCACCTCCCAGATGAAGCGGTCGAGTTCGGCGTCGCTCACGCCCGCGACGCGCGCCTCCGCCTCCGCCGTGAGCGGGGCGCGGAGCGTGCCGGGAACGCCTCCCGGAAGGGCTTCCAGGACGTGCTTCAGACGGCCCATCTCCAGGGTGTCCCAGTCCCACGGGAGGCCCTGGACCTTCTCCCACTCCTCGGCCGTCAGGTCGGCTCGGGGCGGCTGGCGCCCTCGGCTGGCCGTGCCACCCTCCTGCATCCGGTAAGCGATGAGCGCGCAGCTGGCGTTGATCTCATGGTTGGGGATGTAATAGAAGCTGTCCCCCGCGACCGACACCGGCGTGTCGATGACCGATCCGCCGCCGTAAACGGCCGTCCCGCGCGCGAGCCATTCCTTGCCGACCGGGACGGGCTCGCCCCGGAGGACGTGCGCCCAGATGCCGACGCCCTCCCCTTCCTTGGGTTCGTGAATGTTCTGGCAGAGAGGCTCCCCGTAGCCCACCAGCGTGTCCAGGTCCATCGCGTTGACGTTGTCCTGGTGCGTGTTGACGAGGACGCGCCCGGCGACCGTGAGCTGGCACTGCTCGTCGTGCACGAGCAGCAGGCTGTCGTGCCAGCCGTAAACGCGGCTCTGATCCATGATCGGCGTGACGTGGCCGGTCGCCGTGTCCAGGTAACCCACGTTGAGGAACGGGGAGTAATGCTGGTAGCGGCTGGTCAGCAGCACCTGGTACTTCACGATCACCTTGCCATCGGGCGTGACCAGGGGCGGCGCGCCCGTGCCGTTCATGCTCTCCCCGTAAACGATCGGGGCGACGAATTTGTGACCGCCAGTCTTCGGGTCGAGGACGAAGAAGGTCTGATAGGCGGGCTGCTCGGCCAGGCGTCTGCGGAGATAGTCGAGTTCGGCCTGGTAGGTCTCGGGCTTCTTCAGCAGTTCCAGGTTCTCCCGCCGCAGCCTCTCGTTCTCCTCCTTGGTGTGGCGCCAACTGGCGATGTCGCCGAACACCTCCTTCGCCATGTCGCCCAGGAGAGCGCTCCAGGGATACTGCGACAGGCCCGGCGTGACCGTGATAATCACAGAGCCGTCCGGGGCGACGACGGGATGGTATCCACGGAGGCTGACGCCCGGCAGCTTGTCGCTGCGCCAGACCCGTGCACCGTCCTGCAGGTCAAATGCATAGACGTTCATGTCCTCGCTGCCGACGTAGACGCGGCCGGCCCGTGCGTCCACGGCAGGGCTGCACAGTAGCGGCCCGTCCGTGGGCGCCGCCCACCGGACCTCGCCCCCCTCGGCCCCAATGGCATAGAGCTTCCCGTCTCGGCTGCCGATCAGGACGACGCCCCCGTGCACGGCGGGCGAGTTCCAAACGGCCGCTCCCGTCTGAACGGCCCAGACCGACGCGCCGTCGGCGGCGTTCACGGCGCAAACCTTCCCGTCCGCGCAGCCGAAGAACACCTTGCCCTCGGCCGCAGCGCAACTGTGCAGGATCGGTCCGCCCGCCTCGTAAACCCAGGCGTCACTGCCCGTCTCGGCGTCGATCGCGTGGAGCCTGCCCCCCATGGTGCCAATGAACACCCTGCTTTCGTAGATGATCGTCTGCACGCCGGCCATCAGCCCCTCATCGGGGAAGAGGCGGTACCACTTCCGCTCAAACGGCGGCCGGACCTCGGTCGTCGTAGAGCCGGACCGGGCGGGATCGTGGGCCAGCATCGGCCAGTCGGCCTCCGCCGCGCGGACCGGCGAGGGCCACGTCAACGAACAGGCAAGGCAGGCAAGCAGCGTGACTGCGGCGATTGCCTTCATCCTGCCCCCCTCATGGCAAGTCCCGCTGCCGTCCCGCCAGCGGTCGGCGCCTCAATAGACGGATTCGGGGAAGTAGTAGTGCTCCGCGTTCTCGGGGGTGATCAGCTCGACGTCAAGCATGATGTGCCGGGGCATGAACTGCGCGATCCGGCCGGCCTTGCCGTCCCGCAGGTTGCTGACGCAGATGTGGATGCCCACGGCGATCATCGACGGCGGATAGGTGATGTCGGCTGGATAGAGCGGGTCGCTGTCCATGACTCGCTTGACGATGTCCTTCATGCCTGCGCCGCCGAGCATCCAGACCTTGCCTTCCGTTCCGGCTTCCTGGAGGGCCTGTTCGACTCCGAGCGCCATGTCGTCGTCGGCCGCCCATATCGCGTCGATGTTCGGGAACTGCGTCAAGAGGTCCTTGCTGACCTCGTAAGCCTTCTCACGGTTCCACATGCCGGTCTGCTGGGCGAGTATCTTGATGTCCGGGTAGCGCTTGAACACTTGGGCGGCAGCTGCCACCCGGTCGGTGTTGACCGTGGAGGGGATGCCTTCGAGGACGAGGATGTTCCCCTTTCCGCCGAGGCGCTCGACCATGAACTCGGCGCTCTTGCGACCGAACGCCGCGTTGTCCCCTTCGACGAAAACGTCGGCCACGGGCTCGTTGAAGCCGCGGTCCACGTTGACCAGGTAGATGCCGTTGGCGTGCGCCTCCTCGGCGATGGGCGTCAGCGGGGCGGACTGCGTCGCCAGGACGACGAGCCCGTCCAGCTTCTGCTGGGCCATCATGTCTTTGATGTCCTGGATCTGCTTGTCCGGGCCGACGGCCGTGGCGTAAACCCAGTTGACCTCGGGATAGAGCTCCATGGCGCGCCTGGCCCACCAGCCAATGCCGGCCGTCCAGCCATGGTCGGCCGCCGGGACGGAGACGCCTATGGTCAGCACACGGCCCGGCTGCGCCGCCGCCTCCTGCTCGGCGCCCGGCTTGCCGCAGCCCGCCAAGCACACAAGAGTCATCCCCAAGAGCACCGTCATTGCCGCGCGTCTCATCTTTCACCTCCGTTGCCGTGCGCGCCCTCGCGCTTCACTGTGCCGTGTGCCTGCCGCGCTGCACGAGGACGGCCGACACGATGATCACGCCTTTGACCAGCCCCTGCAGGTAAGGCGAAACCTGGAGCAGGTTCAGCATGTTACCAATCACGCCGAGTATCAACAAGCCCACCACGGTGCCCCAGACCTGGCCGGAGCCTCCGGTCATGCGCGTGCCGCCTATGACCACGGCGGCGATGGCGTCCAGCTCCCACATGGTCCCCGTCTGCCCGCTGCTGACGGAGTTCATGCGCGAGGCGTTCATCACGGCCGCGACTCCCGTGAGCAGCCCTATCAGCGTGTAGGTGGCGATCTTGACGCGTTCGACGCCGATGGCCGAGTACCTGGCCGCGCGCTCGTTGCAGCCGATGGCGTAGACGTAGCGCCCGTAGCGCGTCCGGTTGAGCGTGACGTGCGCCGCGACCACGATGGCCAGGAATATCAGCACCGGCCAGCGGAGCACGAGCGGGTTGCCATACTGGTTGGCCAGGTATGGCAGCCTGATCCCGCCCGTGCCGAGCGCCTTGAACATCCCGGCGCTGGCCGAGCGGAACTCGCCCCCGTCCGCGATAGCCAGTGCCAGCGACCGGTACGCGGCCAGGCCGCCGAGCGTGGCGATGAACGGGGCGACGCGCCCCTTCGCCACGAGGACGCCGTTGAGCAGGCCGGCCAGGAGTCCTGCCAGCGGCACGACGGAGAAAGCAATTAGCACGCCCCAGGCCTCCGAGCCGTCCATCCCCAACCAGGCAAAGGCGCCGGCCAGGCCGACCCGCACGGCGCCATGGGGCGCCGCCAGGCCCGCCTCCCTGGCCTCGGCTACGGCCTCGATGATGACGGACGCGTTGATGACGGTGTTCATCAGCCAGATGCCCAGCCCCCCGGCGAAGGCCACCAGGGAACCGACCGACAGGTCAATCCCGCCCAAGATGATGACGAACGTCATGCCGATGGCGATCACCCCGCGGAACGAGAGGCCCTCCAGGACGTTCAGGATGTTCTCGGGCAGCAGGAACTTGCGGTTGAACACCGTGGTCACGGCGACCAGCAGCGCCAGCGCAATCAGCGGGCCGAAGACCTCCAGGACCCGTCCCGTGGTCCATCCCGACGCGCGGGTCGGGCGCAGAGCGCCGTCTTCGAGCAACTCCGGTTCGGTCGGAGTCATGCGGCTGCCTCCTCCTTGACGCCTGCCGCGTGCAACATGACGTTCTCCTCGGTCATCTCCTTGCCCGCCAGCACTGTCACTATCCGCCCGCCGCGCATGACGGCGATGCGATGGCACATGCCGAGCAATTCATTCAGTTCTGAACTGATGAAGACGCAGGCCATGCCCCCGCCGGCCAGTTCGCGGACCAGTCGGTATATCTCCTCCTTCGCCGCGATGTCGAGCCCGCGCGTCGGCTCGTCCAGGATGAGCACCCTCGGCCGCGCCTCGAGCCATTTGGCCACGACGACCTTCTGCTGGTTGCCGCCGCTGAGCGTGTCCACCGCGTCGTCGTATCGGCCGACCTTGATGCAGAGCCGCTCGACGTGATGCCGCACGGCCGCCAGCTCCGCCTTCCGCGAGATGAGCGGCCGGGCGTAGCGGCGAAGCGAGACAATGGTGATGTTCTCGGCAACGCTCCGGCCCATGATGAGACCCCGTCCCTGCCGGTCCTCCGAAAGGTAGGCCAGCCCCTTCTCGACGGCGTCCCCCGGCCGGTCGGGCTCCAGTCGCGCGCCGTGGACGGCGACTGTGCCGGCCGACCGACGGCGGAGCCCCGCCACGGCCTCGGCCATCTCGGTGCGGCCGGCGCCGACCAGGCCGGCAAACCCGAGCACCTCCCCCGCCCTGACGTCTAAGGAAACGCCGCGCACGCAGCCGGGCACCGACAGGTCCCGCACGCTAAGCGCCGTCGCCGCCGCGGGTTCGCCCCTGGCCGGGAAATGGTCGGCCATCGGGCGCCCGACCATCAGCGACGCGAGCCGGCCCTCGGCCTGCTTGCCCTCCCCGACGTCCCCCCGGTCGAGCGTCCTGACCACCTTCCCGTCCCGCATCACGGTTATCCTGTCGCAGAGCCTGAGGACCTCCGGCAGGATGTGGGAGATGTAAAGCACGGTGACGCCCTGGGAGCGCACGCGCGCGATCAACTCGAAGAGGCGTTCGGCCTCCGGATGGGCCAGCATGGCCGTGGGCTCGTCCATGATGAGGACGGAGGCGTCGCAACTGAGCGACCTGGCGATCTCGACCATCTGCTGCTGGGCGACCGAGAGCGCCCTGACCCTGACGGTCGGGTCCACGGCCGAGCCCACCCGCTCCAGCAACTCGCCTGCCTTTTGGATGGTCGCCCGCCCGTCCACGAACCCGAACCGGCCCAACTCGCGGCCCAGGAAGATGTTGTCCGCCGCCGACAGCTCATCCACCAGGTTCAGCTCCTGGTGGACCATCGCGATCCCCAGGCGCATGGCATGCGCGGGGTCGGGGATCGTCACGGCCTCGCCGCCGCGAAGCAGCCGGCCCGCCGTGGGCTGATAGATGCCGCCGATGACGCTCATCAGCGTCGTCTTGCCCGCACCGTTCTCGCCAACGATGCCGTGGACCTCGCCCGCCTCGAAGGCGAGGCTCACGTCGTCGAGCGCCCGCGCCGCCGGGAAATCCTTGACCAGGTTCTCGACGGCAAGGGCGGGCGGTGTGTCTCTGCCGTCCGCCGGCACAGGTCTGCCTCCTCGCAGATTGGCCGCAACCGGCCGGGATTGTACCGGACCGCCCCCGATTCCGTCCAACGGAGGCGCGGCCCGGGGGGGGGCGCAGGCGTTTGCCGTCCCTGCCCGGCAGGTGTAACATGCCGGTCGGGGTTGCACACGGCCCAGAGTTGGGAGCAGAAGCATGAAGCTCGAGAGGACGGTCCTGGCGCTGGGAGCCGTTGCGCTTCTGGCCTCGGTGTGGCAGACGGCCTCTGCACAGGACGTTCCCGCGGATGCCGTCGAGAAGATACGGGCCGCAGCGCCCGAGAAGGCCACGGCCAAGCCGGCCAGGCCGCGAAAACTGCTCGTCTACACTGCCTGCGGCGGCTTCCGGCACGGTTCCATCCCTTACGCGGCAAGGGCCCTGGAGATCATGGGAGCCGGGACAGGCGCCTATCAAACCGTCGTCTCCGACGACATGGCGATGTTCGAGCCGGAGACGCTCGCGCAGTTCGACGCCGTCTGCATGGACAGCACGACCGGTGAGCTGTTCCTGGCCGGGGACGCGACGGCAGAAGCGGCGGCTCGGGCGGAGCGCCTGCGCAGGAGCCTGCTGGACTTCGTCGCCGGCGGGAAGGGCCTCGTGGGCATTCACGCCGCGACCGATTGCTCCTACAAGTGGCCCGAGTACGGCGAAATGATAGGAGGGTACTTCTCCGGCCATCCCTGGAACGAGAAGGTCGCCGTGAAGGTGGAAGAGCCGGACCACCCGCTCTGCGCGGCTTTTAAGGGCCAGGACTTCGAGATAACCGACGAGATCTACCAGTTCCGCGACCCCTACTCCCGCGGTAAGCTCCGCGTGCTGCTCAGCCTGGACACGGGCAAGACCGACATGACCAAGGAAGGCATAGGGCGCACGGACGGCGACTTCGCTGTGAGTTGGGTAAGGGCCTACGGCAAGGGCCGGGTCTTCTACTGCTCACTGGGGCATCGCAACGAGATATTCTGGAACGCGGCGATCCTGCGCCACTACCTGGACGGCATCCAGTTCGCCCTGGGCGACCTGGCGGCGGACGCGACCCCCAGCGCCCTCACCGGCGGCGAGTGGCAGTCGCTGTTCAACGGCGTGGACCTGGCCGGCTGGCAGTGCAAGCCGGGCGGCTGGCACGTCGAGGCCGGCGCCATCGCGTGGAAACAGGGCGCGGGCTTCCTCTGGAGCGAGAAGCGCTACGGCGACTTCGTGCTCGACCTGGAGTTCAAGGTGGACAGCGGCACCAACAGCGGCGTCTTCATCCGCACCGACAGCAAGTCCAACTGGCTGCACACCGGCATCGAGGTGCAGATAATGGACTCGCACGGGAAGGCGCAGCCGAGCCGGCACGACTGCGGGGCAATCTACGACTGCCTGGCGCCGAGCTCGAACCCGATGAGGCCGGCCGGCGAGTGGAACCGCATGACCGTCACGTGCAGGGACAACATCATCGAGGTCTCCCTGAACGACGTGGAGATAATAGACATGGACCTGGACCTCTGGACCGAACCGCACAAGAACCCGGACGGCAGCGGGAACAAGTTCAACAACGCCTACAAAGACATGGCGCGCGAAGGCTACGTGGGCTTCCAGGACCACGGCAAGCCGGTCTGGTTTCGGAACATCCGCATACGCGCGCTGGACGGCAAAGATCTCGAGTGACAGGAGCAAGGCAACCGTGGGCAAGCGGCGCAAGACAGAGAGGACAACGGGCAGGACGGGCGGCATTCGGCGCCGGGCATTCCTGGGCGGGGCGCTGGCGGCGGCGACCTTCACCATCGTCCCGCGGCGCGTGCTCGGCGGCTCGGGTCAGGTGCCGCCGAGCGAGAGGCTGAACGTGGCCAAGGTTGGCTGCGGAGGCATGGGACACTCCGACCTGAGGACGGTCTCCCGCCTGGGCTGCAACATCGTCGCCATGTGCGACGTCGACGAGCGGCACGCCGCGAAGGCCTACGGTGAGTTCCCCGATCCGCCGAAGTACAGGGACTTCCGCGTGATGCTGGAGGAGCTCGACGACTCCATAGATGCCGTCGTGGTGTCCACCCCCGACCACACCCACGCCGTCGCCTCGATGATGGCCATCAGGATGGGCAAGCACGTTTACTGCCAGAAGCCCCTGACTCGCACCGTCCACGAGGCCCGGGCGCTCACGGAGGCGGCCCGGGAGCATGGCGTCGTCACGCAGATGGGCAACCAGGGCCACGGCGGGGAGGCCCTGCGCCGGACGGCCGAGTACATCCGCGCCGGCGCCATCGGCACGGTCTCCGAGGTCCACGTCTGGACTGACCGGCCCGTTTGGAAGCAGAACGCGGGGCGCCCGCAGGACACGCCCCAGGTCCCCGCGACGCTGGACTGGGACCTCTGGCTAGGCCCGGCGCCGGACCGTCCGTATCACTCCGCCTACCTGCCGTTCAGTTGGAGGGGCTGGTGGGACTTCGGCACGGGCGCCCTGGGCGACATGGCCTGCCACAACATGGACCCCGCCTTCTACGTCTTCAACCTGAAGTACCCGGCGAGCGTCACGGCGGAGTGTCCGGCCTTCAGCAAGGAGAGCTTCCCGCAGTGGTCGGTCATAGAGTGGGAGTTCCCGGCGGAGGGCGACAGGCCGGCGCTCAAGCTCGTCTGGCACGACGGCAAGAGACTGCCCCCCCGCCCCGAGGAGCTGGAGCCAGGACGCGGACTGGGCGACAACGGCATCCTGTTCGTCGGCGACAGGGGCAAGATGCTCGGCGGCGGCTGGGCCGGCGGCTGCAGGATCATCCCCGAGGCGAAGATGCGCGAGTTCCCGCCGCCGGAGAAGACGCTGCCCCGCTCCATCGGCCATTACGACGAGTGGGTCGAGGCGTGCAAGGGTTCTCTTCACGACGGCAGGCGGATCGTGACTGCCTCGGACTTCGACTACGCCGGCCCGATGACCGAGACCATTCTCTTGGGCAACGTCGCCCTGCGGTTCCGCGGGCAGAAGTTGGCGTGGGACGGTGAGGGGAAGGAGTTCGCCGAGCCGGCCGAGGCAAACCGACTCCTGCACTACGAGTACCGCAAGGGCTGGACGCTCTGAGGGACGCCAGCGGCTACCGGCCGGCCCCGCGGCGGTCCCTCTCGACGCGCTCCTGGATCTGCTCCCTGGATGCGATCATGCGCTGGGTACGGAAGTTCCTGGCCTGCGGGTCGAGCCGCCGGGCCGCCTGGACCTGCTCCAGCGCTTTGGCCGCGTTGCCGGGCACATTCTGCATCGAACTTTTGAGCAGATACCAGTAGTCGTGGCGCAGCACCAGGTCGTCCGGCCTCCCCTCGACGGCCCGGCCCATGTACTCGGCCGCCCGCGCCATCCCCTCCGCCCAGTTCCAGTCGTACCGGCCAGCGTTGGTGCCGTCCCGGATGCAAGCGGCCAGGCCGGCGTTGGCCTCCACCGAATCCGGGGCCAGCTCAAGGGCCTTCCTGAAGGATGCCTCGGCCTCATCCGACTGTTGAAGCGACAGGTAGCAGGTACCCATCCGCCCCCATGCCTGCGCGTCTGCCGGCTCCGCCCGAAGCCGCTCCTTCAGGACCTCGATGGCGGCGCTATAGCGCATGACCGCCATGAGTTCCTCGGCCGTCGCGCCTATCTCGGGCTGCGGCCCGAGCGCCAGGCGCGCCGCGCGGAAGGCTTCCACAACCTCCGACGGCGCGAGGGCACTCGTCAGGTAGATCGGGAACGCCGTCTGGGCCAGGCGCACGCCACGCCCCGAGGGTTCCACCTCTAACGGATGGCCCAGCATGTCCATCAATGAGGTATCCGCGGACGGGAGAGCCACATCCGCCGCAACCGGCCTGTCGTATCGCTCGAAGCCCGATATCTCCCCCATCGGCGCCCCCTTCCAGGTGGCCGCGACCGTCCGGCCGTCCCGCTCGAACACGGTCACGACGACGTTGTGTTCGAGCGGCAGCAGCGCCACTGGCTTCGCCCCGGCGAATACGTCCGCCACCGCGTTGTACGCGACCAGCGGCGGCGACGGCGAGCCGTCATAGTTGGTGTACATGGACCATACGTCGCGCGCCCTCGACGCGTTCTGGCTGTAATAGAAGCCGAGCTCGAACGAGTAGAGCCGGTCCACGCCGCTCGCCTTCTCGATGAGCTGGAGCCGGGCGGCATAGGCGGCCGCCAGCGGCTCGTTGCGGACCTCGTGATGCTCGCCGCCGACCCACTGGTGGACCTGGTCCTCCGGCCGCGGCCAGTGGTCGTACTCCGGCATCCAGTAGAAAGAGCCGCCCTCCGTGTTCCAGAGGGGCTTGTCCTTGCCGCCGTTGTGCTGCACGAGTATGTCGCGGTATCGGCGTATGAGGTCCCAGGTCGGCGTCGCCCCGTCCATGCCGAACTCCGGCAGCTTGCGGCCTGCGTAGTGGATCGCCCAGATGTCAACCCACCGGTGCCCGCCCGCCTGGCAGAATTCCTCGATCCACTCGAACGGACGACGGCCCGAGTATGAGGGCGCCACGATGAGCGCGTCCAGGTCTTCCTGCCGGATGACGTCGTGGGCCGCCTTCAGGTACTTCACGTACACAGGCACCTGCTTGAAGATGGTCTCCGGCTCGTTGACCACCTCGTAGTAGCGCACCTTGCCCCTGTAATGGCGGACTATCGTGCGGACGTAGTCCCGCCATTCGGCCAGGCGGGGGATGTGAATCGTCCTGCTGCCGCGCTCGAATGAGAGTTCCGGGTCCGCGTCCCATTCCGGGCACGTCCCGCTCAGGATCACCAGGGGGCTGCTCAGGCCCGCCTGCCTCTGGAGGTCAAGGAACGCGTCGCGGAAGACGTATTCCCCCGACGGCTTCTCGATCTTGCCGTACTCGGCAGTGCGGAAGCAACGCAGGCTCGGCGCGCCGGCCCGCCGCATCAGTTCGTTGACGTAGGTCAGGTCCACGTTGGCATACACCAGCTCGCGCTGCTCGTTGTTGTCGCTGAAGCGGCGCTCGGCGTCGTCATTGAAGATGTGCTTGACCTGGAACCCGAAGAACGGATCGGGCTCGGCCACCTCCCGGAGGACGCCGAACTGGAAGACCTCCTTCTCCAAGCTGCCCCCGTGTTCGGCCTCGACGATGACCTTGTAGTGCCCCCGCCGGTCGCCCCTGAACAGGGGGATCGTCGCGGTCGCGTGCCGCCGGCCCTGCATGGCGACCTGGACGGACTTGCTCAGCACCTCGTCGCGGAAGACGTCCAGCACCCTCACGGTCACGGGTATCGCGTCGGCCGGCTCCTCCGCATAGAGCCTCACCACGAGCGCGCAGTCATCGCCCGTCCAGTACGTGTTGCAGAACGCCGTCGTCGCGACGGACAGTTCGAGCGGCTTCGGCCGGAACGCCCCCAGGCCCCCCTGCTCTATCTGCAAGGCGTCCAGCCAGATGCGCTTCGTGTCCACAGTCGGCAGGATCCACAGGTAATAGACCTCATCGCTCTTGATCTGCCCGGGGAAGCTGAACCGCTGCCAGTCGCCCGTCAGGTCAACGTCGAGCCGGCTCGTCGCCGTGTAGCGGAACCGCATCAGCTGCACCCGCGCCCGGCCCTCGCCCTTCACGTAGCCCGAGACGGTGACGTCCGTCGTCTCGGGCACACGGATGGGCCGGAACGCGATCACGATCTTGTCGCCCAGCGAGTTGTCGAGCCGAAGGCTGTACCGGCCGTGGACGGCCGTCGTATCGTCAAAGACCGGCGCTATCTCCCTGCCATGGTGCGAGATGAGGTAGTAGTCGTTGAAACTGAAGCCGTCCACGCCGACCTCGAAGCTGGCGCCGTCCTCGAGCAGGTTGCGCTCGTCCTGACCCGTTGCCTGCCCGGTCCCGCCCAACATGGCGAACACCGAAAGCAGCGCAAGAACTGAGGTCCGTTTCATCTCACACCCTTTCTTCACGGCGGTGAGCCTCTCTTACCAGGCAAGGCTAATGCGTCCATGGTGCCCTGTCAACGCACGGCGAATACCCACCTTGAAACTCTGGCCGCGCGCACTTATGCTATCGCCACGATGGAGCAGGCGTTGCCTGATACTTTGTGCCGGAAACCGAAGGGAGAACGGAATGGCAATGCGGAGGACTGTCCTGATCGTGGCCCTCCTTGCGGCCGGGGCGTGCGCTCTCTGGCAGGCCGTCGGCGAAGAACCGGAGAATACCCCTGAGGTGTCCCCCGCCGAGAGGCTGGGCTGGCGGCTCGGTGCCCAGGCGTGGACGTTCCGGCAACTCACCTTCTTCGAGACCGTTGACCGCGTCAAGGCGCTCGGGATGAAGTACGTCGAGATGTACCCCGGCCAGCGCGTCAGTGCGGACATCGACGCGAAGACCGGCCCCGGCATGGGCGCCGAGGTCGAGGCGAAGGTGCAGGCCAAACTCAAAGAGGCGGGCGTCCAACTGGTCAACTACGGCGTCACCGGCCTGCCCGGCGACGAGGGCGCGTGCCGCCGCACCTTCGAATGGGCCAAGAAGATGGGCATCGAGACCATCGTGGCCGAGCCGGACCCGAAGGACATGCCGATGATCGACCGGCTCTGCCAGGAATACGGCGTCAACGTGGCGATCCACAACCACCCGAAGCCGTCCCGCTACTGGAACCCCGACACGGTGCTGGCGGCCTGCAAGGGCCTGAGCAAGCGCGTGGGCGCCTGCGCCGACACCGGCCACTGGGCCCGCTCGGGGTTGGACCCGATGGAGTGCCTCAGGAAGCTCGAAGGCCGCATCGTTTCCTTTCACTTCAAGGACCTGAACAAGATGGGCGCGGGCCATGACGTCCCGTGGGGCACGGGCGCCTGCGATGCGGGGGGAATGCTGGCGGAGATGAAGCGGCAGGGCTTCCGGGGCGTCTTCTCCATGGAATACGAGGCAGCCTGGCAGATGGAAGACCTGGCTGGCTGCGTCCGCTTCTTCAACGACCAGGCGCTGAAGCTCGCCGGCCAGGAGGGCGAGGCCGACTGAATGCCGGCGCTCCACCCGGCGGACACGCGCCAAAGAAGAAGTTGACCTGCTCGGTGGCAGCCGCTACGATTGTGCGTCAACCGGCGAGCCCTCTGGCGCCGGCCGGTAGGTGAGACGAGTCGTCGCCGCGAGGGGACACAAAGGAAGGAGGGAACCAGCCTTGTTCCGAATCATTATTCTCATCGTGCTGTGCGTGGCAGTTTTCTTCGGGTGGAACTACTGGAAGGACCGCAGGGCGGCCGAGAAGGGCGAGACCACTGCGTCCGAGACTCTGGAGCCGGACGCCGCAGAGCGGGCCGAGAACCTGGAGATGCTGTGGGCCGCCGGGGAACTGCGCACGCGCGCGGGCCTCGACAAGCACTGGAAGAAGATTGCCGGCAGCTTCGAGGAAGCGGAGCAGAAGGTCCGCAAACTCGCGAAGGACGCGGGCCGACTCTGGCCGGCCGACTCAGACGAATAGCAGTGCCCTGTGCAATGAGTCCGCCGCAACGGCAACGGTTACGCCCCCAGCAGGCCGTATGTTGGATGGAGGCCGCCAGCCTGCCGTCAGGCTGGCGCGCCGGGAAGGATTCGAACCCTCGACCTACGGATTAGAAGTCCGTTGCTCTATCCACTGAGCTACCGGCGCGCTCCGGCGACTATAGCAGAAACCCGCCCCCGGCTCAATCTCCCACTGCCCTGGCCCGCGTGGGCCGCCGCGACAGGCGCACCGACATCAGGAGAGCAAACGTCGCGGCCACGAACGCGGCCGGCACCAGGCAGAGCCCGACCCGCAGGCCGAACTTCTCCGCGATGAGGCCCGAAGCGTACGGAAGCGCCCCGAAGCCCAGGATGCCCGTCACCGAGAGCATCGCGAAGAGGGTCGCCGAACCGGTGGCGATGTGCCGGGCGGCCAGCGCAAGCGTGCACGGCCAGAAGCAGGCCACGCAGAGCCCGGCGGCCATCAGCAGTCCCATGCTGGCCCACAAGCCGTCCACGAGCGCGAAGCAGCCGCTGGCAACGGCCCCCACCAGGGCCAGGTACATCATCATGCTCTCCAGGGGAAGCCGCCGCGCAGCGATGCCGACGCCAAGACGCCCCACGGTCATGGCCAGGCTCAGGAGCACGAGCCCGGCGGCGCCCACGACCGCAGCCGTCCCGTACTCGGCCTGGATGAAGTTGGGGGTCCAATAGATGAGGGTGCCCTCGCAGCCGGCCCCGAGCATGATGACCGCCGCCAGGATCCAGAACAGCGGCATTGCGGCGATGGCCCGGATTCCGAGCGTTACGCGCCGCTCAGCGGGGCCGTCGGCGTAGCGCCCCGTCAGGAAGAGCACCCCGACGAGCAGCGACGGTATGGCGGCGACGCGGAACGGCACCTGCCAGTGGACGCCGCTGTCGAGCGCGCGACCAATGGCGAATGAGCAGACGACCAGGCCCGCCGGGAAGAAGGCGTGAAGGACGCTCAGGTGAGTCGCCACGTTGCGGGGGTGCAGCTCCGCGACCAGGGGGCTGACCAGTGCCTCCAGCCCCCCCAGGCCGACGGCCATGACCGCGATTCCCCCGACCAGCCAGACGTACGTGGGGCTGGAACCGGACCAGACCAAGCCGACGGCGATGACCACCATGGCGCCGCTGATGAACCATTTCGTGCCGAACCGGTCGGCGAGGCGGCCGATCACCAGCGTGGCCGACGCCAGCACCAGTGCGCGGATACCGGCCAACGCGCCCCGCGGCCCGAAACCGATGGAGAACTCGGAGCCTATGCGCTCCAGAGACACCGAGAGCAGCGACGAGGTCGCCGCGAATACAACGAGCGACGCCCAGGCCGCGACCGTCAGGTGCCACACCCTTGCCGCCGCACGATGCTTCACCCCACACGCCTTTCCAACCGGGAGCCGATGAGAGTGGCGCAGTCTGCCAGAAGGGGCGTGCAGGTTGCAAGTCCCGGCGCGGATTCAGCCTTTGTGCGACGCCCAGGGCGGCTGTTTTCTGCTGGACACGGCCGCCTTGCAGGTTAAACTTACGGTGGAGGTGAAAGATGAAGCTGCGCATACTGTATGACAACAACGCATTGCCGGGATACCAGGCCGACTGGGGGTTCGCGTGCCTGGCGGAGGGTCAGGAGAACGTGCTCTTTGACACGGGCGCCGACCCCGCAATCCTGAAACACAATATGGAGCGTGCCGCCGTCGAGCCGGGCGCGGTGGACAAGGTTGTCCTCTCGCACGACCACTGGGACCACACGGGCGGACTCTCCTACGTGGTGGGCGGCAATGCGGACGCCGAGGTGTTCATCCTGCCGGGTTTCGGGCCGGACGTCCGTTCGCAGCTCAGCCCAGCCGTGCTGCGCGAAGTGACGGAGCCGGGCGAGGTATCTCCCGGCATCCGCAGCACCGGCCCCGTGGAGGGGCAGACGACGGAACAGGCCCTCGTCCTCGATACCGACAGCGGGCTGGTCGTGATCACGGGTTGCGCGCATCCCGGCGTGGACGCCCTGATGGAACGGGCGGCCGCGCGGGGCGAGATTCACGCTGTGCTGGGCGGCTTCCACGGATTCGCCAGGCTGGATGCCCTGGCCGGCATCGCCTTCCTGGCGCCCTGTCATTGCACGCAGCACACGCAGGCCATAGCGGAGCGCTTTCCCGGAAGCTACTCGGAGATCAAGGCCGGCAGCACGTTGGAGTTCTGAGCATCAATGCCCGCCGACGGGCACTGCTGCCCGGGGCTGCGTTGACGCGGACCGCGTTGGACAGGACTCGATCAGGGGGAAGCGGGCGATGCGCTGGACACTGACGGGCGTATTCTGCTGTGCGTTCGTGCTCGGCATCCTCATGTCCCTCTTGGTCAGGGCGCTTGGCCTGAAGTGGCACAGCCTGCCGCGTGTGTGGCGCTATGGCGCTTACGCCGAGCCCCAGGTGGTGGGTGGCGGGGCCGCGATGCTGCCGGCAACGGCGCTGCCGATCCTTCTGGTCTGCCTGGCGGCGGCGCTGGTGGACTGGAACCCCTCCCTGCTGCCGGCGGCGGAACCGATTGAGCAGGCCATTCGCGCGGCGTCGCGAAGCTTCCCCGCGCTTGCGACGGCACTGCTGGGCGGGGCTGCCATCGCCGTACTGGGGCTCTGGGACGACATTGAGGGACTGAAGCCGACCGTCAAGTTCATCGGCATTCTCGCGCTGGCCGGCGCGACGGCAACCGTGCCCCAGGTGCGCATCGTGCCGCTGGCCGGCTCCCCGTTGATCCGGGCCGGGCTGGCGGTGCTGTGGGTGGCGCTGCTGACGTACTGTTTCAGCCTGTTCGCCGACACCGAGGGGCAGTGCGTCCTGGTTGCGTTCCTGTCGGGGGGCGCGCTGCTGGTGCTGGCGCTCCAGACGGACCGCGGGGCGGCCGCCGCGCTGTTGCTGGCATTCTCGGGCGGCGCGCTGGGACTGCTGCCGTTCAACTTCCCCCGGGCCTCGATACTGCCGGGCAAGAGCGGCGCCATGTTCGCCGGTTACGTCCTGGCGGTGAGCACGGGGCTGGCCGCCCCACCATCGGGCAAGGGCATCGGCCCGGCCTTCCCACTGGTGGTCGCACTGACGGTGTTCGCCGTGCCGCTGTGGGACGCACTGAGCATGGGCCTGGCACGGTTAAGCGCCTCGGGCGACGAACGCCGACCGGGCAACCTCACAACCCGCCTGGTCCGCATCGGCCTGAGCGAGCGGTTGGCGCTGCTGGCGATCGGCCTGCTGGTGGCCGCAACTGCCGGAGGCGCGACGATACCCTACGGCGGACCAATTTGGAGAGCCATGGTGCCGCTGGTGCAGGCGGGGGCCATCGGGGCGGTGGTCATACTGCTGGCAGTGGCCACGAGGAAGACGGAGGGCAGCAGCGCAACGGACTAGGAACACCGGGCACATCAGTCCAGCATCTCCGGAAGTGCGGTCTGCACCTCCTCACGCATGCTCTTTCCCACTTTGAACGAAACGACGGCCTTGGCCGGCACTTCGACGATCTCGTCGGTGCGGGGGTTCCTCGCTTTCCGTGCCGGCTGGACGCGACTGTCGAACACGCCAAAATTGCGAAACTCCATGCGGTTGCCCCGACCAAGCTCCGCGATGATCTCGTCGAGGAACTGCTGGATCACCTCCTTGGTGACCACCTGGGAGTAACCGGTCTTCTTCGCAATCCTTTCGCATAGCTCGCGCTTGGTGACGGTTCGGTTGGCCACTTATGAAACCCCTTTCGCCTGGCGGGACCTAACGCTAGTGGGAACTCATTTGCATTCCAGCACTTCTGACAAGCGGTTCGGGATTGTAAGCGAATCCATCAATGTTGTCAAGCAGATTCCTCACGCGCCTCCTCAACCAGAATGAAGCCCCGCCGACCGGGCAGAGCGCGCAGCCGTGCCGAACGGTTGCGCACGCGTCGGCCGGCATGTAAGCTAAGGGAACACGTCGCTTCAAACGGAGGACGCAGCATGAGCCTGATGGGGCTGGACATCGGCACGACGGGCACGAAGGCGACGGTCTTCGATGAGGGCGGCGCGATACTCTCCAGCGCATACCGTGAGTACCCGCTGCTGCACCCGCGGCAGGGCCGGCTCGAGCTGGACCCGCGGCAGGTCTGGCAGATGGTGCGCGAGGCGGTGGCTGAGGCCGCCGCCGGGGCGGCCTCCGATCCCGTCCAGGCGTTCGCGATAAGCACGCTCGGGGAAGCGGCGGTCCCTATCGGCCGCGACGGGGCCATTCTGGACAACAGCATCGTCGGCTTTGACAACCGGGCGTCGGAGATGTTCGACCGATGGGTCGCCGGGCAGGACCGCGCCGAGATAATGCGCATCTGCGGCCAGCCGCCGAGCCAGATGTTCACCGTCGTCAAGCTGATGTGGATCAAGCAGAACCAGCCCGAGCTCTACGCGAAGATGTCGAGGTACGTCTGCTTCGGCGACTTCGCGCACCTGATGATGGGGCTGGAGCCGCGCATTGATTACTCGATGGCCGCGCGGACGATGGCGTTCGACATCCACGAGAAGCGGTTCAGCGAGAAGCTTTGCGACGCGGCGGACGTTCGGGGGGACCTGTTCAGCCAGGCCGTTCCGACGGGCACTGCGGTGGGCAGGCTCGGGCGCAAGGCGGCCGAGTCCCTGGGTCTGCCGGAAGGTTGCCTGGTGGTCGCCGGCAGCCACGACCAGCCCGCCGGAGCGCTCGGAAGCGGCGTGACCGAGTCGGGCGTGGCCATGGACGCTACGGGCACGGTCGAGTGCTTCGCCGTCGCCATGGACGAACCGGTTGTCAACGAGACGATGCTGGACAACAACCTGGCCTGCTATCCGCACGCGACGGAGGGGCTCTACGTCTCGCTGGCGTTCAACTTCACCGGCGGGTCGCTGTTTCGATGGGTGCGGGACACCTTCGCGCGGCACGAGGCGCGCGAGGCCGAGCAATCGGCCCGGGACGTTTACGAAGTCCTGACCGGCCAGATGAGCGACGAGCCGACGGACATCCTGCTGCTGCCGCACTTCACCATGAGCGGCTCGCCGCACATGGACGCCAATCCCGTGAGCGCGATCGTGGGACTGAGTCTTTCGACGACCCGCGCGCAGGTGCTGCGCGCGGTGCTCGAGGGGATATCTTACGAGATGAAGCTGAACCTTGACATACTCGATCAGGCGGGCGTGCAGGTGGACGAGTTCCGCGCCATCGGCGGGGGCGCCAAGAACGACTTCTGGCTCCAGCTCAAGGCCGACATGTTCAATCGGCCGGTCACGCGGCTGGAGGTGACGGAGGCCGCGGCGCTGGGCATGGCGATCTCGGCCGGCCTCGCCGCGGGCGTTTACGAGAGCGCCGCCGAGGCGGCCGCCGGCCTCATCGCGCCCCGGGAGAGGTTCACCCCGGACCCCAGCAGGGCCCGCTACTATGACGATATGCTCGGGGCGTACAGGGAGCTCTACCCGACGCTGAAGCAGTGGCAGGAAACCGTCCGTTATCGCGTCAACGCATCGGAGTGACTCAGGACCATGGCGGCGATACTCATCCGCAAGGCCCGGCTGATCGACCCCGGTTCGGGGATTGACGGGACGCGCGACCTGCTCGCCTCCGAGGGCCGCGTGGCCCGCGTGGAGGAGGATATCCGCCCCGCCGACGCCGCGGCATTCCTGCCCGAGCCGCCGTCCGTCATCGACGCCGAAGGACTCTGGCTGATACCGGGGTTGGTGGACCCCCACGTCCACTTCCGCGAGCCGGGCTTCCCCGCGAAGGAGACCCTGGCCAGCGGTGCGCGGGCGGCCGCGGCGGGTGGATACACGTCGGTCGTCTGCGAGCCGAACACGCAGCCGCCAATCGCCACCGTCGAGATGGTTCGCGCATTGGCGGCGAAGGCCCGGCGTGAGGCCGACGTGCGCGTCTACTTCAAGGCGGCCATGACGGCGGGTCGGCTGGGGCGCGAACCGTCCGATGTCGCGGCACTGGCGCGTGAAGAGAGCGTCGTCGCGCTCAGCGACGACGGCGACCCGCTCGTTGACCCCGCCGTGATGGAGCGGGTCTGCCTCCTGGCGGCGAAGGCGGGCATCCTGCTGACGCCGCACTGCGAGGATTCGCCGAAGGCGCTGGCTCAGATCGCCGCCGGGGCCGACCCGGGCTTCCGTCCGGGCGAACCGGGCACGAACGAGGCCCGCTACATCGAGCGCGACCTGCGCATCGCTGCGCGCTACGGCTGTCGCATCCACTTCTCGCACGTCAGCCTGGCCCGGAGCGTGGAGTGCATCGAGGCGTGCCAGCCGCGGACGAGCGTGACGTACGAGGTGACGCCGCACCACCTCATCCTCTGCCTGGAGGACTACGCCGAGGGCGAGGCGCCGTTGGTCAACCCGCCGATCCGCCCCGAGGCGGACCGCAACGCGCTGCGCCGGGCGTTGCTGGATGGAAGCGCGGACGCGATCGCCAGCGACCACGCGCCGCACACCGCTGCGGACAAGCAGGCGGGCGCCTGCGGCCTGATCGGCGTCGAGACGACACTGGGCCTGGTGCTGACCCACCTGGTCGGGGAAGGCCGGCTCTCGCCGGCGGACGCAGTCAGGACCATGAGCTTCTCCCCCGCGCGCATATTCGGCCTCCCTTGTGGGGCCCTGGCGTCCGGGATGCCGGCGGACATGGCGCTGGTGGACCCGGCGGCCGAGTGGACGGTCCGGCCGGAGTCGTTCCGGTCTCGCTCGCGGAACACCCCCTTCGCCGGATGGAGCCTGCGCGGCACTGCGGTCGCCACGTTCGTCGGCGGCCGGGAGGTATACGCCGACCCGTCCCTGGACGGGAGAAGGAGCGCACCATGAGAGTCTACGTCCACGGCAACGATCTGCTGGACTACTTCACGGAGAAGCAGGACCCCGTCGTGGTTGACTCGGACGACTGGACGAGCCGGCAGAACGTCAAACGCTGGCTGGCGCATTACTGCGCGAGCCAGGACTGCGAGGGAGTCCTGGTCTGGGACGGGACGCCGCCGGGCGACGTCCGCACGCCCAGTGAGCAGTTCGGGCGCGTCCGCGTGACGAACCTGCCGTACGGCGAATCAGCCTTCGCGGAGATATCAGGCCCGGCCAACCGGACAGCGGTCCAGGAGCGCACCTTCGTCGTGACGGCGGACCATCGGCTCATCGAGGCGCTGCGCGGCGGCCGCGCGGCGGTCTTCACCCCGGCCCAGTTCGTCGCCCGCGCTCGCAGGATGGTGGGCAAGACCGACGAGAAGCTCGCGAAAGAGCCGGACGAGAAGTTCACCGGTCTCACGAGCGACGAGGTCGAGTTCTGGCTGGGTTTCTTCAACGAGAAGGACTGACGGTCTCGGGAACCCGTGTCTGGAAGCATCCTCAAATACTCCGTGGTCGTTGTGATCGCCGTCTTCTTCGCGGCCATGTGGGGCCTGCTCCTGCGCGAGCACCTGGTAACGCCTCCGGCGACAGGGCTGATGCCAGACTACGGCAAGCTGCTGGGCCCGGACGAACAAGAGCGCCGCAGCGACTGGGACGTCTACTTCGCCGGCCGCCAGGTCGGCTCCTCGCAGGTGAGGGTGACCAGGTCCGACAGCGGAGCCATCACGATCCGCTCAGAAAGTGAGCTGGAGATCCCGCTGCCGCTCGGGGGTCGCACGGGCGCGGGCGGCGCCGTTGACCTGAGCTTCGAGGCGGGGGTGTCGCCGCTGTTCGGACTCCGCTCCGTCGAAGTGAACTCCGACTGGCTTGCCCTGCACCTGTTCGGCACCGTGAAGGGGGAGAAGATGCTGCTCAGCGGGCACCTGGGCGAACGCCGGATCAGGAGCGCCGTGCCGTGCGCCGGGGGTGGATTCGCAGGGGACATGCTCTCGCCGCTGGCAGCGGTCGGCCGGTTGGACGAAGGCCAACTCGGCCGGACGTGGACGGCCAGCATGGTGAACCCACTGCTGGGCCGGTTGCAGGACGTAAGCGTGACCGTCCTGTCATCCACTGAAGTCCCGCTGGGCGGCGAGCGGACGCGGTGCTACCGGCTCATCTTCGCCGGCGGCGGCAGCCAGTGGTCCTCATGGGTCAAGGAAGACGGCGAGGTCCTCGTCCAGGGCACGCCCTTCGGCGTCGTGCTGCGCCGCAGGGGACTGCCCGCAACGGTGCTGGAGCAGCTGCAATCCCAGCCTGCCGATGGTGCCGAAGCCCGTTGACCAGCGGCGCTTGCGCGCCGCGCCGAACTGCCTATAATGGGGCGCTTTCAGCCCGTTACCTCCATCAAAAGGGACGCACGATGGCCCAAATACCCGTCGCTCTTCAGCTCTACACGGTCAGGAACGCGCTCGCCGAGGACTACGTCGGCACGCTGCGCAAGGTGAAGGACATCGGCTACGACCTGGTCCAGCTCACCGGCCACCTCCCCTACGATGGCCCCGAGATGAAGCGTATCCTGGAGGACATCGGGCTCGGCGCCGTGGGGATTCACGTGGACGGGCGGCAATTGCAGGAGAACCTGGATCACTGGATCGAATACGCGCGGGCCGTCGGGACCATTGACCTGGTCTGGCCCTATATCGCCGAGGACCTGAGAGGGACCCGGGAGGACTGGCTGAAGATGGCCGCTACGATGGACGACATCGGCGCCCGGTGCCGCGAGCAGGGGGCGCGGTTCTCCTACCACAATCACAGCTTCGAGTTCGAGCGCTTCGACGGCGTCTATGCCCTCGACCTGCTCTACCAGAACACGTCGCCCGAGAACCTCTACGCCGAGATAGACACCTACTGGGTGCAGCACGGCGGTGAGGACCCGGTAGATTACATCCGCAGGTACGCCGACCGAATCGCCATCCTCCACCTGAAGGACATGGCCGACGATGAGGCCAGGTCCTTCGCCGAGGTGGGAAACGGCATTCTCGACTGGGACGCCATCCACGCGGCGTCCGTGGAGGCGGGCGTCGAGTTCTACTGCGTCGAGCAGGACCAGTGCGCGGGTGACCCGATGGACAGCGCGCGGATGAGCCGGGAGTTCCTCAGCCAACTGATGGCCGAGTAAGGGCGCCCGCGATCCTGAAGCACCGGTAGTCGAAGCGGCACGGCAGGCCGGGCGCGATGCAGAAGTCTCCCTCGGCCGGCATGCAGACACCCGACCAGATGGTTGCCCACGTCCCGCCGTCCGGCTGGCCGTGGTCCCCCGTGCAAACGGGCGCCGTGTGATCCGTCAGGACGCGGCGCACGGTCTCCTCGGAGACCGCCGGGGCGGCCTCCCTCAACATGCCCGACGCTACCTCCACGCGGCGTTCGGCCCGCGCGACGCTATCCGGCGAGTACTCCGCCGCGGCCGCGAGCACCCCCTGCCCCTCGCCCGGGGGGGACTGCGCGACCACCTCCCCGCCCTGCGGCACGTTCGCGGCGACCACGATGCCCCCTTCCGGCCACCGGACGCGCACCTCTCGCGGCGTGGCCTCCACGACGGCGACCTCCCCGCGCGCGTCCGCCAGCAGGTAGCTCATCGGGCGGAGGTGACGAACGCGCGCACACGCGCAGACCGCCTCGTCCACGCCGGCGCAAGTCTCCGAGATCGTCTCCACCAGGATGCTCCACTGCACGCCGGGGGCAAGGACCGGCTCGGGGGGAAGGGAAGCGATGGCCACGTAGAGGCCGGCCTCGTTCAGGACGTCAGCGCAGCCCGCCCAGTTGTGGGTGTAGCCGATGCGGCGGAGCCCATCCGCCGGCAGGCAGCGCTGCAGTTCGCACCAGCGCAGGTCGGCCACGGCCCAGTCGTAGTTGCGCCCCACGATGGGGCCGCGCCCGGCGTCGCGGTGCGGCTCGGCCACAGCAAACATGGTGCACCCGCCAAGCCGGCTCTCCAGCCGCGCAAAGTAGTAGGCGGCCATCGCGCGGCGGTCGAACCCGCCGCCCCGGAGCAGGCCCTCGAACTCCTCGAGGGCCGGCGGGTGCAGCGCCTCCGCCGCCGCCCGGCACCCCTCGACGAACCCCTCCGACAGATCCGGCGGCTCGGGGATGCTGAGCGTCTCCTTCAGCCTCCGCCCGCGCTCCAGGCCGCGCTCGAAGTGCGTGCCCGTGAACACGGCCTCCCGTATGGCACGGCCCGGCGCCAATCACGCCTCCTTCAGGGCGCACTCGCCCGGGCGCACGTGGAGAAACGCCTCGGGGTTCTTGCGCTTGCGCTCGCGCGGCAGCAGCACCACCTCGCGAACGGCGACGCCCATCGCCCCCAACTCATTCAGCGTCGCATCGAGGACCCGGTCGAACGCGCCCTCCAGCACGCGCCCGCTCCGCACCAGCTCCGGCGGCGCCTCATACTGCGGCTTGAACAGGGACAGGATCAGCCCGTCCGGCTTCGACTGCCTGAGCGCATTGGGCAGGATGTGCCGCTGCCTGGTCCAGGCCACGTCCACCGTGACGGCGTCGACGCGCTCCGGCAGCTCAACGTGCATGGCGTTGGTCCGCTCCATGACGACGACGCGCTCGTCCTGGCGCAGCACCCATTCTAGCATCCCGTAGCCGGTGTCCACGGCGTAAACGCGCAGGGCGCCCTCCCGGAGCAGGCAGTCGGTGAAGCCCCCGGCGCTGCAGCCGAAGTCCGCGGCGACGGCGCCGCCCAGGTCCAGCCCGAGCCGGTCTATGGCGAACTTGAGCTTCTCGCCGCCCCGCGCTACGTATTTCCCCCGCGCAGCGATCCCGCCCCTCCTACCTCTTCCTGCTCACCATGTACTCGGTGACCTGCCGGAAGAACTCCTTGTCTTCCACGGGCATCTGGCCGATGACCTCGAGGGCGCGCGCGGCCAGACGGTCGGCCTCGGCCCGGGCGAACTCCAGCGAGCCGAGCCGGTCATAGATGCCCCGCACGCGCTCCACGTCGGCGTCGGTGGTCTGCTCGCGGGGCTTCGCCATTGCGTCCGACAGCTCGTCCCGCTCCTCGGGGCCGGCGGCGTTGATCGCGTGGGCGTAGAGTATACTCGACTTGCCCTCGCGGATATCGTTCCCCACGACGCCCCCCCTGCCCTTTCCCGCCGTCAGGTCAATCATGTCGTCACGTATCTGGAACGCAGCGCCCATGTATTCGCCGAGCTGCCCGACCAGCGCCATCACGTCCGGCCCGGCGTCGGCGATGATGGCGCCACCCAACATGCCCAGGGCCATGTAGCGACCCGTCTTGAGCCTGGCCATCTCCAGGTAGCGCTCGACGGACAGGTCCTGGAGGCCGCGCGTGTTAAGGTCGAACGCCTGCCCCCGGCACGTGTCCGTGTAGGCGGCCGAGAAGGCCTGCACGAGGTCCACGCGCTGGTCGTCAGTGACCGGGCTTCGCAGGATGGCCTCGTATGCGACGCCGAGCATGTAGTCCCCGACGTTGATCGCGTTGTCGCGCCCGAACCGCACCCAGACCGTCTCCCGGTCGCGCCGCATCGTGTCGCCGTCCTCGATGTCATCGTGGATCAGCAGCATGTTGTGCAGTATCTCGACGGCGGCGGCGAAGTAGAGCGCCCTGTCGGAGTCGCCCCCGAACCGCTCGCAGGCCAGCAGGCATATCGCCGGCCGGATGCGCTTGCCCCCCGTGCCCAGGTGATACCAGACGGCGTCGGTCAGGTAGCTGTCCTTGCCGCGTGGGAAAAGCTCCTCCAGCACCGGCTCAATGCGCGCCGCCACCGCCGTGAACTGCTGCTCCAGGGGAGCCGCCCGGCCCGATTCACTGCTCATGATCCGCCCCCTCCTCGGCTGCGATGGGGAAGGCCGTCCTTAGCGCCGCCGCCACGCCGTCCTCCTCGTTGCTGGCCGTCACGGCGTCCGCGACGGCGATCACCTCCGGCACGGCGTTGCCCATCGCGAACGACCGCCCGGCCGCCCGCAGCATGGGCACGTCGTTGACGTCGTCCCCGATGGCCACCACCTCCTCGGGGCGGATGCGCCAGCTGTCCAGCAGCCAGAGCAGGGCGTGCCACTTGGTCGCCGACGGATGGTGCACCTCCAGGGCAAGCTGGCCGGCGCCGTAACGCTCCTGCAGCATGGCCTCCACGAGGCCGAGCGCGCCGATGCCCCGGCGCACGCGCGGCTCGGCGGGGCCGACGACGGCCGTGTCGTCCATCGTGTAGACCTCCAGCGGCGGCTCCGGGCCGGGCGGGTAGTCCGAAGGCAGCCATTCGACCCACTCGCGGTTCGCCTGGACGTAAGGCAGCCGCTCAGCCCGTGCGCGGTCGCACTCCGAGACGGCCAGCTCCCTCCCGCTCAGCGGCCGGTCGTAAAGGAACAACGGCACCAGGTCGAGCCCGCGCAGCAGGTCGGCGACCGTCCGTGCAGCCGAATCCTCCATGGGGGCGCTGAACAGCGTCTCCTCGTCGTCGGCCTGCTTGATGAGCGCCCCGCCGCAGCACACGACGAGGGGATGGACGTGCTCCAGTTGCTCCAGCACGGGCACGGCCGTGCGCCAGCGGCGGCCGGTGCAGAGGACGGTGCGCACGCCGAGCCCGGGCAGCGCGGAGAGCGCCCGCTTGAGGGCGGGGCTGACCTCCTGCGCGGCGTTGATGACCGTGCCGTCGATGTCCAGAGCAACGAGCTTGTACTGCGTTTTGCGGCCGACGGACATGCGAGGCCCGCATCCATTAGAGGGGGAGAAGGCGAACAGGCAGTCCACGCCACGGTACCCGATGGGCGCGGGCATTGCAACGGAACGATAGGTGATAGTTGGGAGTTGACGGTGAACGGCGGAACAGCAGACTTCGTCCTCGTCGTCGTCCTCGTCCTCGAAGCAAGTTGCTGGTCTCCTGTTTCTTGTTACTGGTCCGTTCTGCCTTCGTGTTCTTCGTGCCCTTCGTGGTTCAGACTGTTGTCATGGCCGTTGTGCCCGTCGTGGTGAGTTGCGCTTCGTTGACACCGCCCTACGGCGTCGATAGCATGGTGTGCGGAGAGGTGTCCGAGCGGCCGAAGGAGCGCGGTTGGAAACCGCGTGCACGGGTACAAGCCCGTGCCGAGGGTTCGAATCCCTCCCTCTCCGCCATTCCTTCACCGTTGAGCGCGCAGGCGGCGGACGCCCTCTTTGAGCGCCTCGTAGGACGGCTTCGGGCGGCCCTGAAGGTCCACCAGGCCCCACGCCGTCTCGGCGGCGCAGCCGGGCGCGCCGCACTGCCAGCAGGTCTCCTGGTCCGCCCAGCGGAAGTAGAACTGGCCCAGCAGGCAGCGGCGCACCTCGGCGAACGCGTCGAAGGCACGGCCGATGAACTCCGCCTGCCCTTCGGGCGTGTGGCCCGGCCCCCAGGTGTGCGGCCAGCGGCCGCACTCGCAGGCCACCGCCCCGGCGGCTCTGTCTTCCGCGGTCATCACGCCGCCCGCCGAGGCGAAGCCCCACTCGTTGATGAGCACGGGCGCGCCCGTCAAGTCCCACAACTCCTGGATGAGCGGCGCCCAGTCCTCCGGCCCGCCCGGCTGCCAGGAGCCGAAGTAGCGGTCAATCCCGCAGTAGTCCAGCAGCCCGTCCGAACCGCCGAACAGCCGCCCGTAGAAGAAGTAAGACAGGGCGTTCCCGGTCAAGTTGTGGCCGCAGATGAGGGACGGGTCCGCGCCCTTGAGCCCGCGGGCGCCGCTGAGGATGAAGTCGCACGCCTGGCGCGCGTTGAGCGGCCCGGCGAACTGGTGCCAGTCGAGTTCGTTGCCGATCTGCCAGGCGCCGACCACGCCGCGCAGGTCCTCCGCGAACCGGGCGCAGACCGCCTCGTAGGCGTCCTGGCACTTCCGGCTGCCCAGCTCGCCGCACCATTCGGGCAGGTGCCGATGCCAGACCAGTTGCAGGTTGCCCTCGCCGTCCCGCTCCCGGAGCTTGACGCCGGGGCCGGGCGTGACGCCCATGATGCGCAGGCCGGCGTCGGCCCACGCGCGGGCGTGGGCTCTGAACTTCAGGTACGGCTCCGCCAGCTCGCCGCCGACCCGGTCCGCGAACGGGAACGGTGCCCCGAGCCGGATCCATTCGATCCCCGCCCCGCGGATGAGCGGCGCGTCGTCGGGGTCCCCCGGTGCGACCACCCCGATCATCAGTTCGTCGTTGCTGGCACCTGACAAGGCACGCCCTCCTCTTTCGTCAGTGCGGCCCGTCCGCCCGCTCCTCGAAGCCCAGCGCCGGCGTCTGGCCACCGGGCAGGCCGTCCGCCAGCCTGCGGCGGATGGTCTCTTCGAACGCCGGGTTTATCTCGTAGCCGACCGAGTCTCGCCCCTCGAGTTCGGCCGCCAGCGCCGTCGTGCCGCTGCCCAGGAAGGGGTCGAGCACCGTCTCGCCGTGGAAACTATACATCTTGACGAGTCTACGGGGCAGTTCGACTGGGAACATCGCAGCGTGCCCGTCCTGGCGCTCCGGCGGGATGCGCCAGACGCCCCGGAACCACTCGGAGCGCTGGCGTTTGGTGAGCTTGCTGCGCCGCTTCTGCACCTCGGTCGGCCGGGGCCAATCGCCCCGCTTGCGCAGCAGGATGACGTACTCGTGCTCGTAGGTCACGTGGCCGTCGCGCGGGTGGTAGGTCGAGCCCATCCAGGAGCCGCCGCCGGTCGTCTTCGTAGTGGATATCTTCTGCCAGATGATGTTGCCCATGAAGTCGAAGCCGACGGCGCGCGCGATCCGGATCAGGTCGGCCGGTATAGGCTGGACGCGGTAGCGTCCGTGCTCGGACGCGCGCAGGTACTGGTCGCCGATGTTGACAGCCGCCCGGCAGCCCGGGTGGAGCGCGCGGTGGCACTCCGCGAGCACCCGCCCCAGGTCCGCCAGGTAATCTTCGTAGGTCTGGTCGCGGCCAATCTGTCCGGGGTGGGCATAGTCCTTGATGCACCAGTACGGCGGCGAGGTTACGACGAGGTGGACGGACGCATCCGCCAGTTCGCCCATGCTGCGGCTGTCGGCGAGTATCACCCGGTGCGTGGCCATCGGAGCGCTCCTGCCCGCGTCGCTTGCGCCCTTAAGTGTATACGCGCGCGGCCGCGCGGGCGCAAGGGGCGGCGCTCAGAGGAGGCCCCAATCGGCCAGAATGCGCATGGAGTCGTGCAGGACGGCGCGGATGCCGCCGCCCGAAAGGATGCCGTCCAGGGAGTACTCCAGCGTGATCGTGCCCGCGAAGCCCGTCGCGAGCAGCCGCTCCACCAGCGCCCGAATGCGGATCGAGTCCCGCGTAATGGGGCGATGGTCCCGCCCGTCAACCACGTCGTGCAGGTGAACGTGGCGGACGCGCCGGAGGAAGGCTTCGGGCGGCGGCTCCGGGTCGTCGTGGCGCGCGATGGAGAGCGTGTAGTGGCCCGTGTCCCAGCAGACTCCTTCCCCCGAATCAGCCGCCACCGCCAGCAGCTCCGCGCACGTGTCGCCGATGCGCATGAGCGGCTCCCCCCGGTCGGGGGGAAGCTGGTACTCGGCCATCGGCCGGACGGCGGGGTCCGTCCCCTTCGCCTTCTCGCTCAGCGCCGCAAAGAAGAGCGCGGAACGGCGGACCAGGTCCTCGCGAAGCCCCGCCGGCGCCCCGCCCTCAAACCCGTACGCGTACTGGGCGGGGTGGATCACCAGCGGCACGGGGGCGCCGGAGGCCGCCGCCGCGGTGCAGGCCGCCTCCAGGACCGGCGCGACGCCGGGCTGGGACCCGAAGTCGGGACCGAACCAGGCAGCCGTATCGTTATCATGCTTATCACAGTACGGATGCAGGGCCACGCGCAGGCCGCTCTCCCGGCACGCAACGGCCTCGCGCCGCAAGAGCGCGACCGTCTCCTCGTTGGCGCCCAGGCCGAGGGTCAGCTCGAACTCGACGAAGCCGAACCCCAGCGCGCGCAGATACGCGTCGGCGTCGCCCTCGAACGGGGGCAGCTTGCCCTCCTCCAGCATTCTCCGCCAGTGCAGAGGACGTTTCAGGCCGACCTGGAGCCCGGCTTGCGCGGTCACGTTGTCCCGTCTCTTCCTTCCGATGGTGGCCGGGGCGGCCCGCAGGGGCCGGGGCCGCGAAAAAAGCGCGGGGCGGACATGCCTGTCCGCCCCGCCTCGTCTCTCACGCCGTCCCCTTCAGGTTCAGGAAAGCCGCCTCAGTCGTCAACGTCGTCAATATCGAACTGGATACCGAAGTCGTTCGTCCCGTCCGGGCCCAGGTAATTGACGCCGCTGACCCTGGGCAGGTCCGGGGTGGTAGCGTCGTCGAAGTTTATGTGCGTGCCGAGGTGACAGTCCGCTTCCTCATCTCCATCGCGGATCCAGGCGCTGCCGTTCCAGCCCAGGAGCGCATTGTCGCGGTAAACCGACAGCCCGAAGGCCACGCCGCTCTCCCGGAGGTAGTCCGCCCTGAGAGGGTCGTCGTTGTCGTCAACTCCCGCGACCTGCGCATCGGTCAGGCTCGGGTCGTTGAACAACTGGTCGTCGTTGCTCACCTCGATGAGACCCACGTGCCCGTCCAGGAAGAGAACGAGGGTGACGTCGCCGTGGTTGACCACGTCTGTGGGTGCCATGCCGCCGCAGGTCCAGCCGATGCACTCGTCCGCGCCGTCGCCGTAGATCGGCCTGCCGGTCCACGCGTTGCGCGGGATGCCCGGGTCAATGACGTAACTCGGGTCGTTGCTCACCCTGTAGATAAACGTTGCCGACATGGCACCCGTGTAGTCTATCCGCACGTCGTCTTCGCCGTCGGCGTCCAGGTCGAACGGGTTGCCGTCCTCATCCTCGGCGCTCAGGGCCAACTCGTCCCTGCTCATCCGGCTGGAAGGGCAGATCATGGCCTCCAACTGCTCGACGTACTCCGGGTACAGCATGGATATGCTGAGCGACGAGTCGTAATAAGTGCGGTTGTTGGCCGCGTCCCTGCGAGACCAACTGGGGAACTGGTCTCCGTGGTCGTCCCGGTACGCGATGAGGCCGGCGCTCACGGCCTGCTGGTTCTTCGTGCAGGCGGTCCTGCGCGCATATGCGAACGCCTTGTTAACGGACGGGACCAGCATAGTCACAAGGACGGTGATGACCCCGATGACGACCAGCAGTTCCACCAGCGTGAAGGCCCGTTTCATGGTCCACCTCCCGAGATGATCAGTGATGATTTCGATGACCTCTATACATCTAGTATAAGGACGGGCGACACCGTGTCAAGGAATAATAGCTTGCCCGCCACAAGGGGCGGCCTGAGGGCCTCGGGAAGGGGTTCTGGGGGCCTCTGGGCCGGGAGCGAAGGCAGCCCCAGCGGGGCCGGATACGCCCCCGGCGGGCCGGCGCGCGATGCGCCCCGCAAAGGGTGGCATCGCTTGCCAGAAACTGGGAGCGGGGTCTGCCGTCGCGGGGCACGTTTGGAAAACGAGCGGGCAGCGTGCTATAATGAACCGGCGAGTTCCCGGGCTCAACCGAGAGCCGACACCCGCCGCCGTCAGAAGCCCGCCTCACCGGAAGGCGCTTTCAGAACTCGCAACGCTCTTGCTGTGGGAACAAAGACCGATGCGCACCCCTTCGCCGCCCCGTCCCCAGGATGACCAGAGACAGCCCACCCAGGGCCCTCCTGGTGCGCCGGAGCAGCGCCGCCCCGCGTTCTCGTTCTGGTACCTGGTGCTGGGCGTGGCGCTCGTATTGCTGGTGCTGTGGTCGCTCCAGTCAGGGGGGCGCGAGCAGATCAAGTACGGCGCGTTCCGGCGACTCCTGCTCGAAGGGAGGGTCCGGAACGTCGTCGTCAGCACGGACAGCATCCGCGGCGAACTGGGCGACGCCGGACCGGACGCCGGGTCCACTCGCTTCGTCACCGACCGCGTGCCCGACGACGAGGAGCTGGTCAGCCTGCTCCAGGAGAAACTGGGCGACGATTGGGACTTCCAGCAGTCGTGGCTGGACCACCCGCTTTTCCTGTGGATACTCCCCCTGGCCCTCATCCTGATCGCCTGGCGATTCATCCTTGGGCGCATGAACCCCGTCAGCAGCGTCATGAACTTCAGCCAGAGTCGTGCCAGCGTCGTCGCACAGCGGGACGTTGACGTGACCTTCGACGACGTGGCCGGCATCGAGGAGTGCAAGCAGGAACTGCAAGAGGTCATCGAGTTCCTGCAGCACCCGTCCAAGTTCACGCGCCTCGGGGGGCGCATACCGAAGGGCGTCTTGCTGGTCGGCCCGCCCGGGACGGGCAAGACGCTGCTGGCCCGGGCGGTGGCGGGCGAGGCGGACGTAACCTTTTTCAGCCTGAGCGGGTCCGACTTCGTCGAGATGTTCGTTGGGGTGGGCGCGGCGCGCGTGCGGGACCTGTTCGAGCAGGCACAGAAGACCGCCCCGTGCATCATCTTCATCGACGAGCTGGACGCCCTGGGCAAGGCGCGCGGCACGGGCATCATGGGCGGGCACGACGAGCGAGAGCAGACGCTCAACGCGCTGCTGGTCCAGATGGACGGGTTCAAGGGCCAGAAGGGCATCATCCTGCTCGCGGCGACCAACCGACCGGAGATGCTGGACCCCGCGCTGCTGCGTCCCGGCCGGTTTGACAGGCAGATCGTGGTTCCCGTCCCGGACCTGAAGGACCGCAACGAGATACTGCACGTCCACACGCGTAACGTCAAGCTGGGCGACTCGGTTGACCTGGACAAGCTGGCCGCCATGACGCCGGGCTTCGTGGGGGCCGACCTGGCCAACCTGGTGAACGAGGCCACGCTGCTGGCCGCGCGCCGCGACAAGAACGAGGTGCACATGGAGGACTTCGAGGACTCCATCGAGCGCGTCGTGGCCGGCCTCGAAAAACGCAACCGCCTGATGAACAAGGCTGAGAAGAACACGGTCGCCCATCACGAGGCCGGGCACGCCCTGGCGGCCTGCCTGCTGCCCGGGGCGGACCCCGTGCGCAAGGTCTCGATGATACCGCGGGGCGCCGCCGCGCTGGGCTACACCATGCAGATGCCGACCGAAGACCGCTACGTGCTGAAGAAAGGCGAGCTGCTGGACCGCATGGCCGTGATGCTCGGCGGCCGGACCGCCGAGGAGATCGTGTTCGGCGAGGTCTCAACCGGCGCCCACAATGACCTGCAGAAAGCAACGGAACTGGCGCGCGAAATGGTAACGCGCTACGGCATGTGCGACGAACTGGGACCCATATCTTACACGCCCGACTCTCCGTCCCACGGCGCGATGCCCGAGTTCTACTTCGGCAAGCCCTGGAGCGAGCGCACGGCGCGCCGGATCGACGATGCGGTGCGCGGGTTCATTGACGAGGCCCACAAGCGCGCCACAGAGCAGTTGACCCTGCACAAGGACGCGCTCCTGGCCATCGCCGCAGTGCTCAAAGAGAAGGAAGGCATCGAGCAGCAGGAGCTGCAAGAGTTGCTCGTGCAGCACGGCATCCAGCCGCGCGCCAGGGAGAAGGCCCTCGAGGAAGAGGAACCCGGCCCAAGCGAAGCCACTCAGGCCGAGCCGGCCGCCTCTCCGGCGGACGAAACGACGTAGCCGGCCGCCGCGCGACGGGGTGACGCGGGCTGAGGCACCGCATCCCTGAGATTCGATAATGGATCAACTCCTCGCCAGGATCCTCAGGTATATCCGCAGTCATGGGTTGCTCCATGATGGCGACCGTGTGCTGGTCGCCCTCAGCGGAGGACCGGATTCGATAGCCCTCGCGTTGATTCTGGCGCAGTTGAGCGCGGAGAAGCGCCTGCCGCTCGACCTGGCGCTGGCGCACCTGAACCATTGCCTGCGAGGCGAGGAATCGGACGCAGAGGAGGAGTTCTGCCGCCGGTTCGCGCGGGACAACGGGCTGCAGCTCGACGTGGAGAGGCTGGACGTGGTCGCGGCCGTGGAGCGGGCGGGCGGTTCGGTGGAGGCCGTGGCCAGGGAACTGCGGTACGACTTCCTTCTGCGCGCGGCGGAGCGGGCGGGCGCCCGGGCGGTCGCGACGGGCCACCACGCCGACGACGTGGCCGAGACCGTGCTGCTGCGGCTCATCCGTGGCGCAGGGGTGGCCGGCCTTGGGGCGCTGCCGCCGGCCAGGCCGTTGGGCAAGGGCGTCAGGCTCGTCAGGCCCCTGCTGGACGTGCGCCGGGCGGAACTGCGCGCCCACCTGGCGGCGCGGGACCAGCCCTTCTGCGAGGACAGATCGAACCGCGACACCGGCTACGCGCGCAACCGCGTGCGACACCGGCTCATCCCCGCGCTGGAAAGGGATTACGCGACCTTTTCCACGGCCTCGCTCTGCGCGCTCAACGAGTCGGCCGTCGAGACGGCCCGATTCCTCCGCCGGGCGGCTGACGAGCTGTGGCAACAGACCCACGTGGGGACCAACAGGGACCAGATCGAGCTCGACGCGGCGAAGCTCCGCGCCGCCGGCCGGGCGCTCAGGAAGGCCGTCTGCGCCCGTGCGGTCGAGTGGCTCGGCGGGGATGAGGCAGCCCGCGCGCTGCGAGCCGAGCACTACGGCGCAATGGCGGGACTGCCCGACTGCGATACCGGCAAGGTCGTTTCGCTTCCAGGGGGCTTGATTGCGCGCAAGGAACACGGCCTGATTCATTTCGCGCGCCGGGCCGAGGGGGCCTCCTTCCCCGAGCGGCCCCTGCCGGTGCCCGGCCGCGTGGACGTGCCGGAGGCAGGACTGCGCGTCGAGGGCCAGGAACTGCCACCGGGCGGCGTCGGGCTCGGCGAAGTGAAGGCGATGGCCACGGAGATGGAAGTGTACGTCAGCCGAGACGCCGTCGGCGGCCACCTGACCGTGCGGCGGCGACGCCCCGGCGACCGGTTCCATCCGCTCGGTGCGCCCGGTGAGGCACGCCTGAAGAAGTTCTTCATCAACGCCCGGATCCCCCGGCACGAGCGCGACCGGATCCCGCTCGTCACTGACGGCGAGGGACGGATCGTGTGGGTGGTGGGCCACCGAATCGGCGATCCGTTCAAGTTGACGGGAGACGGCCAGCGGGCGCTCCGCCTGCTTGCCGTGCCCCTCGATGCGGGGAGACCCTGAACGCGGCCGGACGCCGGAAGGTTGCTTTCACGGCGGGTTGTCCGATAGGATAGACGCGCGCCAGCACGCGGCACAATCGTATGAAGATCACCACCTCCATAAAGCTCATCCTTCTGGGCGCCGTGCTCGTCGCGGCGGGGTTGGGAGTCCGCGAGTTCCGCCGCCAGACCGACCCCGAGCGGGTCAGGGCGACGGCCCTCAGGGAACTCAACAAGTCCGTCAACGGCGTCGTGGAACTGGGCGGCGCGCGGCTGGAACTGACGGGCGCCGTGAACGTCGAGGACCTCTCCGTTCGGGCCGAAGCCGGCGAAGAGGCCGTGCTGGAGTGCCGCGGCCTCTGGGCGCATTTCGACAAGGCGAGCCTGCTGCGCCTGCAGCCGACCATACGGCGGGTGGTCGTCATCGCGCCCAGGGTGAGGCTGGTGCACAGCCCGGATGCGGGGAAGTGGAACTTCGATTCTCTTCTGCCCGAGGCCGCTCCGGGGGAGCAGAGGGAGCCCGATCAGGCGCTGCTGGCCGACGGCGTCGTCGTCCAGAACGGCACGTTCGTCGTCCAGCACGCCGGCATATTCGGGGACGATGAGGCGCGGACCTACGAGGGGCTCTACATTGCCCTGCGCCCCGACGCGGGGGACCTGGAACGCTGGCGGTTCGAGGCGGACATCCTGGGCGGCCCTCTGAACGGGACGCACGCGTCGGGTTACCTGCAGGCCGGCGATCAGCCTCTGCTGCACGTCGAAATCGCCGCCCCCAACCTGAACGCTGAGCAGCGGCTGTGGCATCAGATCCCGTACGGACGCGACGTGTGGCGCGACTTCGAGCCGGAAGGCCCGGTCGGCGTCACCGGCACGCTCGACCTGGAGCGGGACGGGAAGCTGCAATACAGCTTCACGGTCGACGCGCGCGGGGTCAGCGCGACGCCGCGGTTCATGCCGTTGCGCGTCGAGTCCGCCGGGGGAACGGTCACGGTCTCCAACGCCGGAGTGCTGCTGCGGAGCCTGACCGGCGTCGTCCCTGCACAGGAGTTCGGCCCGGATGCGGGGGCCGGCCTCCCCGTGCGGGTGCGCGTCGAGGGCCGGCGCGAATGGCACGGCGGCGCGGACTACTCCGTCGAGGCGGCAGGCGTCCCCATCTGCCAGGCCACGATGCAGGCGATCCCGGAGGTTGGCGACCAACTGTGGGAACGCCTGAGACCGGCCGGCCGCTGCCGCCTGACCCTCGCGCTCAGCAAGGCGGGACCGGGCACAAAGATGACTTACGGCGCCGACGTGCAGCTCCAGGACGCCTCGATAGCCCCGGATGAACTCCCGATGCCGCTGGAGGGAATCAACGGCAACCTGTTTGTGGATTCCGGCGGCCTGACCCTCCAGGACGTGCGCGCCGTCGCGCGGCAGGGAGGGGCGCCCGGCGCAACCGGCCGACTTGAGGTCGACGGCCGGATCGCCTTCGGCAGCGGCGGGCTCGGCCTGGACGTCAGGGCGTTCAACGTCAGGGCTGACGAGTCCCTGGTGAAGGCCATCCCCGGTGCCGGCGAGGAGCTATGGCAGTTGGCCCGGCCGGAGGGCGTGGTGGACGTGCGCGCCTTGCTGGAGCAAACGGGCCGCGACGCCGCCATGACCTATGACGTGCTGGTCCAGATGCACGACGGGCGCGCGCTGCTGGAGTTCTGGCCCGTCCCGCTCAGCGACGTGTCAGGGGCCGTTCGCCTCAGCGGGCCGCACCTGAGCCTGGAACGGCTGACGGCCAGCGTCGCCCTGCCGACGGGGGAGAACGACTCGGGCAAGGCTGCGGGATACCTGGATGTCACGGGTTCGGTGGATGTGGCCGCCAGGCAAGCGGACCTGAACCTGGCGGCGCGCAACCTGGTCCTGGACGAGCGACTGATGACCTCCATCCCGGTGATCGGGAAGCAGATATGGGAGCGGGCCGGCCCGGAGGGGACCGCCTCGCTGGCAGGGACGCTCTCGTGGCGTCAGGACGCGGAGGACCCCATCCGTTGCCTGTTGAGCCTGGACCTTCAAGACGTAGCCCTGTCCAACCTGCCGTTCCCCGTGCCCGTTGCGGGCATTTCCGGGCGCCTGTTGCTGAGCGAGACGCAGGCACTGAGCGACAACTTCACGGCAATCGTGTGCGCCGGCCAGGTGAAGGGCGCGCTGGTGACCCGCTACGGGTCCGGCACCGAGTACCCGACCTACGCGGCCACGCTCGACTTCCGCCAGATCAACCTGAAAGAGCTTCTGGACCGGATCAAGGCCAAGGAGCAGAACCTGCGCGGCCTGCTCTCGGGCAGCATGGACCTGGGAGGCGTCCTGGGAGGCGGCTCCGGCATGACCGGCAAGGGTGAGGTTTCGCTGTCCGATGGACAGCTCTGGGAGGCGCCCTTCTTCTCGGGCCTGGTCAGCGTGCTGCACCTTACCATACCGCACCGGGCGTCCGCCCTCCAGCAGGGGACGGCGAAGTTCAAATGGCTCGGCCGCGATGTCACGGTGGATGAGTTCGAGGTGTCCGGTGGCGACATGCAGGTGAGCGGCTACGGCGAGGTGAGGGACATGAACCAACTGGACATGACGCTGGTGGCCGCGGGCGCGCCAAGCGGCGGCGGGGGCATTCCCATCGTGAGCAGCGCGCTGGGATGGGTCATGCGAGGCGTGGAACGGGAGCTGTTCCAACTCGAAGTCACCGGCCCGCTGAGCAAGCCGAAATTCGCACTGAAGCATCTGGCCAAGGTGATGTGGCCCCTGACGAGCTTGCGCACCATCCTGACCAGCCCCTTCTACAGGTCCGACAAGGGCGCCAGCGAGTAAGTTCATGAGTAAACCGCGAATCGTCGTCGTGGGAAGCGCCAACACGGACATAACCGTCGTCGCTGACCACCTGCCGACGCCGGGGGAGACGGTCCTGGGCGGGGACCTGGTCCAGGCCGGAGGCGGCAAGGGCGCCAACCAGGCCGTTGCCGCCGCACGGGCCGGGGCCGAGGTCGCGTTCGTCGGACGGGTCGGCCGGGACGACTTCGGCAGCGCCACCCTGGAACGCCTGCGGCGCGAGGGAATCAACACCGATTCCCTGCGCGTCGATGAACAATCCCCCAGCGGAGTCGCACTCATCATTGTGGACAGCAAAGGCGAGAACCTGATCGCGGTGGCCCCCGGCGCGAACTCGCGCGTCAGCCCGGCGGACGTGGCCGACGCGCGGGAGGTCATCGCGGCGGCCGACCTGGTGCTGCTGCAACTGGAGATTCCCCTCGAAACCGTGGAGGCGGCAGTCACGGAGGCAGCCGGCGCGTCGGTCCCCGTGCTGCTCAATCCGGCGCCGGCCAGGGAGCTGCCCGGCGAGCTGCTGGCCAGCGTAAGCTACCTGACGCCTAACGCCGGCGAAGCGGCGCGGCTCCTCGGCGCGGCGGAAGGCGGGGAACCCGAGAGCATGGCGCGACAACTCGTTCAGAAGGGCGTCGGAGCCGTGATACTGACGCTTGGCGCCGACGGAGCGTGCATATGTGACGCCGGCGGGTGCTGGCAGGTGGCCTCCCCCCGCGTCGAGGCCGTGGACACGGTCGGCGCGGGCGACTGCTTCTGCGGCGTCCTGGCGGTGGCCGTCGGCGAAGGCCGGCAGCTCAGCGATGCGGCGGCTTTCGCAGCGTGCGCCGCCGCCATCAGCGTGCAGAGGCCCGGCGCCCAACCCTGCCTGCCGCACCGGGAAGAGATCGAACGACTGTACGAGCAGTCGAGAGGCGGCTGAGCATGGACAGGGCGTTCAGACTGGCACTGAGGGTAGCGCTCGCACTGACGCTTCTGACGGGCGTTGGGCTGGTCATCTACTCCCTGCGAGAGGGAGAGCCGGGACGGGAGGGCCCGCCCGAGGTCGGCCGTTCGGAGCCCGCGATCACGCCGACGGCTGAAGGCACCAGCGTGCCGGAACAGGAGGAGGCAGCCGGCACCGAAGGAACGCCGGAACGGGAGACGCGCCCGGCGAGTGAGACGGAGTCCGTTATCGTCGGTTTCTCTCAGGTGATCCGGGACGCCAGCGGTGGGATGTCGCAGGCGGAGATCAGCGGACCACAGGCCGTAATGGACCGAGAGACGAACGTCGCCCAGATACTCGAGCCGCTCCTGGTCGCTCGTCTGGTATCCGAGGGCGAGAGCGGCGAGGCCGAAGCCCAGGTGGAAGAAGTCAGGGTCACGGCCGCCAGCGGGACGCTCGACCTGGGCCAGGGCCTCGCGCAGTTGACCGGCGGAGTGCTGGCGGTCGGCAAGAACCTGGAGATATCCACCGACCACGTCACCTACAGGTCCCAGAGCGACTCGCTCAGCTCTGACACAGACGTTACGATCCATCGCACGAAGACGGACAGCACGGGGAACCAGCGAACCGCAATGTCCGTCACGGGCAACGGCCTCCAGGTGGACCTGACCCTGCGCAAGCTGACGCTCGCTTCGAAGGTGAAGGTGAACCTGTTTGACGTGTCGCAGGATTTCCTCGCAGGCGAATCCCTGGAGGTCAGCAGCCCGACGGCGGCGGGAGAGGTCGTCATCACCTGCGATGGCAAGCTGATCTACGAGAATCTGGCCCGAAAGGTGACTTTCTCCGACAACGTCGTCGCCACGTTCGGCCCCAAGACGCTGGAGGCCGAGGAGTTGGTGATCCAGCTCGACGAGAAGGAGGGCAAGGACGAGCTGACCGTGACCGACATCGTCGCCAAGAAGGACGTATGCCTGACCTACCGGGACCAGGTGCTGCGCGGGGACTCGCTGGTGTGGCGCAACATCACACAGACAGGCATCCTGACGGGCCAGCCCGCGACGATCCAGACGCGGGAGTTCGACCTGAGCGGCGGCGAGCTGACACTCTACATGCTGAACGACCACTTCCACGCGGAGGGCCCCGGCGACTTGCTCTGGAAGGCACCACATGAGGCCGAAGAACAGCCGGCCCAGCCGGCCTCCGAAGAGACATTGAGCGCAGGGCCGCTCAAGCTCACCAGTGACGCGCCCATCCGCATAACATGGCAGGAATCAATGCGTTACGACGTGCCGGACAACGAGGCGTCGTTCGTCGGACAGACCGTAGTAGAGCAGGATGAGAACTCGCTCACTTGCCAGCAGATAATCGTGAACTTCAACGAAGGCACTGGTGAGGTCAGCAAGATCGACGCACAGGGGCAGGTCGGGATCCGGGACAAGCTGACGGGCACGGTCCGGGAGGCCCTCTGCGAGAAGCTGGTCTGGGACGCGCAGATGCAGACCATCGAGCTTACGGCAGCCGAAGGAAAGGAAGTCACGATCACCGCGGGAACGCGGACCATCGTCGCGCCGCAGGTTATCTTTGACGGTGCGGCCGAAGCGTTGAAATGCCCCGCCGCCGGCCGCCTGAAGGTGACCGCCGACAAGGCGCCGCGCACGGACGGCTCCTCCCCCGGCCCGCCGATCCAGGTGAACTGGCAGAAGAACATGCAGTTCCTGCAACAGCCTGAGCCGGTGGCCACCTTCGAGGGCAGCGCCGTGGCCCGCCGGGGCGACTACATGATCGAAGGCGAGGTGCTGCGCGTGGACTTCGACCGCAAGATGAGCCCCATCAAGATATCGGCCACAGGGGACGCCGTCGTGGAGGTCGTCTCGGCCGACGAGACGCCGCCGGCAGAGGGAGACTCGGGCTCGCAGGGGGAGGAGCCGACCGCGCTGAACGCCGTGGGCCTCACGGGCAAGCACTGGCGCCTGGAATGCTCGGAGGTCGTCATACAGGTCGAAGAGCAGATCATGCACTCCTCGACGGCCGGCACGCTGGTCGTGTTCGAGAAGGACGCGCCGTCCGGCACGATGAGTTGGGACAGTAAAATGCAGCTTGACTTGACGGATCTTTATGCCCGGTTCGAGGGCTCCGTGGTCGCCCGCGTACCGGCAGCGGAGATGGCAAGCAACACGTTGAGGCTGGACTTCGACGAGACGGGACAACTCCGTCACGGCAGCGCCGAGGGAGACGTCCGGTTCACGGCAGCGGGAGAGGGAGGATGGCTGCTGACCGCTGCGTCGGCGGAAGCCATATTCGGACAGGCCAGCTCACTTCAGCAGTTCATCGCACGGGGCGGCGTGGAGATAGCGGACGCCCACCGCCGCCTGCGCGCCGCGCGCGTGCAGCTCTTCCTCCAGGAGGCCGAGGACCAGTCGCAGCCCGTCATCTACCGCGCCGTGGCCGAGGACGAAGTCTGGCTCCAGTACCAGCAGAAGGATACCGTCGAGGCCGGCGGCGACAGGCTGGAATGGAACCAGACAACGGAGAGGTATGTCCTGACGGGCGAGCCCTACGCCTACGTGCGACACGGGGTGATGATCGTCAACGAGAGCCCGACCATCATCCTGGACCGCCCCACCGGCAGGATGGTCGAATCGGCCGGAGGCGCCAGGGCGGCGTCCGAAGCCGCGCCCGGAGACCAGTGACCACCCGGGGGCAGGACGCATCCGCGCCGCTCGGACCTGCGGCGTTGACCACCCTGGAACAAGGACCCCGAGCATGACGACCGCTTTCGCCGCTGGCAGCCCCGATCACGTGGTGACGGACGAGCAGAAACGCGAGGCCGTTCGCGCCGCCGTTCAGCACGCCGGGGACGTCTCGCGGACGCTCGTGCTTCCGCCGGACGCCACGCGCCTGCACTCGGGCGCCGGCCCGCTCACCCACATGCTCCACGACGAGATCGGGCGGGCCGGGACGTTCCACGTCATGCCCGCCCTCGGCACGCACTTCCCCATGGACGATGCGCAACTGCGCCGCATGTTCGGGGATCAGATCCCTCGCGAGGCATTCAAGGAGCATGATTGGCGCGACGGTTTGGCCAGGCTGGGCGAAGTGCCTGCCGGGTTCGTCCACGAGGTGTCGGACGGCGTGCTGCGCGACCTGATGCCCGACTTCGCCGTGCCGGTCGAGATCAACAGGCGCCTGGTCGAGGGACGCTACGGCGCGATCTTCTCGGTCGGCCAGGTCGTGCCCCACGAAGTGGTGGGCATGGCCAACGGGTTCAAGAACGTCCTGGTCGGGGCCGGCGGGCGTGAGACGATCAACCGGACGCACTTCCTCGGCGCCGCGTACGGCATGGAGAGAATGATGGGCCGCGCCCGGACACCCGTGCGCGACGTGCTCAACTACGCCCATGGGCGCTACCTTAAGGACCTCGGCATCGTCTATATCCTGACCGTTATGGGGCCGGACGACTCGGGCGCGCCGGTCATGCGCGGGATCTACGTCGGCGACGACGAGGAGACCTTCCTCCAGGCGGCCGCTCTCAGCCGCCAGGTCAACGTAACGTTGCTCGACGAGCCGCCCCGCCGCGTCGTGGCCTTCCTGGACCCCGAGGAGTTCCACAGCACCTGGCTCGGCAACAAGGCCATCTACAGGACACGGATGGCCATCGCCGACGGCGGAGAACTGACCGTCATCGCGCCGGGCGTGCGGACCTTCGGCGAGGACCCCGAGATTGACAGGCTCGTCCGGCGGCACGGCTACCGGGGGACGCCGGCGACGCTGGACGCCGTCGCCCGGGACCCCGACCTGCGCGAGAACCTGAGCGCCGCCGCCCACCTGATCCACGGCTCTTCGGAGGGGCGGTTTGACATCATCTACGCAACCGACCCGCACCTCCTCAGCCAGCAGGAGGTCGAGGGAGTCGGCTTCGCCTGGCGGGATGTTGCGGACCCGCTGGCAGAGCACGACCCGGAGGGGCTTGCCACCGGGCCGCAGGACGGCTTCTACTTCGTCCGGCGCCCCGGACTCGGGCTCTGGGCGGCGCAGGAAACCTTCGGCGAGTAGGCCGGAATCAGGCCGGCGCCAGAATGTAGTGCGGGTCGGACCCCGTGACGATCATGCCCAAACCGGACAGGCGCCGCGCGACGGCGGCGCGCACCTCGTCGGGCACTGAGCGGTCAAACCCCACCCGGTAGCAGGCCAGCTCGTGTCTGGCGTAGGCCGCCTCGTAGTCCTTCCTCATGCGGTCGAACCGCTCGCCGCGCCGCGGGTCGCTGAGCGTACCTTTCAGCTCGCGGCTGGTGGCATCAATCTCGTAGATGGCCCCCAGCAGCCGGCGGCAGGCGCGGTCGGTGGCCAGGTCGGGCGCGCCGGACGCGTCGAACTCCGCCCTGTGGCGCCGCGGCGGGTCGAACCCCCGCAGGAGCAGCCCGCCCGTTTCCATCGGCGCGAGGCCGAGCGCCCGGCAGGTCTGCTCGTATATCACGGTGGCCCCCCTCCGCTTCGCCTCGATCGCGTAACCGGCGACGTGCGGGGTGGCCACGTCGGACAGGCGGATCAACGCCTCGGGCGGCTCCGGCTCGCCCTCGTAGACGTCCAGGACGGCCCCCGCGATCGTCCCCTCGCTCAGCGCAGCAATCAGCGCGGCCGAGTCCACCACCGCCCCGCGCGACGTGTTGATGAGATACGCACCTGCCCTCATCCGTGCCAGCTCCGCCTCGCCCACCATGTGGTAGGTGGGGTGGGCGCTCTCGCCCTGGCGCGTCAGGGGCACGTGGAACGTGACGAAATCCGCCCCGAGCGCCTCGTCCAGGGAGCACGAGCGAAAGGAGGCGTCCCGCTCGGCCAGCGGCGGGTCGCACAACAGCAGCCTCATGCCGAACCCCGCCGCCCTCCCGGCGACGCGGCTGCCGCAGTTGCCGTGTCCGACGATGCCCAGCGAGCGGCCGGCGAGCGGCTCCTCGTCGCCTTCGGTCAGGCGCGCCAGGGCGAACCAGACGTAGTCGGCGACGGAGTCGGCGTTCGACCCCGGAGCGGAGAAGACGGCGATCGGATTCTCCCGCCGGCGGTTCGCCTCCTGGATGTACGCGAGGTCAACGTGGTCGGTCCCGATGGTGGCTGTCCCGATGACGCGGCAGCAGGCGGCGCGGTCCACGAGGGCGGTCGTCACGCGCGTGACGCTCCGGATGGCCAGGACGTCGAACCGTTCCAGTCCGGGGAAGTCCTCGTCCACGTCGCGGCCGGCGGCGAACGTGACGTCGCCGAGGGAGCCGAAAAGCTCCCGCGCCAGGGGGATATTCTCGTCAACCAGGATCTTCATCCGCAGCCCATCCGAACGAAAGCCCGCGCTTCTGGGCCCGCCTCAGGCCGGCGGGTGCCCCGCAAGGACCCGCCGCACGAGCATGTTCATGAGGTAGTAACCGCGCGCGGTGAAGTGGCAGCCGTCCGTGGTCAGATCCCTCGCGAGCATCCCGTCGTCGTCCAGCATCTCCGCGTAGTAGTCGAGCAGCACGAACCCGCGCTCGTCAATCATCTGCCGGAGCCGCTCGTTGACGGCGGGGATCAGGACGCTCTTGCGCTCGTAGAGCGGGTCCTCGATCATCATACTCCGAACGGGCGGCACTGTCCCGACGTAGGCGCGAACGCCCGACCGGCCGATCATGTCGAAACACGTCCCGTAGCCGGCCGTCATGTCCGCCAGGATATTCTCGTCGGTATCGTAGCCGAAGCGATGCGCGACGTCGTTGGTGCCCACCATGAAGAACAGGTTCTTCGGCCGGAGCTGGAAGACGTCCGCCTCCATGCGCATGTGGATGAGGCGGACGGCGTCGCCGCCCACGCCGCGGTTGACGATCACCGGAAACAGGTCGGCCAGGGTCTCGCCGACCGGCCAGCCGGCGGTCAGCGAGTCGCCGATGAAGACGGCGTCCGGCCGGATGCCCTCCATCAGCAGGAGGGCGTTCGCGCGGTCGAAGCCCGGGCGTTGCCCGTCCTGCGGGTTGTTCGTCCCCAACATGCCCGGCGACACCAACTCCGGGTCGGCGGGAATCTGCTGAATCAGTCTGCGCTCATCGGCCATCAGACGGCTCCCTCAGCTCTCTTTCGGACTGTCCAGTTGCACAACTTCCCCGGAGGCCGACGACTGGAGGATGGCCTCCGCCACGTTCATGATCTTCAGGCCACACCGGGCGTCCGCGACGGGCGGTACGCCGTTCTCGATGCAGTCCAGGAAGTGCGCCCGCTTGTCGAAGGCGGCGTCCTGCTCCACTTCGACCTCCTTCTCGCCGCGCTCGGCGAAGAACAGCTTCCTCCCCCAGTCCCGGGTGATCAACCCGGCCTTTGAGCCCATCATCCCGCGCACGTACTCGGGGTTGGGAGCGATCTGGCTGCCCTCCATCGTCCCGACGGCGCCGCCGGCGAACGCGAACGTCGCCCAGACGTGGTCGTTGGCGCGGGGGTTGTCCGGCGAGTCGGCATAAGTCTTAGCATAGACGGACGTTACGTCGCCGCCCAGGGCCACTATCCAGTCCACCTCGTGGACGTTGATCTCGTACAGGATGCCCCCGCTGAGCGCCTGGTCGCTGCGCCACGCGGGGCCGCCCGACCGGCTCATGCAGGACATGCGGCGCGACCAGACCGAGACCAGCTCCCCCGCCCTGCCCTCGCGCAGGTAGCGCTGCATCGTCTGGATCGGCTCGGTGAACCGCACGCTGAATCCGATGCAGGAGGCGACCCCCGCCCGCGCCACGGCGGAAGCGATCTCCTCGGCCTGCCCGGCGTTGATGCCCATCGGCTTCTCGCAGAAGACGTGCTTGCCCGCTTCGGCGCAGGCCACCGCGTGGTCACGGTGCAGGTGGTTCGGGCTGGATATGACGACCGCGTCAACCGCGTCGAGCATCTCCCGGAAGTCCGGAACGCCCCGCGCCCCCACCTCCTCCGCGAGCGCCGCCGCTCTCCCGCCGTCCGGGTCCGCGACGGCCACGACTTCGCTGCGCTCGCATTCGTGGTAGTAGCGCGCGTGGCCGCTGCCGTTGTGGCCCGCACCGATCACTCCGATCCTGATCATGCTTCAGACTCCTTCTTTCCGAACGTGCGCCTACTTTGAGCAGACGTCCGAGTAGCGAACCGGCTCGACGCCGTTGGCGGCACAGTAGTCGAGCACTTTACGGTCCATGAACATGCGGCGCTGCCAGTCGCGCTCCAGCGCCACGCGGTCCGTCGTATCACTCCCATGGCCGAACCGCCGCATGTCCTCCGCGTCGTATCCGGGGTGGCCGACGGTCAGGTACGTGCCCGGCGGCGCCGCGTCCAGCCGCGCGATGAACGCGTCCACCATGTTGTCGAACTCGCCTTCCGCGCGCGGCAGGCCCGGGATGTCCCACTGCCGGAGCAGGCCCTCGCGCCGGGCGAAGTCCCGCTTCCACTCGTCCAGGTCCCCGAGCCAGCCGAATCCCATGTGCGTGTCCACGTACTCGATGTTGACGCCGCGCGAGCGCGCCAGGTCGAGCTGGGCCTTGATCTCGGCCTTTATCTCCTCGACGTCAACCCCGCGCTCGTGGAGGACCTGGGTCGTGGGGAAGAAGTGCCCGTCCTCATCGACGAGCGAGGGCACCTGCTCGACGGGCAGCACAGGCCCCCATTTGACCCGGTCCCACTCCGCCGTGACGTCGGCGTGCAGGCCGATGCAGAGGCCGTCCAGCCCGGCGAGCATACCGACCGCCTCCTCGAACCCGGGGCAGGGCACCATCAGCGACGTGTTCCTCAAGATGCCCTTCTGGAACGCCTCCCGCACGGCCACGTTCGCGCTGTGGCACATGCCCGAATCGTCGCCTCGCGTCACCAGTCTGATGCGCGGCTCAGCCATCTTTCTTGTCCTCCTTGGCGGGGGCAGTCGGCGTCTCGACCGTCACGCCCGGCGGCGCTTCGTAATCGAGCAGCAGCCGGCCCTCCTTGATCTCCCACTTGACGCTGATCGGTCCGGCCGGGTGCGGGTAAACCCCGGTCGCCCATGAGAGCGTGCCCGGATGCGGTTCGACCCGGACCAGGTTGACGTTGCCCGGTTCGGGGAAGCTGACGCCGAGGACCTCCTCCGACAGGTAGTGCGTGGGCGAGCTCGACCAGGCGTGGCACTGGCTGCCGCCCGGGAAGGTCTCCCAGCAGGTCCAGGCCCCCTCGTCCAGCATCATGCCCCAGCAGTCGCGGATGAAGCGCTCCGCCTCCGCGACGCGCCCGTAGCGGTAAAGGACGCCGAGCGAGTAGAAGGAGAAGTACGGCATCACCTTACATCCGCGCCGGCTGGGCCGGGCTCCGCCGAAGTTGTCCAGCAGTGCCTCCGTGACGTAATCCAGTGCCCCGGCGACCTGGTCCTCCGACGCGATGTCGTAGAGCAAGGGCAACGTGTTCGAAGCGACGGACGGCCCGGTCCCCGGCACATCGCACCTGCGTCGGTCGGTGAAGACGGCGCGCTCCGGGTCCCAGAACTCACGCCGGATAGCCGCGGCCAGTCGGTCCGCCGAGGCGCGGTATCCCCCCGCGGCCCCCGTCTCGCCGAGCAGGTCCATGATGCGGGCGGCGTCGTTGAAGGCCCGCTGGTAGAAGCAGTTCAGCGCGCAGTTGATGCCCCCCGTGTCCATGACCTGCCGGTCGAGGTAGGGGCCGAGTTCGCTGCCGTCGAGCAGGTCCGTGCCCTCGGCCGCCAGCGAGGCTATTCCGTCCATCAGCCCCTCCAGGTGCGGCTGCATCTCGCGCAGGAAACCGTCGTCGCCGGTGCGCGCGTAATAATGCCAGAGCGTCTGCGCCATGATGGCCGAGTAGTCCGGGTGGCGGCCCGGCGGCAGGCCGTGCGCGCCGGGGGACACCAGGCCGCGCTCGTCCTGGCTCTGGAAGAAGAGCCCGATGCAGCGGCGCATCAGAGCCCCATCGCCGAACGCCGCCAGGTTGGTGAAGAACTGCACGAAGAAGTCCCCGGCGTAGAGCCCGCGCTCGCGCCGCGGGCAGTCCAGGTAGGCATCCTCCATGCAAGCGCGCTGCGTGGCGCGCCCGAGCCGCCATACCTCGTCGAGCAGCAGGTCGGAGCATTCGAAGCGGCCGACGTCCCTGACGGGGTAGTTGGCGCGAGTCATCGAGAGCCCGTGCAGATCGAACGCGTCCAGGTCGCCGCTGACGAGCACCTCCAGATAGCGGAAGCCGCGCGGGTGGAACGTCTGCCAGCGCTGGCGCCCCGCCCGGGCCACGCATCTCTCTGCCATGCGCACGTTGTGCGACCCGTGGTCGGCGGGCAGGCCGTCCCGCAGCTTCTCCGAATAAGCCAGGTCAACGACCGTCCCCTCGCCGGCCGTGAAGTCCACGACCGGCCGGCCGAGCATCTCCCCGCCGAAGTCATAGAGGAGCACGAGCGTGTGCGGCCCGACGCGTCCCGCGTAGTCGGCGCCCCGCACCTGCGGCTCCTCGGACCCGTCGTCGAGGGGCTCGTACACCTTCAGGCACCGCTCGACGTAGGGCGAGTTGGCGCCGCGCTCGCGCGGCCACGGCCGCCAGGGCGTGAGTTCCTCGGGCAATTCGTCGGGAGAGCCCAGCGGCAGCCGCAGTCCGGCAGGGTCACGGTTCCACCTGCCCCGCCACGGTCCGGCCAGCAGGAAGGTATTCGGCGAGTCCGCCACCGGCTCCGCGCTCACGGTGACGCCGGCAGCGCGAGGGAACGCGAGGTACAGCTCCCAGCTCCCGTAGTGGACCTGCTCGGCCACCTGGAGCGTGTTCCAGCCCTCGCGCAGGTGCACGTCAAGGTCCTCGCGCAGGTTCACGTCCCGGCGCCGTCTGGCCTCAAGCGGCTCGCCGTTGAGCCAGTAACGGCCCCACCACGCGCCCATCGTCACGTCCTGGTCGCGCGGGGAGTGCAGGTAAGTGAAGGCCATGCCCGTCAGTTCCCGCTGCCGGGACACGCCCGGCGGGGCCGTCAGTATGAACGAGGTGCGCTCCTCGTCGCCCGGATAGCGCGCCAGCCACGCGCCCAGCCGCTCGCGCGGCACGGCCTGCCCCTCGTCAAGGAGGGGAATGGAACGGGGCCTGAGCGGCCCCCAGTGTCCCTGGTCGGCCACTTCCACCGCCCCGGGCCAGTCCGAGTCGTCGAACTCCGCCCCGCCCCAGTCCGGCGGCAGAAGCCGGGCGTCCAGCCTCTCGCCCGGGTTCAGAGCGAACGAGAGCAGCGCCGTCTCCTGCTGGTAGGCGGGGCAGTCGAGCGCCTTCCAGGACGGGCCGGTCGCCAGGTCCACGACAGCACCGTCTTCGTCCTCGACCCGGCCCCAGGCGACCAGGCCACCCCTGCTCGGCTCCGAATGGAACGAGCCGCAGCCGTAGCTGTTGACCGCCAGTGCGACGACGTTCCGACCGCGACGCAGCAAAGGCCGGATGTCGTGGGTATCGTACTCGGGCCACTTCACGAAGAAACGCGCCGGCCCGTGGCCGATCACCTCGCCGTTGACGACGAGGCGGTAGCGCGTGTCGGCGAAGACGTTCAGCTCCCCGGCCCGGGGCGTGCCCTTCAGCTCGAAGCCCCGGCGGAACAGCGCGTAACGGTTGTATCCCTCGCCGGCGGGGTCGGTCCAGACGTAGGCGGGAGGAGTCGCTTCCATCGCAGTCACCTCATCTCTGTCATGGGCGCCGCCCGAAAGGCGGCTTCAGGAAAGCAGGTGGTCCAACAGTTCGTCCATGTCCGCCGTGGCCAGGCCGACGACCCGGTCCGCCGCACCGTAATAGACGAGCAGCTCGCGGCCGGGCTCCCAGACGGCCGCCGTCGGGAACACCGCGTTCGGTATGACGCCGACCTTCTCGTAATCCTCGCGGGGCTCCATGAGGAATTCGGCCGTCCGGCCGATGACGCGGGTCACGTCCTTTAGGTCCAGCAGCGCGGCGCCGACGCGATAGACGTATCTATCGTCCACGCCGTGGTATATGACCAGCCAGCCGGCCGGCGTCCGGACGGGGGGCGGGCCGCCGCCGATCTTGCCCCCCTCCCAATCCGCTTCCGGCACCATCAGCAGGTACTCGCTCCCCTCCCCGTAGTCCCAGTGCTTGAGATCGTCGGAGAAGGCCAGCCAAATCGAGGGGCAATCCGTCCCGTACCGCTCCCCGACCCACGACGACGGGCGGTGCATCATCGCGTAGCGACCGCCGACCCGTTCGGGGAAGAGGATGCCGTCGCGGTCGTCAATGCCCGCCGGGGTGACGAGCCCCTCGCGGGTGAAATGCTCCAGGTCCGGCGAACGCAACAGCCCGGTGTAGCTCTCCCCCAGCGGCGGGATGCCGGGGCGGGCGGCGTACGGGTCCTCGCTGGTCACGCGGAAGAAGTCCATCTCCTCGTAAACCGGCCCGGGGACTTTGGACACCGCGGCGTAGGTAACCAGGAAGTCCTCGCCGTCCCGGGTGATGCGGGCATCCTCGACTCCGCCGACCTCGTAATCGGCCCGGGGCTCGAAGACAGGCCCTTCCGAGACGCGCTCGAAGCAGCGGCCGTCCTCGCTGACGGCCAGGCCGAACCGCGAGACGTACTCCCGGATGTCGCTGACCGCCCGGTAGAGCATCCGCACGCGGCCGTCCACGAGGATCGCGCCGGGATTGAACACGCTGACCGAGTCCCACTCCCCGGGCCTGGGCACCAGGACAGGGTTGCCTTCGAACCGCTTCAGAATCATGGTCGGACCGGCCTCACTGGGAGCAAACCACCCATCATAGGGCAAACCGCCGCCGTTTCAAGGGCATAGCTGTTCAACTCGGCCGCCCTCGGCCGAGACCCGTGTGGCTCGGTCGCCCTCGGCCGAGATGACTCAGGCGCGGGCGCCTGAGCTACATCCCCCCCGCCTCGCTCACCCGGCCGGCCAGGTCGAAGAGTTGCGCGGACAGGTCCTGCCACTTCGGCGAGACGCCCCACAGGAAGTCCCCCGGCGTGCGCCCCCTCATCTTCTGCTCACCGGTGAAGAGCTTGCCCTCCTTCTGCTGCACGTCGATGCGCTCTTTGAGCAACGCCACGCACTGCTGGGCAAGCGCGCTGTCCACCGCCCCCGCCGTCAGTGCCATCTCGATGGCGATCCGGGCCTCGCATTCCTGGAGGCCCTCGCGCAGCATCTCGTAGCGGACCGTCCGCAACGGGCCGCGCTCTCCCGGCGCGATCACCGCCACCATGGCGTCCCGGTACATGTTCCGCCACGGGTTCTTGCGCTTGCTGGTGGCGAACAGGGTCCGCCCGTCAACGACGGGCCAGTAGTCCATGCCGATCTGCGCGAAGCCCGCCGCGCTGAGGTTCTGGTACTTGCCGCCGCCGTACGTGCCGCCCTGCATCACGACCCCGCAGGCCAGGTTGCGCCACTGCGAGAGCGTCGTGTACTGGGAGAAATAGGTGCGCATGGTCGTGTACATGGGGTAGGCCAGGTTCCAGCCGCCCATGATCCCGCTCTCGCGCGGGTAGCCGAGGTTGGGCTTGTAGGGCGTGATGTAGTAGCCGACCTCCATGCCGTCCAGGACGTACGGCCTCTCCTTAGGCGTCGGATCGCCCTGGCCATGGGTGAAGATGGCCCAAGCGGCGTACGGAGCGCACTCCTTGTAGAACTCGACGGTCTTGCTGTGCGGGCGGGAATCGGTCGCCAGGGCCAGCGCGATGGCGGTCTCCTCCCAGCCCCGCGCAACGATGCTCTGGTGGATGCCGGCGATCACGGAACGCCACAGCGCGTCGCTGGCTGCATCGCCGGAGCCGGGCGGGAAGACGGCCTCGTTCGCGACACTCCCGTCCGCCTGCAGCACCGAGACGGGCACGCTGCTCCTGCGCTCGCCACGCTTGACGTAGCGGTAGCACCAGGGATCCCACACGTGGACGATCAGGTAATCGGGCTCGCCGACGTAGCGCGCGTAGAGGTCCATGTACCTATCCACGACCCGGAAGTCCGGCTCGAACCGGCCGTCCCGCTTGCGGAAGAGAACCCAGCCGTGCTTCTGCCCGTAATGGTTCTCGGCCATGACGGGAATGCGCAGGACCTTGTTGCCCAGCCCGCCCAGCAGCCGCAGGGACTGCTCCACCAGGGCCCAGTGCGCCTCCGACCAGAGGGGGACGCCGTACTGCATCGCCACGGACTCGGGCGAGGACTCCATGCCGACGTGCGTGGCCCAGTCCCGCGGCTCAGGGCAGAGCCAGCGGCACACGTCAAGCCTGACGGGGACTGTGCGCTTCCCCACCTGGAGCGTGGCCGCGTAGCGGCCAGGCGCCGCGTCGGCGGGGACACGGACGGTCACCCAGACGGGCAGGATGTCCGCTTCGGCGGGCGGGATGGGCTGCAAGATATCGCAGAACGGCAGGGGCGTCCCGGCCTGCATGTACTGTTCCAGGTATTCGTCCGGGGCGATCGGCGCCCCTAACGTGGCGTAGGTGACGGCTGCACAGTCCCGCGCCAGCGGCCCCGGCCCGTCGAAGTCGCCCAGGTTCACCCGCACGCCCGCCGCGCCGGCGCCCGTGACGACGGCCTGGCCGGAGCAGAAGCCGTTGCGCGGCCCCACCAGGCGCAGCTCGCCGGATTCAACCGCCCCACGCTCGACGTCGGCTTCCTCGCGGATGTCCGTCATCTGGTCCAAAACCCGCACCGTCACGTCGGCACGGGCCACCGTGCCAGGCGCCGTCAGCCCAACGCACGCCAGGACAGCCAGAAGCATCCGTGCGTACCCGTTCGACCCTCTCATCATTCCGGCAGACCCCAAGAAGCAGCGAAAACTCCCTTTCCCTTGTCAGCCTGACAAGAACTTGCATAGAATACCTGTTTCGGTTTTCTGAGCAAGGGGAAGGCCCCTTGCGTTGCCGGGCCTGCCGGGCGGGTCGCCCCACGCGGCCGCTCGGCAGCGGTTCATGGATTTCAGGCCCCTCGCGGCCCCGACTGGGTGGACAGGAACATGCCGGACGAAGTGAAGCTGGGCATCATCGGCGTCGGCCAGATAGGCGAGAGCCACCTGCGCCGCTACCAGAGCGTGCCGAACGCGAAAGTGGTCGCCGTCTGCGACGTGGATGAGCAACGGGTGCAGGACATGGCCGAGCAGTACGAGGTGCCGGAGACGTTCACCGACTTCCGCGAGCTGCTGGAGATCGACGGTATCGTCGCCGTGGACGTCTGCCTGCACAACAACCTCCACGCGCCGGTCGCCACGGCCGCCATGGAAGCCGGCAAGCACGTTTACAGCGAGAAGCCCCTGGCCGGCTCCTACGTGGACGCGAAGGGCATGGTCGAGAGGTCGCGCCGGACGGGGCGGATGCTCTCCATGCAACTGGGCAGCCTCTTCCGAAATGAAACGAAGGCGGCGAAGAGGCTCATTGACGACGGCCACCTGGGGCACATCTACTACGCCAAGAGCAGCCACTACAGGCGGCGCGGGCGCCCCTTCGTGGACGGCTACGGCACCAGTTCGTTCGTCAAGAAGCACGTCGCCGCCGGCGGCGCCCTCTTCGACATGGGCGTCTATTCCATCAGCCAGATACTCTACCTGCTGGGCAACCCCGACGTGCTCACCGTCTGCGGCGCCACCCACCAGGAGATTGACATGTACGAGGGCCGCCGGCAGGAAAGCCAGTACGACGTCGAAGAACTCGGCCTCGGACTGGTGCGGCTGGACGGCGGCGTCACCTTCTTCATCGAGGAGGCGTGGGCCATCCACCTGGCCGGCACGGACGGCAGCAAGGTCGTCGGCGCCAGGGGTGGCGTGAGCCTGTCGCCCTTCGCCTTCCACACGACTGTCAGCGACATGGAGATGGACGCGGCGTTCGACCTCGGCGGGGCGGACACGCGGTGGGGCCGCGTCTTCCCGGAAGAGGCGGCTGCTCACCGCGGCGCGCAGGACCACTGGGTCGCGGCACTGCGCGGCAAGGCTGAGCTGATCCCGACGGCCGAGATCGGGCTCAATACCATGCTCATCAGCGAGGGGATATACCTGTCCCAACAGATGGGGCGCGAAGTGACGGCCGCCGAAGTGGAGGGCAACTCCGTCTCCACGGCGCTGAGCGTCTGAGACGGCTGTTCAGGGAACCGTAGCACGCGGGGAGTGACTCATGCAGGCCTCGATCAGTTCGTGGAGCTATCGCAGTTGGTTCGCGGAGAAGGATGATTTCGACCTCCTGGCCTTCCTGGACGAAACGAAGCGCCAGGGCGCCGACGGCGTGGAGATATTCCCCCGCCACGTCAACGAGGACAACCCCGGCGGGCACCTGAAGGAGGTCGCCCGCAAGGCCGAAGCCCTTGGCCTTTCGATAGCGTCGGTCATCGCCGGGAACGACTTCGCCCGCCCGCTCGCCGGCGAACGGGCCGAGCAGGTCGAGCGAATAAAACAGTGGATCCGCTACACGGCGGAGGCCGGAATCGGCAGGATGAACACGTTCACCGGCTACCGCACCTCCGGCGACGACCCGCTCATGGAAGTCCACCGGGTCATCGATTCATACCGGGAGGTGATGCCCGTCGCGGAGGAGCTGGACGTGCTGCTCTGCATCGAGAACCACAGCAGCGTGGCGCGCGACGGCGACAGCGTCCTGCACGTCATCCGGTCCGTCGGCAGCCCGAACCTGCGCACCAACCCCGATTTCACGAACTTCGTCCCGGAGTTCCAGCGCCGCAGCGACCGGAGCAGGGAGCAGATATACAGCGAGACGGAGAAGGTGGCGCCGCTCGCGTCCAACGCGCACCTGAAGATCGGGGACTTCGCCGAGGACGGGGAACACGCATTCGTGGACGTCCGCAGGTTGGTGGACATACTGCGCTCGGCCGGCTACGACGAACACATCGTGCTGGAGGTTTACGGGGATAGCGACCCGGCCGAGGCCTGCGCGAAGGGGATAGCGCTGCTGCGGAAAGTCATCTGAACGCGTCGGGCCGGCGGGACCCTACCCGCTCCGCCACCCCAGCGCGGCCGCCCCGCCCGGTGATGGTCCCGGGACAGAGCGACTCATTGTGGCACCCCCCACTCGCCCTCTCTGAGCTTGATGATGAGGTTGCCGTCGGCCTCCTCATAGCCGCCCATGACGCCTTCGAACCTTATTTCCGCCCCGCGCGCCGGGCGTCGTTTCTCGGTCAGGCCGTCCCCGTGCACTTCCAGCAGCACCTCGGGACCGTCCTGGTCGGACTCGGCGCCGTCCATGTCCAAGGCGATCTTGCCGCCGCCGTAGCGCGCGACGTCCACCGCCGTCACCCAGCCCGTTCCTGTGACACGCGTGAACTCCATTCCCACTTCCTCACCGGCATCCAGGGCTTCCTGGACCTGCTCAAGCGCCTCCTCATAGGTCACGTCCTTGAACTTTGGCCTCTCGCCACCGACGGAACTCACGCTGTCCTCGCCTTCCTTGTCCCCGGCCAAAATGGAATAGCCGATCAGGCCGACGCAGCCGAGGAAGAGCAACAGGTACACGATCTGGCGCGCTCTCATCTTGCGATCCACCTCCGGGGTCAGTTCAGAGTGGCAATCCCTGCCGGCAATGGCTCGGGCTTTCGCTACGGACACGGCGTGGCGGCAAACGGCACTGCCTCACGCCCTCGCCTGACGCGGCGCGTCCGGCGCCCATCCCCGCATTACCAGACGTCGTTGCACCAGTTGCCACCGGTGAGCCCTTCCTGCAGGCTCTGGAGCACCCAGCAATCGAGGTACCCCTCGTTCTTCACGTCGTCAAGGGCCTGCAGGTCCAGATGCTCGCTCTCGAAGTCCTCGCTCCAGCCGGCACAGCCGAGCATCTGCCGGCCCCAGCCGTCCTGCCAGGTGGTGCGATCGACGCTGTCGTCGGCGTCGGGCCCCGGCCAGTAGCACTCGTCGAAGTTCTCCGTGCCCCCGTGCGGTCCGCGGCCCTCAGCCCATATCTCCACGTTGCCGAGTTTGCAGTCCGACATCAGCTTGCCGTTGTTGTCCGTCTGGTAGTTCTCGGGGTAGCACTCGAACGTATAGATGTCCCTGTCCTCCCTGATGTGGGGGTTCATGCAGGACCCGTACGTGTCCGTGTCCCCCGGGTCTTCCATGTCCCACTCGAGCACCTCCACGTGGCTGTCCCAGAACAGCGTAACGACGCCGGCCCCCCCGTGGTTGGCCTGCTCGATGAACCACTTCCTGCGGCTCCCGTAACGCGCGCCCTGGCTGCGGTCCTCGAACTCGCGCTGCCGCTGAACACCGTCGCCGTAGAAGAAATTCAGCAGGAACTCCATGTCCGGCCCGTCGGCCATCACTGCCGTCGTCACGCCCGGGTTGGTGCCGGTCTCGCAGTCAATCAGATAATCGGCGTCGTTGGACTCGCTGACCCACGACTCGAACCTGGCCGTAAGCTCACAGGCGTCCTGCTTCATCGTGGTCGCCTCGTTGCCCCGCCATCTCAGGCCGTGAGTGGTGGCGTGGCTCTTGCCCGGGCAGACGAACTCCGCATCCGTCTTCGCGTATCCCGGCAGCAACTGCGCCAGGCTCAGACTGCAATCATAGCAGCGGTCGCTGTCGTCGTCCTCCACGCGCACGCCCCAGGCCGGGAAGGACCCGCCGTGATCGTTGCGCCAGATGGCGACGTCCAGCGACAGCACCCTCAAGTTGTTCATACACGACGCCCTCTGAGCGGCGCTCCGGGCGCCCGTAATGGCAGGCATCAGCATCGCCGCAAGAATGGCGATAATGGCGATAACAACGAGCAACTCGATCAGTGTGAAGGACCTTCGCATTTCTGCCACCTCCAATCCCGGAGAACCTGCGGCCCCCCTACGATCCGGGGCGGTAGTACACCCGCACAGAATACGCATAGGGGACCAAGCCCTACCGTCCCCGCAACCTTCCTTACCGGCCCTGTCTGTCCGGCCCACAAATCTTATACGCCCGCCACAGCATTTGTCAAGGTTGTTTTCCCGGAATGGGCAATCATAGAAGGCATTTGGGTCCTTGGCCACGAGCCATTACCAACGGCTCCTGCAATCGCCGCTGCCCGCCCTGCCGTACTCCTTGAGGGAGCAAGGCAATCAGCAGGGCTGGCACGTGTCGTTCCGGAGGGCGTCGGTGTTCGGGGCAAACTGCTCTGCAGATTTAAGGATGCGCCACCGGCCATCTTCGCGGGTGGGCCCCGCACGCCTCGGCGCGCAAGAGTACCGCCGGCAACCGAGGCCCAACCAACCCAACGAAGGCGCCGGGGACGCCTGCGCGCCGTGGCCGCGGGGGGGAGGGTAGCTCCGACGGGTCCGGCAAGCCGCCCGAAAGGCGGCCCGCACGCCCGGCGCGCGCTCCTTGACACAACGGCTGCAGTTGGGATAGAATCCGCTTGTCTGACACGGACCCCGGCAGGGCTGCGGAGCCCCCGGCATAGCCGCGCTTGTCCGGGCGGAGGGGGTGGCGTGTGTCCGCGCCCGCGGGGCAACACAAGGCCATCGGGCAGGTCAGCGATGCGCGTAGTCGGCGTAGACATGGGGCGGTATGCTGTGAAGCTGGCTATGCTGACGGATGGCCGTGTGTCCGGCGTGCTTCTTCGCCAGTGCCCGGATTGGCCCGAGTCTTCGGAAGACACTGCCACGCGCCTGCTGGGGCAGATGGTCAGGCAGTTGCACTCCCGCTCCGAGGACGCCTGGGGCAGCATCCAGGGCGCCGCCATCATCACCCACCTCAGTGAGTTCCCCCAGATGCAGGACTCGGAGCTCAGGGGAGCCGTGGCCCTGGAGGCCGAGGAGTTCATGTCCAGGGACATGTCGGAGGTGGACATCGACTATCAGGTCGTGGAGACGATGCCGGACCGCAACGTACGCGTGCTGTTCGTTGCGGCGCCCAAGCACCTGAGTGATCGCCGCATGCGCACCATGGAAGAGGCCGGGCTTCGATGCACGGGCGTTACGACTGATTCGGTGTCCCTGGCATCGCTTTTTCTGACCGCGAACTCTGAGTCGCAAGAGGCGGTGGTGCTGGTCAACGTGGGCGCGCTGAGCACGAACATCGTGTCCCTGGTCGAGGGCAAACCGAGCGTCTTGCGGGACATCGACTTCGGCGGCAACGATTTCACCGTGGCCATAACGAAACAACTCGGCGTCAGCTACGAAGAAGCCGAGGAGATGAAAAAGAGCGTCGGCAGCCTGCCGCCCCAGGTCATAGAGGCGGTGCAGAACGCCGCGGAACCCCTGACGGGGCAGATCACGCGGACCATCGAATACCTGGCCCGGCAGATGGGAGAGAGCGAGCCACCGACGGTTTACCTGCTGGGCGGCGGCAGCCTGGCGGAGGGGCTGGACAGGTGGCTGGCGGGGCGGCTGCAGACGAGCGTTCAGTACATGGACCCCTTCAGTGGGCTTGAGGTGGACTGCCAGCTCCCCACGGCGTCGGCCCTGCGCTCCTGTTACGGCGTGGCCCTGGGTAACGCACTGCTGGGGGGCTTCGGATGATCCGCGTCAACCTCGTCAGGGACCGGGTGCGACGCCCCGCAACGCTGGCGGAGAGGCTGGCCCCGGTGGCGGTGGTAATGCTTGTGGTCGTGTACGGGGCGACGGTGTTGCTCATCCTGGCGCTGAGCGCCAAGGTTTTCGACCAGAACAAAGCCCTTAGACTCTCGATTGAGCAGCGTAAGAGGCTTTACACGGACGTCGGGGAGTTCCCGACGAAGTACAGCGACGAAGAGCTGCGGCTCATACAACACGTGCAGGACATGGTGCTCATCGCCGCCAGGAAGTGGCACTGCGGCACGAAGCTGTCGGCCATGGAGGCCGCCATGCCCACGGGCATCGTCCTGGGCTCCTTCTACGGCAGGGCAAAGAGCGCCATAGTCCTGCAGGGCAACGCTTTCGGCACGCCCGAGGACGCGCTGAAGACGATTGTGGCGTTCATCCGCAAGCTCCAGGGCAACGAAGGATTCACCGACGATGTGGAAGCGATCTTCTTCCGGAGCGCCAGTGCCCCTGTGCGGTCACAGCGCACCAGCACGTATCTTTTCACGATAGAGTGCACGTTCGGTCCCGAGGAGCAGCCGCTCCTGCCGGAGATCGTCCTGGAGGGCGAAGGAACGTGAGATGACGGGCCTGTCAGGCGAAACGGTGTTGCAGCGATGAACAAGTACATCCTGAGGTTCTTCATCGTGCTATACCCCTTCCTTGCGGGGGCGCTCTACTACTTCGCCCTGTACGGCCCGTACAAGGAGTACGGCCAACTGCAGGACGACCTGCAGGCGCTGGACGAGTCGGAGAGCGCCCGTGAGGCCGAGCAAATGGCGGCGCAGGCGCGTGCGGAGCAACTGCAAAGGGTCCGCGAGTTCCTGGCGGGCCTGCACATCAGGGCCGAGAACTCGCAGAGAAACGACGTGCCGGTCTATCTGGGAGAGGCGGCAACCCGCAACCACGTCGAGTTCACCGAACTGACGCTCAGGCAACAGGTAACCAACAAGGGATACGGCTTCCTCCAGATGGAACTGCACGCCCTGGGACCGTTCGACGCGCTGGTCTCGTTGCTGACGGAGCTGGAGGAGAAAGAAACGCGCTATATCGCCGTGGACGAGATGCGGATCACGCCCACGGCCGTTTCGGGAATCCACCGCCTGGAGAGCAAAGTCGATTTCCTGTCGAACGTGCCCTGGACGATGCTCGCGGCGGCGCCTCCACCGGAGCCTGAGCCTGAGGGCGGCGAGGCCGCTGAAACGGCCGAGCCCGAGGGCCCGCCCGAGGAGACGGAAGGGAGCGAAGGGCCCACACCGGGGCCGGAGCCGGGTTGAGCGGCGTCAGACAAGGGGGTGCACAAACATGAACGGGAAGGAAAAGAAGAAGAAGGTCGCCATCATGGTGATCCTGATCGGGGTATTGTTCGTGGCCTGGTACCTTGTCCTGCTGGGACCTTTCGCCGCCAAAAGAGGCAGGAAGGCTGCGGAGACGACGGAGGAACCCGCGCCGGGGGCCGCAGGGGCGCCCCGCGCCGTTACGGGCGCAGTGGCCGGGGCACCGGGGGAGAAGAAGCTGCCCAGCTTGCGGGACGTCGAGGACCTCCTGAACAGGGCACAGGTCCTGCTAACCGCCGAAGACGAGCAGGCCAACGTCGTCCTGGAAGATCCGTTCATGTGGCCCGATGAGAAGCGAACCGAGGAGCCGTCGGAAGACATTCCCGTGATCGAAGTGGTTCCCGAGCCCGACCTGTCCTTCTCGCTGAGGGCCATCCTGTGGGACGAGGTGCGGCCCATGGCCGTGATAAACGGCAGGACCGTTGGCGAGGGGAACCTTGTCGGCGACGGCATTCGGGTCGTTGACATCACGCCGGAGAGCGTCACGCTGCGATACCGATACCGGGGAAGAGAGAACCGACTGGTGCTTTCGATAAATCAAGGTGGAAGATAATGAACGGACGAACCATGCGCGTGTTCGCCGCGGCCCTCTCGTGCTTCGCCGCCGCATGTGCCCTGAGCGCTGCAGCTCAGGAGATGGGCTCCGCACAGCCACCTGCGGAGGAAGAGCGCGTGCCACGCGCCTACCCGCCGCCGCCGGCAGGCGTGTGGAGCGTCACGGAGACTGCGGAGGGCCAGTTCACGATCAACCTCCAGGCCGTGCCGCTTGAGGATTTCCTGGCGTTGGTCAGCGAGCGAACGGGCCGCAAGTTCGTGCTGAAGCCTTCCGTCAAGGGGCTCAGGTTCACGGCCTTCCTGTCCGACGTGCATATCGACGACGCCCTGATGGCCATCATGGAGGCCAACGACCTGGCCATCCGCCAGTTCGGCCCGGACATCCTGGTCGTCATGGAAAAGGAAGCGGCGCTGGAAGAAGCCGAAGCGGAGGAAGCGCCGCAGATCCAGACCGAAGTGGTGAAGCTGAAGTACGCCGACGCCGACGATGTCGTCATGTCCCTGACGCCCTTCCTGAGCCCCGTGGGGAAGATCGGCGTGGTCAGGCAGTCGGGCTTCACGGGCTGGGAGTTCGCCACGGGAGAGACCGAGGGCGAGGCGTTCGGCGTGCGCGCCCGCGAGGAAGGCGCCGCTGAGGGCGCCTATAAGCGTGAGGTGCGCAGCCAGGTGCTGCTGGTCGCCGACGTGCCCGAGCAACTGGAGGTACTGAAGTCCCTGATTGCCGCCGTTGACGTGAAGCCGAGGCAGATCCTCATCACGGCAACGATCATCGAAGTGACCCGCGGGAAGCTGAGGGACGTCGGGTTCGACTGGGCCACCAGCAGCGACGGCATCGAGTCCGCCGCGAATATCACCACCACGGAGCCCTGGGGCGGCAACGTCGAGTTCCGCGGCAACGCGCTCGGCTCGGGGGTGGTGCCCGGCAACTGGCCCACCACCACCGGCTCCTCCGGCGCCTTTCCCTTCGATTCGGGCTTGAGCCTGCTGCTCAAGAAAGTTGACGGCACGCAGTTCGAGTTCCTCATTCACGCCCTGGAGGAACTGGCGGACGCCAACGTGCTCTCAAGCCCCAACATCCTCACGCTGGACAACCAGGAGGCCACAATCCTGGTCGGCGAGAAATTCCCCATCCTTCAGACTGAGACCTCCGGCACTGACGTGGCCCAACTGACCACCTCGCTGGACTACTACGAGAGCATCGGCGTCCAGTTGAACGTTCTGCCCCAGATCCAGGACGACAAGTACATCAACATGATCATCCACCCGGCCATCAGCGACCGCACCGGCAGCGTCACTGCCGTGGGCTCGGCGGGGAACGAACTGGCCCAGTACCCGATCATCGAGACGCGTGAGACCGAGAACCAGATACTCATAGAGAACGGGCAGGCGATCGTCATAGGCGGCCTGCTCAAGGACGTGGTCAACGAAGAGGTCCGGAGAATACCGTTCCTGGGGACCCTGCCCATTGTCGGGCCGCTTTTCAGACGAACGACCCGCACCGTCGAGAAGGTGGACCTGATGATCTTCCTGCTGGCCACGATCGTCGAGGAACCGGGCGAGGCGAACGAGAGGAAGGTCCGCGAGTCGCAGCAAATCCACAGGGACCACCTGGAATAGGGGCGGCTCGTCACCCCGGCGGCGGGGGCGCTTTCAGGCCCGGGCGTGGCAGGGCTATCCGGCAATCAGTGCGGCAACGTCCACGACCGGGGTATCTCGCGCCAGGGCCCTGCCTTCATTCCCGGCGGGGGGCCGGCGCCGAAGTTGACGGCGTCGAACGCCGAGACCAGCATGTCGCGCAGCAGCACGAAGCTCTCCAGCCGCGCCCGGATGTATCCCGCGTCCGCCGCCAGCGGGGCGAACTCCATGATGCCCACCAGGCGGACCTCGCTGCCGGCGCCCTGGCCGATCACCTCGTCGTAGACCAGGCCCCGCATGACCGCCCCCGCGTCGATTTTCTGCTGCATGGCGTCCAGCAGGGCCTCTCGCCAGCCCGGGTTCCCGATTGCCCAGGTGTACGCGACGTCCCTTTCCACGACCAGGTCGTCGTAGCCGTTCAGTATCCAGTCTCGGAGGGGCGGCGTAGGATTGCTGCCGCCGTCGAAGTCGATCAACCCGAAGTTGCCCGGGGCGAACTGGTCGCCGTCATACACGATGAACTCGTCCCCCTCTTGCGCCGGAACGTCCATGAGGTGGATCGCGAAAGGGCTCAGGTCGCGCAGCGGGAGGTCCAGGGCAAGGCCGGGATCGGGCACCTCGGCCAGCCTTGCGGCGAAGGCGACCTGACGCAGGTCGGCCTGCGTGCCCACGGGAGTGAAACGCGCCGTGACGACCACCTCCTGGCCCGGCTCCAGCAGGCCCGTCCGATAGCCCGTGTCCGAAGCGACCACGTCCGTTATCTCCTGCCCATCCAGATAATACCGCGCGATCAGGGCCTCGGCGTCCTGGCGGTAGGCCCGGAGGTCATAGACCGAACGGGCGTTCAGCACGGTGGCCAGCTTCACGGTGTAAGTGATCTGCGATCGTGTGACGGCGGCCGGCATTTCCCACACGTCCCACGGGGCAAGGGTATCCGCAAACCATGCCTCGCCGGCCCAAACAAGCGCGCTCTCCTTCCTGACCATCAGGTCGCCGGGCACGATCAGGTTGGCCGTGACCACGTCCGTCTCGCCCTCGGCATCGGCGAGCGCGAAGGACGCGAACAGATAGTTCCGCGGCGCGCGAAGCTGCAAGACGTCAACCTGCACGATCTCCGACTCCCCGTCCTGCAGCGAGACGTCGAACGCGTTGCCGACCTCCTCGCCGGAGACCGAATACAGCACGCAGTATTCGTCGTCGCCGGCCGGCCCGGTGAAATGGTAGGTCTGCGGCTCGCTGCCGGCGTCAACAGAGGCCAGGCGCAGGTACAGGGTCGTTCCGCCCGGGTCGGAGTCCATGGTGATGACGCGCGTCCACGTCTCGCCGTCGCGACGCACCACGATGCTCGGCTCCGCCGCCGCGTGTTGCAGCGCCAGGCCGCCCGTCAGCAAGAGGGCGACAAGCGCCGTGACCGTTCTCGAGCTTCGCCTCATTTTGAGCTCCAAGACTGTGCAAATTCTGTCCGTACAACAAGAGGGCAATCCGCGTGCCGCGACAGCACTCATTGCCTTGGCACGCACGCAGGCCCGCCTCTCCGTCAGGGCTGCTGAGCAAAAGGGCCGCCCCCCCCGGTTCCGGGGCGGCCGGCCCTTGCAGCCGTGACACGCATCAACCACCTCGCAGGAACGTCGCACTTCACTGCAAGTTGGAGCCCGATGTGCCGTCGTGCATCTCCTCCCAGCCGCCGATGCGCACGCGCCACTTCGGCATCACGCCGAAGTTCACGGCGTCAAACGTGACCGTAGAGGCGAACTGGCTCAGCGTCCTGGTCCCCAGGTACCTTGCCAGTATCTGCTTGTCCTGCGCGGAGGCCTCAATCGGGACGTACTCCACGACTGAGATCATCCTGACCTCGGCGTTGTTGCCGGAGCCACGCGAGTCGTCGTAGATGACGCCCAACATGCGCGCCTGCTCGTCGATCTTGACCTGCATCGTGTCGAGCAGGGTCTGCCGCCAGCCCGGATCGCCGGGGAGCCACATGTATTCGGTCCCCTCTTCCACCTCCAGGTCATAGCCGTTCAGTATCCAGTCTTCCAGCTCGGGGGTGGGGTTGCTGCCGCCGTTGAAGTCAACGAGCCCGAAGTTTCCGGGGGCCAGCTTGTCCTTGGCGTAGAGGACGAAGGTGTCCCCGATCTGGTCGGGAATCTCGTCGTGGTAGACGGCGAACGGACTCATCTTGGCGTCCATGGCGGTCAGTTGGAGGTCCGGCAGTACTATCTGGTACACCTCGCCGACAATGCCGATCTCTCGCAGCACCACGTCACTGCCGACCGGCATCACCCTGGCGGAAACGGTCAGTTCGTCGCCCTGGGCAAGCGCAGACGTGAGGTAGCCGTCCTCGGACGTGAGGGCATCCGTTATCTCCTCCCCGCCGACGAAGAAGCGGGCTATCATGCTTGCGTCCTCATCGAAGTCCGCCGTGAGCCTGTAAATCACCTGCGCGTTCTCGACGTTCCTGACCTTGACGTCATAGGCCGACAGCCAGCGCGTCACGTTCGACGGGAGATCCTCTCCGCTCCAGGGCCTCGCGCTGGCCGCAAACCAATCCTCGCCCGCCCAGAGCAGATCGTCCTCGCGCCTGACCACCACGTCGCCGGGCACGACCACGTTCAGCCAGGCCTGGTCCGACTCCTCGCCCTCCACTTCGGCCAACGTGAAATCCTCCAGGAGGTATTCGCGCGGCGCCCCTATCGGCTCGACCAGCAACTGCACGATTTCGGACTGGCCGCCTTCCAGGGTGAGCTCGAACTGGTTGCTCACCTCTTCGCCGTCGCGGTAATAGGTCAGGTCCCAGTCCGAGTTGTCATCCGGCCCGGTGAACTGGAAGGTCGTCTCGTCGCCCTCGGGCGGCGGGTCCGGCGGGGGCTCCGAGCCCGCTTCCGACAGGGACACCAGGACGACCAGGTCCTGGAAGTCGGCGCCGGAGCATTGCAGGTCGGGCGTGTACTCGAACAGGAAAATCACCTCCGAGTCGCCGAGCGTGATCAGGCCGTCTTCATCCAGGTAGTCCTGGAGGAAGTCCTCCGCCGAAGGCTGCCCCATGTAGCCCGGCACGTCGGGGAAGCTGTCCCCGTCGCGGAGGATGAACACCCTCACACCTGGGTAATCGGTGGAATCGACGCGAATACGAAGATTCCACGTGAGGTACCAATTGTTCCCGTGCCGGACCCACTCTTTGATCCAGGCCTTGCTCTGGATGGAGATGGGCACCTCGGCATCGAACATGTCCGGGCAGACCCAGACCCTGGGGTTCTCGCCGTCGTTGAGGTTGTTCTCTACGTCGTCCCAGTCACCCCAGGGCGAGTAGATCTGCCCCCCGATGTTCAGCCTCGCCGTGCAGCGTTGGTAGCCGCCGCCCTCGCCGTCCGAGCCGCCGTAAGCGGCCCCGAGCACGGTGAAGGTGACTTCGTAGTCCTCGTGCGGGGTGACCTCGCCGTCGTCCTCGTCAAAGGGCACTTCGCCGTCGCCGCCGCCCAAGTTCTGCAGGAGCAACTCCAGGCAGGCGGGCTCGCCCTGCGTGGCCGTAGTCACCACGTCAACCCATTGGCTGCCCTCCAATCTGACCTGCAGGCTCGGCTCCGCGCTGCACTCGCCCGGGCCGAACATCCCCGCAACGGCAAAGGCCAGCAATCCGGCGATCAGAGATCTCATCCTGGTTTTCATAGTGTTCCACCCTCCTCGCAGCGCAGAGCGTTTCACGCTGTTCATCCTCTCCCCACCGCTCCGCTATGTGCTCGCGGTCTCATTCGGCATGTTGCCTTTTGAGTCACCTGTAGTATGCGCAATTCCCATGCCAATCAGTGCCTGATGGCTCAATGTGACTCGGGGCTGCTTCTGAATACCAGCACGGCGCCTCACGGGGCGAACACGCCACACCCCGCAACGCCTGCCCCCCTCTCCCAGTTGACGCCCAAATTGTACCCTTGCCGCCCTCCATGCGTCAAGGACAGCGGCACCAGGGCTGTCGAGGGCGGCCCGGGAACATGCCCGGCCAAACGCCCCCTATGGGGGCCACGGGGAATCCGCAACGCGTTCATCAGATGCCACGCCCGGCCAGAGCGTTGCACTTCCCTGTATGACTGAGACTTATGACAGTATGTGACCCGCAGGGATACGCCGGCCCTGCCCCGTCAGCCCGGGCCGTCCGTGCCTGGCGGCGCACTCGGCAGATAGGGCCGGTGGTGGGGGCTTTTCTCCGACTGCGTCGCCGCTGAACGCAATGAATCGGGCTGGCCGCCAGGGGCGAGCCAGCCCGGGAATGATGGTACGTATATGAGAATTCGCGGCGTTACTGGGGCGCGGCGTCCGTTACGCCGTCCTCCAACTCCTCCCATCCCTCGATGCGCACCCGCCACTTGGGCGTCGCGCCGAAGTTCACGGCGTCAAAGGCAAAGATGGACCAGAACTGGCTCAGCGACCTGGTGCCCACGTACCGCGCCAGTATCTGCTTATCGGCCGCCTCAATCGGGACGTACTCCACGATCGAGATCATCCTGACCTCGGCGTTGTTCCCCGGACCGCGGGAGTCGTCATAGACCACGCCGAGCATGTGCGCCTCGTCGTCTATCTTCACCTGCATAGTGTCGAGCAAGGTCTCCCGCCAGCCGGGGTCGCCGGGGAGCCACATGAACTCGACGTCATCCTCGACGGTCAGCGCGTAGCCGTTAAGGATCCAGTCGCGCAGTTCGGGCGTGGGATTGCTGCCGCCGTTGAAGTCAACCAGCCCGAAGTTCCCCGGGGCCAGCTTGTCCTTGGCGTAGAGGACAAAGGTCTCGCCCGCCGCGTCGGGGACCTCGTCGTAGTAGATGGCGAAAGGGCTCATCGTGGCTATCGGGCCGCTCAGATCGAGGGGTGGTATCTGCACCTCCGCCACGGCGGCCTCGAACGACACCTCGCGCAGGTACATGTCGCTGCCGACGGGCATCAGGTTCGCCGTCACCGTCAGTTCCTCACCCGGACTCAGGAACGCAGTGCGGTACCCGTCATCTGAAGTGATGTCGTCGGTGATCTCCTGCGCGCCCAGGTAGTAACGCGCTACGAGACCGTTGCCTCCAAGGATCTGAACTCGAAGGTCGTACGAAACGTGAGCGTTCTCGGCGTTGACGAGTTTGACGCTGTAAGGTACCTTCCAGCGCGTGACGGCCGTGGGTATGTCCTCGCCGGTCCAGGGCCTCAAGGAGTCCGAATACGCGTCCTCTCCGGCCCAGAGCAGATCGTCCTGCATGCGGACCATAAGATCGCCCGGCACGACCAGGTTGATGTGGGCCTCGGCCGTCGGGCCCCCGCCCTCCTCGTCGGTCAGCGTGAACTCAGCCAGCAGGAACCGGCGGGGAACCCCGACCGGGGCGACGACCAACTGAACCACCATGGTCTCGCCCTCGGCCAGCGTGACGTCGAACTCGTTGTCGACCTCTTCGCCGTCCACCGAATAGGTGAGGTCATAGTCATCGTCATCGGCCGGACCCGCGAAGTGGCCGGTCAAGGGGTCGCCCTCGGCGACACCCAGGTATATGTAGAAGGTCTGGGCATTCTCCACGTCCGCGTTCATCGTGATCTGGTTCAGCCAAAGTCCTTGATTCCTGGCCACCAGGACAACGGGCTCGACGCTTGACGCGCCGCTGGCCAGGGCGACGAACGCTACAAGAAGCACGACACTCAACAGTCCTGTTCTCGTTCTCATGGCTCCTCCCACTCCATATGGCGCGCCCAATCCTGCGCGCCCATCCGCAACTTCTGGTTTACCTGGCTCCACTTTACGCCTCCGGCCGATGTGCCCTCTTGAACCAGCACAGAATTGGGCAAACGCCGTGCCAGCAGTCCTCCAATCCGGTAGCGTGTTCAACCGAGAACCACAGTTCTCCAACAGGCTGCCACATCATTATAGCCCTTTTCCGGCGATCAACAAGCGGTTTCTTGGCCCCGCACGGCGCCCGCGAACCAACCCTGTCGACCGGCGCACGCGGGGCCGCTCTGTCTGCAACATATTCCCTAAACTGCGCTTACGATAGAAAGTAACCCCACCGGCCACACCTGGGCGCGGGGTGAGCACCTGTCGAAAACCAGAAGCATCTATCGGGCTTGGGGCCGATTAAGGCCGCCCCAGGAATCCCGCACTTGCCCGGAAAAGAACCGGGCCGGCCGCGGGAAGCGACCGGCCCTGGGGATCATGGTAGGGTGTGAGCCGGGCTATTGCTCGTTGGACTCCATCGCCGGCCCTTCCTCCAACTCCTGCCAGCCCTCTATGCGCACCCGCCACTTCGGCATGGCACCGAAGTTGACGGCGTCGAACGAGGTCACCGCCATCGACTCCAGCAGCGTGCTGCAGCCCAGATAGCGAGCCGTAATCTGGTGGTCACTGGCATCTATGGGCACGTAGTCCAGCACGGCTATCATCCTGACCTCGGCGCCGTCCCCCGGCCCGCGCGACTGGTCATAGACGACCGCGCGCATGTGCGCCTGCGCGTCGATCTGCTCCTGCACCTCGCTCAGCAGGGCCTGACGCCAGCCGGGACTCCCGTAGATCCAGACGAACTCGGTGTCCTTCTCGATCGACAGATCGTAGCCGTTTAGTATCCAGTCGCGCAGCGGCGGGGTGGGATTGCTGCCCGCGTCGAAGTCCATCAGCCCGAAGTTGCCCGGGGCCCACTGGTCCCCGTCGTAGAGCGTGAAGGTCGTGCCCACCTCCTCCGGAACGTCCTCGACGTGCATGGCGAACGGGCTCAGGTTGTCCAGGATCGTCCCGAGCCAAAGCGGCGGCAACTGGACCTCCGCCACAGCGGCCCCGCAGGAGACCTCGCGCAGGTAGATGTCGCTGCCCACGGGCATCAGCTCAGCGGTAAGGGTCAGTTGCTCGCCGGGCGTCAGGAATGGGGTCCTGTAGCCGGCTTCCGAGGTAATGGCGCCGGTGACCTCGTGCTCGCCCAGGAAATAGCGCGCTATCAGGCCGTTATCGCCGAGGTTCTGCATGCGCAGATCGTATGAAACGGTGGCGTTCTCGGCGTTGACGAGCCTGACGCTGTACGGCGCTTTCCAGCGGGTGACGACCGAGGGGACGTCTTCGCCGGTCCAGGGCCTCAGGACGGACGCAAACCAGTCCTGCCCGGCCCACGTCAGTTCTTCCTGCGCCCTGACCATCACGTCGCCCGGCACGACCAGGTTGATCCGCGCCAGGGCCGTCGCGCCCCCCGCTCCCTGCGCCGCCAGGGAGAACTCGGCAAACAAGAAGCGCCGCGGCGCGTCAATGGCCTCAATGACCACCCGGACAAGCTCAACTGCACCTTCGGCCAACGTGACTTCGAACTCGTTGGGGACCTCGACCTCGCCGCCCACCGAATAGGTCACGGCGTAGTCGCCATCGCCGGCCGGCCCGGCGAAGTTGTAGGTCACTTCAGCGCCCTCGTCCTCCCAGTCGGAGCCGAGGTAAACGTGGAACGTCTGCGCCTGCCCGTAGTCAGCGTCCAGGGTGATCTGGTTCCGCCAGAACCCCTGCTGCGTGCCGACCATGATGACCGGCTCAGCCAGGGACTCGCCCCCGACCAGGACGCCCAACGCGGCAACCAACAACAGACTCAAGAGCCATCCATTCACTCTCATTGTCTTCGCCTCCATGTCCGCAAACCGATGCGTGCCCAACCAGAGCACACGTTCGCTGGCGCAACTCAACGCTGCCCAGAGTATACACGTCGTTCCGTTCTTGATCAACGAATATCCTGCGCAAACAGTGTACCCTTATGGCGGGCACCGGGAATTACGGGCACCGCGCGACCCGAGGAGAGGTTGTTTTTGCGCAGTCAGGCCGTATAATAGGCCGGGCTTGAGCGTGTGCGGGGGGATGTTGTGCGCCCGCGCCGCGCGGATGACACCGTCAGGCGGGAGAGACAGCGCACAGATGGGCGAGGAGGTGGCCATTATCGGCTGCGGCGGCTGGGGGACGGCCCTGGCCGTCCTGCTGGACCGTAACGGGCACCGCGTGACCCTCTGGGGGGTCGAGCCGGACTACGTCGAAGAGATGCGCCGGACCCGTCGTAACCCGCGTTACCTGCCAGACATAGAGATACCCGAGTCGGTCCGGCTCACGGCCGACGTGGCCGCCTGCGTGCCGGAGAGCGACATGGTGGTGGCCGCCACGCCCACGGTCTATCTGCGGGGCGTCTGCGAGCGAATGGCGCCCCACCTGGCGGAGGGGCAGCTCGTCGTGAACGTCGCCAAGGGCATCGAGGAGGGGACGCTGCTGCCGGGCAGCCAGCTCATCTCGGACGCCTGCGGCGACGTGCCCCGGGTGGCCGGCCTCTACGGCCCGAGCCACGCCGAAGAGGTGGCGCGGGGGTTGCCGGCCAGCGTCGTCGCGACCAGCGCGGACGCCGCCGTCGCCCGCCGCGTGCAGCGGGCCTTCATGTGCCCGACGTTCCGCGTGTATACGAACACGGACGTGCTGGGCGTGGAACTCGGCGCTGCGCTGAAGAACATCATCGCGATCGCGGCGGGCATCTGCGACGGGCTGGGCTTCGGCGACAACGCCAAGAGCGCCCTTCTGACGCGCGGCCTGGCCGAGATCACGCGGCTCGGGGCGGCGATGGGCGCCCGGCCGGAGACGTTCGCCGGCCTGACCGGCCTGGGCGACCTGATAACCACCTGCATCAGCCCGTTCGGCAGGAACCGCACCGTGGGAATGCGGCTGGCCGGGGGCGAGGCGCTGGACCGGATCGTCTCCAGCATGGACCAGGTGGCCGAGGGCGTCCGGACGACCCGCTCCGCCTGCGCCCTGGCCGACAGGCACGGCGTCGAGATGCCGATAACGCGGGCCGTGTACGCCGTCCTCTTCGAGGACGTCCGACCCCGCGACGCCGGCATGAAACTGATGCAGAGGGCGCCGAAGCCCGAACACGACAAGTCGGCAGGATAGATAGCGAGACGACGATGCCAAAGGACTTCGTTCTCACCGTCATGTCACTGGACAGGGTCGGCATCGTGGCCGGCGTGGCGGAGGCCGTAACCGGGCTTGGCGGCAACATCGACGCCATCAGCCAGACGGTCATGCAGGGCTACTTCACGATCATCGTCACGGTGCGGTTCGACGGCGACCTCGACCCGGCGGCACTGCGCGACGCCGTCCGGGCGAGCGGCGCGCCCGGCGAACTCGAGGTGTCCGTCAAGGAGCGGGCCGTGCTCGAGGCGCCCGGCGTCGTGCCGGACGCGGACCGCTTCATCCTGAGCATTACCGGGCCGGATCAGAGAGGCATCATTCACCGTATCTGCGCCTACCTGGTCAGCCGGGGCATAAACATCGAGGACCTTTACGCCTACGCGCAGGACTCGAAGTTCCTGCTGATCGCCCAGCTCCAGGTGCCGCCGGGGCTGGAGGTGGAGCGCCTCCAGATGGACGTAGCGTCCCTGTGGCCGGGCGAACAGATGCGCGTCAGCCTCCAGCACGAAAACATCTTTCTGGCCACCAACCAGGTGGACTTCCGCTAGCGCACTTACCTTGCAGGACCCAGACAGCCATGCTCAGAACCGAAGACATCATGTCCACGTTGCGCATGTTCCAGGAGGAACACCTGGACGTGCGCACCGTCACGCTCGGCATCAACCTGCTGGACTGCGCGGACCCGGACGTGGGGCAGCTCTGCCGCAAGGTGCGCCTGAAGATACGCAGCCGCGCGGGCAACCTGGTCCGCGTCTGCCAGGAGGTCGGCGCCCGCTACGGCATCCCCGTGGTCAACAGGCGCATTGCGCTCAGCCCCGTCAGCGCGCTGGCAGCCGGGGCGGGCCAGGAGGCCTTCGTGCAGATCGCCGACGCCCTGGACAAGGCCGCCGAGGAGGTCAACGTGGACCTGGTCGGCGGCTTCACCGCCCTGGTGCAAAAGGGCATGACGCCCGCCGAGGAGGCCCTCATACGCGCCATCCCGCGCGCACTCTCGGGCACCGGCAGGCTCTGCTCGTCAGTCAACGTCGCCAGCACCGCCGCCGGCATCAACGTGGACGCCATCAACCTGGTCGCGCAGCAGATACTGGACGTGGCCCGAAGGACGGCCGAGCGCGACGGATTCGGCGCGGCCAAGCTGATGATCTTCGCCAACGTCCCGGAGGACAACCCCTTCATGGCCGGCGCCTACCTGGGGTACGGCGAGGCGGACTGCGTCGTCAACATCGGCGTCAGCGGGCCCGGCGTCGTCCAGCGTGCGGTGCAGAGGCTGCTCAAGGAGCGCCCCTCGGCTGACCTGGGCGAGATGGCCGAGGAGATAAAGCAGACCTCCTTCCGCGTCACGCGGGTCGGCGAACTGATCGGGCGGGAGGTCGCGGACCGCCTCGCCGTGCCGTTCGGCATCGTGGACCTGTCCCTCGCACCGACCCCGCGCGTGGGCGACAGCGTCGGCGAGATACTCCAGTCCATGGGCATCGCCCGGATCGGCAGCCCCGGCTCGACCGCCGCCGTCGCACTGCTGAACGACGCCGTCAAGAAGGGCGGACTCTTCGCCTCGTCCTCCGTGGGCGGCCTCAGCGGCGCCTTCATACCCGTCAGCGAGGACAGCACCCTCGCCGAGGCCGTCGCGCAGGGATACCTGACGATTGAGAAACTGGAGGCCATGACCAGCGTCTGTTCGGTCGGGCTGGACATGATCGCTATTCCGGGCGACACGGACGCCGCCACCATCGCGGCATTGATCGCGGACGAGATGAGCATCGGCGTCGTGAACCGCAAGACCACGTCCGTGCGCGTCATACCGGTGCCGGGCAAGGAAGCGGGCGAGCGGGCGGAGTTCGGCGGCCTGTTCGGCGGCTGCGTCATCGCTCCCGTTCGCGGCGTGGGTCCTGCAAGCCAGTTCATCGGACGCGGCGGCAGGATCCCGGCGCCCTTGCAGTCACTGAACAACTGAGCAAACCTCACCTTCGAGGAAAGGCAAATGTCGCATTCCGAGAGCCTCGAGATACGCCTGCTCCGCGAGATCATGCAGATCCGCGCCATCGACGTGCACTCGCACGTCCCGCCCGCGGAGCCCTTCGCCCGGTCGCTGCGCGACCTGCTCGGCTACCACTACTACACGGAACTGGCCCACAGCGCCGGGATGAGCAAGGACGTGCTCGACCCCGCCGTGCCCGACGAAGAGATGATCCCCGCCCTGCTCGACGCCATGCGGAGCATTGACAACACCGCGCAGTACAGCTGGCTGGTCGAGCTGGCGCGGGAGCTGTTCGGACTCCGGGACCCCAAACTGACCCCGGACAACTGGGAACCCCTGGCCGAAACGGTCGCGCAGGCCGCTCAATCCCCCGGGCGCGCCCGCGAGATACTCGACCTGTCGCGCATCGAGACAGTCTTCCTGACCAACGGCCTCGACGAGCGGTTGAGCGAGATCGACACGGACCTTTTCGTTCCCTCGCTTCGCGCGGACGCCCTGGTCTTCGAACTGGACCACCAGTCGGTTCTGGAGCCCCTCGAGCGCATCAGCGGCGTTGCGGTCTCGGATGTCGGGAGCCTGAAGGGCGCCATCGCCGCAGCCGTGGAGCATTTCCGGGCGCACGGCGCCCGGAGCGCGGCGATCTCCCTTCCCCCGGGGTTCAGGGCGCGGCGCGTGGGGGACGCCGAGTTCGACCGCGCCGTCCAGGCCGCCCTCAGGGGCGGCGGAGCGGAGGACGACGTGATCCTGCACAGCGGCGTGCTTTTCGAGCTGGCGCGCTGCTGCCAGGAGAACGCCATGCCGTTCCAGGTCATGTACGGCGTCGTGCGCGGCGCCTACCCGGCGGGCGTCCCGCAGGGCACGGACCTGCCGGCGGCGGGCGATTCGCTCGGGGGTCTGCTGCCGCTGCTGAACGCCTTCCCGGACGTGACTTTCTGCCTCTCCGTGCTCAGCGACAGCCAGGCGCAGGAGCTGGCCGCCTACGGCTGGATCATCCCCAACGTCGCGCTGAGCGGCCACTGGTGGTATCTGAACGTCCCGGCGTACATCGAGCGGGACCTGGCGGCGCGCCTCCAGAGCGTCCCCAAGAACAAGCTCATCGGCTATTACAGCGACATGTACAAGCTCGAGTTCGGACTGGCGAAGTTCAACATGTACCGGCGTATCCTGGGCAGAGTGCTCGCGCGCGACTTCGTCGAGCCCGGCCTGGGCACGGAGGCGGACGCGCTCGCGGTCGCCCGGGCGCTGCTGCGCGACAACGCCGTGCGCATCTTCTCGCTGGGTGAGTGATGAGGCTTCAACTGCCAGATTGCGGGTTAGTGTGCCCCTCGTGCTCGTCCTCCTCCTCGTTCTCGTCCTCCCCGGCATGCGCACAATGTCGAGGACGAGGACGACGACGAGGACGAACGGAGCGCTGACCCGGCACCCCGATCGCTGATGTCATCGACACGGAGGGCCCGAACGTGACCGAGCCGGACCGCAAAGGGCGCCTGGTCGCCGTCTGCGGCATTGACGGCAGCGGCAAGACGACCCAGACCCGACTCCTGGCCGACCGCGCTGAATCGGAGGGGCTCTCCGTGCGGACGGTCTCCTTCCCGCGTTACGGCGAGGGGTTCTTCGCCGAACTGATAGAGCGCTACCTGAGGGGCGAGTTCGCCGCCCGGGCGGGCGAGGTCAGCCCCTACCTGGCCGCCCTGCCCTACGCCTGCGATCGCTGGGAGGTCGCCTCGAAGCTGCGTGAATGGCTCTCGCAGGGACTGCTGGTCGTCTGCAACCGCTACGTGCCGGCCAACATGGCGCACCAGGGCGCCAAGCTCGCGGCGGCTGCGGAGCGCGAAGCCTTCTACGAATGGGTGCGCAGGCTCGAGTACGGCCTCCTCGGGCTCCCCGAGCCCGACCTTCACGTGCTGCTGGACGTGCCGGTCCGGACGGCCGCCGGCCTGCTGGGCAGCCGCGAGGCCGACGCGCGCGTGCCCGCGAGCCACGACATTCACGAGCGGGACCTGGCCTACCTGGAGGCGACGTCGCGCGCATATCACGAGGTCGCCGCGCGCCGGGCGCCGTCCTGGGCCGTCGTCCGGTGCGCCCCGGACGGGGCCATGCTCCCGCCCGAGAAGATCGCCGAAGATGTCTGGGCGGCGGTGCGGAAGATCCTGTATACTGACGCAGAGCCGTGAACGGGAGGCATTCGACATGAAACGCGCCCTGATTGCTTTGATTCTGGCGGTTGGCGTGACGGCGGCCGGCTGCAACGGCCCGCAACAGGCAGGCCCGGCGGGTCGGGCGGATCAGGGGCCCTCGCCGGTGGTCGATGAGTTCCGTGTCGCAGGCATCCTGGAGGAGGCGGACGCGCTGGACCTGTGGCAGGAACTCACGCCGCCCGGGGAGTCGGGGGCGTACTGCTTCAGCGCCGCGGAGGCGCCCGAGTGCCCGCACATAAACGTGGTGGACCCCCTCGGGCGCGACACCCGCACGTGGCCCGCACACGAGGGCGCGGTGACCCTGATAGTGTTCTGGGAGCCGGAGGCCGAGACGAGCCTGTGGGCGCTGCGGCACGTTGACGAACTCGTCCGGGAATATCGCAGCCGGCGGGTGGAGGGCATCAGCATCGTGCCGGGGCGCGAGTCGATGGACATGGCCTACGAGGCGGCCAGGCTGCAGCACGTCGAGCTGCCGGTCTTCGGCGATCCTTCGTCGGCCGCGCTCGTGCAGATGACGGGGGCCCTCAGTCCCGGCGCGCAAGGGACGGTCCCCTCCGTCTTCATCACGGACCGCCGGGGACGGCTCCGGTTCCTCCGGCCCGGGTTCTCATTCCTGCTGAACCCCCATGACCCCAAGGGGCGCGTGTTGCGGGAGAACGCGCCGCCGGGGCAGTCCATCAGGGACTACCTGAAGAGGATCGCCGGCGAACGGTGAGCGGCATGGAAGCGCCCGCCGCGCCCTCACCCCGCCGTGCCCACCCTGAGCAGCACGTAGAGCGCCGACCCGATGAACGCGATCAGGAGCAGGTTCTCCAGCAGGTAAACCTGGCTGCGCGCCGACTCCGAGCGACACCGGGGGTGCACGAAGAAGCGAAACAGCAGGAACACGCCGCCCGTCAGATAGACCAGCGCGGCGCCGACGCCGTGCGAGCCGCGCGCCGTCGCCGTGCCGCCCTGCAGGCCGGGAATGTACGTGCTGCCGCTCATGAGGGCATAAACGCCGTACACGCCGCCCAGAATCCCCACCGCCACGCCCAGGACGTACTCCTTGAGCCGGCTTCGGTGCTTCGCGTTTTCCGGACTCTCCCTCGTCACGCAACGGTCCTCACGATAATCCACAGGCCCGCATGGCCCGCTCGAGCGCGGGGGCGGACGAGTCGGTCGGCCTGAACTCCATGCCGCACCAGCCCTCGTAGCCCGCCTCGTCGAGGGCCTTGAAGACGCTCGCGTAGTTGATCTCCCCCGAACCGGGCTCGTACCGGCCGGGAACGTCCGCCACGTGGACGTGATGGATGACGTCCACGTTCGCCCGGATCGTCTCGATCAGGTTGCCCTCCATGATCTGCATGTGATAGCAGTCGTAGAGAAGGCCGACCGCCGGAGAGCCCACCTGGTCGACGATCTGCCGGGCCTCCTGCGTCGAGTCCAGGAAATAGCCCACGTGGTCCACCAGCGTGTTCAGTGGCTCGACGGCGATCCGCACGCCGGCCTCGGCGGCCAGCGGGGCGACCTGCCGCAGGTTGGCCGCGATGTTGTCCGCCTGCTCCCGGCGGCTGACGCCCTCCAGGGCGTTGCCCACGGTCACGATCAACACGTCCACGCCGAACTGCTCGGCAACGGCCAGGTCGGCGCGCAGGGCGTCTTCCAGCGCCTCCCGCGGCTGAGGCTCGACCAGGGGCAGTCCGCCCATCGCGGCGAACGTCGCCACGCGCACGCCCGCCTCGTCGCAGGCCGCTCGCAGCGCCGTGACGTCCTTATTCCCGGCCCCCCAGAACTCGATGGTGTCGAACCCAGCGGCGGCGGCAGCCGCCGGCCGCTGGTTGAACTCGTGCTCGCCGAACAGCATCTCGATGCAAATGCTCACTTTCGCCATGTCAGTCCCTCTTCGGCAATGGTCAGGGCTTTTCGGCCTGGCCTGATTCCATCGACTCGTTCGCGGCGCAGGTGACCATCTGCGTGCGGAACGCGTCGGCGTACGGGCTCTTGATCGCGGAGGCGTCGCCGCCGAGCAAGGCGTTGACGAACGCCCTGTCTTCCTCGACGAAGGTGTCCCTGGCGCCGGTCACCTGCGTGGTCTCGCCCTCGAGGGCGAGCGTCAGGTCGAGGCTGACCCCGGTCAGTTTCGCGCGGGCCTTGCGGGTGAAAACCTCCAGGGAGATCTCCGCCCTGTCCACGGTGCAACTGCTGCTTATCTCGCAGAGCAGGCCGCTCTCGAACCGCATCAGGCAGACGCTGGCGTCGTCGCCGTCGTACGGCTCGACGCCCTGGATCAGGTCGCGCCGGGCCATGCAGAAGACGGATTCGACGTCGCCGAACAGGTATCGGGTCAGGTCATAGACGTGGGTGCTCTGCTCGACGATCTGGCCGCCGCTCTGGCCCTTGCGCCGCCACCAGTCCTTGCCGGGCATGCCGCCCAGGTAGGCCCCGCGCGCCACAACCGGCTCGTCCCCCGCGAGCAGTTCCCTTACGCGCTCGACGGTGTCCTGGTAGCGCATCATGTAGCCGACGCCGGTGAGGAGGTCCTTGCCCTCGAGGGCGGCCAGGATGCGCCTGGGGGTCTCGCGTTCGTTGCCGAGCGGCTTCTCGAGGAAGAACGGCATCCCCCGTTCGATCAGGGCCAGCTCGATCTCGCCGTGCACGTGCGGCGGCACGCAGACGTAGACGGCGTCGAGCTCCTGCTTGTCCAGCATTTCGCGGTAGTCGGTGTAGGCACCCGCGCCGGCGAACCGGGCGGCGCGCTCGGCGGCCAGGTCTGCGTCGGCGTCCGCGCACGCGACGATCTGGGCCTCCGGTATCTCGTCGAGCGCCTGGAAATGCCTCGTCGCCACCCAACCGACCCCGATGAATCCCAAACGCACAGCCATTGCAGCTCTCCCTTTCGGACGGTGAGATGTCAGAGCGGCCTTATCCCGGGTCTCCCACGTGCCAGCAGCTTCGGTGTATGCAGGAGCGTGAAACAGCCGCTCAGAAGACGTTGTGAGCGCATTATAGCCACGTGAAGCTGGAGAATCCAATGTGTGAGGCCGGGGATGAAGGTTGACACGCAATCGCCGGTGATTCCCGCGGAGTCACGGTTGACAGAACAGCGCAGGGGACGTAGAAAGGCAACGTTCTCGGAAGCAAGAGCCCCTTACAAAGTCAAATGGGAAAGACCGGTCAAGGAGGAGCCCGGATGGCAGCAACGGCAAGACGATGCCTTGTTCTCGGTCTACTGGGACTGTTCGGCCACTCGGTACAGGCCGCCGACTGGCCGATGTGGCGATACGACGAGAACCGGTGCGCGGCCACTCCCCAGCAACTCCCGGCCGTCTTGCAGCTCAATTGGGTCCGGGAATTCCCAGCGCCCCAACCCGCCTGGCCAGACGACCGCCGTGTGCATTTTGACCTGGTCTACGAGCCGGCCGTCATGGGCAAGACGGTGTTCGTCGGCCTGAACGCGACCGACAAGGTCGTGGCGCTGGATACGGAGAGCGGCGCCGAGAAATGGACGTTCTACACCGGGGGGCCGGTCCGCTTCGCGCCGGTGGCGTGGGAGGACCGGCTCTTCGTCGCCTCCGACGACGGCCATCTCTACTGCCTGGGTGCGGCGGAGGGCTCGCTGCTATGGAAGTTCCGCGGCGGTCCTTCGGAGCGCACAGTGCTCGGGAACGGACGTCTGATCTCGACCTGGTGCGCCCGCGGGGGCCCCCTGTTTCATGACGGCAAGGTCTACTTCGGCGCCGGCATCTGGCCCTTCATGGGAGTGTTCATCCATGCCCTTGACGCCAAGACGGGCGAGGTTATCTGGACCAACGACGGTTCAAGCCACATCTTCAGCAGCTCAACATCGGGCACCAAGCAGCTGAGGCACTTCGTAGGACTTGCGCCGCAGGGATATCTGTTGGCGCTTGGCGACAAGCTGGTTGTCCCATGCGGCCGGTCCACGCCCTACCGGCTGGATCTTGAGACCGGCAAACTGCTGCATTACGCCGGCCGTGTGAATCACCGCCGCAGCGGAACGTGGGAGGCGTCCGGCATCGGAGACTACTTGTTCAACGGCCCAACGGTGCTGAACGTTGTTCGCGGCGGCGGAGCATTTGCGTACAAGTTCTGGGACGAAGGCAAACTCCAGGGCTACCGTGGCTATTCGCATGAGCCCGTAGACCTCTACCGTCAGCCCCGGGTGCTCACTGACGCCGCCGCGTACACGACCAGCAAGGACTATTTCGACATCAACCAGGACGAATGGGATGCATTTACCGGCGAGAAGCCCAGGCTGGTCAAGTTCCCTGACCAGGCGCACGACATCTGGATCAAAGCCGGTCCGCGCCTGTACGGCTCAAAGGGTGAAACGGTGCTGGCGATCGATCTGCCGGATGGCCAGGTAAGCTGGCAGACGGATATCGACGGCGAGGTCGGTGGCATGATCGCCGCAGCCGGCAAGCTTTTCGTCTCCACACGCGACGGCCGGCTCTACTGTTTCGCTGAGAGCGGCCGCGGCAAGCGCTGGCCGGTCGAGGAACCTCCCGTCCCCCCTGCCGACGCGAGCTCTGTGAAGGCCGGCCAGATATTGAAGGCAACAGGTGTGACGGATGGCTATTGCCTGGCGCTGGGGCTCGAGGACGGGCGCCTGGTCGAGGCGCTGGCGCGCCAGTCCGCCCTTACCGTGATCGGCGTGGAACCGGACCCAAATAGAGTGGACGCCATTCGCCGCAGGCTCGATTCGGCGGGCCTTTACGGGCCCAGGACGGCGGTGCGGGTCGGTGATCCGCTCACTTTTCCGTTCCCTCCGTACGTCGCCAGTCTGGTCGTCTCGGAAAGGCCGGAGTCTCTCGCACTGGGAGAGGATGGATCTGCCACGGCCGTTTTCCGCGCTCTGCGACCGTACGGCGGCCTGGCATGTCTGGAGATTCCCCCGGACCGTCAGGAGGCGTTTGCCGCGCGCGTGAGAGCCGGGGGACTCAAGCAGGCCGATCTAAGGACCGAGGGGGCTTTCACCTTGCTCGCGCGTGTCGGTGCCCTGCCGGGCTCCGCTGACGTTTCACACGAAGGCGTTGATTCAGCGAACACGTTTTGTTCTCAGGACAAGCTGGTCAAGCTGCCCCTTGGCCTGCTGTGGTTCGGCGGCCCCTCCGTGGGGGATCTGTTCATGGGTGGCCCGGCAGGTGCCCGCCCCCAGGTGACTGGAGGGAGGATGGTCCTCGAAGGCCAGGGCGGGTTCAGTGCAGTAGACATCTACACTGGTCGGGTGCTCTGGACTGCCAGGATGAGCCGCAGCTATCCCGCGTTCCGTGGAATCCCGACTCCGACCCCACTGTCCCCAGCCCGAGCTGCATCCAAAGTAGCTCGCGTTCACGGCGTGCTCTTCGTCTCGCTTGCCGATGGGATTTACGTCATCGAGGGCGGGCGCTGCCTTCGTCTCGACCCGGCGACGGGCGAGAAAATGTCTGAATTCACGCTCCCCGGCAACGCGGGGTGGGGTTCCCTGGCCATCTGGGACGAATTGATCATCGCCACCGCAGGCCCCGTCGCGCTGCCTGAGGCCGAGGACCGGGAGCTGCAAAGCCTCTGGGAGTCCGGCGCGGGCGCGAAGCTCGTAGTAATGAACCGACACAGTGGCGACGTCCTCTGGCAGCGCGACGCCGCCTATGCTTTTCGGCATACTGCCATAGCAACCGATGCAGGAAAGCTGTTCTGCATAGACCGGCTGCAGGAGGTTTTTGCCGACAGGCTGAGTGGCCGGGCACAGCCGGCCGATGCCCGGCCGAAGCTCATCGCTCTGGATGTCCGGACCGGCAGCGAGATGTGGAGCACCACCGAGGACGTGGCGGGCACGTGGTTGAGCTATTCCGCGGAGCACGACGTTCTGGTAGAAGGGCCGTACTGGGGCAAGAACCGTATACTTGCTCGTTCAGGCAGAGACGGCTCCGTTTTGTGGAGCAAGAACATCGGCGTCTACGCAGCGATCGGCCTTATCCACCACGATCAACTGGTCGTGGACCAGAGCATCTACGAACTGCGGACCGGCGAGCACATCACGGATTACGAGCGGGGGTACGGCTGCGGCTACCCCTCGGCCAGCGAGCACCTGCTGTTGTTGCGTACCGACTCGTCCGGCTACTACGACCTGGAGAACTATGTCGGCACGGGCAACTTCACCGGGGTCCGGTCCGGTTGTGTCAACAGCCTTGTCGCCGCCGGAGGGATCTTGTCGGCGCCGACCATGGCAGATCACTGTGTCTGCAATTACCCCATTGAAACGTCGCTGGCGCTGTACCACGATCCTGCGGCGGATTCCTGGACCTGGGGCGGCGGGATCGAGATCGCAGGCCGGATCGGCATCAACTTTGGTGCGCCGGGCGACCGGTTAGCCGCAGATGGCACCTTCTGGCAGGACTATTACCCCATGCCCGATTATGGCAACGCGCAAGACCTGCGGATATGCCCGGACGTGCCCGTCACGACGGAACCGCGCAGGCCGGACTTCTTCCGGCATCATCCGTCCCGTATGCAGGGGGATGGGCCGACCTGGGTCGCCGCCTCGGGGGTCAGCGGGCTGGAGTCTGTCACCATAACGCCCAGGGGAGACGACTTCGGTCCGGCGACCGTGCGCCTCTATTTTGCCGAGCCCGATCAGCTCGAGCCCGGCGAACGGGTATTCAGCGTCATGCTGCAGGGGCGCGGCGTCCTGAAGGATTTCGACATCGTCGAGCAAGCAGGCGGACCATTCCGGGTCGTGATGAGGGAGTTCAAGGGCGTCCGGGTCGACGGCGACCTGACGCTCCGATTCAAACCCTCCAAGGGCCAGGCACTGATATGCGGGATCGAGTTGATAGGCGAGTGACCTGATCCGGCAGGCATCTCGGCGGCGATTCAGCGGCGACTCGATCCACAGCTTGCCGGCCGACGCCGGCAGGAATCAAAGGCCGCGCTCCCCTCTCGCCGCTTTGTGTGGCACAGGCGCCCCCGCCTGTGGTTGACTGGTGTGGCACAGGCGCCCCCGCCTGTGGTTGACTGGTGTGGCGCAGGCGCCCCCGCCTGTGGCTGGACTGGTGTGGCGCAGGCGCCCCCGCCTGTGGCTGGACTGGTGTGGCGCAGGCGCCCCCGCCTGGGAAGACCTCGGCCGAGGGTGGCCAAGCCACATCCATCCTCCCTCTCCCCCCGGGAGAGGGTTGGGGTGAGGGCCGGGCCGTTTCGGATTGCGGATTTCGGATTGCGCAACGGCGCCGCGCGCCCTCTGGAGTGCGGTAGCTTGCTACCGCTCTCACTGGGGCAAGCTTGCTTGCCCCGCCGTACCGCCCGCGGGTGGAGCGGCGTAACGGTGAGCCGGTCATGTTCGATTCGTGCCGCCCCCCAGGGGCGGCGTGACAATAGCCCAGCAGTTCACTGCTGGGACTCCGCCCAAACCGCGATACCCCCAGTCCCGTAAGGACGGCTGAATGCTGGGGACACACGGTTAGCAGCCCGTTGAAGAAGGAGGATTCCCCGGAGAGTGCCTGCGCGAGGGGCCGTGTCGGTGTAGCACAGGCGCCCTCGCCTGTGGCGTTCTCAGCCGGGGGCGGCTGAGCTACATTTTT